>ENA-OPEE01000403-OPEE01000403.1-human-gut-metagenome-genome-assembly--contig:-NODE-403-length-37051-cov-4.300276_pt1 | contig 37051 bp, 27 predicted proteins | sample MGYA00241263_ERZ501506 | MGnify/ENA primary metagenome ERZ501506 (study PRJEB25962, sample SAMEA2042626) | human gut metagenome | biome: human gut; feature: human-associated habitat; material: faeces...
TGGAACTGTCCCTGCTGCTGTGGCTGCACTGGCTGGCTCTGGAACTGTCCCTGCTGCTGTGGCTGCATTGGCTGTCCCTGGAACTGTCCCTGCTGTGGTGGTACATTTCCATACATGTTCTGCTGTGGCATTCCCTGATATCCATTCATCATTTTCTGTCTGATTAATGGCTTCTCAGCCTGAAGTACATTGATAATAATCAACAGATCCAACACTACAATTGCCAGAATAAATAAGATATTAAATATAAATCCGGCTGTAACTTTTGCTGTACAGTAATTATCTGTTGCTTCCTTATTTACTCCGACGCAAAGTGCAATCCAGAAAATAAAGTCAACAACTGCACAGCTTCCGGATGCGATTGCAGCAATTTTGTCTTTTAATACGCTCTTTAAGCACCAGAGAACCAGCATCGCAATTGGAAGTAACAGCATCATAATGCAGATTACTTTTGGATCAGATACACTTTCGCCTTCGATTTTAATACCGATCATAGCTTTAAAAGCACTAATTTTAATATTTCCATATCCTGCACAGGATACCATGAATGATGGCACAAAGAAAAATACCATTAATAAAATAGATAACAGACGAATAATATTTTTCACATGAATGTGCTTTGTAAAATCATTTCCAGAATTCATTTCCTTCTCCTTTAGTTTCCAAACTGAGTTAAATTATCAGTTACTTCGTAAGTATAATCAACCTTCTGAGTTACAACCAGATCGTTAAACATCTGTGCTCCATCTGTATAACCATCAACATTGTACCAGCCGTCATCATACTCTAAATCAGTATATCCTTCGATATCACCATATGTATTAAAGCTCTGGCTTCCATCGGATAATGCCATAATATTTGTATATTTTACCGGGAAGTATACTACAGTCGGCTCAAATGCATTTTCTGCACTGGTTACAGTTGTTGAAAATACCAGATAAAGGACGTTTGTATCACCCCATGAATCACTGTTCTTTGCAACCAGATAATAAGAACCTTCATAGCTGAATCCGGAATTTCCAATATAGGAATTGTTATTTGCAAAATATGCATCTAACACATCTGTTGCTTCATTTTTCATGGAATCCAGATTGTCTGCTGAAATATCTGCTGCGGATGTTACATAAGAATCTACTCCGGATACAATATATTCTTTTGATGTCTGTGTGAATTTGTAACCATTTGCCAATGCATTCTCTTCTGACTCATCAACTGTTAAAGTTACGGTATCACCAACATCAAGGCTGTCATAATCTTCAAAATTGAACCACAGATAACGTAAGTAATCATCTTCTGAATTATTGGTCCAGTCTGGATATACATAAGGTGGTGTTCCTGAGAAGGTTACCTCGATATCTTCAAACGGATCAACTTCTTTTACTTCTTCCAAGCCTTCTACTGTAAATTCCTGTTCTTTGGAAAGAATTTTAACCCCTGCTTTTTTCTCATAATCTTCATTCCATGAAGCAGTAACGGTTACCACATCACCATTTGACAGGTCTGAATCCGGTTTCACATCAAAAGTAATACTGTCAATCAAATCCCAGTTACTACTTCCCATCAAATCTGTGAGGTCACTCCAGTCAAGGTCATCAAGAGATTTTACATTTTTAAGTTTCTTTCCCTGTGCCTTGATAACAGCTTCACTGAATCCGGTCTCGTCGAAATCAACATATGCTGTTCCTGCTGTTTCATATCCGTTATACTCTACAGAAATATAATCGTTGATATTTACTTTCTTTTTCTGATTCTTCACTACCACAAGTGCAACAATTGCAACTACTACAACTGCAATGACTGCAATAAGCAATGCCCATAACTGTTTCGTCATCTTAAATGGTTTCTTAGGCGGGCGTGCCTGCTGTGGCTGTCCCTGGAATTGTCCCTGCTGTGGTCTTCCCTGGAACTGTCCCTGCTGCGGCTGTCCCTGGAACTGTCCCTGCTGCGGCTGACTCTGGAACTGTCCCTGCTGCGGCTGCTCCTGTACCGGTGCTGCCTGCTCTGCCGGCTGTTCCTGTACCGGTGTTTCCTGCTCTGCCGGCTGCTCCTGTACTGGTGTTTCCTGCTCTGCCGGCTGTTCCTGTACTGATGCTGCCTGCTCTGCCGGCTGTTCCATCTCCCCTTTTAATTTCTGGCCACAATTTGGGCAAAAATCTGCGTCATCACCCACTTGTGTGCCACAATTTCCACAAAATGCCATTTTCATTTTCCTCCTTGGTTTTACCATGATATGTTACTTGCTTTTATACATTAACAAGTTAAACTATTTCAATTCTACACAATATTTTGTGGTTGGTCAATCAATTTTACCGAGAATTTACACTTTAAATCTTATAATTTTCTAGCACAGGCAAGTGCTAATGCTCCCGGTCCGATATGGCAGGATACATTTAAAGAAAGCGGATCCATCATAATGTCTGTAATTCCAAATTCTGCTTCCACTTCTTTGCGGAATTCCATCGCTGCACTTATATCTCCGGTGTATGCAATACAAAGCTGCATCTCCTCCTGATACTCCTTAAAGCGGGATGCATAGTCATCTTTTACTGCTTTTATCATAATGCTTTTTGCCTGCTTTACCGTTCTGGCTTTTGCAAAAGCATCCAGCTTTTCACCCTGAATCTGTAATACCGGTTTTAATTTCAACAGTGTTCCCAGTGCTGCTGCCGCCGGTGTAATTCTTCCACCTTTTTTCAGATAGTAAAGGGTATCTACCATAATATAAATGCTGGACTGGAATTTTGCATCCTCTAAAATATCTTTAATCTCTTTTCCGCTCTTGCCACTCTCTGCCAGTTTGATTGCATCAAATACGGACTGTTTCTGTGTTACGGAAATTCTCTGATTATTTACTACAAATACTTTTCCTTCATATTCATCATCCATGGATAATGCTGTTGCAGTCTCACAGGAACTGCTCAATCCACTGGATAATGGAATGTATACAACTTCATCATATTCTTTTAAAAGCTCATCCCAACGGTCTGTAAGGTCTCCTACTGCCGGCATGGATGTTGAAATCTCAGCTCCATCTGTCAGATGTTCATAAAATGTATCCTGTGTCAGATTGATATCCTCAAACAGTGTTTCACCATTTATAAAAAAAGGCATTGGTAATACGCTAATCCCTAACTGCTGCGCTTCTGCCTGACGAATTCCACTGGAACTGTCTGTAAGAATAACTACCTTTCCCATTTTTCTTCCTCCTTGCTGTTCAGACTTCATGTTACACAACGGAATAATTGTAACATATTTTGCAAGTCAAAACAACTGCCCCGAAAAAACTAACATCAGAAAAAAACTGCATAGCAAAACTCCTGACTGCATTATCCGCAGCCAGGAGCTCTCTATCCTTACTTTTCAGTATTATATTTTATTTTCTTATTACATCATTCCCATACCTGGGTTTCCTGCCGGCATTGCAGGAGCATCTTCTTTGATATTTGCTACAACAGATTCCGTTGTAAGTAATGTAGATGCTACAGATGTTGCATTCTGCAAAGCACTTCTTGTAACCTTAACCGGGTCAAGGATACCAGCCTCTACCATATCTACATATTCTTCTGTTGCTGCATTAAATCCGATACCAGGAGCGGACTCTTTTACTTTATTAATAATAACTGCACCTTCGAGACCTGCATTTGCGGAAATGTAATACAATGGAGCCTCCAGTGCTTTTAAGATAACCTTTGCACCGGTCTTCTCATCACCTTCCAATGTCTCAGCCAGCTTTGCAACCTCTTTGGATGCATGGATGTATGCAGAACCGCCACCTGCGATGATTCCTTCTTCGACTGCTGCTCTTGTTGCATTCAAAGCATCTTCCATACGAAGTTTTGCTTCTTTCATTTCTGTCTCTGTTGCAGCACCAACACGGATAACTGCTACGCCACCTGCCAGTTTTGCAAGTCTTTCCTGTAATTTTTCTTTATCAAATTCAGATGTTGTCTCTTCAAGCTGTGCACGAATCTGACCGATTCTTGCCTGAATTTCTTCTTTATTTCCTTCACCATCAACGATAACGGTGTTCTCTTTCTTAACCTTAACAGATTTTGCACGGCCAAGCTGTGCCATTGTAGCATCTTTTAATTCCAGACCAACTTCTTCTGAAATTACCTGACCACCGGTAAGGATTGCGATATCTTTTAACATTTCTTTTCTTCTGTCACCATATCCAGGAGCTTTTACTGCTACTACATTAAATGTTCCACGCAGTTTATTTACAATCAATGTGGTTAAAGCTTCGCCCTCGATATCCTCAGCAATGATAAGAAGTCTGGAACCGGACTGTACAATCTGCTCTAACAGTGGAAGGATTTCCTGAATGTTGCTGATTTTCTTATCAGTAATTAAGATGTACGGCTCATCTAAAACTGCTTCCATCTTATCCATATCTGTGCACATATATGCGGAAATGTATCCACGGTCAAACTGCATACCTTCTACCAGATCAAGCTCTGTCTGCATGGTCTTGCTCTCTTCAATGGTAATAACACCATCATTGGAAACTTTTTCCATTGCATCTGCTACCATGTTACCAACGCTCTCATCTCCGGCAGAAATAGATGCAACTTTTGCAATCTGGTCTTTTCCGGTTACTTTAGAAGACATTGCTGCGATTGTTTCAACTGCTTTTTCAGTTGCTTTCTTCATACCACGTCTTAAAACGATTGGGTTTGCACCAGCCTCTAAGTTCTTCATTCCTTCCTGAATCATTGCCTGTGCAAGAACGGTTGCTGTTGTAGTACCATCACCAGCAACGTCATTGGTCTTGGTTGCTACTTCTTTTACAAGCTGTGCGCCCATATTTTCGAATGCATCTTCCAATTCGATTTCTTTTGCAATGGTAACACCATCGTTTGTGATTAATGGAGCGCCATATGATTTATCCAGTACAACGTTTCTTCCTTTTGGTCCGATTGTTACTCTGACTGTATTTGCCAGTTTATCAACTCCAGCCTCTAATGCTGTTCTGGCTTCTGTTCCATATTTGATTTCCTTTGCCATAATCTTTCTTACCTCTTTCTTCTATTTTCCTATTTTATTATTTGTTTTATTTACCAATTATCAATTCGATTATTCTACTACTGCAAGAATATCATTCTGCTTTACGATGATATATTCTTCGCCATCCAGTTTTACTTCTGTTCCGGCATATTTAGAATAAATAACCTTCTGACCTTCTTTTACCTGCATGGTAACTTCTTTGCCATCTACCACTCCGCCAGGACCAACTGCGATTACTTCTGCTTCCTGTGGTTTCTCCTGTGCAGCACTTGCTAAGATAATTCCGGATTTGGTTTTTTCCTCTGCTTTTAACTGTTTTAATACAACTCTGTCTGATAATGGTACTAATTTCATGATTCATTGCCTCCTTGATTCGGTCTCTTTGTTTTCTTTCTTTTTTATTAGCACTCATTCAAACTGAGTGCTAACCGATAGTCATATAATAGTTTCTACGTCTCTTTTTCGCAAGCCTGACCATTTTTTATTTTTCTCTTGTTTTCTGATGTTTGCTCTTAATATCTCGTTTTTTCTCTCGTTTTCTCACTTTCTGCAATTTGTAACGATTTAATACTTTTTTTAGATTTGTTTATGAAATCAGTCCAAAATGCTCCAATCCCTTATAAATGCCGTCTTCGTGCAATGGTGCTGTGATATAATCCGCTGCTTCTTTTGCTGCTTTTGTGCCATTTCCCATGGCAATTCCATGCTGCACATGCTTTAACATTTCCACATCATTGATACTGTCTCCAAATGCATAGGTATCTTCTTTCTCAATACCAAGAAGCTCACAGGTCTTTTCGATGCCGGATGCCTTGGAAAATCCTTTTGGAACAAACTCTGCACATGCCGCATCATGCACCAGCGGTGTGAAATTCTCTTCCAGCTGGGAAAGTACCTTAAGATAAGTATCATCCGGTGTGGAGCAGGAAAACTTACTGATTTCCATAATTGCTTCATTTCCCGTTACCGGCAGCAAATCCTCTCCCAATGTCTCTTTTAGTCTCAAGCCATAAGGGTCTTCTTCAAATTCTTCCAGATCCATATACAAATTCTGGCTTCCCTCATATACCGTAGGAATTCCATACTCTTTTAATATATGTATGGTATCCTCTATCAATTCCTGTTCTAATTTTTTATAAAAAAGTGTTTTTCCATCCATCTCTATCCAGGTACCGCAGCCTGCCACAATTCCGTCGAATCCCAGTGCCAGCAATCTTTCATCCTGAATAAATGCTCTGGTTCTTCCGCTGCAGAGAAATGCCAAATGTCCATTTTCCCGCAGCATCCGGATTGCTTCCTTTGTGCTCTCCGGTATCACAAAATGCTCGTCCCACAATGTTCCATCAATATCAAAAAATACTGCTTTCCTGCTCATTCTCTTTATATCCTTTCGCTGTTTTCTTCTCGCTCTTTTTGTCACAAGGGTTATTTTATGCCCCAAAAGCAGAATGTGTCAACCACGAAAAAGCCGCCTGCCACAGTTCACCTTCCGGCGTCACCATAGTCAGACGACTTTCTTCTATCATTATATTGTAATTTTCATTACTGTACGGAAAGATAAGAATATCCCATCAGACTTTCGTCTACTTCACGGGCCGCTTCTCTTCCTTCACGGATTGCCCATACAACCAGGGACTGTCCACGATGCATATCTCCTGCTGTAAAGACATTTTCCACGTTGGTCTTGTAATGACCGGCTTCTGTTGCCACATTGGTTCTGGCATTTAAGTCTACGCCGAACGCTTTGGCAATGTAATCTTCTGTTCCAAGGAATCCTGCTGCAATCAGAACCAGATCACAATCTAACTTGCTTTCAGAGCCCGGTACTTCCACCATCTGCATCCGTCCGGTCTTTTCATCCTTTTTGCCCTCTAATTTTACGGTTTTTAATCCGCAGAGCTTACCGTTCTTGTCTTTTAAGAACTCTTTTACGGTTGTCTGGTAAATACGAGGGTCGGAACCGAACATGGCAATTGCTTCTTCCTGACCGTAGTCTGTCTTGCAGACTCTTGGCCACTCCGGCCATGGGTTGTTCTCTGCACGCTCATCCGGTGCTTTTGGCATCATTTCAAGCTGGATGACACTGGCTGCGCCGTGACGGATAGAAGTTCCGACACAGTCATTTCCGGTATCTCCGCCGCCAATTACCAGCACATTTTTTCCTTTTGCCAGCTCATAGGGCACTTTTTCAAAATTCGTATCCAGGAGCTGCTTTGTTACAGTTCCCAGAAAATCCACTGCAAACCAGATGCCTTTTGCATCCCTGCCGGGCACCTGGATATCTCTTGGATGGGAGGCCCCGCCGCAAAGAATCACGCGGTCGTATTCTTTTTCCAGCTCCTTGCCAGAAATATCTTTTCCAACGTCTGCATTGCAGATAAACTTGATGCCGGCAGCCTTCATGACTTCGATCCTTCTGTCGATGATGCTCTTGTCCAGCTTCATATTCGGAATGCCGTAGCGCAGCAGACCGCCGACTCTGTCATGACGTTCATAGACCGTTACGCTGTGTCCGCGTTTGTTCAGGTTCCAGGCTGCAGACAATCCGGCCGGACCGCTGCCGATGACCGCGACCTTCTTTCCGGTGCGTACCTTTGGTTCTTCGCCTTTTACCAGACCATTCGCGTAAGCATATTCAATGACCGCACGTTCATTTTCCTTCGTGGAAACCGGTTTTGCGTGCAGCCCGCAGGTACAGGCCGCCTCACACAGCGCGGGGCAGACCCTGGAAGTAAATTCCGGGAAGCAGTGAGTCTTTGACAAACGGACATAAGCCTGTTCCCAGTTGCCGTGCCAGACCAGATCGTTGACCTCCGGCACCAGATTATGCAGCTGGCATCCCGAAGCCATTCCGGCAATCATTGTACCCGCCTGGCAGAAGGGAACGCCGCATTCCATGCAGCGCGCTCCCTGCAGACGCTGCTCCTCTTCCGGCAGCTGTCCGTGAAATTCCTTAAAATTTTTGATTCTTTCCTTTGGAACCGTCACCGGTCCGTCTTTACGCTCATATTCCAAAAAACCTGTAGGTTTCCCCATGACTGTTTCCTCCCGTTACGCTCTGCTGCCGACACTCGCATAGAATGCCTCAATCTGCGCTTCCTGGCGGCTCATGCCCTGTTCCTCAAACTGGGAGGACAGCTGCAGCATCCGCTTGTAATCTCCAGGAATAATCTTTTTGAACTTCGGCAGATACTCTTTAAAGTGATCCAGTACCTCCTGTCCCTTTTTGGAACCGGTATTGTGCACATGCGCCTCGATCATGGCACGGAGCTCCTCCTGGTCAAACTTGGTCTCCACCTTCTCCATGAGTACCATTTCCTTGTTCAGGTTTTTATACAGACAGCTTTCTTCATCCAGTACATAAGCGATGCCGCCGCTCATACCTGCCGCAAAGTTTTTGCCGGTAGGTCCCAGTACAACCACATGACCACCAGTCATATACTCGCAGCCATGCTCTCCGACGCCTTCTACAACAGCAGTTGCACCGGAATTGCGGACGCAGAACCGTTCTCCTGCCACACCTGCGATATAAGCTTCCCCGCTTGTTGCGCCGTAAAGGGCAACGTTGCCGATAATGATATTTTCTTCCGGTTTAAATTTCGCTTTTTCCTGTGCAAAGACTGCCAGCTTGCCGCCGGAAAGTCCCTTGCCGAAATAGTCGTTGCTGTCACCGCACAGCGATAAGGTCAGACCTTTTGGCAAAAATGCACCGAAGCTCTGTCCGCCTGCGCCTTCACAGTGAATCGTGATGGTATCCTCGGGCAGTCCTTCCGGATGCTGTCTTGTGATTTCTGCGCCCAGAAGTGTGCCGAAGGTACGGTCGGTATTGGTCAGCTTCACGCTGCAGGATATTTCTGTTCCGTTCGCAATGGCTGCCTTTACTTCTTTCTTCTTTAATAAAACGGATTCATCCTTTGTCTTTTCCAGTTTGAAATCATATGCGCATGCAGGATCGAAAACACTGACCTTTCTTTCCGCCTGTGCGCCCTCGTACAGGATTCTGCTCAAATCGATCGTCGCTTTTCTTCCGGTCAGACCATCCTTTTTCTTTAACAGATCGGTACGCCCTACCATCTCATCTACAGTTCTGACGCCAAGCTTTGCCATGTACTCCCGCAGCTGCTGCGCGATAAAGGTCATGAAGTTAATGACGTATTCCGGTTTTCCGATAAAGCGCTTGCGCAGCTCCGGATTCTGGGTTGCGATACCCATCGGACAGGTGTCCAGATTGCAGACACGCATCATGACACAGCCAAGGGTTACCAGCGGAGCAGTAGCAAAGCCGAATTCCTCTGCTCCCAGAAGCGCTGCCATCGCAACATCCCTGCCGCTCATGAGCTTACCGTCTGTCTCGATGACAACGCGGTTTCTCAGACCATTCTGCAATAGAGTCTGATGGGTTTCTGCCAGTCCCAGCTCCCACGGAAGTCCTGCATTATGGATGGAGCTGATGGGCGCAGCACCGGTACCGCCGTCATAACCGGAAATCAGGATTACCTGTGCACCTGCTTTTGCAACACCGGCTGCAACGGTTCCGACACCGGCTTCCGAAACCAATTTTACGGAAATTCGTGCATATTTATTTGCATTTTTCAAGTCGTAAATTAACTGTGCCAGATCCTCGATGGAATAAATATCATGATGAGGCGGAGGAGAAATCAGGCTCACACCGGGTGTGGAATGTCTTGTCTTTGCAATCCAGGGATACACCTTCTTGGCAGGAAGATGTCCGCCCTCGCCGGGTTTTGCCCCCTGAGCCATTTTGATCTGAATCTCTCTTGCACTGACCAGATATCGGCTCGTTACGCCGAAACGTCCGCTTGCCACCTGCTTGATTGCAGAGCTTCTGTCATGATCGGTTCCTGCGGATTCCAGACGCTCATCGCTCTCGCCGCCTTCACCGCTGTTGGATTTGCCGTGTAGTTTATTCATGGCGATCGCCAGCGCTTCATGCGCTTCCTCGGAAATCGAACCGTAAGACATCGCACCGGTCTTAAACCGCTTTACGATGGACTCTACGCTCTCTACTTCTTCAATCGGAACACCAGTCTCCGGGAAGTTGAAGTCCATCAGGCTGCGCAGATAACCGGTTTCCTCTTTATCCACCATCTTTGTATATTCGCAGAACTTTTCGTAGCTGCCATCCCTTGTCGCCTGCTGCAGCATATGGATCGTCTGGGGATTGTAACGGTGTTCCTCGCCCTGGCTGCGCATCTTATGTCTGCCCATGGAGGACAACGTCAGGTCTGTTGCCAGTCCCAGTGGATCAAACGCCTTGGAATGCTGCGCATCCGTCTGGGCTGCGATATCTTTTAAGGTAATACCGCCGATCCTGCTGACCGTTCCGGTAAAGTACGCATCGATGACCTCCTGCGAAATGCCGATCGCCTCGAAAATCTGGCTGCCCTGATAGGACTGAATCGTGGAAATGCCCATCTTGGACGCAATCTTTACGATGCCCTGCAAAATCGCATGGTCATAATCTTCTACTGCCGCATAATAATCTTTGTTCAGCAGACCGTCTTCTACCAGTTCTGCGATGGTGGAATGGGCCAGATACGGGTTGACCGCGCACGCACCGTAGCCTAACAGCGCCGCAAAATCGTGCACCTCCCTCGGCTCGCCGGATTCCAGGATAATGGACAGTGCCGTACATTTTTTCGTCTTGACCAAATGCTTGTGTACGGCGGAAACTGCCAGCAGCGACGGGATTGCAACATGGTTTTCATCCACACCGCGGTCGGAAAGAATCAGGATATTCGCACCCTCCCGGTACGCCTTATCCACCTGTACGAACAGATGCTCCAGCACACGATCCATCGGTGTGCTCTGATAGAAAATGATCGGCACACAGACAACCTTAAAGCCGGGCTTTTTCATCGTGCGGATCTTCAACAGATCGAGGTCTGTCAGGATCGGATTGTTGATCTTCAGTACCTGACAGTTTTCCGGCTTCTCTTCCAGAAGATTTCCGTTCTTGCCGGCATATACGGTTGTGGAAGTGACGATTTTTTCCCGGACCGCATCGATCGGAGGGTTCGTTACCTGCGCGAACAGCTGCTTGAAATAATAAAACAACGGCTGATATTCTTTGGAAAGGACAGCCAGCGGTGTATCCACACCCATCGCGCCGATCCGTTCGGTTCCGTTTAACGCCATCGAGCAGATACCCTCCCGGTATTCCTCGTAGGTGTAACCAAACGCTTTCTGCAGACGCGCCCGTTCTTCTTTGTTATAAGAAGGAATCCTTTCATTCGGGATTTTTAACTCATGCAGTGTAACCAGATTGGAATCCAGCCATTCGCCGTAAGGCTCCCGCTTCGCGTAGGTCTCCTTGATTTCTTCGTCTGTTAAGACTTCGCCCTTTACGGTATCCACCAGCAGCATTTTACCGGGATGCAGTCGCTCTTTTTTCAAAATATGCTCTGCGGGAATTTCCAGGACACCGACTTCAGAAGAAAGGATCAGTCTGTCATCGTCTGTAATATAATATCTGGAGGGACGCAGACCGTTTCTGTCCAGAACAGCGCCCATCAGGTCACCGTCCGAAAACAGGATGGAAGCAGGACCATCCCAGGGCTCCATCATCGTCGCATAGTACTGATAAAAATCGCGTCCCTCCTGGGAAATCGTATCATTGTGGGTCCAGGGCTCCGGGATTGTAATCATGACCGCAAGCGGCAGCTCCATTCCGCTCATTACCAGAAATTCCAGTGTATTGTCCAGCATTGCGGAGTCCGATCCATTTGTATTGACTACAGGAAGCACCTTCGTTAAATCATCTGCCGAGAACCGCGGTGCACACATTGTTTCCTCCCGCGCCAGCATCTTATCCGCATTGCCCTTGATCGTGTTGATCTCACCGTTATGCACAATAAACCGGTTCGGATGTGCACGCTCCCAGCTGGGATTCGTATTGGTCGAAAATCTGGAATGGACAATTGCAATCGCGGAATCATATTCTGCATCCTGCAGGTCCTTAAAGAAGGTTCTCAGCTGTCCCACCAGAAACATACCCTTATACACGATGGTCCGGCTCGATAAGGACGGCACATAGGTATTATCGTTACTCTGCTCAAATACGCGACGTACCACATAGAGCTTTCTGTCAAAGTCCAGCCCTGCTGCAATATTTTCCGGCTTTTTGACAAAGCCCTGGCAAATGACGGGCATACATTCTCTTGCCTTATGTCCCAGCACCTCCGGCGCAGTCGGCACTTCTCTCCAGCCTAAAAACTTCATGCCTTCTTTTTCTACAATAATCTCAAACATCTTCTTCGCCTGGCTGCGCTTTAACTCGTTCTGCGGGAAAAAGAACATGCCGATTCCGTATTCTCTTTCGCCGCCGAGCTCGATGCCGATTTCCTGACATACTCTGGAAAAAAAGCGATGGGAAATCTGAGTCAGAATTCCGACGCCGTCTCCGGTTTTTCCCTCCGCGTCTTTTCCGGCACGGTGTTCCAGCTGTTCTACAATTTTTAATGCATCTGCAACAATCTGGTGGTCTTTTCTGCCTTTGATATTAACCACAGCTCCGATGCCGCAGTTATCATGTTCAAAGCTCTGGCTGTAAAGTCCCTGCTGTACCTGATTTTCTCCCATGGTAGTCCTCCTTATTTAAACGGCGCTGCTGCCTGCCGCTTCATATGCTACTGCCGCTTTTACAAAGCCCTCAAACAGCGGGTGCGGCAGGTTCGGTCTGGATTTGAATTCCGGGTGTGCCTGTGTTGCAACGAAGAACGGATGCTCTTTTAATTCGATCATCTCCACGATTCTTCCGTCCGGAGACAGTCCGGAAAGTACCATGCCGTTTTTCGTCAGCACTTCCCGATAATCATTGTTGACTTCATATCTGTGGCGGTGACGTTCGGAAATCTCTGTCTTTCCATACAGCTTATGGGCCAGTGTTTCCGACTGCAGGACACAGGGATAGGCGCCCAGTCTTAAAGTACCGCCAAGATTGGTAATTCCGTTTTGTTCCGGCATCAGTGCGATGACCGGATCAGGCGTTTCGGGATCGAGCTCAATGCTCGCCGCTTTGGAAAGTCCTGCTACGTTTCTTGCAAATTCAACAATCGCAAGCTGCATGCCAAGGCACAGCCCAAGATACGGAATTTTGTTGCGTCTTGCATAACCGATTGCAAGAATCTTTCCTTCCGTTCCTCTCTGTCCGAATCCGCCCGGTACCAAAATGCCGTCCACATCGTGCAGATATTCCTCCAGATTTTCCGGTGTCAGCTCTTCTGCATCGATCCAACGAATGTTGACCTGTGCGCGGTTTGCGATGCCGCCGTGCTTTAAGGCTTCCGCTACGCTCAAATAAGCATCATGCAGAGCTACATATTTGCCAACCAGCGCGATGGTGACAGAACTGGTGGGATGATGCAGATCCTCCAGCATCTTTTTCCAGTCTTCCAGATTCGGCTCCGGGCAGGGCAGATTCAAACATTCACAGACCGCCTGAGCCAAATGCTCTTCTTCCATCATTATCGGCACTTCATAAAGGGACGGTGCATCCAGATTCTGCAAAACATGTTCCTTTTTCACGTTACAGAATAATCCGATCTTTTCTTTCATTTTTTCATCAATCGGATAATCCGAACGGCAAACCAGGATATCCGGCCAGATCCCCATACTCTGCAGCTGCTTGACGCTCATCTGGGTCGGCTTTGTTTTCATTTCACCGGATGCCTTTAAATATGGAATCAATGTAACCTGAATCAGGATGGCATTTTCCCGTCCCATCTCGTGCTGAAACTGACGGATCGCTTCCAAAAACGGCTGGCTTTCGATATCGCCGACTGTACCGCCGACTTCTATAATAGAAATGGTATCTTCCTCCGGGGACTTCTCCCGGTAAAATTTTGATTTGATTTCGTTTGTAATATGAGGAATGACCTGTACGGTACCGCCGCCGTAATCTCCATGACGTTCCTTGTGCAGAACCGACCAGTAAATTTTACCCGTTGTAACGTTGGAATTCTGATCCAGGCTTTCATCGATAAACCGTTCGTAATGTCCCAGATCCAGGTCTGTCTCCGTGCCATCATCTGTTACAAATACCTCTCCGTGCTGGATCGGATTCATCGTACCGGGATCCACATTGATATAGGGATCCAGCTTCTGCATGGTTACATGATATCCTCTCGCTTTGAGCAGCCGTCCCAACGAAGCTGCGGTAATTCCTTTTCCAAGACCGGACACAACGCCGCCGGTCACAAATACATATTTTACGCCCATGCTCTCCTCCTTGCTGCCCTGCAACAGCATTTCCTACTGTCAGTGTGCCGTTCATAAAAATACTTTGTTATCCATAAAAGATTGTGCCTCTTTCTGTAACATGGAACCCATGTTACACATAAAAGAATGTGCCTTGGCACATTCTCGCGCCGAGCGCGGTCGCTTGCGACATTTTTCATCTTCGCGCGAGTGCGCATCTTAGGCACGTCAGTGCCTCTTTCTGTAACATGGAACCCATGTTACAGAAAGAAAGGGGTCAGGAAACCTGCAATGCAAGTTTCCTGACCCCTTTGTCAGCCTACATCTTATGTACGACACTATTTTTCATGCAATGTAGTCTACCCTATCTTTTTTCATTTGTAAAGAGGTTTTTTAATTTTTCCAGTTCCCATGTAGCTTTCTGCAGGCAGATTTCATGCTCGCATGAAAATCTGCTTGCGGAAAGCTACAGAGGGAGCGCTACTCTTATGAGCAAAAATAGCTGCGCAGCAGCGGATAGCATCGCAGATGCGCTTTTGCGAATGGCGCGGGAAACTGGGGCACTGACGTGCGGTAGTTCCCATGTAGCTTTCTGTAGGCAGATTTCATGCTCGCATGAAAATCTGCTTGCGGAAAGCTACAGAGGGAGCGCCGCTCTTATGAGCAAAAATAGCTGCGCAGCAGCGGAAAGCATCGCAGATGCGTTTCATGACAATAGAATGTTCGCGGAGCGTGCATTCTATTGTATAACGAATGGCGCGGGGGAACCGGATCGCATGCGACGCGCCCTTATCATGCGCCGGGGTTCTCCCCAGCCGCGCCGCCTTCATGCACCAACAGCCTCCGATACGTTTTGTCCATCCCGATCGCTCCAATCGGCGCGGTCACGAGAATCGCAAGCACTGCAACCGAGAGCACAAGCTGTCCGCACGGCAGACCGAGACTCAGCGGAACCGACCCGATCGCCGCCTGTACGGTTGCTTTCGGCAGATAGGCGATCACACAGAACAGCTGCTCTTTTTTATTCAGCTGCGTCCCTGCCATACACAAGAACACGCCTGCTGCACGAAACAGGAGCGCAATCCCGATCATCAAAAGTGCACTCGCACCAGCGCTTGCTGTATACCGGATATCGACCGCCGCGCCGACCAACACAAACAGCACGACTTCCGCTGCCAGCCAGAGCTTGCCGAATTTTTCAGACAGGCGCTTCGAAACCTCCGGCACACATTTTGCCTTCAACATGCACGCCATGCTCACAACCGCTAAAAGCCCGGACACCGGAACGATTCCTTTCAGCCACGTTTCCACTGCCATCAAAAGAAACGACAGACCGAGCACCAGGATCACCTTCATGCTGTTTCGGACACAGTGGGCATGGGCGTATGCCGTTTCAAAAACCCTTGCCAGCACATAACCTGCAGCGGCTCCCAGCACAACGCTGAACACGATCGAAATCGGAATCTGCACAAAGTCCGACGCCTTTGCGCTTCCTCCCTGCGCCATGCGCACAAATGTCGTAAACAGAACGATGACGAAAATATCGTCGCAGGATGCACCCGCCATAATCATCTGAGGGATGCTCTTTTGCGTCCCGTAACTGTTTTCCATCAGCTGCACCATCCGCGGAATCACGACCGCCGGGGAAACCGCCCCAAGCACTGCACCCATCACGGCAGCCTCGACGCGCGTAATTCCAAGCACATACGGAGCAAATAAAAAGAACGCAAAGATTTCAAAGCTCGCTGGTACAAATGCCATCATCATAGCAGGGCGTCCGACTTTCTTTAAATCCGCAAGGTTTAAGGACAGACCAGCTTTTAACAAAATGATAATCAGCGCCATCTGGCGAAGCTCCGACGAAATGCCCAGAATCGACGGATCCAGCAGATTCAGCACATACGGTCCGAGCACGATGCCCGTAAAGAGCATTCCAATAATCCTCGGAAGCCCTATCCGCTCACAGACCGCCGCCATGGCAAGACCTGCCAGAAAAATAAATGCAAGGGATGTTAACATGTTTTCCTCTCATTTCTATTCTCTGTGGAATTGGAATGCGCCCGCTGCGGCATTGCTCTGCGAACATTCTACTGTCAAAAATCAAAAAAGCCGATGTCCTCTGCGATTTTTGTTGCACACAAACATCCTTTCTGCGGACATTTGCAGTCAGCCATCGATGCCAAAATCCTGTCGCTTTTGCATCTAAAATCACAGAAGTCATCAGCTTACAATTCTTTCAAGCGGTTCCGCCATACGGCGCGGGAGAACCTCATTCCCGGAGAGTATTATAACAACACTGCTCTGGTGTGTAAAGGAAAAATCCAGCCTTTTATTTCATCCCCACGAATTTTGCATCCGCTTCATCGAAATAATCGTCCATATTGCTGCTCAATCCGCTCGCTTTCCATGCCTGATCGAAGGGAATGCTTTCCTGATTGCTCAAATAGATAAACGTACTGTCGCTCTCTGCCGCATTCATCCTGCCGCTCACTTCCAGTCGGTACTTGTAAGAATGCCCATCTTCGATCTGCCAGGTTCCGTCGCTCATCTCATAATAAGGAACCATCGTCACTTCCCGTCCTGCCGCCATCTCTTTCTCGACATCCAGAACGTCCGTAGCGGCATAGGTCTTTACCACGGTCGCTTCTTTTTTGCCACATCCGGATAATGCAAACAGCAGGCATAATACAAAAGCGGCACGAATCATTTTTTTCATAGGCATACTCCTCACCGCTTCGCAGATTCTTCAAATACAGGATATTTTTTCTTATCTGCGTCTGTAATTTTGCGAATCACCCTGCAGGGATTTCCGGCTGCAATTACCCCATCCGGAATATTCCTGTTCACAACGCTCCCTGCGCCGATAATGGTATTGCTTCCAATCGTCACGCCCGGCAGCACCGACACGTTCGTTCCAATCCAAACATTGTCCCCTATAGTAATCGACAGAGCGATTTCCAGTCCGCGCCCTCTCTGTTCGCTGTCAATCGCATGACCGGCTGTTGAAAATACGCAGTTCGGAGCAATAAATACATTGTCTCCAAAAGTGACCTTCGCGCCATCCGGTATCGTGACATTATGGTTCGTATAAAAATTTTCCCCTACAGAAATATTGAATCCATAATCACAGTAAAACGGCGCTGTAACGACCGGATTTCCTTTTATGCTTCCGAACATCTGACTCAACAGTTCACCCTGCTATTTACTCTCTGACGGTTTACAATTGGTGAAATTCATAACATAAATCCGCACAACGGGTTCTTGCCTCTACAATCTCCTGGTCATAGTTTGCATCATATAAATATCCGTTCTGTGCCTTTTCCCATTCTGTCATGTTCTTTCTCCTTTTTATTGCAATTACCTATTATATAATTTTACAAATCATCTGTATTTTACAGCCGTTCAACGATCACATCCCCTATTTTGATCTATTCTCACAGCCACCATTCTGGCGTCAGATCCCCCAGTGTTACCACTCTTTCCTTCTCATAGTCCATCATGATTTCTATCGAACGATAATCCTCCGGCATCAGCTGCGCCATGAATTCCCGGCATGCTCCACAGGGCGGAATTGCCTCGCCTTTCCAGTTCACTGCAATGACACGCCGGATCGCGTCCTCGACGTTTGTAATCATATTGAAAATCGCATTGCGTTCCGCGCACACACCCAGTGTACATGCGGTATCAATGCAGACGCCGACATAAATTTTGCCGGAAGCCGACTCTACCGCTGACGCATCGCTTGTTTTTCATTGGCACCATTATAGCATACCTTCTGCCACTTGACTGTCCCAAGCCGTAGAAATAAAATAATCTCAAGGCTTTTAAGCTCCCTGCGGACCATTTTCGCACCTGCAGGAAAATCTGTACTCAGAATGGAGGTCTTCCCAAAATACTATGAAAAAAAGAGCAATCGAATCCCGCGTGGAACAGGTCTATCAGATCCGCCCGGAACATTTAAACGGTGCAGGACGGCTTTTCGGCGGCAGGCTGATGGAGTGGATTGACGAAGTCGCCGGGCTCGTCGGCATCCGTCATTCCCAGTGTAATGTCATCACTGCATCCGTCGATAACCTGAAATTCATCCGCGGCGTGTTTCAAAATGACCTTGTCGTTCTGGTCGGAACCCTCACCTGGGTCGGCAGCACTTCCATGGAAGTCCGGGTCGATACCTATGTGGAAAAACTTAACGGCACACGATATCCCGTAAACCGGGCTTACCTCACGCTCGTTGCCGTTGACGAAACCGGAAAACCGACCAAAGTTCCGGGACTTTTGATCGAATCCATCGGTCAGCAGGCGGAATGGGAAGCCGGACAGAAAAGAAAAGAATTTCGCATCCAACGAAATAAGGAAGGATTTTAATCCTTCCCTTTTTTCATCTCCTGTATCCGTTCATTCATCTCTTTCGCTTCCCGGCGGTAATGCAGAAGAAAAAATAACCAGATCAGAAATGCTGCTGCCAGCTGGGCAGCCATCATCCCGATTTTCTGCCAGACTCCGGCCTCTGGCGAAATCCAACCAACCGCGCATGCGACCAGCGTATAAATCACGCAGCCGCTTCCCATATGGATCACAACACGGATCGGCATCGGCATATTTTCTTTCCGGTAAACGACAGCCGGAACGCCAAAGCCCCAGCCGACCACCACACAACCGACCACCATCTTCGTAAACTGATACCCGGAAAGGCTGAAATTTCCGCCATAATACAGGTCAAATATCATTCCGACAAAACAGAAAATTCCAAGTGCAATCCCTGTGCTGATTCCAACATATTTCGCTGCTTCTTTTACAATCGCTTTCATGCTTTCCCCTCATTTCTGCGCACGCTTTTTGAGCATGCGAGTTTGTGTCAAGTGCGCGCAGACACAAATCTCGTGATTGAAAAATTATATTTTTCAATCTTTATTCCTCCTACAGACCAAGATATTTCTTAAATTCCGGCAGATATTTTCTGGATACATAATCCTTACAGCCGTTTTTCAGCTTCAGAAGAAGCGTTCCGTTAAATCCCGCTTCGATGCTGTCCAGATAGGAAAGATTGACCAGCGTGGATTTCGAAATCTGCATAAACTGCTTTCCAAGCTGCTTTTCTAATTCATAAAGTCTCTTTCTGGAACGATATTTTGAACACTTCCCAAAAAGAATCGTATCCCCGGCCTCCACACGCACCATATAGATTTCCTCCGGCTGCAGAACGACGAGATTTTCCTCATTCTGCAGCACCGTGATCGGCGTTTCCTGCCGGCTGAAGCTTTCCATGATCTTCTGAATTTCGTCCGTTATTTTATCCGCATAAATGACTGCATACGGAATTCGGTATTCCGGTGAAAGTTCAATGCTCACTTTCATGCCCAGACCTCCTTTCCTTTCGTTGACAAAAGCATACACGAAAACATGCGGTTTGTCTCAGGATCGGAGGTAAGTTGACAAAAAAGCTTTCTCAAATGCACCTATGAGTTTGCTGCACAAATTTTCGTTTTTATCAAAAAAGGGGCTTGACAACCGGAGTATTTGTGAGTATGATACGTCACATAAAGCAAAGGCGCTTTGGAGAATCTTCTCCGAAGTGCCTTTTTTCGTTCTAAAGAATACCTTCTGCAGGACGAAACGTTTCGTCAGACAAAACACCGAAATGTACAATGCTTACCCTACAGTTGAAAGGAGATTTGATCTATGTCAAAAAGTATTCCTGAAATTTACGGCAGCCTGGTCTTTAACGACAAAGTGATGCGCGAAAAGCTCCCCAAGGATATTTACAAAGCGCTGCGTAAAACAATCGAAAATAACACCCATCTGGAACTGGATGTTGCCAATTCCGTTGCGGTTGCCATGAAGGAATGGGCAGTTGAGCACGGTGCTACCCATTATACGCACTGGTTCCAGCCCATGACCGGTTTCACTGCCGAAAAGCATGACAGCTTCATCAGTCCGGTCGGAGATGGTCAGATCATCATGGATTTCTCCGGAAAAGAGCTGGTAAAGGGTGAACCGGATGCGTCCAGCTTCCCGTCCGGCGGTCTGCGCGCTACTTTTGAAGCAAGAGGTTATACGGCATGGGATCCTACTTCCCCCGCTTTTATTAAGGATGGAACCCTTTACATTCCTACCGCTTTCTGTTCTTACAGCGGCGAAGCACTGGATAAAAAGACTCCTCTGCTGCGTTCCATGGAAACTCTGAACACAGAGGCAGTCAAGATTCTGCAGCTGCTCGGAAACAAGGATGTTACAAGTGTTTCCACCACCATCGGTCCTGAGCAGGAGTATTTCCTGGTTGACAAAGCTCTGTATGAGCAGAGAAAAGATCTGATCTTTACCGGCAGAACTCTGTTCGGCGCAATGTCTCCCAAAGGTCAGGAAATGGAAGATCATTATTTCGGCGCATTAAAGCCCCGCGTATCCGCATACATGCATGATCTGGATGAAGAGCTCTGGAAGCTTGGCATCCCTGCAAAGACAAAGCATAACGAAGTTGCTCCTGCACAGCATGAGTTAGCTCCGATTTTCGACACGGCAAACGTTGCCGTCGATCACAATCAGCTGACGATGGAAGTCATGAAAAAAGTTGCTGACAAACACGGTCTGGTATGCCTGCTCCATGAAAAACCCTTCGATGGTATCAATGGTTCCGGTAAACACAACAACTGGTCCATGATTACAAATACTGGTGTAAACCTGCTGGAGCCCGGACGTACTCCTGCTGAAAACGCACAGTTCCTGATTTTCCTGATGGCTGTCATCAAAGCGGTTGACGATTATGCAGATCTGCTGCGTATCTCCGTTGCCAGCGCAGGAAATGATCATCGTCTCGGTGCAAACGAGGCGCCTCCGGCTATTATCTCCATCTTCCTTGGAGATGAGCTGACTGCTGTTCTGGATTCCATTGAAAATGATACCTTCTTTGGCAAGCATCCTCTTGTTCAGATGGATACCGGCGCAACTGTACTGCCTCATTTCTTTAAGGATAATACCGACAGAAACAGAACCTCACCCTTTGCATTTACCGGCAATAAATTTGAATTCAGAAGCCTTGGCTCTTCCAGCTCTGTGGCAGGTCCAAACATCATTTTAAATACAGCTGTTGCAGAAGCACTGCGTCAGTTCTACGGAGAATTAAAGGCCTTCCCCGAAGATCAGATGGATGAAGCAGTTCGCGCTCTGGTAAAGAGAGCGATCCTGAAGCACAAAAAGGTTATCTTTAACGGCAACGGCTATTCTGACGAATGGGTTCAGGAGGCTGAAAAGCGCGGTCTGTACAACTTAAAGTCCACTCCTGATGCGCTTCCTTATTTCATTCACGAGAAGAATATCGACCTGTTTACCAGCCATCACATCTTCTCCAAAGAAGAGATCTTCTCCAGATATGAAATTTTGCTGGAGACCTACAGCAAAACCATCCATATCGAAGCAAAGACCATGGAGGATATGGTTCGCCGCGATTTCCTGCCTGCCCTGATGACCTATACAGACGAGGTTGCAGCATCGATCTCCGCGAAAAAAGCAGTTCTTGCAACACTGCCCTGCACCGCACAGGAGAAACTGCTGACCACACTTTCCGGCTATTACGAAGCAATTTATACCGCGGAAGAAAAGCTGGAAGCAGATCTTGCAACAGCAGAAGGCATGAGCGATCAGCCTGCCCTGTCCCTGTTCTATCACGAGACCATCCTGCCTGATATGGATGCAGTCCGCAGCGCTGTAGATGCTGCAGAAACCTATATTCCTGACAGCATCCTGCCTTACCCGAACTACGAGAAGCTGCTGTTTTCCGTTTAAAACAGCCGGAAGGGACACTTTAAAATGAGTTTTTTTGATCCGGAACAAGAGGATAAACTGAAAGAGGAATGCGGCGTCTTCGGGATTTATAATCCCGATGGCAGCGCCGCTGCCCCTTCCATCTACTACGGGCTTTCTGCTCTGCAGCACCGCGGACAGGAAGCCTGCGGTATTGCCGTCTGTAACACAAATGGCCCGAAAGGAAATATCACCTGGCACAAAGACATGGGGCTTGTCAGCGAGGTATTTCATGAAGAATCCCTGGATTCCCTGAAGGGAAATATCGGCATCGGACACGTCCGCTACTCCACGACCGGCGCAAGCACCGTGGAAAATGCGCAGCCCCTCGTCTTAAACTATTTAAAAGGCACGCTTGCGCTTGCCCATAACGGCAACATCACAAATGCATCCGAGCTCCGTCAGTCTCTTCAGGAGGGCGGCGCTATTTTCCGCTCTACGACAGACTCCGAGGTCATCGCCTGCGATATCGCACGGGAAAGAACCCACACCTCCTGTGTGGAAGATGCAATTTTACAGACTGCACGCAAATTAAAGGGCGGTTACGCTCTTGTCATCATCAGCCCCAGAAAACTGATCGGCGTCCGAGATCCGCTCGGTTTAAAACCATTATGTCTGGGCAAACGTGGTGACAGCTACATCCTTGCATCGGAAAGCTGCGCCCTGACAGCTGTAGACGCAGAATTTGTACGTGATATTCTTCCCGGCGAGATCGTTACCATTACCGAAAATGGGATCAAATCCGATTCCCGTCTCATCGAGGAAAGTAAAGCTGCACAGATTCCTCATGCACATTGTATTTTCGAATACATCTATTTTGCCCGTCTGGATTCCACGATGGACAATGTAAACATATATGATGCCAGAATCCGCGCCGGAAAAGCGCTTGCTGCTTCCTACCCGGTTGAGGCGGATCTTGTTACCGGAGTCCCGGATTCCGGTCTGGCTGCGGCAATGGGCTATGCGCAGGCCTGCGGTCTGCCCTTCGCCCTTGCATTTCACAAAAACAGCTATGTGGGAAGAACTTTCATCAAACCCACCCAAAAGGAGCGGCAGTCCGCTGTTCACCTGAAACTGAGCGTACTCTCCAGCGTCGTCAAAGGCAAACGTCTCGTCCTGATTGACGATTCTATCGTCCGCGGCACGACAATGGCCAGCCTGATCCGTATGTTAAAGGATGCCGGCGCAACGGAGGTGCATGTACGTATCAGCTCCCCTCCTTTTCTTTTCCCCTGTTACTACGGAACCGACGTTCCCAGCAACGATCAATTGATCGCGTCCTCCCACACTGCTGCCGAAATCTGCGCCTCTATCGGCGCAGACTCCCTCGGCTACATGAAGCTGGAGGACTTGAAGCAGATGACCGGGGATCTTCCACTTTGCAAAGCATGCTTTGACAGTCACTACCCTGTATAACTCTCCCCTGACTGTCAGATGCATACTTTATACATCTGTACCGGAACTGCACCGGTATGGAAAATGCCAGCCCGCAGGATTGAAGCCTGCGGGCTGGTGTTATGTACAATAAAAACGTCCCGCAAAAATTCTTTACTTATCAACAAAACGACAGTTTTTGAAAGCCTTCCTGTTGTGCTTCCAGCTCCGCAAACAGGTTCCAGACCCGTCTGGTACTTTTCCTTGCCTCTCTCTTTCTCGCCTGATTATAATACATTTTTTCTTTATTGCTTCTCTGCGGAAGCAAATGATAATCCTGTTCCATAATCTTCTTAGCACGGTCATGACCGGCAATATATTTCAGATATTTCGCAGGATGACTATTTTCTCCTGCATCCACCTGTCTGTGATATCTGGCTTTTTTTGCCTGCTCCATTGTCATCTTTTTCCCGCCAAACGGACAGTGGAACAGCTTGTAACACTGCTTCCGGTCAAAAAATACTATTTTCCATGCAGCCATATCCGTAAGTACATATAAAATATCTCCGTCATACTCAATACTCATATGATGCTCTTTTGCCTGACGCTCAATATTCCACGCAGCTTTCCGGTAAGCTTCCGGATAAGATGCTGTTCTCTCTTTTCCTACAAGCAAAGCTATTATCTTCTCAAGCTGCCCTGTCTCTTCTTTCCCATCATATCCGCTGCATTGTATCAGATTCGTCCGTCCTATCGTCTCATCCCAAATTTTCTTATACAGCCTGAAATGCTGCTTTGCTGGATCAAACCGGATTTCCCAACAATAATTTTTCGCCTGGATTTTGATCTGATTTTCTTCCAGCTTCGCTAATCCGTCAACCTCTTCAAGAATCTTTTTCATCGCCGGTTCGTAGTCCCTGTACATTTTGCTGAGCTTACAGCAACATTTACAGGGAAATAATTTTCCAGCTGTTTTCTTCTGTAGCTCCACTAATGTCAGATATCCTTCCTTGATACGATTCAAATACTGACATCCCGGTCTGTGATATATTTTTGACTTACTGCTCATCTGCACGATCATACTCATCTTCTCTCTTTCTGTCCCTGTCTGGAACAATTCCAGCATAACAGATAATGTGTCCAAAAAAACGGACTTGCTCTTTGGATTTTCAAGTTTATAAATTTTTCATTTTTTCCTTGACACGTTCTTAGCACGGTGCTATACTGCCAACATAGCAAAGGTGCTACGACAAAACGTCGCAGCACCTTTTTTTATCCGACACTCCAACTCAATTTCGCATGCGGTCGGATAAACATACTTCGAATCTCGGGCAAACCGGATTGTCTGAGATCCACCTGAAACGATGCAATGGGGCTTCGAAACACAGAAAATCCCTGGCATCGTTTTTTTATACCACAAAATGAGGAGGAAATGTTCCTCTGCTCCTGCAGAGAGCAACCCACGCAAGCGTGGGTGGGCATTTCCCTCCGGGAAACGAGGAGGAACTATTATGACAGAAGAAATCTTAAGCGTTTTAAACGGCGAAGTATTCGGTGTCTGGTTTCTGATCGGCGCCGCGCTGGTATTCTGGATGCAGGCCGGATTCGCAATGGTGGAAACCGGCTTTACAAGGGCAAAGAACGCCGGCAATATCCTGATGAAGAACCTGATGGACTTCTGTATCGGTACCGTTGTTTTCATCCTGATCGGCTTCAGCCTTCTCCTTGGAGAAGACATGGCCGGCATCATCGGAAAACCCGGATTTGACATTTTTACCGATTATGCAAATTTTGACTGGTCAAACTTCGTATTCAACCTTGTGTTCTGTGCAACAACCGCTACCATCGTATCCGGTGCAATGGCAGAACGTACAAAGTTCATTTCCTACTGTGTGTACTCCGGAGTCATTTCCGCAGTCATTTATCCGATCGAAGCACACTGGACATGGGGCGGCGGCTGGCTTTCCCAGATCGGCTTCCACGATTTCGCAGGTTCCAACTGCATCCACATGGTCGGCGGTATTTCCGCTCTGATCGGTGCAGCAATGCTTGGTCCCCGTATTGGTAAGTTTGTAAAGGATAAGACAGGCAAAGTAACGAAGGTAAACGCATTCCCCGGACATAACCTTCCTATTGGCGCACTGGGTGTTTTCATTCTGTGGCTCGGCTGGTACGGTTTCAACGGTGCTGCTGCAACCTCCGTTGAAGAGCTCGGTTCCATCTTTGTTACCACAACCATCGCTCCCGCCATTGCAACTGTTGTTACCATGATCCTGACCTGGGTAAAATATGGCAAGCCTGATGTTTCGATGTGCTTAAATGCTTCCCTTGCCGGTCTGGTTGCCATTACCGCAGGCTGTGATGTTGTAGATGCTTTTGGTTCTATCGTAATCGGCGCAGTTGCCGGTGTTCTGGTTGTCTTTGGCGTATGGTTTCTGGATTACAAGCTTCATGTGGATGATCCTGTCGGAGCAGTTGCAGTACACTGCTTAAACGGTATCTGGGGTACAGTTGCAGTCGGATTTTTCGCTACTCCTTCCGCTCCTGCCTTTGCAAGAGGCTTCGGTGATGGCGTAAGCTTCGGCGCAAACCAGATCGCAGGTGCAGGTCTCTTCTATGGCGGCGGCTTCAAACAGCTTGGTTTACAGCTCCTTGGTATGTTCGCTACCATTGCATGGACTGCTGTAACCATTACGATCGCATTTATTGTTATCAAAAAGCTTTTCGGTCTTCGTGTTTCCGAAGAAGAGGAAATTGTTGGTCTTGATGCAAAAGAACATGGCCTTCCGTCCGCATATGCCGGCTTCTCCATCATGGATATCTCCAACACCATGACAATGGATGTCAACGAAAACACCGATCTCGGTGTTTCGGATTACGACAAGGCTTCCGAGTTCCAGAAGGATGCAGCTGTCAAGGTTGTGGAAGCTCCGATCACCGCTTCTGCAAGCGGCATCTACAAGGTTGTCATCATTGCAAAGCTGTCTCGCTTCGAAGCACTGAAGACTGCATTAAACGACCTTGGTGTAACCGGTATGACCATGACACAGGTAATGGGCTGCGGCATCCAGAAGGGTGCAGGCGAAATGTATCGTGGTGCAGAAATCGATGCAACCCTGCTTCCTAAGGTAAAGATCGAGGTTGTTGTCAGCAAGATCCCTGTTGATTCCGTCATTGCAACTGCAAAGAAGGTACTCTTTACCGGTCACATCGGCGATGGCAAGATTTTTGTATACAATGTTGACAGAGTCGTAAAGGTCCGCACCGGCGAAGAAAATACCGCTGCACTGCAGGATGTAGAATGATAACACAGCAAAACAATCCATAAACACGGCAGCATGTCGTATAAAAAATCCCGGTCTCCTGTTCCAAACAACAGGAGGCCGGGATTTTTATTCATGACAATAGAATGCTCGCAGAGCGTGCATTCTATTGTTTCATCATCCATCTCGTAACTATAAGACTCCAGAAAATCACATTCCTTTTCCCCCTTTCTGACATTTTCTACACAGACTTTTCCCTTCTCCTATGCTATAGTCAGCGTAAATAGCCTTTAACGCTCTTGGGGGAATATCATAATCCGGGGAAACACCGCACGCTGCGATCTGTTTTCCCTATAAAAAGGAGGACTTACCAATGACAAAAGAATATTCCTGGATGCTCGGCCCTTTTGAAAAGGCTGCCGAAGCCAATCCCTGTCTGGTTCCCAATGCAGTATCCCGTTTTTTCTGCCCGGTTCAGGAAAAGGAACTCGGCTGGGAAGCAAAGGATGTATTTAATCCTGCGGCCGTCGTAAAGGATGACCGCGTTTACCTGCTTTACCGCGCAGAAGATCACGAGGGAAAATATGCAGGAACCTCTCGCATCGGTCTGGCAGTCAGCGACGACGGGCTGCATTTTACCACCATGCCGGAGCCTGTCCTTTATCCCGAAAAGGACGAATTTTCTGTCTATGAATGGGAGGGCGGCTGCGAGGATCCCCGTATTGTAGAAACAAAGGACGGAAGATATTTTCTCTACTATACTTCCTATAACGGAAAGGTTGCACTGCTCTGCTGCGCAGAAAGCACCGATCTCGTCCACTGGGAAAAGCACGGACCGATCTTCAAGGATGCAATGAATGGGAAATATAAAAACCTCTGGTCAAAATCCGGCGCAGTTGTCTGCAGGCAGGAGGGTGACCACTTTTATCCGGTCAAGCTCAAGGAAACCTACTGGATGTACTGGGGAGAAAGTGACATTTATGCTGCCACCTCCGATGATCTGATCCACTGGACACCGGTGGAATTTCTTGCAGATGGTGCAGACCCGTCCCATTCCTTCAGCCAGCACGATTCCCGCTGCAAGGATAACGATGAAGTTGCAAGAGTCCTGCTTCCCATCATCCGCCCCAGAGTCGGCAACTATGATGAATTTCTGTGCGAGCCGGGCCCTCAGGCAATCCTGACAGATGCCGGTATCGTTTTAATCTACAACGGCAAGGGTGACAACCCGGAACGTCTCGGGGGACATGACACTATGTATCAGGGCGGTCAGCTCCTGATCGATCCCGAAAATCCGACCTGTCTGATCGCACGCACCACCCGTCCCTTCATCAGCCCGTCTGAATCCTTTGAGCTGGAAGGACAGGTCATGCCGACCTGCTTTTTGGAAGGTCTTGTCAGCTTCCACGGACGCTATTACATGTACTACGGCACTGCGGACTCCAAGGTAGCCGTTGCGTCTGCGCCGCAGAAGTAAGGCAGACCCTGCAAACGTGGCGAGGATGTGCATAGCTTCTGCAGCCTACGCAGACGTCTCATTTTTCATAGAAATTCCGATTAACCTAAAGGCGCTGTGCAACCGGAGATTATCTCTCACTTCCGTTACACAGCGCTTTCTTCAAAACGTTCTCCAATATCCATTTTCTCTATGACATCACAATATATCGCCACTACTGTCCTGTTGGCCCACTTTCTCCGTTTCTCCCCTACAGCAATTTTTCATAGAATCCCACGATTTCTTTTGCAATCTCCACATCCCGCAGCACATGCCCTGTTTCGATCGAATGATTTCCTCCTGCATAAGCGTGATGCTCGATTCCATGCTTCCTGCAAAAATCTGCCAGCAATTCCGGCTCCATCCACTGATCCGCTGTGCCGGAAAAGACGATCTGGGACGAACCCATTTTTGTGCCGTTTTTTGCTTCGGTCAGATATTTAAACGTCGGCTCAATCGGCGTGAGGAAAAGGTTGACGATCTGCACACATCCGCCTGTTTCTGCCAATCTTCGGGTCAGGAAGCCCGCCGCCACGGTTCCTACACTTTTTGAAACAAACGCAATTTTATCATATTTTTCCCAATCCACATGTTCCGCCCATGCTTCTGCGCAGGCGCAAACTGTTTTGGCGGTCTCTTTTAAATTATCAAACGGATGCTCCGGCATCCGGCTATATTCCAGTTCCAGAACTTCGTAGCCCTTTTCCTGTCCCATCCGTTTCGCATAATATAACAGCGGACGTGCGGTTGAATAGCCGACGCCAGGAAACAACACCAGTAATTTTTTCATTTTCTTTTCACCTGCCCGATCATGTCCCGATACCAGACGCTAAACCGCTTTTCCACATCGTCCATTCCTGCAAAGGAGCAATCCGGCGCGGTCTTTAACTGCTTCCAGCCATCCCCGAGTTCTTCCGCCATCAGCTCCCTAAACTCCCAGGAAAGCATCGCATCATCAATCTCAAAAATCTGTCCGCGTTCTTCTTCGCTCAAAACCCGTCCCGGAATAAAAAATGCCCACAGACGATCCTGAAGCAGCGCTTCCACTTTTAGATAATAGTCCAGGTCTTTTTTTACCGGTCTGGTCACATCCGACAGATATGCCTCACTCGCATCGTGTAAAAGACAGCCAAGCTGCACCCTTGCCGAATATCCGCGTGCCTTCGCCTCCTCCGCACATGCGATGCTGTGCTGCGCCACGGAATAAAAATGTTTCATGTGTCCGTTGCCGCGGCACAAAAGCGACAGCGCATGGGAAATATCCGTTAAATCAAATAACCCCGGCTCCGGTTGTATCGGGTCAAAATGTTTTCCGGTGTAGGTTGTAATGTAGCTCATTTGTCAGTTCTCCTTCTATTGCGTAAACGCATCCAAAGACCCGGCCTCTACAGCATGGCAGGCTTTAGTCCATTTTTTCTTATATTTTCCAATTCTTCTGCCGTCAGACACTGTGCCTCATAAAGTTGCAAATATTCTTTTGATACGTCGGAATCAAAAATCAATACGTCATCCGAATTTATCGTAACATCGATGCCACTGCGATACAGTTTTCCAATCGGATGCTCCGCCATATCCGCAACCCTTCCCAGTAAAACGTTGCTCGTTGGCGTAATATTTAATCTGATTTTATTCTCAGCCAAAAAGCGAATGACGGATTCGTCTCCAGCCGCCGCTATACCATGCTGAACCTCGTCAAGCTCCAATTCTTCTACTGCCGTTCTGATGTCTTTCGCGGTTCCCCATTCTCCAACATGGGCTTTCAGGCGTAATCCTTCTTTTTTTGCCCTTCGGTAAATTCCTTTAAAATTTTCAATCGGCTGCGCGAATTCATCCCCATACAAATCAATCGAATAAAAATTTTTATTTCCCCAAAAATAAGACAAACAATCTTCTAGATAACTGATCGGACAATGCCTTGATAACCCAATCTGAAGTCTTAATTCTATCTCGGGAGCGATTTCTCTTTGTGCACTTGTAAAAGATTCCACCAGCTCATCGATATCATTATGAAAAAATTCTTTTAAGCCCCAAACGTCCTCCCCGATTTCGAGCACCGTTACTCCATCTTCTTTCGCCTGTTGAAAGGTCGCACGGATTAAAAGTTTTCTTCCCTCGGTGCTGTTAAAATACTGACCGATATATTTTTGACTCCATTGATCCATCTCTGCCATGGATGCCAAAGGATGCACTAACGGCTCAATTTTTTTACCGGTTGCCTGATATAAGAACCTTCTGCTTCCACCGAGCGCAAAATGATTGTGCAAGTCTGCCTTGGGATATTTTCTTAATGTTTCCAGATTTCCCTGTTCCAATGCGTCCATAAACCGGTTCATAAATCAATTTTCCCCTTAAATGTTTGATTTTTCCTGTATCCCCATCTTACCATAATCCACCCCCTCCATCAAGCGATGCGATCTCTCCGATTGTTCCCATTCGTCCTCAGCCTGCGAATTTTATACACCAAAAACATTATTCTATATATCAAAAACTTGACATTTTTCTTCGAACTATATATACTGAACAATATGTTTGTCGGATCTTCGATCTTTTCTACCTGAAAAAAAATCGACAGGCATAAGATATGTAGAGAAGCAACGGCGCTTTTATCCACAGACAGGATAACTGCGCCTCTTTTTATGGCACAAGGAGGAAAAAATCATGTGTGGAATTGCAGGTTATATTGGAAAACAGCAGGCGGCCCCCATCATTTTGGATGGGCTTTCCAAGCTGGAATACAGAGGCTATGACTCTGCCGGGATCGCCGTTTTTGACGGTCAAAAAATCCATATGGAAAAAGCAGTCGGCAGGCTTCGCGTTCTGGATGAAAAAATAGACCACGGTGCATTGCTGCCCGGTTTTTGCGGTATCGGACACACCCGCTGGGCGACGCATGGCTGTCCCTCCGACACAAATGCCCATCCCCATATGAACGAGGAGCATACCATTGCTGTCGTCCACAACGGCATCATCGAAAACTATGAAAAGCTCAAGCAGCGTCTGGAAAAGAAAGGCTATCGGTTTGTATCTGAAACAGATACGGAGGTGCTTGCACACATGCTGACTGAATATTACCGCGGCGATCCGGTCGAAGCGATTGAAAAGGTCATGCACCGCGTAGAGGGCTCCTATGCTCTCGGCATCATGTTTTTAGATCATCCGCATCACATCTACGCCGCCCGCAAGGACAGCCCGCTGATCGTTGGCATAAACGATACCGGAAAATTCATTGCCTCCGACGTTCCCGCCATCCTGCAGTATACCCGGACGGTTTATTATGTGGAAAATGAAGAAATCGTCTGCCTTTCCAATGAGCACACGCGCTTCTGCAATATTGACGGCGAGCCTCTTGAAAAACAGCCCGTCACCATCGACTGGGATATCCACGCTGCCGAAAAAGGTGGCTACGAACACTTTATGCTCAAGGAAATCCACGAGCAGCCAAAGGCTGTCCGTGACACGATTTCTCCCCGCATTCACGAGAATGAAATCGACCTGGGCGAAATCGGTATGACCGACGAGGAGATTAAAAATCTCCGGAAAATATCCATCGTTGCCTGCGGCTCTGCCTATCATACCGGTGCAGCCGGAAAATACGTGATCGAAGAGCTGGCCCGCATTCCGGTGGAAACCGATCTTGCCAGCGAATTTCGCTATCGAAATCCGATCTATCAGGAAAACTCCCTCGTCATCATTGTCAGCCAAAGCGGTGAAACCGCCGATTCCCTTGCTGCTCTCCGTGACGCAAAGGCCCATGGCTGCAAGGTTCTTTCCATTGTCAATGTTGTCGGCAGTTCCATCGCCCGCGAATCTGATGCAGTGCTCTACACCTGGGCAGGTCCTGAAATCTCCGTTGCAACAACAAAAGCCTACAGCTGCCAGCTTGCCGTGTTTTATCTGCTTGCCTTAAAATTTGCCCAAATCCGTTCCACCATTACACCGGATACCTTCCAGACCTTACTGACTGCTCTAAAGCAGCTGCCTGACCAGATAGAAGGACTTCTTTCTCAGAAAGAAAAGATCCAGTTCTTTGCAAACCACTACCTTGCGACAGAGCACATCTTCTTCATGGGACGGGGTATCGACTATGCGATTTCCATGGAAGGCTCCCTGAAGCTAAAGGAAATTTCTTATATCCACTCCGAAGCCTACGCTGCCGGAGAATTAAAGCATGGCACAATTTCCCTAATGGAGGATGGTACCCTTGTGGTTGCCCTGGCTACTCAGGATGCCCTTTATCCGAAAACAGTCAGCAACATGATCGAGGTAAAAACCCGCGGTGCCTTCGTGATGGCACTGAGCACCAAAAAGCATCCGGACATCGAAAAATACGCCGACTACGTCCTCTATATCCCGGAAACCCAAAACCTGTTTGCCGGATCCCTTGCCATCATCCCGCTGCAGCTGTTTGCTTACTACGTTTCTCTCGGACGGGGTCTGGATGTCGATAAGCCCAGAAACCTCGCAAAATCTGTAACGGTGGAATGAAACGTCCATGGATAAAAGAATGTGCCTTGGCACATTCTCGCGCCGAGGCGCGGTTGCCTCGGCAACCATCTACCCTTGCGCCGAGTGCGCATCCTCGCGGAGCGTTTTTATCGTATGGAAACGAAGTTTCCTATACGATAAAAAAATCCTGCTTCACAGAATGAAAAAAGCTGTCGCCCGGCAAACGATTGCCGGCGCGACAGCCATCTTTCACAATTTATTTCAATAATTCTCCAACGATACGGTTTACAAGGCTTCCATCCGCTCTTCCCTTTACTCTGGGCATCAGCTCTTTCATCACCTTGCCTTTGTCCCTTGCGGAAGGTTCTGCGATACCGAGCTCATTCAAAACAGCCTGAATCGTATTTTTGATCTCGTCCTCTGACATTTCTTCCAGTGCGAACTCGGAATACACCGCCAGACGCTTGCTGCACTGCTCTTTGATGTCCTCTCTGTCTGCAGGCGCGAGCTCCATCGTCTCTTTGGTCTGCTTGATTTCCTTTTTGACAACCTCAAATTCTTCTGCCTCTGTCAGATCTTCTCTTTTGTCAATCTGCTTGTTTTTCAGGGCGGACAGCAGCATGGATAAGGACTCCTTACGCTCCTTATCATGTTCCTTCATTGCTGTTACCATAGCAGCTCTTACAGTGTCAATCATACTCATCTCGAAAATCCTCCTTATGCCGCCTTGGGCACTGCCTGGTTTATCCGTTCCAGACGTCGCTCGTTTTTTTCTGTCTGCTACAAGTATAGCACAAAATGGAAAAAGTTGCACGTCAGATTATCCAGTGATTGAAATCCATCCGCCAATTGATTATCTGAATGATCACTGGTTCAAACAGGCGTGCTGCCTTGGGCTGCCTCCGGTTCCGGAAACAATCACTCCAGAATCTCCCTGCAGAAATAGCAGGTATAGCGGTTCGGTTTATAGCGCTCCGAAATCAGATTCTCTGCACCGCAATAGTTGCACTTGACAACCCGGTTTCCCTTCGGAATGCTGTCCCACTCATAATACCGCACGCCGACCATACGTCCGCCGGTTTCCTGATGGAGACGCGCCTGTTCCTCGCGCTTTTCCTGCGCATGATCCCTGGCATCCTCCTTCGCTTTCCGTTCCAGATACGCCGTTGTGGAAGTAGAAGACGATGAACTGCCGTCAGAGCCAAAGGTGCTGTTGCCCAAACGGGATGAACTGCTGCCTGCCCCTGATCCGGTTGCGGTCTTTTGAAATGCCATTGCGCTTTCATAAGCGGATTTTTTTGCTCTGCCGGCCGCTGTGGAATAAGTGCTTCCCGTGCGTGTTGCAGCAGAGCCAGGTGTATTGCTGCCCTGTGTTTGTTTCGGATCGTTCTGCCCTGTAGCCTTCTGTTTGTTTTTTACGATCCGCATAATAAACCAAATCATAAAAATAAAAAATATCAAACTGCTCATGCTCTTCTCTCCTTTTCTCCGCTATAGGCAATGATCAAAAGCTCTACGCTCATCCGATCGTTCATCTGCCCGGTTTTGACTGCCTCCTCCGTTTCCACGCAGGCGGTCAGCGCTTCCTTTAACTCTTCCCATGTAAAACGTGCGCTCTGAGATACATATTTGCGCACCACAAAGCTGCGAAGTCCCGTTTTTTCCGCGATCTGCTTTTCATCCAGACCTTTTCGTTTCAGCTGCCGAACCTGCATCAGCAGATTGAACTGCCGTGCGATCAGGAACAGAATCCGCATTGGCGGCTCCTTCAACGTCAGCAGGTCATAATATAAATCCAGCGCCTGCTTCTGTCTGCGCATTGCAATCGCCTCGACCATATCGAAAATCTGATTGCCAATCTGCCTCGTGCACACCGCCTCAATGTCTGCCGCCGTAATCACATCCCGTCCCATCGTATAACAGAACAGCTTTTCCAGCTCCCGGCTGATATTTTCCATATCCGAACCGACCCGCTGCTGAAAAAACTGAAGATCGTTCTGTGTGATCCGTTTGCCTTCTTTTTTCAGCTGAATCAAAATCCACTTCTGCAGTGTCGCCTCATTCTGCCGTGCAAACTCCACAACGCGCCCGGTATCCCTGACAGCCTTATACAGCCGTCCGCGCTTATCCACTTCGGTTTCCACAAACACAAAGCAGACGCTCGGCGCAGGGGCTTTGAAATACTCTGCGAGATCCTCTGTCGCCTTTTTGAACAGACCGCTGTTTTCTACGACGATCACCCGCCGCTCCGCGAAAAAGGGCAGCGTCTCCGCCAGATCGATCAGCTGCGCTGTCTCGACACCCTTTCCCTCAAAATAGTGGTAGTTCATCGTGTCCCCGTCCGGAATCAGCGCCTTTTTCAATTTGTCCCGATATTGCAGTCTCAGGTAGGTTTCTTCTCCGTAAAGCAGATAAACCCGTGCAAAGCTGCCGTTTTTGATATCCTCCAGTAGCTGCTGCAACCTAACAACCTCCTGTTCTTTCTCAAAGTCGGGGACAAAAGGTCTTTCTCCCACCTATGAGCAAGCTCCTGCAGGTTTAGGCCTTTTGATCCTGACATTATTCTATATTACCATAGCACTTTTTTGCATTCTCTACAACATATTGACCGGAATTATCAAAAAGGGGCTGTGAAAAAATATAGCCTATAAAAAAAAGGACCAAGGATTCATAATGACTCCAAGGTCCTTCTTTTTGTGTTAAAATTAATCTGCAATGAAAAAAATAACACGTACTTATTCTAACCCAAAACAGGCAGTTTTGCCAATACTAATTCAAGATTATCTGGACATTTGTGATCCGGTGCTGACATTTGATCGATTTATGGGAGAAATCGATTTGGAGAAATACCTGAAGGAAATCCCGAAACATGAGGTGGGAAGACTTCGGTATAACCCGGTCAGTATGCTGAAAACAATCCTGTTCGGATTTATGACAAATGGATATGTCTCTCTTCGTGAGCTGGAAGACAGCTGCAAAGTGAATCTAAGGTTCATGTATCTGATGGATCATAAAGTCCCATCCTATCGGACTTTTGGATATTTTATCAATGAGATACTCAGAGATTCTATTGAGAAACTATTCTGTGATATCAATCAAAAAATTTTTGAGAAAGAACATACGGACCTGCAACATTTATATATTGACGGTTCTAAGTTTGAAGCCAACGCAAACAAGTATTCCTGGGTATGGAAGAAAGCGACTGAAAAATCCAGATACCGCTTATTTGAGAAGATCACTTCCCTGTTTCAGGAAATCAATCTTGAGCTTCAATACACGGGGATAAAGTTCAGTATTAATACGGAATACTCGCCAGAATACTTAAAGGAAGCCGCATCGAAATACGTAAAAATCTGGCAGTTGGATGAAACAACGTTTGTCGCCGGTAAAGGACATCGAAAGTCAGTCCAGCAGCGCCATTATGAAAAACTTAAGGAATATCTGTCAAAGCTGAATGAATATGTAGAAAAGATCCAAATCTGTGGAGATGGACGCAATAGCTATTCCAAGACTGATCATTCTGCTACTTTCATGCGAATCAAAAAGGACTATATGGGAAATGACCAGCTGCTCCCGGCGTATAATGTCCAGGTCGGTGTGGCGGATGAGTATATAGCGGTTGTTGATGTGAACCAATACCGGTCAGATATGGACTGTTTCATCCCCCTCATGAATAAGTTCCATGATATTTATGGATTCTACCCCAAATATCCGGTAGCGGATGCCGGTTACGGCTCGTATAATAACTATATTTTCTGTGAACAGAATGGGCTGGAAAAATATATGAAATTCCCAATGTTTAAGAAAGAAACCACCGACAGAAACTATCATGAAGACCCATTCCGGGCAGTTAATTTCAAAATCGACGGAGATGGAAAAATGCGGTGCCCTAATGGAAAGGGATTCCATTTGCAGTACCGTAAGGCAATAAAAGGAAACGCGTATGGACGGGAAGAGGAAATCTATCAGTGCGAAGACTGCAGTGGATGTCCTTATGCGGAAAAATGTAAAAAGGGAGAAGGAAACCGTACCGTGCGTGTCAATCAGGAACTAACAAAGATGCATCAGGAAGTGATTCAAAACCTTGAGAGTATCCAGGGGGCGCTGCTTAGAATGAACCGTTCCATCCAGGCAGAAGGTACTTTTGGTATTATAAAAAATGACCGCTGGTATAAACGGATTGTGCGAAGAGGGATAAAATCCGTTCAACTTGAAGTATACCTTGTTTCACTGGGACACAATCTTTATAAATTCCACAACAAACAGATGAAAATAAAATCAGTTGCATAGATTTGAAAATCAACAAATTTATGGGGTAAGGGGGAAATGCGCTTTTAGAGAGTACTTCGTTTATAATTTTTTAGTCTAAAAGAGCGTGTAAAAAATGATTTCTCGGGAGTATCCCAAAGTTTGTGTAAACCTCCAAACTGATGTAAGATAAAATTACTCA
>ENA-OPEE01000428-OPEE01000428.1-human-gut-metagenome-genome-assembly--contig:-NODE-428-length-35754-cov-6.068657_pt1 | contig 35754 bp, 30 predicted proteins | sample MGYA00241263_ERZ501506 | MGnify/ENA primary metagenome ERZ501506 (study PRJEB25962, sample SAMEA2042626) | human gut metagenome | biome: human gut; feature: human-associated habitat; material: faeces...
CATCGTCACATATTGCTATCCTCATGTATAAATTGCCTTTCTTTTTGTATAATATCATGAAACAAAACGCACGCAATTTGCAAATAAATATACAAATCATATACTTATGAAACTGGCATGCGTTCTGCCTGTTATAATTATAATATATATAACCTACAAGGAAGAGATTATATGAGACAGAAAACATGTGAATCATCATGGAATTTTCCAATGGCATTAAAAGAACTGCGCGAGGACAAAGGATATACCCAAGAACAGTTGGCTGGAGCTTTACACGTTACCAAAGCCACCATATCCCATTATGAATTAGGCACAAGCACTCCTAATATCGACTTAATGATTCAGATGGCAGATATTTTTGATGTGTCGCTCGATTACTTGATGGGGCGGACTACCGCTAAAATACCATGTGATTTCTGGAAAGGCTCATTTATAAAAGGGGTAGGAAATAAAGAATTGATTGAAAGAATTTTGGAACTGGATTCTAAGCATAGGAAACTTGTTTTTGATTTATTGGTATGTATTGAAACAGATCATAAAATAAAAAGCTGATTTGGACATGCATTCTGTTCCCAACTTCATAATTCTAACATTTATTATATCACTTTATCGAGAAAAAGTCAATATTTTCTATATTATTTGTTTCACAATGACATTTAATAAAAGAGGGGACTGATTCACTGTATAATAGGAATGAAATCAAATTTGAAGCTTCTCATTATGTGTCAAACAGTTAATCGATATCAGAAAAATGACTTGTTAACATTGATGAAGCTCTATCTGATGTAAGTTTGACAATTTGATTAGTCGATATTTCATTAAAATATTGAATTAGTCTGAATTCCTGACCTCGATTTAATGCCTTGATTTGCAGTGCTAGAAAATCATCCATTTCTTTTTCTGTTAATGGACAATCACTTTTATCTATTCCAAGAATGTAGTTTATGGACACTTTGAAATATTCAGACATCTGAATAAGAACGGCAGATGGGATAGCTAGTCTGTCTTTTTCATATTTGCTCAAAGATGACTGTGATATTCTCAATATTTCAGCAAGCTGTTCCTGAGATAGACTGCACTGTTTCCTGAGACAGCTAATTATGTTTTTCATGTTTGACACTATCATAAACCTCCTTTCCTAACAATAGTATAAGCTAACTTTTATAATGTTTCAACCCCAAATACGGAATAGATTATTCCATATTTGGGGTTGAAACTTGCTTTAAGGCTATGATATAATCAGATAGGAAGCAAAATTCAGCTTATAAAGTATTGAATCTCCGTGTGAGAAAACTAACCAAAGGTTTAGGAACTTTTTAGCTGATGTAATTCCGTTCAGTTCCTTGACAACTAAATAGCAATGCAGATAACAACAAACTGATGTCCTTAAAGACGTGCCACGAAATTCTGCTGCTGAGTGAATGCCTATGATGCGCGGCGTCCATGCCGCGCTTTGGGCATTCACCTAACAGCGTCCTGCTGTTGATCTGACGGAGTATCTCATTATCCGTGACCACCAATCTACCGCGCGAGAATAACAGATACGCCGCCACCTGCCGACAGTCCGCAGGAACCATAAACGCATAGGGAGCTCCTTAAAGGAACGAGCGCGGAGGACACAGTTATAATGATACTTCCGGCGACGGCAGAGTAACCCGCAGGGTTATTCGTCCACAGGAATGGGCAGGGGTGAAAGTCCCATGCCAGGGTGCGTACTACCTGGGGTGTCATAATGGTTAAATTTAGGAGGGATTTAACTTATGGCAACAATTTCAAAGCGAGGGGCAGGCTATAGAATAAAGGTATCCCTTGGCTACGACATGAATGGCAAGCAGATCATCAAATCTACTACATTTTCTCCACCGCTGGGTGTTAGTGAAAAGAAAGCTTGGAAGCTTGCTCAGGAATATGCATTTGATTTTGAAAGGCATTGCAGAGGTTTTACACAGCTGAATGAAAATATGCGGTTTTCTGAACTGGCTGACTGGTATTTCAGCAACTATGCTTCGGTTGAGCTAAAAGAGGGCACGGCATACAATTACAAGAATGCGTACAAAAATCACATCATGCCCGTTTTTGGAAATACTAGGGTCAAGGATATCAATACTCCTCGGCTTACAGAATATGTTCAATCGCTGAAACTTGACCCGGAAACGGTTCGCAAAATTTACACCGTGATCCAGAGCATTTTCAGAAGAGGCGTTGAGCAAGGTTTTATCCGAAATACACCATGCATTAATGTGATTCTTCCAAAGAACAGGTATAAAAAGAAAAAATCTGTTTTGGACGAAAAACAGACTCATAGGTTCTTAAAGCTGATTGAAGAAAAAAAGTGCGATCCGGATATCAAGCGGATAATCAAAGTCCTGCTGTATACCAGAATGCGTTCCGGCGAATGCTTAGCGCTCTCGTGGGAAAATATTGATTTTGACAACATGACAATATCAATTGAACATAACCTTGCTGACGTTGGCGGCAAACACTGGCTTACTACGCCCAAAACTGAAAGCAGCGTTCGAACAATTGGTATGAGCGAAACTCTTGCGCAGATCTTCAGAGAACAGAAACTATATCAGGATCAGTTGATCAAAGCTCTCGGGAAAACGTTTGCGCACCCGGAAATGGTGTTCACATCTTCGCGTGGGAATTATCGTGACAGGTCATGCCTGAGCACCTCATTCAAACGCTTCCTTCGGGGAACTGAATTTGAATTTCTTACACCGCACAGCCTGAGGCACTGCAACGCAACCTTACTTCTGAACAGTGGCGTTGACCTTAAAATCGTATCCGACCATCTTGGACACTGCGACATCGGGGTCACCGCAAATATATACGCCGACGTGTTAAAAAGCTCTAAGGAAAAGGTCGCAAACCTTGTTGCGCTGAAGCTGGCGTAAAAGGAAAATCCTCCCCGAATGGCACTCGGAGAGGATTCCAATAAAGACCAAGTAAAGACCAAGTCTTGAAATATCCTTGATGATCCGCATTGCAATACGGTATCACAGGGTCGCTCCTTATCTCTTGGAGAACTGAGGAGCGCGACGTGCAGCCTTGAGACCGTACTTCTTTCTTTCCTTCATTCTCGGGTCACGAGTGAGGAAGCCTGCCTTCTTGAGAACAGGACGGAGCTCGTCAGAGTACTGGAGGAGCGCTCTGGAGAGACCGTGGCGGATAGCGCCTGCCTGACCGGTAACGCCGCCGCCTGCAACGGTAGCAACGATGTCAAACTTCTCGATGGTGTCTGTGAGGGTCAGGGGCTGACGAACGATCAGCTTGAGGGTCTCCAGACCGAAATAGTCGTCGATGGAACGGCCGTTGATTGTGATCGTGCCGCTTCCGGGATATACTCTTACTCTTGCAACAGAGTGCTTTCTTCTGCCGGTGCCATAGTAATAAGGCTTAGAATCGTACATTGTTCAGACCCTCCTTATATTTTGTATTCAACGGGCTTCTGAGCCGCGTTGTTGTGCTCTGCACCTGCGTAGCAGCGCAGTCTGGTGAGAGCCTTTCTGCCGAGTGTGGTGTTGGGCAGCATGCCGTTTACAGCGATGGTCATTGCCTTCTCGGGGTTCTCCTTCATCAGCTTGTCATAGCCGACTTCCTTGAGGTGGCCGATCCAGCCGGTGTGCCATCTGTAAACCTTCTTCTCCAGCTTCTTGCCGGTGAGGACTGCCTTTGCGCAGTTAATGATGATCACATGATCGCCGCAGTCGCAGTGGGGAGCGAATGTCGGCTTGTGCTTGCCTCTCAGAATGTGAGCGGCTGTTGCAGCTACACGGCCCAGGGGCTTGTCTGCTGCGTCGAGAATATACCAGCTGCGCTCAACTTCGGCAGCCTTAGGCATATAAGTTGACATATTTGTTTCCTCCTTATTTAATGATGATCCTGGCATTTCTACACAAATGCCACATGCAACATTTGATATTATACACGTTTTGTTTCGCTTTGTCAAGACTTTTTCGGCGTATATTTCAAATATATTATATTTTCTTTCGGTTTCTCTGCAAATCTCTCTGCTTTTCTCTGTTTCTCTGAATCCGTTTCACTTTTTATCTTGACAACGAATGCAAGAGAAATAATCAGAATACACAAGAAATAAAGAGGATATCTAGAATATATTGAATTTGACAAAGCGTACTCGGAAACTCCACTATGGGGCTGTTATTTTGTCCTGACCACATATGAATGTTTTTCGCCAGCAACGCTGAGCATCGGCTGAGTCACAGCAGGCACCTGCCCAGGAGCCTCTTTTTCATATGAAGCCTTCCCAGTGTTATACTATAAAAATATAATACCAATCAGGACGGTGGAGGAATCGTCTTAAAAATCAACTTTTTTGATACGTTTTGTAAATGCTGCTCAAAATATGACAAACTGTCGATTTATATAACAAGGTGTTCGTAATATTATTATTAAAATATACGCATTGTATATAACTTGCTGTGCTTAATACAAGGCGCTTTTCGTCTGCAATTGACAAAACCGCGATATAGGTGTATAATAAATAGTGTGCGTTCCTTTAACCACACTCGGACGGTAAAAAATCTGTATAAAATTTTACTGAAATGCTGAAACTTTTTTCAAATTAAGCCTGACTTCTATTATGCAGGCAGTTAAGCGAGGTGAGCAACTGCGTGGGAAATCCAGATTTAGACAGCTATTTTGACGCTGTATACGCCGAAACCTTCAATTCCGTTTCAAAATTTGTGGTTAGCCACGCAGCCCGTTTCCAGGATTCTGAGGATATCATTCAGAATGTCTACACGAGATTCTATAAGAGGATCTCCGAAAAGGGCTTCGCTGATATCGAATCAGCGGAGGCTTTCCTTATTAATATAGCCAAGTTCGAGTGCCGGAGCGTGTTCTCCGGTTTCATGCGCCGCAAGGAGCGCGACGTTATCCTCTCGGAGATCGACGAGGAACAGTCTGCCGCCTTTGAGGCTGAGATGTCCCGGGATCAGAAGCTTCTTGAGGACGTCATGGCCGACAAGATCCTTGCGAAGCAGATTTTCGACGATATAATGTCCGGCGACGAGACCGTCGGGAAAATTTTCTACCTGCATTTCGTCTGCGATATGAAGCTTGAGGAGGTTGCGAACCGCCTGGATATGCGGCTTTCCACCGTAAAAACCAAGCTATACCGCACCATTGAAAAGCAAAAGAAGAAATTCGGTATTTAACGCCGTGGAGTATAACCGCCGGTGAATATTACCGGGAGTTTCGATAAATTTCGGCATGCGTGCAGTTCAAACGGTAATATCCGCGCGGATTATTACGCAGAGTTACAACAAATTCAGCTAAAATCACATATAATATTACATGAGAAAGGAGGTCTGCCCGTATGAACAAGAACGAATTCTACAAACAGCTTATGAGCGAATATTCGTTCGACGCCGACAAGATACGCGAAAATGCGAAGCGCGGAAAGAATGCGCGGCAGAAGCTCCAGCCCATGTATATCGGCATGACGGCGGCAGCGGCTGCGCTGGTTGTCACGGTGGGTACGCTGGCAGCAGTGAACCTTACGAAGGACAACGGCGTTTCTCTGACCGATTCGGGTCTTGCGACGCTTTCCGCGAACGACCGCGTTATCCACGCGATTGAACAGCTGGAAAAAGAGCGCGGCAGCGAGGAATCCAAGGATTTCCTCGTGAACTTTGCGGCTCCGATGTCCCCGGCTGAGGTTCAGGCGGTTCTGACCGGAGCGGTGGGCGGCTCCATGCCGGTAAAGACGCTATATTTCGCGGACGGCACCAAGACGACTAACACAGACAGCATCGGAAAGGTGTTCACCTCCGGCGCTGCCTGCCAGATAACCGGAGCGGCGGTTTACTGCACAGGCGACACCGCAGCGAAGCTCCAGAGCGACCCCGCAGTATTCCTTGTTGAATCCATGACAGAGAGCGACTACGTGAACGCCGCTCCTGTCAACATCAGCGAGGTAGACACCTCTGAGGTCACACTGCCTGATAATTCCAATGTTGTTGCTCCGCCTGAGAAGCCGGATAAAAGCAGCGTTTCAGTAGCGGGAACGTCCGAAGGGCTTGACGGCACGGTAGAGCCGGAGGTCACCGAGGAAATGGACGGCACCAGCGAGTACGGAGAGGACCCCGCCACGGCAGAAGCTGTGACGGAAGAAGGAAGCTCCGAGACGCCGGCGGATACGTCCGTTCCTGAGAATCCTGCGGAGACCGACGTCCCCGGAACCGTCGACACACCGCCGGCTACAGTTCCTTCTGAGGTTGAAAATGCTCCGTCCGAGCTGCCCGCTGATAATAAGCTCCCCGAGGGAGTTACGCTCACAGCGAACGGTCAGTCGCTCGACAACACGCTTTATATAGACGCTGACGCGGCGTTCTTCCTCACGGAGGATACCTTCTTTGTGAAGAACAGCAGCGTGGTAGCGCTCTATCGCTATGCCGATGGCGCCGAGACGCTGATATGCTCAGAGAACATTACTGACCCGAAGATCGTTTGGGTCGATGAAAACGGCGGTAAGCTGCTTGTAAGCGGCATGAGTGATTACGATACCCGCGGAAGGATTCTGTGCGTGAACGCTCAGGGCGAATATATCGAGGACCTTCGCACTGAGGACATGGTAATGTCCGGCGTACTTCAGAGTGCAAGCTACAATGCAGACAGCAGGCTCCTTGTACTGAATGTCCGCGAGGACGGCAGATACTACGTCATAACTGCTTCCTGGGACAGCGGAAAGGCTGAATATATCGCGACTCCGTATGATTCCGACAACAAACTGACTGTTGCGGCGGCTTACGGCGGCACGGTCTACTTCGCTGAGAATTCCGGCGGCACCACTAACCTGTATTCCGTTGACCAGAACGGGTATGTATCTCGTGTCAACGACTTCGGGCAGATAGTTTCCGTCAGCAGGAACCTTGCGTTTACACACGCAGTATTCACGCCGGATTCCGGTTCGGCGGCGGGTTCCGTTGAGGTGTTCGACCCTGAATCAGGGAAGCTCATTCAGATCTACGGTTCGGATAACAGCAGCGTAAGCTTCGGCGCTTCCAGACACAGCTACTCCTGCGCGGGAAGTGTTTACACTATCTCCGGCGGCATGGCGGCAAACTCCGGCGGTCTGAATGTGACCGCAGCCATCGACTACAGAAAGAGCTTTTCGGAGAAGTATGCGGCGTCAACGAATTCTGCCGGATATGTAAGGATCACCGACAGCATCTACACCGCTGCTAACAAGTCTGCGCTGATGACGTTCAGCGATATCACTGAGAATTCATCTGCGGAGCTTCGCAGCGTGGTGAACGGCGCGATCGGCGTCAACAATGTGATAGCTCTCGGCGAGTGTCGTCAGAACGGCATTACAAAGCCGGAAACCCTTGTGGAGTGCATTGAGTACTACTACACAAACGGAGCTGTTTCCGAGCTGATGAGGCGCTGTGGAATAAGCACGCTCGGCGCACTGCATTACTCCGACGGAGGTCTGACCGCTGTAAACACTTCCGATACGGTGCTTGTGATAAGCAGCAATAACGGCGCTTCCGCTTCCGGAATGCTGTATATCCGTGCTGGAAGCTTTGCGGGAAAAACCGCTTACCGCTCCGTGAGCGTAAGTTTCACAAAGTCTGACGGCAGATGGAAGCTCGATTCCGTCATTTAATCAAATAACTCAGAACCGTCCGCGGTAAACGGGCGGTTCTTTTTTACCCCGGAAAGTGAAAATTTTGAAAAAAGTATTAACATTTCATTAGAAATGTGCTATAATATAATGTGTATCCCTGCAAGAGGGTACACTCCGTACAAGACATGGACAAACCGCGCCGCACGGGCAGCGCAGGGGTGACTAAAGGTATGAACAAAAAGAAGATACGATACATCAAGATCAAGGAGGAACCGCCTAAGAAGCGTTCCTCGAAGAAGTCGCGCAGCCGCGCGGCAAAGAATTTCGGACATGCAATGACCATAGTTGGCACGACATTCTCCGCAATGCTGCTGATACTGGTCATCATGGTGTGCATCGTTGCGACGGTGCTTGCCGTGTATGTCCTGGACTTCGCGGATAATTCCTACGACGCGAACCTGAAGGATGTCGAGATGAAGTACACGAGCTTCGTCTACGGCTACGACGAGGATAACGAGCTTGTCGAGATAAAGCGCCTTGCCGCAGAGCAGAACCGCGTCTGGGTCGACTACGAGGACATGCCCAAGTGCCTCATCGACGCTGTCGTAGCTTCCGAGGACAAGCGTTTCTACACGCATAAGGGCGTTGACTGGTACAGAACCGCAGGCGCGTTCTTCTCGAACGGCGACAGCGGCGGCGGTTCTACGATAACCCAGCAGCTTATAAAGAACCTCACCGGCGATAAGGAAGTAAGCTGGGAGCGTAAGCTCCGCGAGATCTTCCGCGCTCTCAGCCTGGAGGAGAAGTACACCAAGATCGATATCCTCGAGAGCTATCTCAATCAGATTTGGTTCAACGGAATGGTCTACGGCGTCGGCGCTGCTTCAGAATACTACTTCGGCAAGGACGTTTCCGACATCAACATCGGCGAGGCTGCCGTTCTCGCGGGAATGATACGTAACCCCTCCAAGATGTCGCCGTACTATGACCTCGCCCGCAGCAAGCAGCAGCAGAATTACTCGCTGCGCTGCATGTACGAGCAGGGCATGATCACCACGAAGGAATACGAGGATTACCGTCTGAACCGCATTCAGGTACACTTCGCAAAGCCGGTCTACGGCGATGATTACGGCTATATTGACGAGCGCACGCTCACCGACAGCACGGACGACAGCGACCTCGACGCAGAGGTGCAGGATAAGCCTTATCGCGCATACAAGTGGAACGGCGACTACGAAGTCAGCCAGGACTGGTATGTCGACGCGGCGATAGACCAGGTCATCAACGATTTCGCCGACCTCAAGGGAATCACCTACACATCGGCGAAAAACGAGCTGTACAACGGCGGCTACAAAATCTATATCAATGAAAATATGAAGCTCCAGAAGATACTGGAGGAAAAATACCGCGACCCGTACACGGTGCTTTCATACTACAATGAGAATGCGGCGGAGAAGGATCTGATACAGTCGGCGTTCATTGTTATGGACTACACCGGAACAGTTCAGGCTGTTGTCGGAGGCCTCGGAGAGAAGCCGGGCGACGGTGCGTTCAACCGCGCGACCCAGGCAACGAGGTCGCCGGGTTCAACGATGAAGCCGATATCCACTTATTCGCTGGCGGTGCAGAAGAATCTCATCACATATTCTACGCTGATACCCGACGAGGCGATAAACATCGGCACGCAGGACGAGCCGCAGATATGGCCGCAGAACTACGGCGAGGTATGGGGCGACGGAACGCTCCGCACTGCGTGGTATGGCGTTCAGCACTCATTGAATACGCTGGCGGTAAGGGTCGGCAGAATGAACACCACCAAGGCAATGTACACTCAGCTCACGCAGATGCTCGGGTTTACAACGCTGGTGGAGTCGGATATCGCGCTCTCGCCGCTGTGCCTCGGTGCGCTGACTAACGGCGCGAAGCTGGTGGAGGTCGCCGGAGCTTATCAGATCTTCGGAAACGGCGGCGTTTATTACCGTCCGATGTTCTACAGCAAGGTCGAGGACAGCAAGGGCAACGTCATTATGGAACAGGATTTCTATGGAACTCAGGCAATCGACAGCGATTCCGCGTGGGTCACAAACCGTATGATCTACAAGGTGGTAAACGGCGACAGCGGTACAGGTCCGAAGGCGAAGCTTCCGAATGTGGAGGTAATCGGTAAGACTGGTACGTCCAACGCCGGAACCGACCTGCTGTTCATGGGACTTACGCCTGAGTATATCGGCGGACTGTGGATAGGATACGACGACAGCCGCGTTATCGGCGGCGCTGACGGCTGGAAGGCAGTAGCGCAGATCTGGCATGATGTTATGATCGACATTCAGGACACCTCGCAGGTGCTGAACTTCGTTCCGGATCCCTCGGTTGTGGAGCGTCAGTACTGCACGATGACAGGTCTGCTTGCAACGAATAAGTGCAGCTCTACTAATACGGGCTATTACCGTGCAAGCAACCTTCCGGAGTACTGCAACGGCGATCACGGCACCATCAGAAAACAGATCAAGGCAAATAATCCGCAGTGATTCTGAGATACTAAGCCGTTTCAGACGGTAAAAAAACGGGCAAGCTTCATGCTTGCCCGTTTTTATCATCAGTAGAATAATCAGCCCTGTCCGTAATAAGCGTTGGCTCCGTGCTTTCTGAGATAGTGTTTATCGAGAAGCTCCTGCTGCATTCTTCCGGCGGTCGGAGCTATCGTCAGCGCGTGGTAGTTCATGAACGCGACTTCCTCCAGGACTACGGAATTGTGGACTGCTTCGTGTGCGTCCTTGCCCCAGGTGAACGGACCGTGGCTCTTTACGAGAACCGCCGGAATGCTCATCGGGTCAACTCCGTTGAACGTTTCAATTATAACCTTGCCGGTCTCCTTTTCGTACTCGCCGCGGATCTCCTCCGGGGTCATAGCCCTGGTGCAGGGGATCTCGCCGTAGAAGTAGTCGCCCTGGGTGGTGCCCATCGGCTGGATTCCTACTCCTGCCTGCGCAAATGAAGTCGCCCAGCGGCTGTGGGTGTGGACAACTCCTCCGACAGCCGGGAAAGCGCGGTACAGCTCCAGATGAGTAGGCGTGTCGCTGGAGGGCTTCCACTTGCCCTCTGCGACCTTACCCGTCGCAAGCTCGACTACCACCATGTCCTCGGCGGTCATTCCCTCGTAGGGAACGCCGGAGGGCTTTATAACTATCATTCCGCTCTCGCGGTCGATGGCGGAAACATTCCCCCATGTGAACGTTACAAGATTGTATTTCGGAAGCAGAAGATTGGCTTCAAGTACTTCCTGCTTTAATTTCTCTAACATTTACTATCTCTCCTTACTTTGCCGCAGCGTATTCCGCCGCAAGTCCGCGCTTGTAGTTCTCCATGAATTTCCGGAATCCCTCCGCGCCCTTTTCCTCGGGCTGTAAAGTTGTGGATTCCATGCCGCCGAACACCTCGCCGTCGAGGAACTCCGGCAGGGATTTTTCGCCGCCGCATACGGAGTAAGCCGCCAGCAGAGCCATTCCCCAGGCGCCGCCCTCTCCGGCGGTCTTCATGACGGAAACCGCGCAGCCCAGACCGTCCGCAAGGAACTGCTGAGCAACTCCCTTCGTCTTGAACAGACCGCCATGTCCGGTTATTTTGTCAACGGAAACCTGCTCCTTGTCGAACAGGATATCCATGCCGAGTTTCAGCGCCGCCATCGTGGAGTATACCTCCGCGCGGAACAGGTTCGCGAGGTTAAATTTGCCGTCCGGGGTGCGGAAGTACATCGGTCTGCCGTTCTCAGCGCCCGCGACAGGTTCGCCGGAAAGGAAGTTGTACACAACGGTATCGCCGCAGTCCGGGTCGCCGGTCAGCGCGTGGTAATACAGCATGTCATAAAGCGCAGGCTTTGCGATGGAGTGACCGCTCAGTTCCGCAAATTCGCCGAATATCTTCACCCAAGCGTCCAGCTCGGAGGAGCAGTTGTTGCAGTGAACCATCGCAACCGGAGCGCCGTCCGGGGTGGTCACTACGTCTATCTCCGGGTAGTAACCCTTCAGCGGCTTGTCAAGGACGAGCATTGCAAATATGGAAGTTCCGGCGGATACGTTGCCCGTGCGCGGGAGTACGCTGTTTGTCGCCGCCATTCCGGTGCCTGCGTCGCCCTCCGGCGGGCAGACGGGAACTCCGGGCAGGAGCGTGCCTGTCGGGTCGAGGAACTTTGCGCCCTCGGCGGTCAGGACTGCTTCCCTTGCGCCTGCGTTGAGCACTCCGGGGAGGACTTCCAGCAGTTTCCCGGAGAATCCCTTATCAGCAAGCAGTTTATCTACCTTCGCGATGTACTCCGCGTTGTACCCGATACCGTCAACCGGGAAAATTCCGGAGGCTTCGCCAACGCCGACCTGGCGCTTTCCGGTCAGCTGGTAGTGGATAAATCCTGCCAGGGTGTTGATGTGCGCGATATCCTTGACGTGCTCCTCGCCGTTGAGCACCGCCTGGTAGAGGTGCGCTATACTCCAGCGCTGGGGAATGTTGAATCCTAGAAGTTCCGACAGTTCGGAAGCCGCCGGCTCGGTGATGGTATTTCTCCATGTGCGGAACGGAACCAGCAGGTTGTCGTCCTTATCGAACGCCATGTAGCCGTGCATCATTCCGGATATTCCCATTGCGCCGTAGCCCGTGGGAACCACGCCGTATTTGCTCTTGACGTCCTCCGCAAGGCTTGCGTAGCAGTGCTGTAATCCGGTGGTGATATCATCCAGGGAGTAGGTCCACACGCCGTTTTCGTAGCGGTTCTGCCAGTCGTGGCTTCCGGAAGCGACAGGCGCGAACGTGTCGTCGATGAGAACCGCCTTTATTCTGGTGGAGCCAAATTCTATGCCAAGATAGGTTTTCTTATTCTGTATTTTTTCCTGTATCGTCATATTATCACCTCTTGAGAGCCGCGGCAGCGTCAAGTAATGCAAGCTGCTGCTCAAAGCTGTTTATGTCGGTCTTGTCGTCGATGACCACAAGCTCCGTATTCGTCATCTTTGCAAACAGACGGATATCATCGACCGTGAGCGCCGTGGAAACTACCGCATGATGAGCGCCGCCGGCGTATATCCACGCAGCCGCTCCGGTTGCGAAATCGGGCTTCAGCTTCCACATCAGTCTTGCGACGGGGAGTTTCGGCATGGGAGCCGGCTGCTTTACAAGCGTGATCTCAGCGCATACAAGGCGGAATCTGTCGCCAAGGTCTATCATGGAAACCGCGATACCCTCGCCGTCAATGCCGTCGAATACAAGGCGCGCCGGGTCGGATTTCCCGCCGATACCAAGCGGGTGCACCTGAATTTCAGGCTTGTTTGCCGCGAACACCGGAGATACCTCCAGCATATGCGCCGCAAGCTCCAGCTCCTCGCCGGAAGTGAGATCGTAGGTGTAGTCCTCCATGAATCCGGTGGAACCCTTTCTTCCCTCAGACATCTTGAACAGCACCGCGCCGAGAGCCGCAGTCTTGTAGTCGCCCTCCGGACCGAAGCCCACGCCCTTTGCCATGAGATTCTGCGCCGCGATTCCGGGGAGCTGGTTCAGCCCGTGGAGATCCTGGAACGTATCGGTGAACGCCCCTATCTTTTCCCGTGCAATGAACTTGTCGAGAGCCGCTTCATATTTTGCCTGCTCGCGGACAGCGGCGATGTTGTCCGTCGCCATCGTGTACTTTTCGGTGTATTCAGCCATTTTTGCGTCTATTTCGGATTCGGTAACGCTGTCGGCGATCTCCGCTACGTCGCCGATACCGTAGTAGTTCACGTTCCAGCCGAAGCGTATCTCGCTTTCAACGCGGTCGCCGTCAGTGACTGCGACATCACGCATATTGTTTCCGAGCATTGCTACCCTTAAAGTCCTGCTGAACGATACTGCGGAAGCCGCATGAGCGAATCTGCGGATCTTCTCTATAACGTCCCCGTGCTGATAGTATCCTGCAACGACCTCGCGCCTGATTCCGAGTCTTGTGCAGATGAACCCGAACTCGCGGTCTCCGTGTGCGGACTGGTTGAGGTTCATGAAGTCCATGTCGATGCTGTCGTAGGGGAGCTTCTCGTTGAACTGCGTATGCAGGTGGAGCATTGGCTTTTTCAGGGCTTTCAGCGCTCTTATCCACATCTTGGCGGGTGAGAACGTGTGCATCCACATGATAACGCCTATGCACTCCCTGTCGGAGGAGGCGCGCACGCAGATGTCCTCGGCTTCGTCGGCGGTCTTTACCACCGGCTGGAATACTACTTCTGCGATGTCCGAAAGCTTTTCGTTCAGGAAATCAGCCATCTTGGCGCTGTCCCTGGCAGCCTGCGCGAGGGTCTCCTCGCCGTAAAGATCCTGGCTTCCGGTAACAAAGTATATCTTGTTCATAATAATTCTCCTTCACAGAAAAGCCGCACCGAACAAGTATTCAGCGCGGCTTGTGTTTATGCCTTTTTCTTGTTCTTTCTGGAAAGAACAACGCTCTGGATAACAAGGAACAGGCAGATCATTGCCGCAACGGTAATATTCGTCCACCATGCGTCGTCAAGTCCGAGGGAGGAAACGATGTTCTTTATCGTACTCAGCGAGATGACGCCGAACAGCGTTCCTATGATGTTGCCCGAACCGCCGGAGAGCATCGTGCCGCCGATGATGGAGGAAGCGATCGCGTTCATCTCGGCTCCGCTTGCATGGGAGGGTGAACCGGAGCCGACATGAAGGAAGTAAACAAAGCCGCCTATACCTGCGAGCACTCCGCACATCAGGTAAGCGAAGAACTTTGTGCGCTTGACGTTGATGCCGAGCATATTTGCGCTCTGGCTGTTTCCGCCGATAGCGTAGAAACCGCGTCCGAGCCTGCCCCACTTGAGGAACACGAACAGTATCGCAACTATCAGCAGCGCGACTACCACGCCTATTTCTATGTACGCCGGAACAAATACGCCATGCTTGTTGGTGGAACCTATTCCGGGGAGTGAAATTCTTGTTTCCTTGAGTGCTTGGAATTCTTCGTTCTCAACGTTGAACTGCGTTGCGTTGACGATGGTGGTCATGCCCTTTGCGAAGAACATTCCCGCCAGCGTTACGATGAACGGCTGTATCTCCAGATACGCTATCAGATAACCCTGAACAAGTCCGAAAGCGGTGCCTATTCCAAGGGCTATGAGAACAGAGGTGACTACATTGCCCCCGCCGTAGTCGAGGTTCATCGCGCAGCACATACATACCAGCGCCGTAACAGCGCCGACCGAGATGTCGATACCGCCGGTTATCATTACAAGGCTCATTCCGCAGGAGAGGATTATCAGAGCCGCGTTTTCGTTGAGTATGTTGAAGAAGGTCTGCACCTTCGTGAAGCCGGAGCCGATGAACGCCACTGCGCAGATATACATTACAACGAATATCGCAATGGTGATGACCAGAAGCAGATTAGAGTCAGATAATCTCCGTGAACTGCCGTTGGCGTTTTTCAGAAATTTCATACTAATTCGCCTCCTTGACGGGATTTCTGCGGGAAGCTATCTTCTTGCGGAAAGCTGCGAGCTTGTTTCGTACAGTGGGAGCGCTGAGAACTACCAGGATAATTACTACTACCGCCTTGTATGCGGGGAGCGCGGTAGGAGCTACCTGGAACTTATAAAGAGTTGTCGTCAGGAACTGGATAACATAAGCGCCGAGTATCGAGGACGCCATGTTGAACTTGCCGCCGCTGAGGGCGTTTCCGCCGAGTGCTACCGCAAGGATAGCGTCCATCTCGATGTCCTTTGCAACTACCGAGTAGTTGATGGAGGAGATACGGCTGACCTTGATGAAGCCTGCGACTGCAACGCACAGACCAAGTATGACGTAGGTCATGAACTTGATGCGCGCAGGGTTCAGACCGTTAAGTCTGGAGGATTCGGAGTTTATGCCGACCGCCTGGGTGAAAAGTCCCAGCTTTGTGAACCGGAGCACCAGCGCAATGATTATAATGCATATCGCCGCAATGAATATCGGGGTCGGAAGCGGCAGTCCGGGAATGAAGTTGCCGAACCAGCCGAAGCTCTCATCATTGATGACGGGGAGCTGATTGTTGTTTATCCATGCCGCGATGGAACGTCCTGCTGTGAATAGGATAAGCGTTGCGACCATCGGCTGTATCTTGAAGTAAGCCACCAGGGCGCCGTTGAACGCACCCAGGAGCATTGATACGACAACGCATGCGAGGAATGCTACGATTATCGGCGCATGGAGCGCAGCCGGGCTGACTTCGCCGCCGCAGAGGACTCTCAGAACAACGCTGCCCGCGACCGCGATAGTCGCGCCAACGCTGATATCCTGTCCGCCGGAGGCTGACGTTACGAGCGTCATGCCGATAGCAAGTATCGCAAGCTCCGAAGCGTTGTCGAGGATCGTGATGATGTTGCCCGAAATTACCATATCGCCGGCGCTGTTCGGAGCATATTTGATCGCGAAGAACGAAGGGTCAGCGATCAGGTTGAACAGCACCAGTATCAGCAGCGCTGCCAGCGGAATAAAGATCTGATTCCTGACCGCTCTTTTCAGAAAAGCAAGGAACTTGTTCCCGCCTGTTTTTTCAAGCGTTTTCATGAACCTTTTCACCTCCTGCGATCGTTTCCATTATCTTGGACTGGTTCAGGTCGGAGCCGGTAAGCTCGCCTGCGGTCTTTCTGTCGCGCATTACTATAAGTCTTGAACATACGTTCAGCATTTCGTCTATCTCAGAGGAGATGAACGTTACGCTCTTGCCCTCGGCGGCGAGTTTGAGCACCAGCTTCTGTATCTCGAGCTTGGTGCCGACGTCGATACCTCTTGTGGGTTCGTCGAGGATAAGGTATACAGGGTTCGCAAGAAGCCACCTTGCGAGGATAACTTTCTGCTGATTACCGCCGGAAAGCGACTTTATCGGCGTATCCGGGGAAGCCGTCTTTATTTCCAGCAGCTTTATGTACTCGTCGGCATATTTCGCGGCGTCCGCCTTGGATATCGGCCGGAACATTCCGCGCATTACCTGGAGCGCAAGGATTATGTTATCCTTGACGGACAGGTCGCCGATTATACCATCGTGCTTTCTGTCCTCCGGGAGGTAGCTTATGCCGTGCTTCATTGCGTCAAGCGGCTTTCTTATCTTTACGGTCTTGCCGTTCATCCTGACTGTGCCGCCGGTTATGCTGTCCGCACCAAATATCGCACGGACGGATTCGCTTCGGCCTGAGCCGAGAAGTCCGGTGAAGCCGTTTACCTCGCCCTTTCTTATTGAGAAGTTGAAAGGCGCTATGCCGGCGCTGCTGACAAGTCCCTCAGCCTCGAATACCGGAGCCTCGCCATTTGTCTCCTGCTCGACCTCGTGGGGCTTGTCCATGTCGGAAAGCTTGTTGAGGTCCTTACCGAGCATTTTTGAAACCAGCTCGACTTTCGGAAGATCCGCCGCATTGTACTCGCCTTCGAATCTGCCGTCGCGCAGTACCGTTATCTTGTCACAGACTGCGTAAACCTGGTCGAGGAAGTGCGTTACGAATATTATTCCAACGCCGCGGCTCTTGAGGTCGAGCATGAGCTTGAACAGCTTCTCAACTTCCTGCTCGTCGAGGGAGGAAGTCGGCTCGTCCAGGATAAGCACCTTGCAGTCCATATCGACCGCACGGGCTATCGCGACCATCTGCTGCACCGCAAGGGAGCAGCTTCCAAGCTGCTGATTCGGCCTTGCCGGGATATCAAGCGATTCCAGAAGCTTTCCGGCGTCCGAGTACATCTTCTTCCATTTGGTGAAAGCGCCCTTTGATCTGCCGATGTACATATTCTCGGCGACCGTCAGGTTCGGGCAGAGTGTGATCTCCTGGTAAACCGTGCTTATTCCGGCTTTCTGGGCGTCCTGTGTCGATCTTATAACGACAGGCTCAGGATTGCCGGACATATAGATATTGCCGCCGTCCTTTTCGTATACACCGGTGAGTACTTTTATAAGTGTGGATTTACCAGCGCCGTTCTCGCCCATCAGCGCGTGTATTTCGCCCTTTCGTAGTGTGAATTCAACGTTCTGGAGCGCTTTCACACCGGGGAATTCCTTACATATGCCCTCTAGCCTGAGAACAACATTTTCATCACGCATTGTCTTCGCCTCCGGTTTGTTAGTTAACAGAATGGTCCGATACAAGGGATGTGTTATCCATCATATCGGACCGTTTCCGTCATGGCTGATCAGCTGATTCAGCTAGGCTGTTCAGAACGATCAGATACCGTACTTGTCAACGTCCTCCTGAGTGATCGTGGAGGCGTCGAAGCCCTTCTCGTCCATAATGATGACCTTGTTTTCGGGAGACTTGCCGTTCTCAAGATCCTTGATGATGGAGTCGATGTAGGAAGCCTGGAAAGGATTGCACTGACCGTCGTAGTTCCAGCTGCCGGAAAGGAGGTTCTCAAGAGCCCACTTGTTGCAGTCGAAGCCCATTACGATAACGTCCTTGCCAACGCCGTGGGAGATGTTAGCCTTGTCGAGGGCTGCAACTGCGCCCTTTGCCATATCGTCGTTCTCGGCGTAGATAACGTTGAAGGAAGTGCCGCTGTCGATGATGGACTGAACGATCTGCTGTGCTGTTTCTGCGTTCCAGTCAGCGGTCTGCTGTGTAACGAGGTTCCAGCTGTCGTTCTCGGCTACCTTGGTGTCGAGGGCGCCGGTTCTGCCGACCTGTGCAGCGGAGCCCATCGTGCCCTGGATATGTACTATGTTGTACTCAGAAAGTCCCTGGGAAGCCAGCCAGTCAACTGCGGTCTGACCTTCCTTAGCCATGTCGGATACGATGGAAGCTTCGTACAGGCTTTCGTCAGCGTCGATGGTTCTGTCGAACAGGATAACCTTGATTCCCTGAGCCTGGGCGTCCTTGAGTACTGAATCCCAGCCGGAAGTACCAGCGGCGGAGATCAGCAGGTAGTCCACCTCGGACTGAATGAATGTCTGCGCTGCTGCGATCTGCTCGTCGTTCTTAAGGCTGTATGCAAAGGATGCGTCGTAGCCGTTCTCCTCTGTGAATGTAGCCTTCATGTCCTTATCGTTCGCTGTACGATAGCCGGACTCGTTGGGGTCGTTGTTGATTATTCCTACTTTAATGAGGTCTCCGCTTGCAGAACCAGAGCCAGATCCGCTGCTGCCGGAAGTGCCGCTGCCTGAGCTGCAGCCTGCAAATACGCTTGCAGTGAGTGCCAGACCGAGTACCGATGCGAGTATCTTCTTGATTTTCATAGCTTTTTCCCTCCGATAAAAAATGATCGTTGTGGTTTTGTTTTGGAATGTTCAGAACAAATTCCCAGCATATTTGCTACAAATTTTATTTTTGTCTGCATTCCTGTTTGCTGTTCTTATTTTAGCACAAAGGCTCAATAAATGCAATGCATAAAATGTACATTCTTTCGGGAAAACTTTTGTGCATATATGACAAGTTGCGCGTTCCTCTAACAAACAAATATGCCACCGTACGAAAACGTCTTGACAAATCAAACACAAAGTTGTATCATATACGCAGGTGGATTTGTATTCTGATGGAGTTTGGATTTGTACTTTATTATAGGGGCGATAATATATGACTAAATATGAAGCTGTCGCGCAGGCAATAAAAACTGATATTGAAAACGGCGTATATACCGAGGGTCAGGCGATACCCACCGAGGAGCTGCTGACCGCCCAGTATGACGTCAGCCGCCAGACGATACGCAAGGCGCTGGCGCTCCTGGTGGAAGACGATCTTATAATAAAGCGGCAGGGCAGCGGTTCGGTGGTGAGACCGAAGCGGCTGAACCCGAGAACCGGAAAGATAGCGGTAGTTGCAACGTACATCAGCGACTACATTTTTCCGAGCCAGCTGCGGGCAGTGGACGAAGTGCTGTCCGAGAACAAGTACACCGCGGTTCTTTCTGCGACCCGCAACCGCGTCTGCAACGAGCGCGCTATTCTCGAAGAAATACTGAAAAATCCCGTTGACGGCATACTGATAGAGGGTACAAAATCCGCAATGCCGAACCCGAATTTCGATTTGTACGAAAAGCTTATAGGCATGGGTATCCCGGTAGTTTTTTTCAACGGATATTACCCGACCCTCAGCGGCACGTATTCCGTCTGCGCGGACAATCAGGCGGGCGGCGCCGAACTTGTGCGGCATCTTATTGACCGCGGCCACACGAAAATCGCAGGGTATTTCAAGAGCGATGATATCCAGGGTCATCAGCGGTATTCAGGCTTTATTTCGGAGCTGTTCCGCAGCGGACTGATAATCCCCGACGAGAACGTGTTCTGGTACACCACGGAGACAAAGGAAAAACTCTTCGATGATCCGGAGGAAGTACTAAAGCGCCTCGGCGATAACACGGCGGTCGTTTGCTATAACGACGAGGTGGCGTTCGGGCTTGTGAAATGCCTGCTTTCCGCCGGCAGACGCGTTCCGGAGGACGTTGCGGTAGTCAGCTTCGACAACAGCAATCTCAGCTGGATATCCCAGGTGCCGATAACCTCGCTTTCCTATGAGGACAGGAACATTGGCAGGATAGCCGCGCAGAAGCTAGTTGATATTCTGGACGGCAGGGATGTTTCTTCTGAAGTATTGCCGTGGACTTTTATCCAGAAAGAAAGCTCATAAATATTAAAACAGCGCCGGAATTATTCAGCGCTGTTTTTTTATAAATTGACGCAGCTCATGAGCCATTATTGTCCGCGTAAACCGCACAAAATAACAATGAGCCTGGCGGAGGAGATCCGGTCGCTGCGAAGCGAGGCAAAGCGGCTCCAGGATGAGAGGCATTTCTCGAATGAAGCGGCAGTTTTTTTCGCCGCGAGCCGTCGGAATAACGCACAGACCTAAAAGCCGAATGGTATAACGAACGAGCTGTTTTACAGCCACGGCAGAAGAAGTACGGATTACACGACAGAACAGCTGAAAACAATAATATGGCGCTATTACATGAGCTGTTGGAATAATCGCCGGATATGCTCGTCCATTGCACTGCTGCTCAAAATTTTTAGCTATATTGACCATATCAGCTTTTTGCGTTTTGCGTTGCAGACTACATCAAGCATTTCGGATAAACTGACGATACAAATGTTAAATTTCTGATATAACGCAAGTTAAGCAAATGATATAATAAAGGCAACAAAACGGAACACAGTTCCGGGCAACCGTAAATACCTGAAAGGAAGGATAATCATGAAAAAGTTAATCTCCGTTATTACCGCTGCTGCCGCAGTTGCAGCAATTTCCGCTACCGCAGGCGCTTACTCCATCAACAAGGACCTCGGCTTTGGCTGGAGCACAAGCGCGACCATCGGCGCTGAGGAATTCGCAAACGTTACCCCCGACACAACAGTCACCATCACCTACAACGTAAACGAGAGCCTCGCCGACATGGATGGTCAGAACTACTGGTGCATCAAGCCCATGGTGAACGACGCCGGCTGGCCTTTCATCAGCACACTTAACGGCGCAGTCCTTTCCGAGGGCGGCGACAGCTACGCGCTTGAGATGGACAGCGATTCTATGAGCTTCACTATCCCGGCTGACCAGCTTGAGCTTCTCCAGACTGCGGGCATGGCTGTTATGGGTCACGGCATTGAACTGCTTGAGATGACATTCTCCGATGAGCCTGTTGCAGCTCCCGCAGAAACCGCCGCTCCCTCAGACAGCGCAGATAATGCAGGAACTCCCACCGAGGAGCCCACAGCCGGTGAAACTCCCGCAGAGACCGTCGCTCCCTCAGACAGCGCAGAAAACGTAGAAACTCCCGCAGAAACCGCCGCTCCCACAAAGGGCAATCCCGACACCGGAGTTTCCGGAATCGCAGCAGTAGCAGGCGCAGCGGTTATCGCAGCCGGCGTGCTTTTCACGACTAGAAGAAAGTAATTCCGTTTTCGAAAGGAATGAGCGTAATGAAAAACATCACACGATTCACAGCGGCGGCGCTTGCGATATGCTCCGTTCTCGCGGTTACTGGCTGCGACGAGCAGCAGGAGATGAGCAGCAGCGCTCCGACCTCCTCCAACTCTCCGGCGCAGGCGACTACCTCGGCTACCACGGCAACCATGAACAAGGATGACGCGGACAAGATCGCGGAAATCGACATCGGCGCTGAAAAGCTGGAAAACGGCGTTGTAAAGTTCCTCTCGTCATGGGATCTGAACCCTGCAGAGGGACAGCCGGTCGCTCCGGCACTGGAGATGTTCCAGAGCCAGTTCGGCGGCAGGATAGAGTACGTCAACACTCCCTGGGACAGCCGTTACGACAAGCTTGCGGTGCTGGTTCAGGCGGACGATTCCCCGGATATGTTCAGCGCAGGCGACATGGACGTGTTCCCCAAGGGCGCAATCAGCGGAATGTTCGACCCGCTCGATGATTACGTTGATTTCAGCAGCGAGCTGTGGGCGCCCATGAGCGAGGTAAACGAGCAGTTTGCGTTCAACGGAAGGCACTATGTAGGCGCTGTTGACGTAGAGGGCGACTGCGTGATGTTCTACAACAAGAACACTATCCGCGACAATTCCCTTGACGACCCGGCGGAGCTTCTCGCAGAGGGCAAGTGGACATGGGACACATTTTGGGAAATGATGACGAAATTCTGCGATGTTGACGCTGAAAAATACGCTACCGACGGCTGGTGGTTCGAGGGCGGATTTTCTCTGACAACAGGCGTTCCTTATGTCGGCATGAGCGACGGAAAAATCGTGCAGAACCTTGACAACGCACTGATTGAAAAGGCGCAGACATTCATGCTGAACATGAACACGAACAGTCTTCCGCTTCCGAAAGCGCAGTACAACTGGCAGGTTCAGCCGAAGCGCCTTGCAGACGGAAAGACCCTGTTCTATCCGGTAGGGCTGTACGCGATGTACCCCTACAACAACTACATTCAGGATTTCGCCGACAATCAGGAAGATGTAATGTTCGTCCCCATGCCTAAATGCCCCGAAGCCGACGAGTATTATCTACCGGCGAGAGTTTCCGGATTCTCCCTTATAAAGGGCGCAAAAAACCCCAAGGGCGTAGCCGCTTATCTCAACTGTGCAATGGCTACCCGCGACAGCGAGGCGGCTGTTGAAATAGGCAAGCGCCAGGCATTTGAGGAGTACAACTGGACGCAGGAGCAGTGGGATATGTACCGCCTTGTAAACCAGATGACCGCCGAGCACCCGGTAATCGAGATGTACAACGCCGTTAACTCCAACGTAGCCGACCTCATCAACAACCCGATGAAGGAAGGCTACAACAGCGGCGCAAGCTGGACGCAGACCCGTGAAACTATCCGCGCGGCAGTCCAGGCGGAACTTGATTCGGCTAACGAAAAGCTTGCCGAAAAGAGCTGATGATCCATCCATAATAAAAGATGATCCATCCATAATAAAATAGGTTCAGAATGAGTCCGGTTAAATGCCGGGCTCATTCGCCTTTTCTGGGGAAACGCTGAATAAAAAAAGGGAATGCCGTTCTTCCGCACATATTTCCACCGCATGGGGAGGAACAATGTTTACAGCTTGGCAAAGTTTCTCTGGAGCATAGATCTCCGACCGATAGCGGATAAGCTGACTAAGGATTACCTGGTCATATACGGCAGCAGGGACGCTATGGCGTGTCATGCTGGACTTGCGTCGTCCTCATTGTACAATCTGACGAAAAATCGAGTTTTGCCAATAAGCGAAGCGTACTATTGGCAAAACTGACTGCGCAATACAGCACGATCTTTGTGCTGTATTGCCCTAAATAACCCCTGACTGATATGGCTATGCGGAGTATATACACTAAAATTTCATTTAAATATAGTCCTGACTGCTTGCATTAGTGCGGAAAATGTGCTATAATGTAAAATGTATATCATTGTGCAAAACCACTATTTTTAAAGGAAATATTATGGATAATCAGGAAACAAATTTGATCTATGGCAAAAACGCCGTAACTGAGACCCTCAATTCGGGCAGGGAAATAGATACGGTCTACATTCAGAAGGGTGCGGCTCTTTCGAAGATAGTCGCCCTCGCCAAGAAAAACGGCGTGGTTATCAAGGAAGTCAGCGATGAGAGGCTCACCGCCATCTGCGGAACCCCCAAGCACGGCGGTACCGCTGCGGAACTCGCCGCCGCTTCCTACTCCACGGTGGAGGATATCCTCGCGAACGCTGAACAGCGCGGGAAGCCTCCGTTTATCATCATCGCCGACGAGATAGAGGATCCACACAACCTCGGCGCGATAATCCGTACCGCCGAGGCAGCCGGCGCTGACGGGCTGATAATCCCCAAGCGCCGCAGCGCCTCCCTGAACGCCACCGTATTCAAGACCTCCGCAGGGGCCGCTGCGTGGCTCAAGGTGGCAAGGGTCGCTAACCTCGTGGACACCATAAAGCGGCTCAAGGAAGCCGGCGTGTGGGTCTACGGCATGGAAGCCGACGGAACTCCCATCGCACAGGCTGACCTTTCCGGCGCGGTGGCTCTGGTGGTCGGAAGCGAGGGCTTCGGGCTGGGCAGGCTGGTTCGTGAGAACTGCGACATGACCCTTTCACTGCCGATGTTCGGAAAGGTCAACTCGCTCAACGCATCGGTCTCCGCCGGAATAATCATGTATGAGGTCGTAAAGCACCGCGGCTGATACCGCCGGATCACAGGATTTAGGAGAGATATTGATGTCTGATAATTACAGCATTGACGATATTCTTGCAGAAATAGACAGAAAGCGCGGCGGAGGTTCCAAATCCACCGAGAGCGTTACCGAAATAATCTCAGAGACCGAACTCCACAGCGCCATGAACAGCACGTCGCATACGCGCATGCCATCCGCGGAGGAATCGGAGCCAGTTTCCGGGGACGAGGAAGCCCGGGAGCGCGCGGAAAGTATCCGCCGCGCCGCCGAAGCCAACCGCCGCAAGGCTGAGAACAAGCGGCGCGAACGCGAGGAGCGCCAGCAGGAGCAGAGAAGGCTTGAACAGGAGCGCGCCGAGCAGGAACAGCGCATGCAGTTCAGCGAGCCGGAAAAGCCGGCGGAACCGGAGCACAGCGGCTACACCTCCGAGCTTTCGTCGCCGACTGAGGCGGCAAAGCTGTTCGGAGAGCCGGAGGAGCCTCCAAAGCCGGAGCGCGTCGTTCAGCCGGAGAGCGAGTATGTCCAGCCGTATGTGAAGCCGAAGGTTTCCGGCGGGGACGACGATATCGTGTTCCATACCAAGAGCGACCTCGTGACCTCAGAAACCATGCAGATGAAGAAGCTCCAGCGCATAAACGAGATCAACCGCGCCCTCCTCGAGGCGGACCGCGCCGCAGAGGAGCCGGAGGAGCTGCTGGATTCCCTCAATCCGATGGAATCCCGCGAGAAGGCGGTAGACGGGCTGAAAAACTCCGCGGAGCCGCAGGGCGACATCGGAGATACCCTGGCTGTCTCCGGGAACGACCTCAAGAAGATGTCCAGCGGCGAGGCCGAGCACGTCAAGGAGTATTCTCCGGTGACTTCCCGCAGGAAGGGCTCAAAGGCGGACGAGGTGCTGTTCACCCCAGGCGCGCAGAAGAAGTCGGACGCGGCAGGGGAGAAGGACCGCAGCAGCGAGGCTCTGGTGGCTTCCCTCAACAAGAAACTCAGGGAGCAGCGTGAGAAAGACCGCGCCGAGGAGCGGACCGTGACTATCACCGACCTCTCCGACCCGAGGAATCTCCCGCCGAGGGCGCTCAACATCGACTACGACAACAAGGTGATAGACACCAGCATACTGCCCAAGACCGACCCGGTGGCGGCGGTACGCGAGGCGGAGGCTCTTGCGGAGCGAAAGAAGCGCAAGATAGCGAACTTCATGCTCGCCGACATCGACGACGAGGTGGAGGACGCCGAGGAAAAAGAAGCAGAGGACGACGATTACGACGATGAGGACGACGAGGACGAGATCATCGACCTCGACGACGAGAACGTCATAACCGAGAGACTTGCGAGAGCTGGTAAGGGTCTTGCGGGCCGCCTGACGATCCTGGCTCTGCTGACCGCCGCTGCGGCTATCGCGGCAGTGTTCTATTTCTTCAAGATAGACAGTATACCTATACTGTCCGAGCTTATCAAGCCGGATATCTTCCTGTATGCTAATCTCACCATCGGCATACTCAGCTTCGGAGCATGCTCCAGCGTTATCACAAACGGATTTTCAAGGCTGTTCAAGGGTAAGCCGGACGGCGACACGCTGTGCGCGTTCGCGCATCTCGGAGCGCTCGGCGCTATCGTGATGTATCTCGCGGAGACCAACTACCTCGCAATGAACCGCTCGTTCTGCTACCTGCTGGTTTCCATGCTGGCGCTGTGCTTCAACACCGTTTCCAAGCTGTGCACAGTTCACGCGGCTAAGAACAACTTCCGGTTCATCTCCGGCGACACCGACAAGTACTTCGTCGAGTGCACCGACGGCGAGGACGCGGAACGTCTTGCAAGGGGCGCGGGTCACGGCATACCGGTCATCGCTTCCATGAGAAAGACCGAAATGCTCTGCGACTTCATCATCTCCACCTACTGCGAGGACGTTTCCGACCGCATTTCCCGCGTGCTTACCCCCATCATGATAGGAGTTTCCCTGGCTGCGGGCGCGCTCGGCTTCTTCGCTGAGACAGGAGTTACCTCTAATATAATGAACCAGTGGTCGTTTGCGGCTACTGTATTCTCCGCAGTGCTATGCGTGGGCGCTTCATTCACGGGCGCGCTCGTAGTTATGCTCCCGATGCTCAGCGCGTCACGAAAGACCAACGAGCGCCGCGCGGCTATCCTTGGCTACAGCGCGGTCGAGGATTTCAGCTCGGTTAATTCCGTGCTGGTCGAGGCTAAGACGCTGTTCCCGGCTGGCTCGGTTTCCATAAGGAACATCTGGGACTACAACAAGAACGGCAAGAACGGCTCTCAGCGCGTTACCATCGACGAGGCCATCATCTACGCCGCAAGCCTTGCGGTAAGCTCCGACAGCATACTCGCCGACCCGCTGTTCAACATGCTCAACTACAAGCCCGCCCTGCTCAAGAAGGTTTCCAACTGCGTTTATGAGAGCGGACTGGGAGTTTCCGGCTGGATAGGCAGCAGGCGCGTCCTGCTCGGCAGCAGGGATCATATGAAGTCCCACGGCATCACCGTTCCCGACAGCAAGAAGGAGACCGCACTCAACAAGAAAAACGACGAGGTCATTTACCTTGCGGTCGCCGGAGAGGTCTGCATGCTGTTCTTCGTTACGCTCACCGCGAATCCGCAGGTGAAGCACCAGGTGCAGAAGCTCGCACGCAACGACGTCAGCCTTGTTGTCAAGACCGTTGACGGCGCGCTTACCGAGGGCGTTATCTCCGAAATGTTCGACATTTACGCAGATAACGTGCGTATCCTCCCGGCGGAGGCTCACGATACCTTCGACGAGCACACGAAGTACGCCGGAAAGGGAAGCGCCGCGGTATCCTGCGACGGTACGTTCTCTTCCCTCGCTTCCGCGATAAACGGCGCGAAGGCGCTCAGCGAGCGTATCAGGCTCGGCTGCATCATGGAGATATTCGGCATTGCGCTTGGCGTTCTGCTTGTGTTCATCTTTGCGATTTTCCGTAACTATTCTCTGCTGAACGGCTTCTGGATCGCTGGATACAATATAGTATGGCTGCTGCTTACAATGCTGGTGCAGTCCTTCAGGCGGATATAGCATGACCCTTGACGAGGAATATATGACCCAGGCTCTTGAGCGCGCCCGGCGCGCCGCAGAGCTTGGAGAGATACCGGTCGGGGCGATAGTCGTCGACCCTGACGGAAACATCATCGGCGAGGGCTGGAACCTCCGGGAGCATTTGCAGTCGCCTACGGCTCACGCGGAGATACTGGCGATAGAGCAGGCGGCGAAGCGCCTCGGAAGCTGGCGGCTCACGGGCTGCACGCTCTATGTTACGCTGGAGCCATGCCCGATGTGCGCCGGGGCTGTGATGAACTCCCGGCTGAAACGGCTGGTTTACGGCGCGTTCGACGATAAGAACGGTGCGTGCTCCTCCGTTGTGAACCTATTTGAGGAGCGGTTCACGCATATTCCGTTCGTCCGCAGCCGCATTCTTATGGAGCAGTGCGGCGGGGTGCTCACCGAGTTCTTCAGGGAACTCCGCATGTCCCAGGATGACGAATAAATCTACAATGAAAGAATGTCTGCATGAATAAGTACCAGAAGCTGGCAAGCAACACCTTTGTTCTGGCGCTGGGGCAGTTTGGCTCGAAGTTCCTCGTGTATGTCATGCTTCGTTTTTATACGAGCTGGCTCGGCGCGGACGGATTCGGCGATGTCAACAACATTATAAACGCCTCGGCACTTCTGATATCGGTGGTGACGCTCTCAATAAACGAGGGTGTGCTTCGCTATGCTCTGGACGATACCATAAGAAAGAAGAACCACGTCCTCTCGATAGGCATAAACGTGGCTATGATCGGGCTGGTGATATTCGCGGCGTTCGTTCCTCTGATCGGAATGATCGACATGCTCAGCGGATATCAGTGGCTCATTTATATGTACGTTGCAACGGGAAGCATCAAGGGAATATGCGCCATCTACGTGCGGGCGCGGGGAAGAGTCGGGCTGTACGCCATCGACGGCACCCTTACCACCATCGTGGTTATCCTGCTGAATATCCTGCTCCTTGGTGTGCTCCATCTGGGAGTTGTGGGTTACGTGCTTTCCATTTCCCTCGGCGACATGATCTCCATCGTATTCCTGACCTGGAGAGCCGGACTGCTCAGGCAGTACAGACCTCTCGGCAACGACCGCGAGCTTGCAAAGGGCATGATACAGTACAGCGTACCGCTCATGCCTACCGCAGTCATGTGGTGGATAATCAACGTTTCCGATACGTTCATGGTCACGGCTATTCACGGAAGCGCCGCAAACGGCGTCTACTCCTTCGCGTACAAGTTCCCGAACCTCGCCGCGCTGGTGGTCGGGATATTCTCACAGGCCTGGCATATGTCCGCGATAACCGAGCGGAACTCACGAAAGGTCAGCGAGTTCTACTCCAACGTGTTCAGCATGATGCAGACTATTATGTACATCACCGCGGCGGGTATCCTGCTGGTTCTGCGCCCGATAATCATGCCGTTCTTCGGCAGCAAGGAATTTGAAATGGCGTATATGTACGTTCCGTTCCTTGTGCTGGCGGTGGTGTTCCAGAGCTTCAACAACTTCCTCAGCTCCATCTACGAGGCGAAGAACAAGACTTCGCACTCCCTTGTCACAAGTATCATCGGAGCTGCTACCAACATCGGGCTGAACCTGGTTCTGCTCAACTCCCCGCTCGGCGTTATCGGAGCGGCTGTGGCTACGCTGGCGTGCTACCTTCTGGTGTACATCATTCGCGCTATTGATACGCGGCAGTTCCTTACCGTCAACGTTGACTACCTCAAAATGGCGATCAATATTATGCTCATATCCACCATGTCGGTGTGCATCATGACCCTTGACGAGGGTCTGCTGCTCAACGTCCTCAACTGCATTCTCTTTATTATCCTGTGCGCTATCAACTTCAAGACTGCGGCTCAGGCGGTGAAGCTGTTCATAAGGCGGCGAACCGGAAGGGGCGGAAATCCTGAGGACGGCGCCGAAAAGGCTGAGAAGTAAGAGCGGCTCTGAAACCGCAGACGAAAATCCGGTCTGCAGCAAATACAGACCGGAATCCTTCTATAACCAAAACTGACAGCCCGGAGGCTGTCAGCGTATGTATGAAATAAGGCTCACATGAGTTTGTTCAGGGTCTTTTCAGAGCTGTTCACTATCGACAGCAGCGCCGCAGCCTGCTTGGTGTATTCCTGCTCCAGCCGCGCTGTGGTTATCTTATCGTCCTCGGAGCCGCCGGAGATTCCCGCTGTTCTCGCGTGGATATCCTCGATGGCGAGCGCCGCGCTGGTAAGCCCTGCGACCTTCTCCTCGGGTACGCTGAACACATGCTCGTCGTTCGCTCTCCCTGCGCTGTGGACCATTCTGAAGCAGCGGTAGACCGCAAGCGATATGTAGGAGTACACGGCTTTGGAAAGCTCCGCGTTCTTCGCCTTGATAAGCAGTGAGAACAGTATCTCGATGGAGTTCGTCAGCAGCTTCTTCTGGAAGAATACCGACAGACCGGAGGGCGTGCCTTCGTATTTCTCGGCGTCAGTGCTCTCGGGAAGCTCCTGCTCTGAAATTGAAGCCCCGCTGCTCATGGGCGAGCGGCCGAGCAGGTAATCTACCGATACCTTATAATAGTCGGCAGCACGCACCAGGAAGTCAAGTCCGCATTCGCGCTTGCCGTTTTCGTAGTGCGACAGCAGCGCCTGGGTGACGTCAAGGTCGGCAGCCGCCTGTTTCTGGCTAAGACCCCGTTCTTTACGCAGAAGCGTCATGATACGGGGGAAGTCTTTATTCATACATTTTCTCCTTAGTGTTATTTTCCCCATGGTTACTTTATTTTATCTATAATACCATATTGTATATTATAAACTGGATATTCCGATTTGTAAAGTGTCATATTTCACAAAAATACGACAGCACCATAGGGCATTATCTATAACAGTTATGCGCTTTCCGGCGGGTTTCGACACCTGCCTGGGGTTAGGACGCTGTATATTGTGACCGAAACTCCGGGTCAGCACAAGTCATGTTAAAAAGCACTCTATAATACGAAAGGTAATATAATCATGAAAAACTACTATCTGTATCTGATACGCCACGGAATCACAGAGGGAAATCTCGACGGAAAGTACATCGGTCAGACGGATCTCGCGCTCTGCCCACAGGGTGAGAAGCAGATCCAGCAGCTCGTCAAGGCGGGCGTCTACCCCTATGTGGAGAAGGTGTACACCTCTCCGCTCAAGCGCTGCGTTGAGACTGCGCAGATCATCTATCCGGATATCCAGCTTTCCAAGGTGGACGAGATAGCCGAGATGGATTTCGGGCAGTTCGAGGGAAAGACCCAGAAGGAGCTTGAGAATCTTCCGGAATACACCGCATGGCTCAAGGGAGGTCCGGAGGCATGTCCTCCCGATGGGGAAAAGTTCGGGGATTTCTCGCTGCGCTGCATAAGCGGGCTTGATATCATCTTCCGCGACATGATGAAGAAGGAGATAACCCGCGCGGCAATGGTAACGCACGGTGGAGTTATAACGAATCTGCTGGCGGGCTTCGGCCTGCCGAAGGGACACCCGGCGGATTACATGTGCGGCCCGGGCGAGGGCTTCGAGATACTTCTTTCCACATTCCTGTGGCAGAAGGGACCGGCGTTCGAGATAAGCGGCAGGCTGTTTTGACAAACACGACAACAGGGAGGAACTATGACAGTACAGGATCTGCAAACAAAGCTCTTTGAGCTGGATATTCCGCATTACTACTACAACATCTGCGGCAGCGGCGACGACGATGATCAGAGAATCTGCCTCATAAACGAGGGCGGCAAGTGGCTGGTGTACTACTGCGAGGACGGAGACCGCATGGAAGTCAGCGAATACGCCGACGAGGCTCAGGCGTGCGAGGACTGTCTCTGCCGCCTTTCGAACTGAGGGAAGCGGCATGAGATTTTTCAGGACTGCCGCGGCATTCCTGTGCGCGGCGGGAATTCTGCTTGCTTCCGCGTGCTTCGGCGGGCGTCGGGAGCCTAATTCTCCGCTGGAGGTGGATCTCACACCCGCAGCCGAGGAGGGGACGGTCACGCCGCCGTTCTGGGTGGCGGAGGACGAACAGACCGGCGCGCAGGTGTTCCTGCTCGGGAGCATGCATGCGGGTACGGAGGACGCGGTATATCCGGAGTATGTGATGGAGGCGTACCGCAACAGCACCTACGCTGCGCCGGAGCTTGACACCGTTGCTTTCAGCGGCGACGGCAGGCTTGTTTCCGAGTGCGCGGGGTATCTCAGGCTCGACGGTACTACTGCGGCCGAGGTCATTCCGGAGCATGACGGGGTTGTGGAGTATTTCAGAAGCCTCGGGATCTACAATGAGTCGCTTGAGTACATGAAGCCGTTCTACTGGACGTCTGTTTTCAGCTCGGCGGTGCTGGATAAGACCGGGCTTCAGACGCAGTACGGCACGGAAACAACGTTTCTGGAGATAGCTCACATGGAGCGCAAGGAGATCCGGGAGGTAGAGGGGGCTGCGGCTCAGTACAAGATGATGGGCAGCGTTCCGATGAGCGTTCAGCTTGGGCTGCTCAGCGAATGCTCCGATGATGAGAAGCTCCGGCAGCAGGCGGAGTCCACAATGGAGCTTTACAGCGCGTGGAGCAGCTTCGATGACGAGTATTTCCGCGGGCTGGAGGTCTACGACCCGGAGGAGGTCACTAACCCGGACGACTGGCAGACTTATTATAATATGATGTACGCCGACCGTCAGCGTGAAATGGCGGAGTTCGTTATAAACGCGCTCCGGAACGGAGATCTCGCGTTCGTATTTGTCGGAACCATGCATTTTTATGCGGAGCCGTCGATAATCGACCTTCTCGGCGAGGCGGGGTACACTGTGAACGCAGTACGCCCGGAGGTTTCTCAGAGCGCAGATACGGCGGCATAAAACCCGGGCGGGGAGAATATAATTCAGCAGAACACGATAACGAGCCGAAAGGAGCCGCTATGAAAGGTCTGCTGAAACGCCGCGCAACAGCGGAGGAGAGCCGCGCAAGGGCGTTTAAAAGGGAATACGACGATTTAAAGGACAGGCTGGACAGTATCCGCGCAAACTACGACAACGTGAGCGACGAGCCTTCCATCGACGCGCTGATATACGAGGAAAACGCAGTGCTGTGCCGGTTGTCCGCGCTTTATCGCAGGGCAAGGGAGAATGGTATACGGCTGGAATTTCCGGACAAGTATCCCATTAAATAGCCTGGGCAAAAAAGTATTCGAAAAAATTTGAGTTTTTTTGAAAAAAGCTATTGACAAATTGGCTTGCCTGTGATATAATAACATAGTCGTTGAGAGACAGGAACTCAAAAGAAAGAAATGCGCTGAGTTATCAGGGTTTTCGGAGAGTTCAGAGATCTCGGCGGGTATATATGCGGGTGTGCTGGAACTGGCAGACAGGCACGTTTGAGGTGCGTGTGTTGTATGACATACGGGTTCAAGTCCCGTCACCCGCACCAAATAAAAAACCGTCCATTGGGCGGTTTTTTATTTTATACGGAAGTTTTTACGGGGCGGGTTCAGGCTGATGAATGATATTGCCAATATAACTACAGATAAGCGTTGAAGCCCACCTCTACGGAGATACGCAGTACTGCACCGGAAGCCAGACCGCAAACGTGCTGTTCCCGGAGTTCAACTACAACCGCCACAGCACCACGCTTTACAACCGCCTGCTTGAAAAATCGGGCGGCAGTTTTGTTTTCAAGAAGAATAAATACTCGACCTACAACGACCGGGTGCATTTCACACCGATTTGGTTTCCCGACAGGAAGAACTATACCGTCTATGTCGAGGTGTGCGACGTGTGGTGTCCGGCTGGTCAGCTTTCGGTAAGGCTCACAGACCAGATATTCATTAATGGCAGCGTTTATAACGACTGGCACATCGCGCCGACAAAGCCGTAGATGTGGCATAAAAAAAGCAGGAGCTGAAACAACTCCTGCTTTTCTCTATGATCAGTTTCCTATAAGGCTCATTATCGGATCGTCTCCAAGATTGTCACGGACGATAGCATAACCCATGTATGCGATATAAAGGAAAACAAGTATTCCTCCCTCAACACGGGTGATTTTTTTCTGAGTAAGGCAGAATATGTATGCCAGCAGACATATTACGATGTAAATTCCGAAATCCACAAGAGTATTGCTGAGGTCTGCTCCGGTGATAGTGATAGGAGAAATAACCCCAGAAACGCCGAGAATACACAGGATATTCAGAATATTTGATCCGATGACATTGCCGATCGCCATATCGTTTTCGCCCTTTTTGCAGGCGGAGATCGACGTGACAAGTTCGGGAAGAGAGGTCCCGACAGCGCATATAGTAAGACCGACAAGACTTTCGCTCATGCCCACGGCTTTTCCAAGCAGAGAAGCGTGGTCCACAACCATGTCGCCTCCCAGAACTATCGCGCCTGCTCCGCAGATTATAAAGAGCGCACACTTCCACCAGATAAATGGCTTCTCAGCGATTTGTTCCTCGGAGGTCTGACGGTTTTTCATTGCTGCTATGACAGTCCATGTCAGATAACCAGCCATAAGCACTACAAGTAATATTGCTTCAAAAAGAGTGATCTCTCCGGAAGCTCCGAAGAATATAAGCATTACAAAAAACAGCACGGATGTGAATATCGAAACCGGATAATCTCGATGAAGTATGTCCTTTGTAACTCCAAGGGGTATTACCAGCGCACATACTCCGAGCACGCCAAGAAGATTGAAGATATTCGATCCCACTACGTTGCTGACAGCCATTGAATTCTGCCCGCCCAGCGAAGCTGAAATGCTGACTGCAAGCTCCGGTGCGCTCGTTCCAAGCGCGACTATTGTAAGACCGACCACAAGAGAGGGGATCCTTAGTTTCCTTGCAAGAGAAGAAGCTCCCTCTACGAAAAAATCAGCGCCTTTTATCAGCAGGACAAACCCTGCGAGAAGCAGCACTATGTCAATGACGATGTTCATATGTGACCTCCATATAAATAATACATCATTATTATAGCCGTATTCCTGTGTGTTGTCAATATCAAATGCCTTACGAGGAGGTTTGACGACGAAGATGGCGCGCACTGCGCATTTTCGCTCACATGAGGTTTTTAGAGGTGATCATTTGGTATTAAACCAATATCTTTTTGTACATTTAAGGAAAATGGTTACAAGTCAATTTCACAGAGAGTAAGATATGAAAAACAAAAGCAAATACTACCGAATACCTGTCTGCATTTTCGTTTTTGTGGTCGGAAGCATAACCGCCATGCTGTTTGCCAGCGTCCTGAACGATGTCCTTACTACCGGAAGCATTTCGACGGATTTGACGGATTTCTCAACAACAATTTCCGGTGTATTCGGCGGAGAAAAGCCGAGAAAGCTGTATCTTCTGCTGGAGGCTCTGGTGGTACTGCTCTGCGTGGTGTATTTTGTATGTGCCGAACGGACATATCAAGCCGACACATACAAGGTCACGGATAACATCTCTGTCCCGGTTCCAAGCGGTCAGGGACAGCATGGAACGGCATGGTTCATGTCTGAATCCGACCCGCTTATTTCCCGGCTGGGTTCAATCGGCGAAAACCGATACAGAGCCATCGAAAACGGAGAAGCATTCAATCCGCCCAAAGCGGACCAGACGCTCACGGACAGCGCCGGAATGGTCCTTGCAAGAGAAATGTCCCGCGGAACGGAGCGCACCTCCGACAAGCTGTCAATTACGCTGGAAACTGTTGATTCGGATATCTGGGAGGACATTTTCGGAATTGACGAGGATCTGAAACAGTACGTCGAGCAGTCCCAGCTTGCGCCCGGAGGAAACGGAATACTATCGCAGTGCGGTGAGATTTCGGAGCTTCACCAGTACACCTACGGCACAAAGGACATGGGAGTTCCCGAAAAAGGAATTACGCTGGCGCTGAAAGAGAAAACCGCAGTCCATGCAAATCTGCTGGACTGCGGCGATTGTATTCAGGATATCTATGTGTACGATGTCTGGAACATGGACGAGCAGGATATCGCAAACGACGCCAATTCCAAAGTGTTCAACCGGAGCGCCGTCACGCTGGCGTACATCATCGACACCGCCCAGTTTGAAGCGAATTACGGATTTCCATTCCCTACCATTGACGGCGTTTCAAACGCTGGAACGATAACGCTTTTTCTGGAGTTCACCTGCCTCAGCGAGGTGGAATTTGAGGACGCTGATATCGGAAGTTCGCTTGATTTCGGGGATATAATCGTGGGGTACTCCCATGACGGGTATGATTCCGGGCTTTGGCGGCACAGCCTGAACCGTGACGAGCGCGTTCCGCACGTCGGCGTTAAGACCTATTTCATGTCCGGGGAGGTTTCTCGACCCGAACCGCCGCAGGGTACGCATTACTACTGCGGTCCAAGCGCGAAGAATATCGGTGCTGCGGCTAATCCGCGACTTTGGTTCAAGGGATTTCGCACGGGTATGAGCGAGGGGCTGTTCTGGACTATTCGGGCGATTGGAGAGTAAGCGATAAATGGGAATTTGACACTTTGTATTTATCGAGAATACTCTTGAAACCATTTTGCAAAGCGT
>ENA-OPEE01000433-OPEE01000433.1-human-gut-metagenome-genome-assembly--contig:-NODE-433-length-35476-cov-2.912171_pt1 | contig 35476 bp, 20 predicted proteins | sample MGYA00241263_ERZ501506 | MGnify/ENA primary metagenome ERZ501506 (study PRJEB25962, sample SAMEA2042626) | human gut metagenome | biome: human gut; feature: human-associated habitat; material: faeces...
GGGCGGCCGCCGGAAAAGCGGCCGCCCGACCCTTCGATTGATTCGGATTACTCGATGACGGGGCATTTGATTTCGCCGGTCCATGTGGGATTCGACGAAGCCTTGCCGTGATAGCCGTTGCCGGAGAGATCGGCAAACGTCCTTCCGTCGTCTTCGACCTGATCCAGACGCCAGTAGCCGATAAGTCCTTCGGCCGTCGTCGGATCGACGTAGCACTGGTTGTTCTTGAGTTCGGTCGGCGTCAGGGCGCGTTTCCATACTCTGGCCTCGCTGACGTAACCGTTGAAGTAGCGGACGTCGGCGGCGGACATGCCGATGGCGAACGGACTGTTATAGTAGAATCCGAGATTGATGGCCTTGCTGCTTGACGAGTCTACGCTGATTTCGGCGTTGCCGTCGATGTAGATCGTCATTTCGGAGCCGTTGTCCACCACGGCGATGTGGTACCAGCGTCCCAGACTCAGGGCGTTCGGAGCCGTGATGGAAGTTCCGCGTCCGGCGAGCTGCAGCTGCGCGGGATTCTTGATGCTCTCGTCGCCGACGCGCAGCAGGAAGTTCTCCTCGACGCCGATCAGCGACGAGATCATATGTCCCGAAGTTCTCCAGCCGTTGGCATACATGCGGATTTCCATCGTGCAGGCCGGCAGATCTTTCAGCGCGGGATCGTCCACCATGCCGTCCATGGTTATATACCAGCTGTTCTTCAGGTTGATGCCGCGCGTGGTGGTGATCTGGCTGATGAAGATATACTGCGTTCTCGACGCTTCCAGAACGCCCATGCCGTTCGAGGTGCCCGTGATCTTCAGCGGCACGCAGTAGTTTGCGCCTTCGTCGAAATCGTCCATGGAGACGATTTCGAACGAGGAGGGCGTCGAGACGTTGGTGCCTTCGGCGATGGTTACGGCCTCGTCGGAGAGCCGGTAGCTGCCGGCGGGCAGCATCCGGTAGTCCGTGCCGTGCAGGGCGTTGTAGGCATCGACGGCCGCTGCGTCGACCGCCAGCGAAACCTGCACGTCGGCCGCCATCTTGCACGACGAGGTGACGGTGACGCCCATGGACGAAGGACCGTCGACGTACATGTTGGTGATGTTCGAATTTTCGGTACCCGTGAAATAGACCACGTCGGAATATTCCAGCGATTTCTGGCAGCCGGCGGCCAGTACGGCCGCGGAGAGCGCCAATCCGGAAAGAATATGATTGAATTTCATAGCTCTGTTTAGGTTTATTTTGCGTAAATGTTGAAGTCGCCGACGCCCATGTTGCTGCCGTACGATGCCGTGATACGGATGTACTTCATCTTCTGCGAACCGTAGAGCGCGACGTAGGACGAGGGGACGTTTTTCAGCAGACTGCCGTCAGCGCTGGCCGCCGTGCCGAGTTCGGTGTAGTCTTCGCCGTTGAGACTGTATTCGATGGTTACGGCGTTGGGCTGGTAGTTCTGATACGATGCGTTGTCCGTGCGGGCCGTGATGCGGAGTCCCGTCATCTCGTACTCTTTGTCGAAGGTTATCGTAAACATGATGGGACTTCCCCACGGACGCATGAAGGTGTCCGTGCTGTCGTCGATTACCTCCGGCCAGCTTCCGCTGTGGTAATCGCCGCCGGTGATGCTCCAGCCCGAACGGTCGGCCACGAGCGCGCCCGTGATGTCGGCCACGGTGAAGTTCTTGCGGAAAAGCTCTTCGGCCGGGATGATGACGAGGTAGACAACGCCGCGGCCGCTGCTGGTCACCGCGTCCTGCGCCGAGAGTTTCAGCGGCACGAGATAGCCCTTGGCGTTGGTCAGGCCCGTCAGGTCGCCCGTGAGCGAGGCTTTGATCTGGCCGTCGGACTTGTTGTTGTTCGGGCCGATGGCGCAGGGGTTGTTCTCCAGCAGCAGGTGTCCGTCGGGAAGTGCGGCGTAGGAGGTGCCGTTGGCCGAGTTGTAGGCCGCGATCAGCGAGTTGTCGGGTGTCGCCGATACCGAATATCCGCTTGCCGAGGATACCGTGCAGTAGACGTTGAACGCCGCGTTGAGTTGGTTGAACGAACCGCCCGGCGTGTGGGCTATGGCGCCCGTCAGCACGTTGTCGCTGCCGCACATGGCATAGACTGTGGGTTCGTCGCTCTCGATCTCATAGATGTTGAATTCGCTGACGTATTTGCTCCAGCTGCTTGAGAAACTGATGGTCAGGCGCAGATAGCGGGCTTCGAGGTAGTCGTAGAAGGCGATGTAGCGGTTGGAACCCGACGTCGCGTATTCGTTCGATGCGGGAGTGCCGGCCGTCAGGAAGGTTTGTCCGTCGGTGCTGTATTCGAACGAAACGGACGAGATGCCTGCGCTGTTGAGGTCGATGCCGGTCACCATGTGCGTCGATTTCATGTCGATGGTCACCACGTTGTCGTTCTGGCTGGTGAAGTTGGTCCGCGTCGAGGTGCTGCCGTCGAACAGGTTGGCGTAATCCGGGCAGTCGGCCGTCCATGCCGTGCGGCCTGCGGCGGGGAATCCGACCATGTCGTCTGCCGACGTGATGGGGCGGATCTTGTTCCGCTCGACCTTCACGGCCAGATAGACCACGCCGCGGCCGGCGCTGGTGCCGGCGCCCGAAGAGGAGAGTTTCAGCGGCGCGAGATAACCGTTGAGGTCGCTCAGCCGTGTCAGGTCGCCCTTGAGCGAAACCGTCACTTCGCCTTCGGATTTGTAAGCCCCGGCGGCGATCGTCAGCGGGTTGTTGTCCAGTTGCAGGTACTCGGCGGGCAGCGCCGCGTACGAAGTGCCGTGGGCCGTGTTGTAAGCGGCGACCAGCGAGTTGTCGGCTGCGACCGACACCGTGTAGCCGCTTGTCGAAGCTACCGTCGCATATGCGCTGAACGAAGCGTTCACGTCGCTGGTCGAACCGGTCTGCCGGTGCGTGATTTTACCCGTGATGAGGTTTTCCGTGCCGGTTACGGCATAGACGGTCGGATCTTCGCTGTCGATCTTGTAGATGTCGATTTCGGAGAGGGTTTTGCTCCAGCTGCTCGAAAAACCGACGGTCAGCCGCAGGTAGCGGGCTTCGATATGTCCGTGGAATGCGGCGTACATCCGGGAGCCGCCCGTCACGTATTCGCCCGCTACGGGAGTTCCGGCCTGCGAGAAGTTCTCGCCGTCGGCGCTGTATTCGATCGACACCGAGGGCACGGAGCCGTATCCCAGACAGAGTCCGGTCACCAGCTGCTGCTCCTTCATGTCGATATTGAGCACGTTGCCGTACTGTTCCGGAAAATCGACCGAAGTCGAAGTGCTGCCGTCGAACAGATTGGCGTAATTGCCGCAGTCGGCCGTCCACGCGCTGCGGCCCGTGGCGGTGAAGCCGACCATGTCGTCGGTGGATTCGATGGCGCGGATGAGGTTGATCTCGGTCGCTACGGCCACATAGACCGCTCCCATGACTTCGCTGGCGTCGATGCCCTCGGCCTTGATGCGCAGCGGCGCCAAGTAGTTGCGTTCGGTCAGCAGCGAGAGGTCGCCCGTGAGCGTCACCTTGACCGAGTCGGCCGATGCCGTTGCGTTTTCAGGCACGGTCAGCGTCGTGTTTTCGAGCGTCAGGTACTCGGCGGGCAGCGCCGCATACGAGGTCTTGTGCTCGGCATTGTAGCTCTCGACCAGCGAAGCGTCGTAGACGAAGGTCGCCTTGACGCCCGCATGGCGCGTGGTGTTGCAGCGGACGGGGAATTCGGTGAAGAATTCGCCGGTCGAGCCGGTGGGCTTGTGTACGACCCGGATCGTGTAGAGGTTTTCCGTGCCGGTCTGGACGTAAACCAGTCCCGGAGTGCCGTCGATGGTCTTGTCGAAGTCTTCGAACTCCTGACACGCCGTGAGCGACGAGAACGCCGCTGCGGCCGCGAGTATGTATTTCGTGATATTTTTCATGGTTCAGGTTCTGTTTCAGGTTATTTCGTTACGGCAGGGTTCTGCAGCTGAATCGCGCGGCGCAGGTGACCGTAGGGTATCTCCTTGTCGGCGCCCGAATCGGAAGTGTGGTAGTCGCGCAGGCAGAAGAATGCGCCGAAACCGCCCTTGAAGCGGCCTTCCGGGGCCTTGGCCGCCGCCTGTGCCTCCATGCCGCCGCCGGTCTGCCAGTAGGCGCCGATGTTCTCCGTGAATACCTGCTTTTCATAGGGGAACGTCGAGGTGAAGGAGACGCTGCTGCTGCCGTAGTTCTGTTTCACATAGTAGTCGAGATAAGGCTCCGTCTCTGCGGGCGGGGTGTGTCCGTCCACGATCAGCAGTTTTTCGGGGTTGGGCGACATCGGGCCGATGAACTGGCCGAGATACTGCACGAACAGGGTCATGCGGCTGCCGTAGATGCCGTAGGTACGTTCGTCCGAGGATTCCGGCTCGTAGTCGAGGTCCAGACCGTCGATGCCGTACTCCCATACGTCCTTGAGCAGGTGGTTGCCGTAGAGCACGCACCAGTCGGGGTAGATGCCGTCGGGGTCGATCGTGGTCGTCTGATTGACCATGTCTTCGCGCGTGAGTCCGAAGTTGGCGAAGTTGTCGTTCTCCATGATTCGGATGATCGTGGGCATCACCAGCCGGGTGCCCTTCTTGTTGCGCATCTCCCACATCTCCTTGTAGGCCAGCGGATTCTTGACCGGATCGGGATAGCCGCCCCAGAGCGAGCAGATGTCCACGCTGTCGGGAAGTCCCGCGAAGCGATAGGCCATCGAGTAGCTCTGGTCGTAGTCCGAGAACCACACGAAGCAGAGCGAGCGTTCCTTGAAGGTATCCTTGTAGGCGCGCAGGTTGGCGTAATATTCTTCCGAGTATTTGTAAGCCGGCTGCAGGTTCAGCGGCTCGGCGTCCGTGTCGCATGCCGTAAATCCGGCGAATACCGCAAATAGGACGGCAAGGGTCGTTATTGTCTTTTTCATGGTTGTTCAGGTTTTCGGTTTATAATCTCGGATTTTTGTCCCACCATACGCTCGTGCCGCCGTTGTCGCCCGTGGGGTTCGACGATTCGCTGTTGAGTGTGTGCGTGGCCGTTGCGACGGCTTCGGCGTTGGTGCTGTACTCCGTCGAGGGGTAGTTCAGACGGCGGATCTGCCGGGTGGTGCTGATCTTGCCGCCGCTGTTGTTGACGAGGACCGGCAGGATGCGCGGATAACCCGTGCGGCGGAACTCCGACCAAGCTTCCTGCCCTTCGGGGAACATGGCCAGATACTTCTGGGTGATGATCTGTTCGAGATGGGTCTCGAAGTTGCCGCCCGCTTTCCAGCAGATGGGAATCGAGGCGAGCGGGCTTTGATTCGAGTTGCCGCCGGTGACCATGTCGGTATAGCTGCCGGGCGTCAGCTCCTTGTCGGCGATGTAGTCTTCGGCTCCGCTGGCGCCGAGCGTCGAGAACGAAGTGCGGATACCCTCGGCGTAATAGGTTGCCGCGTCCGACTCGGAACCCCAGCGCAACTCGTATTCGGCGCGCAGGAACCATGCTTCGGCGGGCGTCATCCACATAATGTTGTCGTTGTTGGTGCAGTTTACGCGCGAAAGGTCTTCCGAATCGGCATAGGACGAAGTCGGCGTGATGCCGGTGCGTACGCCGTGGTACTCGCCCTTGGCCGTCGCCACGAAGTACTTGCCGCGGCGCGGGTCCTGATAGCCGTTCATGTAGGCTTCGATCGTGGCGCCGATGCGCGAGTCGTCGAAATTGTACTGGATCATGTAAAGCGGGTATTCCCACGAACCGGTGGCGGGTTTGTGCAGCTCCGCGAGGTCGGCCGCGCCGGTCATCAGGCCGCCCGGATTGCCGATGGCGGCCGCGGCCTGCTCTTGGGCCAGCGCCGCGTCGGCATAGACCACGCGCATGGCCAGACGCAGGCGCAGCGTATTGGCGAATTTGATCCAGCCGCTCACGTTGCCCGAAAAGACGTTGTCGTAAGCCTCCAGCAGTTTGGTGCCGGGTTGTGCCTCGTAAAACGCGGTCAGTGTCGTGATGGCGGCGTCCAGCTCCTCGAAGAAGCGTTTGTAAACCGCCTGCTGCGGATCGTAGGCCTTGTTGATGTCCCCGCTGCTGATGTTGAGGTAGGGGATGGGACCGTAGGTATCGGTTACGCGGTGCATCGCGGCGACCTTCACGATGTCGGCGAGGGCGACCACTTCGGGAAATTCGCCGCGCTGGGGATCGAGCTGGTTCCATGCGCTGATGACGCGGGTGTAGGCGTCGTTGAACATGGCGTTGTACCAGTCCTTGCCCGTGACGTTGTAGAGGTTGTTGCCCGTGAAGCTGGTGTTGATGACTCCGGTGTAGCCGGCGAAGATGTTGCCCGCGAGGTCCTCGATGACCTGATAGTTGGCGCTGCCGTACTCCTTGTCGCCGACCAGCTGGAAGGAGGGGATGACGTTCTTGGTCATCTGCGCGAATGCCGAACCCGTCGAGAGGTTGTCCCACGACAGCATCTCGTCGGTCGCTTGGTCGGGGTTGGTGTTTTTATTCAGAAAATCGCCCGTGCAGGCCGCGGTCGCCATAAGACCGGCCAGCGTCAGGAGTTTTATGCCGTTAGCTTTTTTCATAAGACTGTAATGTTGAAGTTAGAAGGTCACTTTTACCGAGAATCCGAGGTTGCGCGTACTCGGCTGCATGAAGTAGTCGATGCCGTACGAGAAGGTGCCCGTGCCGGCGACCGTTTCGGGATCGAACGGCGCTTTGCAGTAGAGCATCCAGAGGTTGCGGCCGATGAACGAAACGTTGAGTCCCTTGATCCACTTGCACCACTTCTGGACGGGGATGTCGTAGCCGAGGGTCAGCTCGCCCAGCCGGACGTTGGTCATCGAGTAGACATAGCAGGCGCCGATGGCGTCGGCACCGTTGCCGCCGATGGTCTGGTAGTAGTTTTCGGCCGGAATGCGCTGGCCGTTTACGAGCGCGCCGCCGTTCAGACGGTCCGTGGCCGTGCGTTCCGAGACGCCGAAGTAGTCCATCGCGGCCTGCGTGAGCGATACGCCTACGCCGCCTACGCGGGCGTTGAACATGAAGCCCAGCGAGAGACCTTTCCAGTTGAATTCGTTGCGCCACGAAAGCGTGTAGCTCGGATTGCTGTTGCCGGCGTATATCCATGTGTCCTTGGCCGGGGCGACGTTGCTGCCGGTGGGCGATACCCAGATCGCGCCGTGCTCGTCGGTCTTGAGCGTATTGACGTAGATGTCGCCGATCTGGCCGCCTTCGCGCAGCACCATCTTGACGCCCGTCGTACCGCCCATGACCATCGAATCCTGCGAAATCACCGTGCCGTTCGACAGTTTGTAAGAGTCGAGCATGTCGACCACCTTGTTGCGGTTGCGCGAGTAGACGAGGTTCGAAGACCACTTCACGGGACCGAGGTTCTGGTTCAGCTCGGCCGACACCTCGACGCCCTTGTTGTCCACGCGGCCGGCGTTGACGTAGAGGCTGCTGTAGGTCGATGTCGATGAGATGTCGGGGTTGAAAACCTGATTGTAGGTGCGCGAACTGTAGTAGGTTGCGTTGAGTATGAGTTTGTTGCCCCACAGACGGACGTCGGCGCCGACCTCCCACGATTTGGTGCGTTCGGGTTTGAAGTCGTCCGAGGTGAGGTAGGTCGATGTCTGCGGCGTGCCGTCCGATACGGGGTAGGTCGGAATGGTGATCCAGCGCATCGGGGCGTTGCCCACTTCGGCGTACGATGCGCGGATCTTGGCGAACGACAGTACGCGCGAATCGACCTTGAAGATGTCGGTCAGCACGGCCGAAAGACCTACCGACGGGTAGAACATCGACGTCTTGGAGGTATTGGCCAGCGCCGTCACCCAGTCGTTGCGCGCCGTCACGTCGAGGAATACCATATTCTTATAACCCAGCTGCAGTGTGGCGAAAAGCGACTGCGTCTGGTCGTTGATGGTCTCCTTCGCCTGACTCTTGTTGGTGGTCATGTTGGCCAGCGTGAAGAGGTTGGGCACGCCCGTCAGGTCGCCGCCGAGCAGTATCGCGCGGTGCTTGTAGTCCTCGATCGAGGCGCCGAGGGTGGCGTTGAGCGAGAACGCTCCGTCGGCGAAGGTCTTGTGGAAGTTGGCCAGCACGTCGGCGTAACGTTGCGAGGTGGTGTAGGTGTTGTTGTAATAGCGGCCCTTGTCGCCGGCGAAGAGTCCCAGCGTCGAAGCGTAGTTCTTCTGCTCGGCCGTGATGTGCGTGTAGTCGATGCGGGCGCGTCCCGTGATGTCGAGCCAGTCGGTCACGTCGTATTTGAGCGAGGCGCCGAACAGGAAACGGTCCTTGCCCGTGTTGAACATGTTGCGGTTGGTGATCCAGTAGGGGTTCTGCATCTGCAGGCTCTGCGATCCCCACGGCCAGTACTGCACCGGGAAGTTGCGCGAAGCGTTGTAACGCTCGTAGACGGCGTATTTGCGGATGTCGTCGCTCGGCGACATGAGGTAAACCGGGATCATCGGGTTGTAGTACTGGCCCGACGAGAGCATGTTCTGCTCATTGACGTTCATGTACATGCCCAGCACGCTCAGGTGCATGCGCTCGTCGAGGAACGACGAGCTGTGGTTGGCCGTGAAGTTGTAACGGTTGTATTCGTTGTTCGGAATGATGCCCTCGGCCGTCACCACGCCCGCCGAAACATAGGTCTGGCTCTTCTTGCCGCCGAAGGAGAGTCCCACCGAGTTCGAAGTGTTGTATCCCGTCTGGTAGAAGTCGGTCGGCGTCCACGACTGCTTGGCGGCGAGTTTCGTGCCCCACGAAGCGTAGTAGCCGTCCTTGGCTCCGTAGGTGTTCTGGAAGGCCGGGGTTAGGAACGGCGACATGAAGGTCGTGTTGTTGCTGTAATTGACCGAGACGCCCTCCTCGCCGCTGCGCGTGGTGAGCATCAGCACGCCGTTGGCGGCCTGCGAACCGTAAAGCGCGGCGGCCGAGGGGCCGGTCAGCGCGGCCATCGACGCTATGTCGTCGGGGTTGAAGTTGGAGATGCCGTCGCCCGTGAGGTTGTTCTCGCGCATGATGGTGAACTCGTCGCCGGGGTTGGTCAGCGAGAGCGACGGCAGCGGAATGCCGTCGAGCACGTAAAGGGCGTTGTTGCTGCCGGCGATGGATTTCGAACCGCGCATCACGACCTTCGTTTCGCCGCCGACGCCTGCGGCGCTGGCGTTGATGGTTACACCGGCGATCTTGCCCGCGAGGCTGTTGACCATATTGGCGTCGCGCGTCAGGAATACTTCGTCCGATATGTTCTGCACGTTGTAGGATACGGCGCGCTCCTGCCGTTTGATGCCCAGCGCCGTCACTACGACCGCTTCGATCTGCTGGTCGTCCTCTTCGAGCGTGACGGAGAGCGACGTGCGGTTGTTCACCGAGATGCGCTGCGGCTTGTAGCCGATGAACGAAACGTCGAGGATCATGCCGGCCGGCGAGACGTTGGACTGGAGTGCGAACGTTCCGTCGACGCCGGAGGTCGTGCCCTGCGTGGTGCCCGAAATCATGATCGTGGCGCCGATGACGGGCACGCCGTTCTTATCGACGATCCTGCCGGTGATCTGACTGGCCTGCTGCGGCTGCGCGCCCCCGCGGGCCGAGAGGATGATGCTCTTGTTGTCGATCGAATAGCTGACGTTGGTGTTGCGGAACAGTTCGTCGAGTGCGGCGCGGATGTCCTTGTTCGCGACCGAAAGGGTGACGTTCCGGTCGAGCGGAATATCCTTGGTGTTGTAGAAGAAGGTGTAGCCGCTCTGCTCCTCGATCTGCTGCATCACCGTCGAAACGGGGGTGTTCGAAGCCTTGAGCGTGATGTTTTTTACCTGAGCCTGTACGGGGACGGCGGCAATTGCGAACGCCATGCACAACGCCAGTGCATACGACCGGACCGAGCGGCTGACTCCGGCTGCCGGGGTACGGTGTAAATTTCCCCCCCCCATAATTTGGGTGGAAAAGATTTTTTTCATAAGTTTGTAAGAATTGAGTTTTAGGTTAGTCCGGCCGTTTCATGCGGCCGGGTGATCTTAACGATTCGGCATACGGGAGGACGTGCAGGTCTTTCCGTATGTTTTTTTGTGTCAGGTCGGTGTCATGGTGTCATTCGGTTTTTTGGTTTATGGTTGTAGGCAAATCGGTTCGTGCGGTTTTTCAGTAGACTTCGAATACGGCCCGGCCCGCCGAGGCTTTGTCGCCGGCCGTCTGGTCGATCCGTCGGAATTTGATCTTCGACGAAATGGAGAAGTGTTTGAGGATCAGGTCGAGACTCTGGTTCGAGAACGTACCCGTGAAGGTGTTTCCGAGCAGTTCGTCGTTGCGGATGTTGAACGAGACGTTGTATTTGTTGCCGATCATGCGCAGGGCGTCCTTGAGCGGGGTGTTGCTGAGGACGATCTTGCCCTCTTTCCACGAGGTGTTGCACGGAATGTTGGCCGTGTTGAGGTAGATTACCCCCGTGCGGGCGTTGTAGGTTATCTGCTGGTCGGGCATCATCTGCACCAATTGGCTGCGGTGGTTGGCGTCGTCGTACTTCATGCCGATGCGCCCCGACACGAGCGTCGCGCGGATGTATTCGTCGTCATAGGCTTCCACGTTGAACTCCGTGCCGTAAACCTCTATCTCGGTCGATTGCGCTTCGACCACGAATTTGCGTTCGGGGTCTTTGGTCACGTCGAAGTAGCCTTCGCCGTAGAGCACCACGCGGCGCTCCTTGCCGGTGAATTTGGCGGGGTAGCGCAGGTAGGAGTTGGAGTTGAGCCATACGCGCGTGTCGTCGGGAAGGGTGACGGAGCTGACCATACCCGTTGTGGAGCGGATTTCGACCATGCTGTTGTATTTGTATCCCACCTGCATCAGCAGATAGGCCGACAGGCCGACCAAGGGCAGCAGCATGACGGCGGCCGCGCGCTCGACCTGCCGGACGGGCGCAGGGTGATGCTGAGTGTCCGGCGCCATTTTTCGGCCCGGATGCGGCCTTTGACCTTCCGCAGTGCGCCGGCGGTGTCGAGGGCGGCTTCCGCCTCCTGCGTTTCGGCGGCGAAACAGATGTAATAGACTTGTTCGGCGATTTTGCGGTTCTCCTCGCTGGCGGCGATCCACGCCGCGACGCGGGCCGTCTGGTCGAACGGCAGTTCGTCGTTGTAATATCTGACAAGGAGTTTTTCTATGTTCGGGGTGTTCATGTTTTTTCTGCTTTTTATATTACAGACTATTCAAAAACAAAAGTTCCTAAACGAAAACCACAAAATTTCAATTTTTTTTATTCCGGGGAATCTAAATCCGAATTTTTATTAATTTCGCATCATGCCCGAACGGAAAAAGATATCCGACACCTGCTTGCTGAACCGGTTGGTCGACGGTGAGATGAAGGCGTATGAAGAGATTTTCGTACGTTATTATCCGACGCTCTGCACCTATGCCCGCATGTATGTCAAGCGGGAGGAGACCGCCGAGAATATCGTGCAGGACCTGATGCTGTGGCTGTGGGAAAACCGCACGGTATTGTGTATCAGCACTTCGCTCCCAAAATATCTGTTCGGCGCCGTGCGCAATAACTGCCTGACCTATCTGGGGCACGAGTCCATCGAGCGGCGCGTGCTGGGCAATATCCGCAATAAGATGTGCGAGCAGTTCGAAGTCCCCGACTTCGACGTCGTCGAGGAACTGCGCGAAAATATCCGGGCGGCCGTGGCCGATCTCCCGGCCTCCTACCGTGAAGCGTTCGAAATGAGCCGTTTCCAGCGCAAAACCTATGAAGAAATCGCCGCCGTGCTGGAAATATCGCCCAAAACGGTGGATTACCGCATCCAGCAGTGTCTGAAAATCCTTCGTGTCAAACTCAAGGATTACCTGCCTTTGCTGACGATGCTGCTGGTCGTGAACGAATAGGCGGTTTTACGGTCTCACCTTGGCTGAAAAAAACTTGTCGGACTATTTCGATCTCACCCGGCGCGATCAATTCGGACCGGATGCTTGTGTCTGACGCGGAAAATTGCTAATTTTGAAGATTGGAGCGCAAAACGGCTCCCTGCTGTTTTTATGATTAGAACTTTTCTGCTGATTGCTTGTCTATTGACCTCTGTTGCCTGCCGGCAGCGGGGTGGAACTCCGGCCGATGTCAATATCGTTGCCAATGCCGGAAATTACTCCGCGGAGACGATCCGGCCCGATACGGCGACACGTCCGCCTTTGGCGTTCGGCCATGAAACGTGGGATTTCGGGACGATTCCCGAAACGGGCGGTCCTGTCGTGCATGTGTTCCGCTTCACGAACAGCGGTACGAAACCCGTCGTCGTCGAGCGTGTCGGCGTGACCTGCGGATGTATGAAACCGACCTTTTCGCAGGCGCCGGTCCTTCCCGGCGGCAGCGGCGAAATCGGGATCGCTTACGATCCGGCGGACCGTCCGGGAGCTTTCGACAAGGCGGTATACGTCTATACCGACGGCAGCCGCATGATGCCGCTCCGTATCCGCGGCAGTGTGGCGGCGCGTCCCGAAACGGCTGCCGACCGCTTTCCCGTGGAGTTTGGCGGCGGAATCCGCCTTAGCGTTAAGGAGGTCAACTTCCGCATGGTGGAGCAGCGGCATGACCGGCGTCTGACGTTGCGCTGTCTCAATACGTCACCGTACGAGGTGCGGCTGAGGGCGGAATTCGCTGAACCTCTTCCCTTTCTGCGGGCCGAAGCACCTGCCGTACTGGCGCCCGGTGCGGAGGGAGAGATCGCTTTCATCTGTGACTTGTCTGCTGCCGAGGTGTGGGGAACGTTCGTTGATTCGTGTTATCTGACCGTTTCCGGACGGCGGCTCGAAGGGGCGGTCGTGGTGCGCGGAACCGGTATCGGTGACTTGGCCGAATTGCGCGAAATGCCGCGCGGGAAACGTCCGCAGGCGGAAATTGCCGAATCGTTGCTGGATTTCGGAACGTGCGCCGCCGACGGCACGGCCGAGTGCCGGTTTACGTTGGAAAACAAGGGCGGTTCGCCGCTGCGGATCCATGCGGTGAAATATCCCGCAGGGGTGACGGGGCAGATTACGGCGGGCGAAGAGATTGCGGCGGGTGGCTCGAAAACCTTTGTGCTGCGCGTGGACGGCCGCACGGCCGGGTGTGGGAATTACTTCGCGCACGTCGAATTATTGGTGAGCGATGCGCTCAGTCCGTTGTGCGACCTCCGGGTGCGCGGCCGCTTCGAGTAATCCGAAGCCGGAAATCGGAAAAATAAACAAGCTGCCCGAAAAGGCAGCTTGTTTGTTGTTCGTATTACGTCGGTCGTCATTCGGGACAGCGGACGTTGTCCACCCATTTCATGGCCGAGCTGGAGTAGGTTGCCTTGTATCCGTGTCCGGTCAGGTCGTCTTCCACCTTTTTGCCGTCGGCTTTTTCGTTGAAGCGCCAGTATGCCAGCAGGCCGTCCGTCGCCGGGTCTACATAGCACATGTTGTTCTTCAGGTCGTTGCCGTTGAGAGCCTTGGCCCATACGCGGGCTTCGCTGATGTAACCCTTCAGCTGGCGGCCGTCGTTGCACGAATTGGCGATGCGGAACGAGTCGTCCTGATATACCTGCGTGAGGTCCAGCGAAGTCTTGTTGGTGTCGGCCGAGCAGGCGAGTACGCCGTCGATGTAGATGCTCACCTTCTTGTTCGGACCGTCGAATACGGCCGCCACATGCGTCCACTTGTTGAGGCTCACGGCGATTCCGCCCGTAGGAACCATCAGTGTGCCGCCCCATCCGGAGAGCTGCAGCTGACCTTTGAAGTCGTCCTGTACGAAACGCAGGCAGAAGTTCTCTTCGAGGCCCATCACCGTATTGCACCAGCCGCCCCAGCGCTGCAGGTTGATGCGGGCTTCGTAAGTGACTTCGCCCAAGTTGTAGATGTCGTATTTGTCCTGCTCGCCCTCGGCGAAATCGACCTTGAAATAGGTGCTGCCCGAACAGTCGGCAGCCGGGCCGATGATGATACGGCCGATTTCGACGAATACCGTCCGGAATCCCTCCTTGACTTTCAGATCGCCGTCCACGCTCTCGATACTCAGCGGAATGACATAGCTGACGCCCTCCTTAAGCCCTTCGTCTTTGGTTACGCTCACTACGAGCGGTTCGGCTGCGGAAAACGAACCTGCTGGAATGGTCAGTTCGGTGTTCTTGAGCACGAAGTTCGTTTCGGGGAGCATTACGCCCTTCTTACCGTACTGCGTGTTGTACTCTTCGATTTTCGAAGGGTCGGTTACGAGCCGGACTTTGGTATCGTGTCCGACGACGATCGACGACGAGACCTTTACGCTCAGCTCTTTGGGAAACTGGTCGTCGAGTGTGAGCGACAGGGTGGGGACTTCGCCTTCGGCTCCGGCGATGTAGACCACATCGTCGTAAACCGGGGCTTTCTGGCAGCCTGCGACCGCCAATGCGATCAGTGCGAATAAACTATATTTCAGTTTCATGGCAATTTCTTTTTTTGTCCGTTAAACGATTACTTCCGGGCGGGGTTCTGAATCTGTATGGCCTCGATCAGGAACTTGTAAGGTTCGGGATTGCGGTATTCGTACTCCATATGATAGGTTCCGCAGCCGCCTTTCATCACCTTTTCTCCGTTTATGATCGGCTGCCACTGCGCCATGCCGGCCACCGATTTCATCGACTCGCCGTCGCGGGTTCTGTAGTTGGCGCCGCCGTTGGTGCGGTAGGTGATATTCTCGAAATTTTCGGTGACGATGAACCTGCGGGCAACGTCCTTGAACGGAACCTCCGAGAAGTAGTTGGCACAGCTCTGCAGACGTCCGTCGAGATTCGAATCGCCGCTGCATCCGTACGCTTGCGAGATGAAGAAGTCGAAGCACTTGCCGAATTCGCGGGGCATGTTGGCGTTCAGCTCGCCGTCGATGGCCAGTATGCGTCCCGTGCCCGAAGTGCGGCCGAAATAGGTGACCACGACATCCATGAAGACTTTGTAGCGGTTGGGGAAGCCCGATATGCCGTAGGGTTTCTTGCCGGTGCCGATGTTCGGCTCGTTGTCGATATCCAGTCCGTCGTATCCGTTGTCGATGATGCGTTGGCAGAAAGCATGCGCAAAACGCTGGATAGCCGCGATATTGCCTTCCGTGAGGTTGTCGTTGCCGTATGAGCGGTAGGGACCTTCCCAGCCCCAGTAGGCCAGCATCTCCTCTTCGGTGGCCGCCGTCGCGCCGTCGGGCGCCACGCCCATTTCGAATCCGTCGAAAAGCGAAGTGGCGATCACTTTCAGACCGCGCTTGTGCTGGGAATCCTCCATATCTTTGCGCTGGGCTTCGGTGATGGTCTGCCAGCCGCCCCACAGACCGACCATGTCGATGCTGTCGGGGAGGGATTTCATGTAGTTGGACGCCGAGGCTCCCGTGGCGCTCCAGTTTCCGAACCAGCCGAAGACGATTTCGTGGTCGCTGTTCTTATAGTCGCGCAGATCTGCATAGTATTGATCCGACTTGGGGTAGGGCTTGACAATCTCCAGTTTTTCGGGATCGGTCTCACACGAGAACAACAGGGTGCCTGCCAATGCGATACATCCTAATTTTATGAGTTTGTTCATGGTTTTCAGACTTTTTGAGGTTCGTAATTTATTTGGCATCCCACCAGAGTTTCTGTGCGCAGTTGTCGCTGCCGCCGAGGAATTCATTTACGGCTTTGGCCACCTGCTCGGCATTGCCGTCGTACTCCTGCTGCGGCAGGGGCACGCGGCGGATCGTTGCGCCGGAGGGCAGTACGCCGCCGCTGCGGTTGGTCTGCGAGGGGAATACCTTCGGGTAACCCGTACGGCGGATTTCGCTCCACGCCTCCTGTCCGTCGGGGTAGAGTGCGATCCATTTCTGCACCATGATGCGTTCGAGTTCACGGCCGTCGGCGGCCCACTTGACGGTGACGCTGCTCGGACTCTCGATCGAGCCGACCTGTCCCAAGCCGGGATATTTCACCGGAGTGCTTTTGCTGTCGGACAGATATTTGTCGGCGTTCGGCGCGCCCCACTGGGAGAACGACGTGCGGATACCTTCGTTGTAGAGGTTTTCGGCCGTGCCGCCCATGTTCCAGCCGAGGAGTGCACCCTCGGCCCGCAGGAAGCAGACTTCGGCGGCGCACATCCATGTCAGCGGCGAGGTGAAGCCCACTTTGGGACAGCTGGCCAGCGACTGGTAGTCCTTGGGGTTGGAGATGATGCCGTTGGGGATTCCGTGGTAGGCGCCGTCCTTTTCGGCGGGCGAGAAGTAGCTTTCCAGACGCGGATCGCCGTATCCCGACAGGTAGCTCTCCATGGTTGCGCCCATGCGGCATTCGTTATATTCGCCCCAGAGGTATTCGAGCGGGTGTTTGTACGAGAAGCCGATGCCCGTGCGGGTGAGCAGCTGGGCCGAGTGGGTATTGTCGGTCATCACGCCGATGTTGTAGGCTCCGAACTGGAAATTTACGGCCTCCTCGGCCCAAGTCTGGGCATCGCCGGGAGCGGCGAAGCGTGCGCGCATGGCCAGACGCAGCTTGAGCGAGTTGGCGAAGCGGATCCACTTTTCCAGATCCGAATCGAACACCACGTCGAAGTCGGCGATGGGCTTCGCGCTCGAATCGGCTTCGTATGCGGCCTTGAGCGTTTTCAGCGCATGGTCCAGTTCCTTGATGAAGGTGCGGTAGACGGTCTCCTGCGAGTCGTAGGGCAGGCCGCTCGACATTTTGCCGAAGGCGGTGTAGGGCAGCGGACCGTAGATGTCGGTCACACGGTGCATGGCCTGCACCTTGACCACCTCTCCCAGCGCGAAGACCACCGATGCGGAATCGACCTTCTGGCGCAGGATGTTCCATGAACTCATCACGTTGTTGTAGGCCTGCTTGTAGGGTTCGTCCTTCCATTTGGCCGTGGGAAAGGCGTAGCAGGTCGAGTTGCTGCCGCTGTCCCAGTCCTGCGCCTGCCCGAAATATCCGGCATAGCTGTCGCCCAGCAGGTTGTCGGCCAGCTGGTAGGCGTTGGCGCCCTCGGCGAAGACGTTACGCTGCATGGTTTGGATGAACGCCGCCCATGCGTTGTCGCGGTCCACGTCTTCGGGGGTGGGTTTGTCTTTGCTGGTGTTGATATTGTCGAAGTCGCCCGTACACGAAGTCAGGCCCGTTGCCAAGAGTGCGAGTGCCGCAACTCCGCAAGCGATCGTATTGCGTAATTTTTTCATAACCTGTCTCTCCTGATTTAGAAATTAACTTTTACGCCGAAACCCCATGAACGCAGCGACGGCGGCATGAAATAGTCGAAGCCCTGATAGTACGTCCCGGTGTTTGAGGTCAGTTCTGGATCGAACGGCGCCTCGTTGTGGAGCATCAGCACGTTGTTGGCAATGAGCGAAAGGGTGATGCGCAGGCGTTCGCGGGCCAGTGCCGGGAGCGTGTAGCTCAGCGACAGTTCGCGCAGGCGGACGTTGGTCGCGCTGTAGACGTAGTTCGAAAGTACGCCCGTGGTGCCGCTGGCGGCTACCGAATAGAACGTCTTGGCGTCCATGCGTCCGCCGTTGACGATCGCGCCGCCGTTGTCGCGGTCGCGGGCCGTCGATTTCGATACGCCGTACTGGTCCATCATCGCCTCGGTGCCCGACACGACCACGCCGCCGACGCGGGCGTCGATCAAAAATCCGAGGTTCAAGCCCTTCCATGAGAAGGAGTTGTGCCATCCCAGCGTGTATTTGGGGTCTATCGAACCGACCTTGACATAGGAGTTAGGCTCGATTTCGATGCCGTTGGTCATCGGGTTCACATAGATGTAGCCGTTGGGGTCCTGCTTGAGGTGTGTGGCGTAGATGTCGCCCATCGTGCCGCCCTTGGTCAGCACCATGCGGTACGACTCGGCCGTCGAAACGATGAATTCCTGCGGCGCCTTGACCGTGGTGCCCGTTACGGGGTCGGTCACATATTCGTCGAGCAGTTCCTTGATCTCGTTGCGGTTGCGCGTGTAGGTCAGCGTCGTCTCCCATTTTACGGGACCGATGTTCTGGTTGAAGCCCGCTTTCAGCTCGATACCGCGGTTATTGACCTTGCCGGCGTTGGCGTAGGCATAGGAGTAACCCGACGACGAGGGAATCTCGTACTTGAAGAGCTGGTTGTGGGTGTTGGTGTTGTAGTAGGTGAATTCGAGACTCAGCTTGTTGTTGAACATGCGCAGCTCCGTACCGATCTCGAACGATTTGGTAAGCTCCGGCTTGAGGTGCGAAGCGGCAGCGAAACCGTCGGTGCTGATGTTTTGGTCCTCCAGCGGAATGTAGGTGTAGGTCAGGTAGGGCGACGGGGGATTGCCCACGCCGGCGTACGAGCCGCGGATTTTCCAATAGTTGAGGATCTTGTTCTGCGGAATCAGCTCCGAGAGGATCAGCGATGCACCGACCGAAGGATAGACCGACGACATGGAGGGCGTGCCGGCCAGCGTCGAGAACCAGTCCGAGCGGACCGACGCGTCGACGTAAACGAAATTCCGGAAGCCTACCTGCACCGATCCGTAGACGGCCTGCGTCTGCTGGCGGATGTGTTCACGGGTCATTTCGGTCGTCGGGTCCGACATGTTGATGTTGCTGACGTGGAAGAAGTTGGCAAGACGCAGCAGGTTGCCGCTCTGTCCCATCATGTCGTATTTTTCGTCGTAGAGGCTGGCGCCGATGTTGGCCGTCAGGCGGAAATCGTCGCTGAGCTGCTTGTCGATGTTGAGCAGTACGTCGGCGTAGAGTGCGTTATTGGTCATCTTCTGCTCGCGGTAGTGGCCTTTCGACTGGCAGAACAGTCCCGGCGTCGATGCGTAGAGTTTACGCTCGTAGTCGGTGTCGGCATGGTCCATGCGGATACGGCCCGAAAGGTTGATCCAGTCGGTGATCTTCCACTTGAGCGAGCCGCTGACGATATAGCGGTTCTGCGTGGTGTTGAACATGTTGCGGTTGGTGATCCAATAGGGGTTCTGGCTCAGGGCGTCGAGTCCCGTATTGCTGTAGGGCCAATACATCGTGGCGAAGTTGCGGCCTGAGTCGTAGATTTCGTAGGTCTTCAGACGCTCGAAATTCTCCGAAGGCGGGAAGAGGTAAACGGGCAGCAGCGGATTGTAGTAGAGTCCCTGCGCCACGCCGTTCTGCGACTCGCTCTTGGTGAAGAAGAAGTCGGTGTCGAGTTCGAGTTTGTCCTTGACCAGCTCGCGTCCGTGGCGGATCGTGAAGTTGTAACGCGAATATTCGTTGTTGGGAATGATGCCGCGCGAATTGACCGAACCGGCCGAAACGAACGACTGGCTGCGCTCCGAACTCGATGCCACGCTGACGGTGTTCTGCGTGTTGTAACCCGTCTGGAAGAAATCGTTGGGGTCGTACGACGAGGGCTTGCCGAGCTTCTCGCCCCAGCTTTTGAAATCGCCCGACTGACGGCCGTAGGTATTCTGGAACTGATGGGTGACGAACGGATTCGAAAAGGTCGTGTTGTTGGAGTAGGAGACGTGCGTCGAGTGGTCCGCACTGCCTTTCTTGGTAGTGATGAGGATCACGCCGTTGGCGCCGCGGTTGCCGTAGAGCGCTGCGGCCGAAGCGCCCGTCAGCACCGACAGCGACTCGATGTCGTCGGGATTGATGCTCGAAATGCCGTCGCTGTCGCCGACGCCCGCACCTTCGTAATAGTTGTCCGACTGGGTCGAGCGGAGCGACATCATCGGAATGCCGTTGAGTACGTAGAGCACGTTGTTGTCGCCGAAGAGCGATTTGGCGCCGCGCATTACCACGCGGGTCGAACCGCCGGTACCCGACGACGACTGGTTGATGCGCACGCCGGCCACCTTGCCGACCAGACTGTTCACCACGCTTACGTCCTTGACGATGCTGATGTCGTCGCCCGCAATCTGCTGTACGTTGTATGTCAGTGATTTCTGATCGCGCTTGATGCCGAGCGCCGTTACCACGACCGCGCCGATCTCTGCGGTGCTTTCCTGCAGCGCAAGGTTGATGACCGTCTGCGAGCCGACGATCCGCTGCTGGCTCTGGTAGCCGATATAGGAGTAGACGATTTCGGCTCCGCTGCCCGGAACTCGGACCGTATAGCCGCCGTTGACGTCGGTCACGGCGGCGAAATTGGTGCCGGTGACCAGAACCGTCACGCCGACCAGCGGCAGCCCGGCCGCGTCGGTGACTTTGCCGGAGATCGAACGCTCCTGATCGTCTGCGGCGTCACCCCCCCCCACGAACAGGACTACCCGGTTGTCCGTAATCCTATGGGCGATGTCGGTTCCCTTGAGGACGGCCGTGACGACCGAATTGATGTCGCTGCTGGCGATGTGCGCCGAAACGCTCTGCGTTACGTCGATGTCGTTGTTGTAGAAGAAGGTGTAGCGGCTTTGCGTTTCGATGCTTTTCAGCACCTGCGACAACGCCGCATCGTTGAAGTCGAGCCGTATTTCCTGCGGATTATTCTGCGCGGCGGCTTGTGTGGCGAAAGTTGTTATTGCTGTAATTGACAGGCAGATGCGAACAGCGAGTCGGGTCTGAACGCAAAATTTTCGGCAATAAGTCTTGAACTTATCAAAATTTGTCATACCTTTACTGATTGATGGATTGATAGATCCGTGCGGGTAGCGGCCCGCCGGGTTTGTTTTTGATTCATTAAGGGAGCGGGAACTTCGGCAGAGGTTCCCGTGTTTTTTTATGACAGGCTTATTTCATAGGCAGGTTCGGGTTTTAGGTTGTTTGCAGTAGGTTCGGTTTTTATTTGAGGATGATCGTATCCTCCTCGCGTTCGTAAGTGAACGGTGTGGTTATTCGGATGACTTCGAGGATCGATTCCAGCGAATCCCCGAAACGGAACTCTCCGGTAAATTTCTTCCCGATGAACTTGTCGTTCATAATCACGATCTTGACATTGAACATCTGTTCCAGCCGGTGGCATACTTGTGTGAACGGCGTCTGGTGCAGCACCCAGACGTTGTCTTTCCAGCGTACGGGCTCTTTCGAGTCGGAGATCGTGCTGAGTTTCATTTCGCCGCTCTGAATATCATACGAGAGCTGCTGGCTGGGAACCATGCGGATACACTCTCGGCTGAGCCGGCTCTCCACTTCGACGGAACCCTCCAGCAGCGTGGTGGTGATGGTCTCCGAATCGGGGTAGGCCTCGATATTGAATTTCGTACCCAGCACCTTGATCTTCAGATCCCCGGCCCGAACGATAAAAGGATGTTTTTTGTCGTGTGCCACGTCGAAATAGGCTTCTCCCGACAGGAATATCTCGCGGGTCCGGCCGGCGAATTTTTCGGGATAGATCAGTTGTGCGCCGCGGTTGAGCGTAAGCTGCGTGCCGTCGGCCAGCGTCAGGTTCTCCACCTTTTCCCATGCGTTGTTGCGGATGAGCATTTCGGGTGCGGGACGCAGGGCGGTCGCCAGCCAGCCGGAAGTGAGGAAAACGATCATGAGCGATGCCGCGGCCAGCCAGATGCGGTAGGCTTTGGTGTAGTTGCGCTCCGGCCGAGCCTTATTGACTGCGTCGGCGTGGATGCGCGTCATCAGGCGCGCGAGGGAATTCCCTGCGCTGTAACGCTCGTCTGCACAAGGACTTTTTACCTGAATACGGGTGAATAATGAATTGTTGTCGTTCGTATGTTTCGAATCAGTCATTGGGTTCCGTCTATTGTCCGTTTACAAATAAGACAAGACGGACCTGAGAAACCACTAAGCCGATTTGCGATTTTTTCAGATTTTTTTCAGGAAAGGGGCTGCGGCGGCCTTCAGACGGCGCATGGCGATGGCCAGCTGTCCTTCGACGGTGCTTGGGGAGATGTCGAGTGCCGCGGCGATCTCCCGGTGGCTCATGCCGTCCTCCTTGGCCAGCTTGAAGATGATGCGGCAGCGTTCGGGGAGCTGTTCCACAGCGTCGGTCAGCGCGCTGTTCAGCAGTTGGAAGTCAACCGCCTCGTCCGCCGGGACCGCAGGATCGATGCTGACCTGCAGTTGTACCTGTGTAAAGCCGGACATACGGTTCCGGTAGCCGCTCAGCAGGTAGTTGGTACAACTGTTGCGCACGGCGCGGTAGATATAGGCATTGAAGTTTTCGATGCCGCCGAGCATTCCGCGGCTTTTCCACAGTTGAAAAAAGAGATCGGCGACGACGTCTTCGGCCGCCTGCTGCTGGTGCAGATACATGCGTGCGAACTGGAAAAGCCGGTCGTGATAGTGCAGGTAGAGTTGCTGGAATGCCTCTTCGTTCCCTTCGGTGACTTGCCGGAGAACGTCGTCGAACGCTATTTGTGCACTTTTTTTTGTCATGGATCGGCCCTTAGATCGCATAAGGGTAATTACAAATTTAATTATTTTATTCCGGTTCGCAAATTTTTTACAGATGTAGGCTTCCGTCTGCATCCGCATATCGTTTTCTCCGGTATTCCGGCCGCAGCGTTTTTTTATCGGCAGAATCCGGGCCTATAGCCGGTATTTTGCAGTTGACTGCGGATCGCCGCAGCTTTTTTTCGCCGGACGAACCGGAAGCGGTTATCATATATATAAGAGTGGGACGGGGAAGTGGACGGACGCATGCCATTCAGCGATTTCAGGCGGAAATCAGGAACCTTCCGTGCCGCTTTATCCAGTCGGGGAGGGGGCCGGCGGAGATTCTTGGGGGCAACTTTTTCGGAACCGGGTTTTCTAGTCTGAAAATAATAAGCTATTTTTACTCCATTGAATTTTGCAATCCCACGATGAAAGACCGCAACGTCATTACCCCCCCCCTGCATAAGGAGGCCGAGTTCGGCGAGCTTTATAAACGCTACAAAGCCCGTTTCGAAAGTTTTGCCGTCGGATATGTGCAGGACAGGCTCATCGCCGAGGATGTCGTCGCGGATGCTTTCATCTACTATTGGGAAAACCGCTCCCGGCTCGATGCGGACTGCAATGCCGCGGCCTATATCCTCACGACCATACGCCACAAATGCCTGAATTACCTGCGGGCCCTGCAGGTGCGGATGCGGGTCCACAACGAAGTGGGGGACCTTCAGCGTCGCGTGGTGAGCGAGAATATCCGCTCGCTGGAGCTTTGTGATCCTCAACACCTTTTTGCCGGCGAGATCGAGAAACTGGTGCGTGATTGCATGGCTGAAATGCCGGAACTGACGCGGCAGGTTTTCACGGCCCGGCGCATCCACGGCAAGTCCTACCGCGAAATCGCGGCCGAGTGCGGGATCACCGAGCGCCGTGTGGAGACCGAGCTTGAGAAAGCGCTCGGAAAACTGCGCGAAGTCCTGCGTGATTACCTGCCACTGGTGCTTGCCGCAGGCGTTCTGGAGCGCATTCTGCGATAAAATCAAAAAAAATGCTCTTTTTTCCGGGAAACCGGGCCGCCGGGGTGCTTTATTAATGTAAAGCCCCGGAACGGGCGTGTCGTAATATGGAAAAAGAGACCTTATATCGTTTTTATAAAGGCGAAGCCACCTCCGACGAACAGCGGCGTTTGATGGAGTGGCTCGATGCCGATCAGGAAAACCGGCGTATCTTCGACCGCGAACGCGGGATGTACAATGCATTGCTGCTGTTCGCTCCGGAGGAAAAGGCCGCGCGCGGCCGTTTGCTGAACTGGCGCCGTGTAACGAGGTATGCCGTACAGGCGGCGGCCGTCGTTATATTGGCCGTCGGCATCGGTTGGGGATATGTTTCCTATAAGGAGCGGAGCTGGGCGAATCTTATGACCCGCGTGGCTGCGCCCGAAGGACAGCGCATCAATCTCACGCTGCAGGACGGTACCAATGTGTGGCTCAATTCGGGGGCCGAGATCGAATATCCGTCGCTTTTCGCAGGAAATTCCCGGCAGGTACGGCTTTCGGGCGAGGCGCTGTTCGATGTCAGCCGTGACCCCCGCCGGCCGTTCGTGGTTGAGACGTTCGCCTGTAAGGTTGAGGTGCTCGGCACGCGCTTCAACGTCAATGCTGACGAGCGGCACGATGTATTCTCTACGGCGCTCATGCGCGGCAGCGTCCGGGTGAGTTCCCTTGCCGACCCGCAGCAGCAGGTCGTGCTCAAACCCCACGAAAAAGTGCAGTTGAGCGGCGGGCAACTGTCGCTCCGTACGTCGGACGATCCCAACGAATATCTCTGGGCCGAGGGCCTTATTTCGGTGAGCGGCCGCAGTTTTGCAGATATACTCCACCGGTTCGAACACTGTTACGGCGTGCGTTTCGATGTGAAGCTCGACCGTATGCCCGATATCGAAGCGATGGGTAAGATCCGCATTTCGGACGGCATCGAACACGCCCTGCGCATCCTGCAGCGCAGTTGCTCTTTCCACTACGCATACGACCAAGAAACCAGCACGATAACCATATACTGACCGAACGTATAACTTTAAAACTTTGCCTGCCTATGAGATAATCCCGCATTCTATCTTTTGCCGTTATCCCGGAAAAAGGAAGCCCGAAACTGTTGGAGCAGCTCCGGGCGGAAAGGACAACGGTCTCTCGCATGATTTGCGACTAACCAAAACTATTATCCTTTAATCTACAAAGATATGAAGAAAAAAAGTATCAGGCAATCAAAGAGTCTGATAATCTCCCTTTTTACTGCGTTTTTGTGCCTTGCCGTCGGGACCGTCCGGGCGCAGGCAGGCCGCGTGACTATTGATATGCAACAGGTGAAAATGACGCAGATAATGGATGAGATCGAAAAACAAACCAAATTTCTGTTTATTTACGACAAGAATATCAGCGTTGATCGCTCGGCCAGCGTGCAGGTGCGCGAACAGCCGGTTGCCGAGGCTCTCGCGCAAATGCTCGCAGGCACCGATCTGACGTATGAGATCAACAGTTCGAACATCATTCTTTCGAAGCGTTCGGCGGATGCGGCGGCATCCTCATCCCTGCACAATGTCGCGGGTGTGGTGCTCGATGCACACGGACAACCCATTATCGGCGCGTCGGTCGTTATCAAAGGTACGACGATCGGTATCAGCACTAATGTCGACGGCAGTTTCGGACTGCAGATTCCCGCTTCGGTGAAGGACCCGGTGCTCGTGGTCAATTATTTGGGCTGCGAACCGCAGGAGATCGCTGTGGGAAGCCGCGCCGATTTCCGTATCACGATGGTCGAATCGGCCGTCGCGCTGGATAACGTGGTGGTGACGGCCCTCGGTATCAAACGTCAGGAAAAGGCGCTCTCGTACAACGTCCAGCAGGTGAAATCCGAGGACATCGTTACGGTTAAGGACGCCAACTTCATGAACGCCCTCAACGGCAAGGTCGCCGGTGTGCAGATCAACTCTTCGGCGGCGGGCGTCGGCGGCGCGGCCCGCGTGGTAATGCGCGGTGCCAAATCGCTCTACAAGGACAACAACGCCCTCTATGTGATCGACGGTATTCCGATGTCGAACGTCAGCTTCGGCTCGAATGACGACGGCCTGCAGGGCAATTACATGGGGTCGGACGGCGTGGCGGACATCAACCCCGACGACATCGAGTCGATTTCGGTACTGACCGGCCCTTCAGCCGCGGCTCTCTACGGTTCGGACGCTGCCAACGGCGTGGTGCTCATCAACACCAAGAAGGGACAGGCCGACAAAACGTCGGTGACCTTCTCCAACAGCACCACCTTCTCGTCGCCTTTCGTGATGCCCCGCTTCCAGAATACCTACGGCAATGTTTCCGGGTCCTACCAGAGCTGGGGCGACAAAACCTTGCGCCGCTTCGATCCCGAAGGATTCTTCAACACGGGTTCGAACGTCAACAACTCCCTGACCTTCTCGACGGGTACGCAGAAGCACCAGACCTATTTTTCGGCCGCGACGACCAATGCCCGCAACATCCTGCCCAACAGCGGCTACAACCGCTACAACTTCACGTTCCGCGACGTCACCAAGTTCCTCAAAGACAAGCTGACCGTCGATCTGAGTGCGAGCTACATCCTGCAGGACAACAAGAACATGATCGCAGCGGGCAAATACTTCAACCCGCTGCCGGCGCTCTATCTCTTTCCGCGCGGCGACGACTTTGACAACGTGCGTCTCTACCAGCGTTGGGACGAATCGCGCAACCTCTATACGCAGGCATGGGATTACGGTTCGGGCGACATGTCGTTCCAGAACCCCTACTGGATCATGAATAAGATGATCAACCAGACTAAAAAGCGTCGTTATATGCTCAGTGCCAACCTCAAGTACGACGTAACCGATTGGCTCGACGTGACGGGCCGCGTCAAAGTCGATAACGCCGATATGGACATTACCGAGAAGCGCTATGCCGGCACCGACACCAACTTCGCGGGCGAGAAGGGTATGTATTCGATCATCAAGCGTAACGACCGTCAGATCTATGCCGATGCCATCGCCAACATCGATCTTACCTTCGCCGGGGACTACCACCTGAGCGCCAATGTCGGTGCGTCGCTCAAGGACGTCCGCATGGATTTCATGGGCTGGGGTGGCGACCTGCGCAAGATTCCCAACTTCTTCTCGATTACCAATATATCGACCACCAACTACAAGGAGCGTGAGGACGGTTCGCACATTCAGTCGCAGAGCATCTTCGCCAACGTCGAGCTGGCGTGGAAGAGTATGCTTTACCTGACCGTCACCGGCCGCAACGACTGGGAATCGGCTCTCGCCTTCTCGAAATACAAGTCGTTCTTCTATCCTTCGGTCGGACTTTCGGCCGTCGTTTCCGAGATGGTCGATATGCCGGAATGGTTCTCCTTCCTCAAGGTGCGCGGTTCCTATTCGGCCGTAGGCTCTTCCTATGCGGCCTACCTGACCAAACCCTACTATGATTACAAGGGACAGACGCACGAATGGGACTCGCTTCACCGCTTCCCCAACGAGAACCTCAAGCCGGAGAAGACCAAATCGTGGGAAGTAGGTCTCAATGCCCGTTTCTTCGGCGGCAAGCTCAACTTCGACGCTACATGGTATCGTTCGGATACCTTCAACCAGACCTTCGAATCGACCCCTTCGTCCACGTCGGGTTATTCGTCGGTACTCGTGCAGGCCGGTCAGGTCCGCAATTCGGGTCTCGAAATGCTGCTGAACTACCATAATACGTGGCGTGACTTCACATGGAACACGAGCGTGACCTACACGATGAACCGCAACAAGATCATCAGGCTCGCCAACGGTGTCATCAGCCCCGTCGACGGACAGCCTATCGATATGCCCTATCTGGAGAAGGCGACCCTCGGCGACGCCGGTTCGCCGCAGGTCATCCTCTACGAAGGCGGCACGATGGGCGACCTTTACATCAACCGCGAACTGCGCACCGACCTCAACGGAAACATTTATGTCGATCCGCAGACCAACAAGGTAGAACTGACCACCACCGAGCGCCGCAAGGTCGCCAGCCTGCTGCCCAAGGGCAATATCGGCTGGAGCAACAGCTTCGCATGGAAGGGGCTGAACCTGAATGTGATGTTCGCGGCCCGTCTGGGCGGTTCTGTCGTTTCGAATACCGAGGCGTTCCTCGACTACTACGGCGTTTCGGAGCGTTCGGCGGCAGCCCGTGAGGCCGGCGGCGTGCGGATAAACAACGGCATGGTCGACGCTCAGAATTACTATCAGACCATCGGTGCCGGCACGGGTGCCGGCGCATACTACATTTACGATGCGACCAACGTACGTATGCAGGAGCTGTCGCTGGCCTATACGCTGCCCAAGCGCTGGTTCCGTCAGAAGATGGCAATGACCGTTTCTCTCGTGGGCCGCAATCTGTGGATGATTTACAACAAGGCTCCGTTCGACCCCGAACTGACGCCCTCGACGGCCGACAACTTCCTGCAGGGCGTGGACTACTTCATGCTGCCCAGCTTGCGGAACATCGGATTTACTGTGAAGTTACAATTCTAAAATCCTGACCAAGATGAAAGCAAACACTATAATTCGTCGGTTCGGCCGTTTTGCGGCTTGTGTGGCCATGCTCGCCGCCGCGGCCTGCACCGGTAATTTCGAAGATTACAATACCAAACCTTTCCGCCCGTCGGACGACGACCTGAATGGCGACAACGTCGGCGTGGGCATTCTTTTTCCCGCGATGATGGAGTTCGTCACCCATTTTCAGGTCAATGCTTCGCAGATGCACGATGTGCTTGTGGCCGACGAACTGGGCGGTTACGCCTCTGCCGTGAAGTCCTACCAAGGACAGAACATCGCTACCTACAATCCGTCGGACAAATTCAACGACTATATTTTCGAGCAGACATTCGCCAATTTCTACGGCAACTACTTCAAGGTCGAGACCCAGACCGGCGGCGAGGGTCCCGTTTACCAGCTGGCCCGTATCCTGCGCGTGGCGGCCATGCTGCGCGTGACCGACGCCTACGGTCCGATTCCCTATTCGAAGATGCAGAACGGCACCTTCTCGGTGCCTTACGACAGCCAGCGCGATGTCTACATGGCGATGATCGACGATCTGGATGCGGCGATGGAGACGCTCTACACGTTCGCGTCGGCCGGAGACGGCATTCTGATGCGCGATTTCGATATCAGCTCTTTCAAGGGCGATTCGCGGCTGTGGGTGAGCTTCGCCAATACACTCAAACTGCGGATGGCCATTCGCATGAGCGGTGTGGAGCCGGAAGCGCGCCGCATCGCCGAAGAGGCTGTGCGCGATATGGCTACATACGGTCTGATAGACGCCAATGCCGAGAACCTGAGCTTCTCGTCCGATTCCCGTCAGAATCCGTTCTACACGCAAGCGACCAGTACTTCGTGGCAGGACCTGCGGTCGAACGCCAGCATCGTGATGTACATGAACGCCTACGAGGATCCGCGCCGGGCTTCCTATTTTTCGAAGTCGGGCTACGACGGGATCTACGTCGGTGTGCGTGCGGGCATTCAGAATGTGACGCCGACCGACTATGCGACCTACTCTTATCCGCTCTTCGCCGAAAAGGACCCCGTGCCGGTGATGTACGCTTCGGAAAGCTGGTTCCTGCGCGCCGAGGGCGCTCTGCTGGGCTGGACGATGGGCGACACGGCCGAAAATCTCTATAACACGGGTGTCAAAACCTCGCTCGAACTTTGGGGAAACGGCTCTTCGTACGAGACTTATATCGCTTCCGAAACGGCTCCCGCGCTCTCCTATGCGGATCCGCGCAACAAGCATAACGTTTCGGATTTCGGTACGGCCGTATCGGTCAAATGGGCTGACGACGGCAACGAACTGGAGCGCATCATCACCCAGAAATGGATCGCCAACCATATGATCGGCCACGAAGCATGGGCCGACGTGCGCCGGACGGGCTATCCCCGCCTGTTGCAGGTGGTCAACAACCTGAGCGGCGGCATGTGGGGCAATGTAGACAGCAGCAAGGGGATGCGCCGCCTGCACTATCCCCAGTCGGAGTACGACAACAACCGCGAGAACGTACTCAGGGGCGTCGAATTGCTCGGCGGCAGTGACCTGCACGGCACCGATGTGTGGTGGGCGAAGAAATAAGACCTTAAAATGAAAATACCAAGTGTGATATGAAAAAGAAGATAATTTCCCTGATGATAGCGGTCCTCGCGGCCGGGGCCTTTGTCTCGTGCAGCGACTGGACCGAACCCGAAGCGCGGGACTTCACGCAGCACAAGCCCGCATCCTATTACGAGAACCTGCGTGCATGGAAAGCCGACAAGAGCCATCCAATCGCCTTCGGTTGGTTCGGCGGCTGGGACCCCACGGGGGCCACGACGGCGACCAGCCTGATGGGGATTCCCGACAGCGTTTCGCTGGTGGCCAACTGGGCGACTTTTTCCCTTACGCCCGAACAGATGGAAGAGGTTGTTCAGGTCAAGAAGCTGAAAGGTACCGACGTGGTCGTGACCATCCTGCTGACCAACGTCGGCGCCAAGGCGACGCCCGAAGAGGTGACCGCCGGTGTCGAGGATACATGGGAGCAGGTGCGCCTGATGCGCGAGTATTGGGGCTGGACGGACGATGCAGATGCCGCCCAGATCGAGGCGGCCATCCGCAAATACGCCAACGGGTTGGTCGACGAGGTGCTCAAGTACGGCTATACGGGTCTCGACCTCGACTATGAACCCGGTTTGGGGTCTTACCACAACGGCAATATCGTGATGAATCAGTCCCAGCAGGGCGATATCTATGCCGGCACCTCCCCCTCGCAGCGTACGACGTGGTTCGTCGATGAATGCTCCAAACGTCTCGGCCCGAAATCGGGAAGCGGCAAACTGCTGATCGTTGACGGACTGGTGTCGTCGATGCCTAAGGAGACAATCGAATGCTTTGATTACTATATTCTGCAGACATACGCTTTGACAGCCCAGTCTTCGCTGGATTCCTACCGTTTGGCCGGGCTGGTCAACGCCTTCGGTGACATAATCGACGAGGAGACCATCACCAACCGCACTCTTGTTACCGAGAATTTCGAACCCGAAGCGATGTGGAAATACGGCGGAACGAGTTGTCGCCTTCCGGACGGGACCTACACCAATTCGCTGCAGGCCATGGCGCTCTGGCAGCCTGCCAACGGATTCCGCAAGGGCGGCATCGGCGCTTACCAGATGCAGAACGACTTCAAGAACGATTGTTACAAGTATTTCCGTGCCGCCATCAACGCCATGGACAAGTTGGAAAAGGGCGGAACGGAAACTGACGACCAGCAATAATAAAACCGAATGAGATTATGAAAAATATGCTGAATATCCGCACCTGCCGGGCCTTATTCGCAGGTGCGCTGCTAGCCGGTTCCGTTGCCGGCTGCGACAATGCCGATCTCGGTGCGCTCGACAATGCCGCCTATATCAAGGAGGCTCAGAAAGCGTCGAGTACGACCGTCAAGGTCGAGGATGACGGCGGTAAGACTTCGCTTACCGTTCGTCTGGGCGGCAAGGGCGATACAGAGACCGCTTTCCGCTTCGAGATGAATCCCGACGTGCTGGAGCGTTATAATGCACTTAACGGAACTTCGTACGTACAGCTGCCGGAAACCTGTTTTGAACTGCCTGCCGATCCTGTCATAGTTCCGGCCGGCGAAGTGGCTGCCGCGCCTGCACAAATCGACATCCTGCCCTTCACCGAAGAGATGGACGATTCGGGTTCTGTCTACGCTCTGCCCGTGACGCTGCGCTGCGTAAGCGGCGGGATGAAGATGTTGGGCGATGCATCCGATTTCCTGATCGTCTGCGAGCGCAAGAAGATTATTCCCGTTCCGATCTTCAATAGCGAATACCGGACCGGTGGCTTCAGCAAACTGAACCGTGTGATGCTGAACATGAAGGATGCGCCCATCACCTTCAATGCCTATACCATCGAGTTCAAGATGTACAAAGAGGAGTTCACGGCCCGTAACTACATGATCGTCGGTTTCGACAACGGCGAGGGAAATATCAACAACCGTATGTGGGTCCGCTTCGAGGCTTCGTCCACCACTTCGGATGTGGTGAACCGCTGGATGCAGATGAACACCATGGCCCAGCCCGGCCAAACTGCCGTGACGCCCTGCGAGGCGAAGAAGTGGCAGCATGTGGCCATCGTCTTCGACGGCGCTGCGACGAGCCTTTACCTCGATGGTGAGCAGGTCGTACAGAAATCGGCTCCGCGCAATACCGTTACGTTCAAGTATTTTGCCCTGCTGCCGCAGCCCAGCTACTGCAATACGACCATCTCGTTCAGCGAAGTGCGCCTGTGGAACGTGGCCCGCACCTCCACTCAGCTCAAGAACAACGTGAATAACGTCGATCCCAAGAGCGAAGGCCTGCTGGGCTACTGGAAGATGAACGAGGGGCACGGTTACACGTTCGAAGACGCCACGGGCAACGGCAATACCGCCGAATGCGAATATTCGACTGCCGGCGACTTGTGGGACCCGCAGTCTTACGGCCCTGCGACCGGATTGGAATGGGCGCCCGACATGGACAATATGTAGTTTTGCATCGTTCGTCCTTTTTTGCTAATTTAGAACCGAGTTAATGGAGCGCAGGGGCCCTGCAATACGCCCCTGCGCTTTTTCAGCGATAAAAACTACTGGAATATGGAAAAAAGACTCTTTCTGCTCGGCGGATTGGCTGCCGTCGCTGCGACGGGATGCGCCCGGCAGTCCGAAGCGCCGGCCCGTCCGATGAACATCCTCTATATCATGACCGACGACCATACGGCGCAAATGATGAGCTGTTACGATACGCGTTACGCTTCGACGCCCAATCTTGACCGCATTGCCGCCGAGGGCGTGCGTTTCACCAACAGTTTCGTCGCCAATTCCTTGAGCGGCCCCAGCCGCGCCTGTATGCTTACGGGCAAGCATTCCCACAAAAACGGTTTTTACGACAACACGACCTGCGTCTTTGACAATACGCAGCAGACTTTCCCCAAGCTGTTGCAACAGGCCGGATACGAAACGGCCGTCGTCGGCAAATGGCATCTCGAAAGTCTGCCCACCGGGTTCGACCATTGGGAGATCGTTCCCGGACAGGGCGATTACTACAATCCCGATTTTATCCGCCAGACGGGTGATACGGTGCGTTCCGAAGGGTACATTACCAACCTTATTACCGACAAGAGTCTCGATTGGCTGCGTTCGGGGCGTGATCCGGAGAAACCTTTCTGCCTGCTGGTGCATCATAAGGCCCAGCACCGCAATTGGATGGCCGACACCTGCAATCTGGCGCTTTACGAAGAGCTGGACTTTCCGCTTCCCGATACTTTTTTCGATGATTACGAGGGGCGTCCGGCCGCCGCAGCGCAGGAGATGAGCATTATGAAGGACATGGATCTGATCTATGACCTCAAAATGTGGCGGCCCGATAAGCGGAGTCGCCTGAAAGGCACCTACGAAGCGTTTGTCGGGCGGATGAATCCCGAACAGCGGGCGGCGTGGGACCGATTCTATACGCCGCTGATCGAGGATTTCTACCGCCGCAATCCGCAGGGCCGTGAACTGGCTCAATGGAAATTCACGCGTTATATGCGTGACTATATGAAAGTACTGAAATCGCTCGATGACAATGTCGGCCGCCTGCTGGATTATCTCGACGAGTCGGGGCTGGCCGAAAACACGCTGGTGGTCTACACTTCCGATCAAGGCTTCTACATGGGTGAGCACGGCTGGTTTGACAAGCGTTTCATGTACGAGGAGTCGTTCCGCACGCCGTTGGTGATGCGTCTGCCGGGCGGTGCCCGCGGCGACATCGTCGAAATGGTGCAGAATATCGACTATGCGCCGACATTCCTCGAACTGGCCGGAGTCGCCGTGCCCGACGACATACAGGGTGTTTCGCTGCTGCCGTTGCTGCGGGGCGAACATCCTGCTGGCTGGCGGCGCTCGTTGTACTACCATTTTTACGAATATCCTGCCGAACACATGGTCAAGCGCCATTACGGCGTGCGTAACGACCGCTGGAAGCTGATCCACTTCTACAATGACATCGACCAATGGGAGCTTTACGACCTGCAGGAAGATCCGCACGAACTGCGGAACCTTTACGGCCTGCCGGAATATGCTGCGCCCCGGCGGGAAATGACGGAGGAGCTGGTGCGCCTGCAGACTCAGTACGGCGATACGCTGGCTCTGTGCAGGAATGGACGTGTAACGGCCGCAAACGGCAATTGATCGTGACCGGGCGCATGACACTTGTTCGCATTTATGCTGCGTTGGCTGTGGGAATGTGGCTCATGGCCTGCACCGGGCCTGCGCCGGATGAACGGCCCGTGCTGATTCCCGCTCCGCAGAAAACGATATGGGGCGACGGGACCTACCGGCTCCCTGAACGGTTGCAGTTGGGCATCGCCGATACGGCTCTCATCGCCGCGGCCGGCTACGTGAACGAGGTGCTGGCGCCCTATGGCACTGTCGCCGTAGATCGGTGCGACCGGGGAGATATCGTGTTGGAACTCGATTCGGCCGCCTTGCCGCCTGAAGGGTACCGCCTGTCGGTGACGCACGCCGGCGTACGGATCGGGGGCGGTTCCTACCGGGGCGTCGTCAATGGCATCGCCACGCTGCGGCAGCTGCTGCCAGCGAAAGCCGGAAGCGGAGCGAAGATTCCTTATGCGGAGATCGCCGATGGGCCGGCGTTCGGATGGCGCGGCGTGATGCTCGACGTGAGCCGGCACTTTTTCGACAAAGAGGAGATTTTTACGCTGCTGGACCAGATGGCCCGGCTCAAGCTCAACAAATTTCATTGGCATCTGACCGACGATCAGGGCTGGCGGATTGAGATTCCGTGTTATCCCGAACTTACGCAAGAGGGGGCATGGCGGCTTTTCAACCGGCAGGACACGTTGTGCATGGGCCGCGCGGCGCGGGAACAAAACGACGATTTCCTGCTTCCCGTCCGGCGGCTGCGGACCGATGGCGCCGACACGCTTTACGGGGGATATTATACACGGAAGGATATCCGCGAGGTGGTGGCCTATGCCGCGGTTCGAGGTATCGACGTGATTCCCGAAATCGACATGCCCGGCCATTGCTTGCAGGCCATCGACAGCTATCCGTGGCTGGCCTGTTTCGGACGCGGTTCGTGGGGGCAATCCTTCTCCTCGCCGCTGTGCGTGGGCAAGGACCGGACGCTGGCGTTCTGCGAAAGTGTCTGGGAAGAGCTTTTCGAACTTTTCCCCTATGAATATGTTCACATGGGCGGCGACGAGGTCGATAAGAGCAACTGGAAACGTTGTCCCGACTGTCAGACCCGTATGCGTGCCGAAGGGTTGCCCGACGAAGCGGCTCTGCAGGCGTGGTTCATGCATCGTATGCAGCGCTTTTGCGAAGCCCGCGGACGCCGCATGATCGGCTGGGACGAGATACTGGAAGGCGGAGCCGTTCCCGGCGCCACGGTCATGTGGTGGCGGCCGTGGGAACCGCAGTCCGTGAGTGTGGCCACCCGGCAGGGCTGTGAGGTCGTCCTCTGTCCGCAGTCGTGGTTCTATTTCTCGCTGGAAGAGGACGCAAACTCGCTCGCGCGCATCTGTCGCTTCGATATGCTGCCGGACTCGCTGTCCGATGCGCAGAAAAGACAGATCAAAGGCGTGCAGGGCAACCTCTGGACCGAAAAAATCCCCACGTGGTCCCGTGCGGAATATATGTTTTACCCGCGCCTGCTCGTTCTGGCCGAGAAAGGGTGGACCGAACCGGGCAAGTTCGACGAGGACGCTTTCATGTCGCGGCTGCTGGACTATTGCCGACGGCTGGATGACGAGGGTGTCAACTATCGGATTCCGTCGCTGACGAATTATCATGCTGTCAGCGTCTTCACCGATTCGGTCCGGACTGCCGTCGTCTGTCCGCTGCCCGGTGCCGTTTTGCGCTATACACTCGACGGCTCGGTGCCGACCGTAAACTCGCCGCGTTACGACGCCCCGCTGCTTATCCGCGACGATTGTACGCTGCACATCCGGCCCTACCATGCCGACGGCCGTACGGGCGACTGGATAACCGTCCGCTATGAGAAGCAGGATTATGCGCGGCCTTTGGAGCCGCGGGACACTGAACCCGGTTTGTGCGTCGATTGGTACTTCCGCCGTTTTCCCGGTTGCGACGCGATCGGCGTTCCGGAGACTCTTTACGCTGCCGGCGGCCGTTCTTTTCGTCCAGTTCGTCCTGCTGGCGAGCGGCGTGGGCCTGCTGGCGG
>ENA-OPEE01000467-OPEE01000467.1-human-gut-metagenome-genome-assembly--contig:-NODE-467-length-34136-cov-3.472991_pt1 | contig 34136 bp, 47 predicted proteins | sample MGYA00241263_ERZ501506 | MGnify/ENA primary metagenome ERZ501506 (study PRJEB25962, sample SAMEA2042626) | human gut metagenome | biome: human gut; feature: human-associated habitat; material: faeces...
GCCTTCACGCCCTCGATCTCGGCAGTGATGCAGTGGTCGTCGCCCACCCAGCCGGGTACGGAGTGCATGGTCACGCCGGTGATCTCCGGGCCGGTGGTGGCCAGAGAGGTGGCCACGGCTACATTGACCCGGCGCGGGAAGGTGGCAATGGCCTGCTTGGCATTGCCGGTGAACACGGTGGTCTTTTCGGTGTCGGTCAGCAGGTGCTCTGCCCACACCGGCGTATTGCGGAAGCCCTTTGCACCGGTATGGGTTTCGATGCCGGCAGTCTCCGGCAAGCCCTGCGCCTGTGCCATCAGGGTGACGGTCTGCAGCACATCAAAGCCGCCGATGGCACCGCTGGTCAGGTGCACCTTGGCACCGCCCTCCACGGCAGCTGCCTTGACCTGTGCGTAGAAATCCAGATCCGCAAAGGCACCGATGGACAGAATGACCAGATTCACGCCCCGCTTCAGCACCGGGATGGCCATAGCGCGCACCGACTCCACCGAAGCGGCCTCCACGATGTACTCCGGCTCAAGCGCCAGCAGCGCGTCCACGTCCTCACAAACAGCGCAGCCGACATTGGCGGCGGTCTTTTCAGCCGAGGCGCGGGTGCGGCTGGTCACGCCCACCAGCTCGTAGTCCGGCAGCAGACCCTTCTTCCACGCGTCAGCCACGATGTTGCCCAGAAAGCCGCAGCCCACAATACCCAATTTTGTTTTCATATCCGTATCCTAAACTCCTTTTTCTGCCTGTGGCAGCATATTCAAAGCCAGTATACCATATCGGGCACAAAAAGGGAAATAATGTTTGCAGCAGCCCGGCGGTGCAGGACATAAAAAGTTAACAAAATAAATTACAAAAAAATTATCAACTCGCTTATAATCTTCCAAAAATAAATGATGTATCGAATAATAATAACGGTTCGCTCTATTTACTACACCACTACTACACCAATTCTAGCTAATTGTCAAATCCGATTTTGAGTCTTAAAAGAGCCCGATGTGACAATCCGGCAAACCATATTAAAATTGAAAATCGCATTTGAAACAAGGCGGACATCAAAGCATCTGCATGGCATTTAGCAATCCTTGGTATCGAACTAAATAGCAAACGCTAAAAAATGGGGTATTGATCCTTAATTGGACCAATACCCCATTTTTATTCTATTATTGAATCAAGAACTAGATTCATGACATCAAAGCTTATCTGTCCGGGAGCACTTGAATCTCCGGCACTTGCGAAGGTCATTGCGGAGCCAAACACCTCTCCACACAACCTACTGGCAACACCAAGCTTACCCATGCTGATTGTAATAATGGGAGTGGCAAAATATTTGGTTTTCATTTCAATTGTGGCAGCTAGTAGAATTAACACATCTGTACTATCGTGCGGCATGACTGCCACTTTCGGTAAATCAGCTCCAACCTGTTGCATCTTAACCATGCGCGAAACCAACTCGTTTTTATCAGGCGTCTTCTGGAAATCGTGACTTGAACATACAACCACAACTCCAGAAGAATGTGCATTGTCTATCAGTTCACGAATATCATCTCCGGCTGTAAAGAACTCAATGTCAATAAGGTCGGCACAGTCAGTATCTATTACCGTGTTGATGAAATCTAAATATTCTTTATGGGTCAAAGACACTTTTCCGCCCTCTGCTTTGGTGCGGAAGGTGACCAGCAGAAGCTTGTCCCTTAATGCTACACGAAGTTTTTGCAAGCAAGACACCACAGAATGTGCATCCATGCATTGCTCAAACCGATCAACACGCCACTCTACACAGTCAATGCGAAATCTTGAAAACTCAAATGCACGTTCTAAAATCTTTGATTCGGTTGTTTCCACGATAGGAACTATGACTTTTGGTCTGCCTTCACCGATATGACATCCACGTACAACAATAGACATAGCGCACCTCCACACATGATAGATACACTATATCCTATACACATTTAGATGTCAACAATCAAATCAAAACGAACTCCATGTTGCCATCCCGCAGATGCCGTCAGCCGCCAATCCATGTGCTTTCTGCCATTCTACCAGTTTGGCTTTTGTACCAGCGCCAAAGATGCCATCTACCTTCAAGCCTAAATGCCGCTGTAATACGGTCACAGCATAAGACACGCCACCAGTGCAGTCCTTAGAGCCCTGACGAATCGTGGGCATGATTTTACTCACGACCTGATATGCAGTACCACTTTTACTGACCCAACGGCTAGGAGACTCACGCACATCAACATGAACAAAGCCACCCGTTACCTGTGCACGACTATAATATCCAATGCCGCCATGCTTCTGGAAGTAGGGGAGGGAGGCTACATACAGTGCAATACGAATTGGATCGATACCAGCGATGTGGATATCCGCTGCTGTGCCAAGACAATGCTGACTACGAGAACTGCCACCGATTGAAATGTTATATGCAGGAGTACGGTAGGCAGAACTAATCAGAACCGGCTTGCCGAAGTGGTCTCGAATCTGTTGCAGAGTCTCTACAAGTTCAGTTGCCACCTTAAATTCGTCACTCCGGTCATTGCAAGCAAATTCATAGGCACAGAAATTCTTGGACAGCTTCTTGTTCCAGTCCTTCTTCATAGAATATGTAATAATGCTCATAGAGCCACACCTTCAATCCTTCTTGAGTTCCGCATTGATTTTGTTATTCTGGATATCCATCTCCTTGACTGCGGCCTCAATCATCATCTCGATAGTAGGAGTAATCTTGATATTCATTTTCTCCAGCGCGGCAATAACATACTTCTTCTTGTCAGCTTTCTGAATTGCACCAGTAACGCCCAACTTCTCAGCAGCACGCACAGCCATCTGAACAATCTTATACATACCGATCTGCTTCAGGTAGGGAATGCCATAGGTCATAAATGCGGTGCCAGCAACAGTGATAACCAGCTTCACAATAACAGAGACGATCTCATTAATAATACTTGCCATAGTAGTACCTCCTGTTTGAATAAAAAAATAAAGCCCGGCACACACGTACCGAGCTATGTATTAGATGTCTTTTAAATTTTGCCCGTCGATCAAGTAACTTTCAAGCGCAGCCTTAGCTTCTTTCATGGGGTCAATAGCATTACCATCAATGCCGTGACTAAGCAGAGCCAGCAGGGCTTTCATCATCACATTGATACCATGTTCACTCTTATTCACACGCTGCTCTACGCCAGCGATTTTTCGGCCATGGTCTTCAACAACAATATCCTGTTCCTTCTGATGCTCTTCAAGTGACAAAATCTTAGAGCGATATAAATCCAAAACCTCTTTATCATTCTTGAGTTTGCGGTCGATATCTTCCAGATGCTTGTCGTGCTCAGTGAGCTTCATATTCTGCTTTGTGTCAGGTTCTTTCGCTTTCTTGATTGCTTTTATAATGACAACAAGGGCAGCTGAAATAGCTGTAATACCACCAGCGATACTCAGAACCATTTGCCAAAGCTGTTCAATCGTAAAGCTGATAACGCCAGGAGCTGTGTGTGGTGCGGCAGTCAACAAACCAATCATTTCATCACCTCGATTCTGGTTGACAAAAATTTCACACTATGATAGAATAGTTCCGTCAAGATTCGTCGAGCGAATTTATGACGTCCTATCTTTGTATAGGTGTGTGGCGGGAGAGCTCTGGGTGTAACAGCCCGGGGCTCTTTCTGTTTTTACATATACTTTTAGTTTGTTTACTGCTTCGGCTTACATACCTTACGCCAGTGATAGTGCGGCTTGTCCTCGTGAAACATGATATAGCGCATCCAGTCATCTACATAAATGCACAACAAAGCAAGGAAGAACCATAACACAGTAAATGGCAGACAGATTTGACCAAGCAGATTGAATGGCAGGGAAGAGTAGTCCCAAATATGCAAACCAAGCATTAGATTCAGCGGGATACCCACAACAAGTTCCATACCAGTCACAAATAACGCACCGACAAGACCCTGCTTCCACATGGGCATTTCCCACGGAATATAATTGTTCAATCCGCCGATGACTACAAAACAGATGCCGCCCACTACAGCCATAGTCCAGTGTGAGTGACCGCGCCACAGAATCTCAATGCAATAATAAAGCGCCCCTCCTATCAAAAAGAGAAGCGCACATTTCAATAATTCTTTATACTTCTTTACGATTTTACTCATTCTACAACCTCCTTCAACCCGGCGGTCTCCAGATATTGCTCCAGAACAGGGTCATAGTTGATTTCGATTGCATCAAGTTCTTCCATTGTAGTACAAGCCTTGATAGCAATTTCTAATTCCTGCTGACGCGCTACAAATGGTTGCACATAAGTACCAATTGCCATAGCCAGTGCTGCGAGATCTTCATATTCCCATTCGGTGCATTCATTGCCGGTTGTGTTCCATTTCAGCTGGAATGTTTGTCCATTAGAGACGGCGAGCTGATACAGAGATAGGTTTGATGTGAGCAAAGCCTGCTTTTCACTGGTAACGCTATAATACTTGCCGTCTATCCATTGGAGTGGGTGAGATGCAAGGTATTCAGAGAGAGTAGTTTTTGACTCAGATATTTTGTATTCCTTTTGTGGTTTAAGAGCTTCTTCTACGGTTGGAACTGTGCCTGACTCAATAATTTCATAGCGGTCTTCTTTATCATCAATACCCCAGAGAGCGTCACCGGGTGCGGCAACGCTATTATGAGCATTGAGTTGTGTTGCCATTGCAGAATACTTGTCGCATTGCTCTTGTGTCTCGACTGGTTTCATAATAAAATACCCAACTTTGATTTCTTCGTCCAAATTTTTCACCTCTTCTTTCTAATAAAACAATACATAGATCTGTTTAAACAAATAACATTGCTTATAAGCGTTAAAAATACAATCAGTTCCATTTTCCAATAGCAATCCAAAGCATAGTACGAAGGTCAATAGAACTTTTTGAACCATGAAGAACAAAACTAGTTGTTCCCATAGAGTCTACATTCCAATATGTGCCTGCCAAATTGGGATAAAATGGCATTGTACTAACCGAATAAGAAGAATTGCTAAATGCCGCACTAAAATTAATTGTTGTATCTTTTCCACTACAATTCGTTCTACCCCAGCATATTTGCACTCCGTTGATAAATCGGATATAGCCATCGGAATTAGAACCAAAACCATAACTAACTACGCCATTGTTTGCGCCATTGGCCCAGTCGGCATAGTGCACGACAAAGTTAGCTGGATTGTATACATACATATTAGTTCCATCTTCTCCACCCCATAACCATGTTGGCTGACCATCTTTACCAGACCAATTGAAAGTCATAGGAGCATAAGGATTACCACCGCCACCGAGTGTTGCAGCAGTGCCAGTCAGTGTACCATCAAATCGTGCTGCTTTAACAACGCCTTCGCGGCAGTCAATACCAACAGCAGTTTTTCCAGTGTATGTTTGATTTGGACAACCCGTTGTAAAAGAGAGACCATTCCATGATTCAATAACAATATTATTTAAATCTCCACCGGGACCATTAACATTATCCGTAGGACCAGAATAAATTTTTCCATGAGAAGAATCAGAGAACGTAATAGTGCCATTCATCGTTCCACCAGCAGTAGGAAGATAGTCGTGGGTATGTCCAACGTTACTTTTACCATCGAGCTTGGAATCAATTTCGCTTTCAGTATAATAGCGGCTATCGTGATTATGTCCAGCAGTAGCAAATTGGTTTTTATTTATAGCTCGTAACTCATATCCATTCCAACCAGCAAGCCAACTATAATCTCCATAGTTCATACCTGATTTTGAATAGGCAAATGTGGTATTTGAAGAGTTGTCTCCTGCGTCTTTTACGCTATTGTGCGTATGTCCAACTGCCGCCTTACCATCGACCAATGTTTTCAACGCTTTTCCCTGCGCAGCACTAAGACTTTGATCTTTGCTATTACTTGTCAAATTATCCTGAATCCCGCGCCATGTATTTGTATCGGTAAACTTCGCATCGGCAGGAACACTCTTGGCAATCGTATATCCAATTACAACAGGCTTACCATCTTTAAAATAAACAGGTTGCGTAGTTGTGCCAGCGCTTGTACCAAGCTTATCTGCAGTTGTGGCCTTTGTTGCATTTGTGGCGTTGGTTGCTTTTGACGCTGAACCGGCGGAGGTGGCATAATCTGCGTTTGTTACGGTTGCTTCGATTTTATCTTTCATTCTTCGCATCTTATCATCTCCTTTTATATCAACCGTCTGAATTTAAATGTTAGTATGTCAGTGCCAGTAGCAGCAACCTTGCAGGCGATTTGTAGTTTCAGTGTTTTACTTCCAGCAACGCGCAAAGTTCTAAGATAGATTGCATTGTTATTATCTGCGAGTCCGGCGTTATGCAGGAAAATCTCAGATGAATTGCCACTGTTCGTAGTACCACTATACCAACTCATAACACCAGAATAGATTTCACTGTAAAGCTGTGTGTAGCTTGAATTAAATCCACTCACCTGAACAACATAAGTTCCAGTATCAAGACTGTTTCCAGCAATGCCAGTATCTAGCCAATCTGTAGTCAACTTGATTTGCTTTTGAATGCTGATAACACGGCTGAAATCATCCAACTTTGTTTTATCAGTAGAAGACATAAGACCGTTTGAAGACGAACTGGCTACACCATAAGTGGTATCCGTGAATTTAGCATTAGCCGGAACAGAAGATGAAATAGTGTATCCGATTGCAACAGGTTTGCCGCCAGAGAAGTAGACGGGTTGAACACTAGAACCAGCATTAGAATCCAGTTTGACTGCTGAGTTCGCAGAGCCACCAGCGCTACCAGAACCAGCATAATTGTGTGTGTGCCCGGCAGCCGCATAATCACCACTACCCTTAGTCACGATCGTGCCAAATCTACCACGGTCACAGTATTGCAGATTAGAAGATGTTCCGCTGTATGCGCCATTCCAGTAGGCCATAAAAGACATCGTAGGGATATACTTATCATCCGTTGTTTTATTTGCCCAGCCGGTATTTCCAACAGCGCCCAATGTACGAACCGTTTTACTTGATGCATCTCCAAGAGTATATGTTCCAGCAACAGGCTTACCGTCCTTGAAATAAACAGGCTGTGTTGCAGAACCAGCAGAAGATGTGAGTTTTGTCGCGGACGCTGAATTGCCAGCGCAAGAAGAAGATGTATTGGCTGAACCGGCACTAGCAACATAACCTTCATCTTTTGCAGGAGCTGAGGCAGAATAGGCTTGTTTATGGAGAGCTGTTCCGGCGTCAGCAATTGTTTTCCAGCATTCGGATGACGTCTTTTTATCTGTTGCTGTAGTACCACCAACTTCATTAGAATCTACAAGGGTCCAAGTACGACCAGAAGTGGCTCTGCCGCCTGATGCGATAGCTCGTATAACTACACCCATATAAGTACCGCTCGATTTATAAAACGCATCACAATAAGCACCATTTGTTTTGTCTGTTTTTATTGCCACTTGAATTGTATCCGCTGAAAACCCTCTGCGTACAAGCCACTGAGCATCGACGCTTGCACTTCCAGAATCTGCGTTACTACGATATACCAAACGACAGATACCATAACCTCCGCCGCTATAGTCCTGGCTAATAAGAAATGTTATACTTTTGTCAACCCATGCACCTTTATTTACATCAAGTCTTGCAAATCTATGGAACGGATAATTATTTGTATTGTCGACATTGTGCTTACAAGAATAAAATCCAATATTTGCAGTAGAATTGCCAGAACCATCATAATTAAAACTCAGCGTGATATCAGAACCGCCAGATACAGTGCGGGCGGTAGTTAACTTCGCCGCCTTGTCAGCAGAAGATGCAGAGGTGGCTTTATCAGCAGATGTAGCTTTCGTCGCAGTAGAGGCATTACCAGACAAGTTTGCTTGAATGGTTTTATCAATAACTAAATTGCCTCCATCGTAGGTGATAGTTGCAGAGTCACCAGCGCCTGTTGATGTGTCACCCTTTTTCTTTAGCTTAATATTTGTTGCACCATTCAATCCTTGGATATAAAACGAACCAGATGTGTTATGGTCTCCAATTTGTACGTCATCACCAACCGGATTCCATGTATTGTTTGCAAAAGTAAGAGCACCGGTCATAGTTCCGCCGGCGACGGGAAGATACGGGTGTGTATGCGATGCGGGTGTAAATGTACTCGGTTTGCCACTCACATTACCCCACGCGACTGAACCGGCGCTATTTGCGTAGTTCACAGATTGACTTCCAATCGTAGCACTCGTGATAATAGTGCCAGCTTGGGCTGGGAGATAAACTTGAGACGTACTATTGTTTCCAGCGCTATAGTTTGAATCAGTAGAGTAATTGAAAATCAACCGTTCGTCACCGCCAAGGCTTCCCATTGTCCAAAATCCGTTCGTTGTTGCAATTCCGGCGACGGCACCGTAAGAACCTTTTCCCGGGAAATGACTTCTTGCAAGAACTCTATCTCTATCGCCAATCCAAGAACCGCCCGTATCTTTTTTGATCTGACCAGTAACAATTCCGCCGCTCAGAGGTAAATAGTTTCCTAGCCCGATCCAGCTTGTTAGAACTTCCTTAGACACATCCTTGATTTTTGTGCCATTATCTGTGTATCCTGCGACATAATTTAAATTTGATGCAGTCAATCCAGAACCAGCATAACCAATTTGGATAGTCTTATTGGCGTCATTGTAGTCTTTCACGCCGTTAGAAGTAGTTGCTGATGTTGCTGTGGTTGCGGTATCAGCAATTCCAGCCGTGCTTGCCTTGCCAGTAAAAGTGCCAGTTGCTGTAATTTTTGCAGTCGTTGTACCACTTGCGTTTACGATACGCAGGCTATTGGAATTATCATCTGTGAACTTCAAAACTAGATCGAGGTTATCATTGCCAGTTTCTTCACCATAAAGATCAATGCCATCAGACTGACATGTCCATGAAAGTCCACCACGTTTCACAGGGAACGTTACACCATCATTTTTCTTGCTCCAGTTTCCACTATCAGGCCACGAAATTTTTGCAGTACCACCCATCGTTCCGCCACTAGTTGGAAGATATCCACTTAGTTTCGTATTGATTTCAGACTCAGTGTAATAACGGTCATCATGAGTATGGGAACTCGCCGCATAACTGCCTTTGGGATGATATACACCATCTGCCTTACCCTTGATATAATTCCACAAGGTAGAAAACTTCACACGACCAAAAGAATCTCCGCCACCTGTATCCTGTCGAATAAAATAAGTATTGTCGGTTGGAGTAGCAGTCCAAGATGTAGTCAGTTTAGAAAGTAAACCATTCGCTCCCGCTTCGTTATTGTTCACCTTGCTGTTCAGCTTGCCATCCATTTCAGACTCGGTATAGTATCTATCATCGTGGCTGTGGCTCTTCTGAGCGAACTTTTCTTTCAGCTTGCCCCACAGATACTGTAAGCCAGCGTAATCTAAATATCCCATAATCGACCTCCTGTCTCAGTAAGAACTGAAATCAGCTTGCCAAAACATTGTCGATTTCAGTATTTGTGATCTTTGTAATAGTAAAAATTTCGCCTAAAGCATCCCACTTAGAGCCATTCCATGCATAGTTCATTCCATTGCCAACGTCATATACATCACCAATGGTCTGACCGCTCGTGGGCAGCTTGTCCGTAGAAGCAACGGAACCCTTGTAACGATACATCGCCGTGATATCGCTCTTCAGGGCATAAGTGTTTGCCGCGCCAAATCCATCCAGTTTCTTCTTGTCAGAGGTACTCATTAAGCCGTGAGTGCTCTGTGTTGCGTCACTATATGTTGTATTGGTCGGAGTAGCCCAAGTACCATCGCCACGTAGATACTGCCCCTGTTTACCAGCAGCCGGAGCAGGAACTAGACCAGAACCACCAGCTGCCGAAGCAGTAGCAGCCTTAAAAGTGCCATAAGTAGTATTGGTGTCGGGCGGAACCTTCCAAGTACCATCAGAGCACAGATAACGGTTTGCAGCACCTGCGGCAGGAGCCGGAGCGAGACCATGCACACCAGCTGCTTCAGTAGTAGCACCCTTCATATCACTATAAGTGGTGTTATTATCATTGCCCCACTGAGCAGTACCATCAGCACTCCATCTCAGAATCTGACCAGCGGAACCACCGGCAGGAATATGCTTATTGCCGGCAGAAGTGGGGTGCGCGTAGTTATTTGCATTGGCGGCGATGCCATCCAGTTTTGCTTTGTCTCCAGAACTCATCAGACCGGCAGAACTGGTCGAAGCGTTATTGTATTTCGTATCAGGTGGAGTAGCCCATGTACCGTCACCTCTCAGATACTGTGTTGCATTAGTTGCGGCAGGGGCGGGAACAAGACCGGAACCGCCAGCAGCAGAACTTGTTGCGCCTTTAAATGCACTGTAAGTTGTGTTGTTATCGTTACCCCATTGAGCGGTACCGTCAGAGCTCCAGCGCAGGATCTGTCCAGCAGAGCCGCCTGCCGGAATATGCTTGTTGCCAGAACTGGTAGGGTGAGAATAGTTGTTTGCACCGTTCGCAATGCCATCTAGCTTAGCTTTGTAAGCAGCACTAAAGTCGTTTGTAGAAAGGCCCTTGCCATCAACTTTATCGACCTTGTCAGCTAATTTTGCTTTTATTTTCTGCCAGAAATACAGCAGGCCATCATAATCTAACCAAGCCATAAATTTCCTCCTTTACGTTGATAGGATTTTATCTATATCTGAATTAGTCAGAGCCTCCATATACATAGAAGGGTCACCAGTATTCACAACCAACTCGCCATTCTCATTGGTCATAACGGTGGTGATGCCCGTACCTTTGATAGATACAGAACTTTGCTTTGCGCCGTCCAACAGGATTTTTGCTTTGCCATTAAGTGCGCTCTTGTTTGCGCCAAGTGAGAAATTGTTATCGTTCAGCAATGTCCAGTTGCCGCCCAAGTACGCATATAGCTTGTCGGGTTTCAAATAATAGATTTTTTCGGCTAGAGGAGCCAATGGTAAGTCGCTCACAACCTCTAAATCTGAACCGATTTTTACGTGAGCCGTGGTAGTGTCTCGATAGGCGTTTCCGGTGTCAAGGCAGACAATAAGCTGTCCATCGATCACTGGAGTCTTGTCGAGTTGAGATTGTGCAATCTCTAAAAGTGATAATTTTGACATCATGAAACTCCTTTTCGATAAAAATAACCCCACACTCCATTACAGAGTGCAGGGATTTATGTTAGATTATTATGTCTCAGCGTTCGCGCCGGAATCATCAAGAGCCTTCCAAGTCAGAGCCCCTTCAACGCTCTTGACACGATTGTCCATAGCAGTATTCAAGCCATCCGCATAGGTTTTTGCAGCATCGCGAGCGGCATCCGCCTTTTTAGTAGCATCAGCAGCAGCGGCAGAAATTACTTCTGATTTCGCAGCAGTCAGTTCATCCTGAGACACCTTTGCATTCCAAGCTTTGCGCTCTTCGGCGGTAATGTGCACCACAGCATCCTTGGAATGACCGTCTAGCTGGTCTTGCACCTTCTTGATCTTTGCGTCAGTCTCAGCCTTGGTATAAGCATCAGGCACAGCCACATACAAGCCATCCTCTTCAATTGTAATAGAGTTATTGGCTTTTGCGGACACACGCACATCAACACTGATTTTATTGTCGTCAGAAACAGTCACAGTTGCAGTAGAAGTTGCTACGCCGATATAAATATCAATCAGGGAGCCAACAGGAATCTTAATGACCTCGCCGGTGGTAATAGTCAGCTCGATCTCATGAGTCTCGGTGTTATAGATACCACTCTTTACAACCAAGTCCTTGCCCAACGCAATCGTCAGAGTGTCGCCGCCAAATACAGGCAGCTTGATAGTGCGAGTTTCTGCATCATAAGTAGGCTCATGAACAATACCAGTCATGGTAGTGGTAACAGGTTCGTCACCCTTTGCCACACTCAACACACCAGCATTATAAGTAACATCTGTAACGAACTTACCTTTAATACCTTCCACCGCTGCAACCTTGGCATTAACATAGTCAGCGACAGCCTTGGTGGTCGGAACATCATCATTGGTGGCATCTGCCGGGATCTGAGTAACGGTTGTTTTGTTCAGCTGCACAAACTCCACGCCATTCCAAATATGCATGGTGTAGTCTGTCATGCGGAAATAAATAATGCCCTGAACCTGACCAGCTGCGGGCAGGGAAGACACCATCTTAGTGCTCTTAGTGTACTCAGTTGTACCCTTAAACAATTGCAACGTATCGGTCGTAAAGTACAGTGTATCCATGTCTTTTGGAGCAAGGGCATCGTACCGTGCTTTTGTACCATACGCAAATTTTACTTGTGCCATATTTTTCCTCCTTATTAGAATTCAGTCCATTGGAAATTTGTAGATTGAGTTTGAAAAGGCTCGACGAAGAACCGACCTGACTCCGCGCTTTGCTGCACGACCCACGGTTCATATTTGTCGTCTTTGCCTCGTATCATTACGGTCTGACCTGCATAAGTCGCGTCATTCTGGTTGATTGCCTCATTTGCCGCCGGAATACTATCAAAACAAAGCGTCCGAGGCGCTACCTTTTGAATAGATAAGTCGTCCCGGACGTATATGAATTCTGATGTATCTTTTGTGATAATAATGTCTTTTTGTGCCTTTTTTACAATACACGACTTCACCTGTGCCATCAGGGTCGGTTTCTTCAAGCTTGTCCTTACAGAAGTAATCACTGGAGTTCGATGCACCCCACACCTCAACACAATTATGAATCTGGCTGTAATCAACACTGGCATCTTCACTAATAACCATGCTTTTAAAGATATCTTCGTCCAAGGGAAAGGAAAGAGGACAGAATAGCTTTTGCATCGGATAGAGCAGATTGGAATTCTTCCACTACCTTTTTAACGCCATCCCAGTGCTTTTCCAGTTTTATTGTAACCTGTGCATCGGTCTCTTGAACTTCGAGTAAAGATTCCTGTAAAGCACCATCCAATTCGGCTTGAGCTTCTGCCTTCTGTTGAAGTGCTTCATCCTCAGTTAAATCTTTATTAGAATTGATTTTAGAAATCTTTCTAGTATACCGAGCCAGAGCCTTTTGGTAAGTAAGAGTCTTTTTCGCCAACTTCTCATATTCTTCAGGAGTAGGCTCGCGGGCATCCTCGATTGCAGCTTCGGCCTGAATACCGATTGGTTTACCCTCGAATTCCTTTGCAAGCTCTTTGAGCTGTTTGACGTAATTGTCACGCAAAGTTTTTACATCAAGCTTTGCATTACCATCTTCATCGTAGCCCAACAGGCTAGAGAATTCGTCAGGCAAGGCCATCAAGTTTTGCATTGTGTCCTGAGTGAGCTGACCAGTCTCGTTCCACTCGTCCATTGCGTCTTTCAGAGTGTTCCAATTAGACTGATAACGATCAAGAGTGTCATTAGCATTGCTTAAATCAGTTCCAAGACCACTCGCCCAATCAGTCGGTGTTATTTTTCCTTGACTAATATTTTGAGATGCACTATGGTATACATTGTAGAGAGCATCAGCTCCTGCGCCTCCCGTTTCCTTTGCAGTATTTGCAAGATCTTCTAACGTTTTAGCTAGAGCATTTTTAAACGCTTCGGTATTCAGATTGATATTTCCGTTTTCATCTACAATGTTATTGAGAAGATCAGGGTAATCCTTATACTGAGTAACAAGATTACGAATCGCATCTGTTTGTTTATCGATAGAATCTGCATCAGCAATACCAAACTGACTATCACCCAACGTTTTGATAACGTCTTTTAACCCAGAAAATGCGGATTTTATAGCGTCCGTCTTTTCCTTGGCTTCATCCATCGCGGTGCCGTAGCCCTTGATGGCATCAGTAAGTTGCTCAAAAGAAATGGTTTCGGAATCGACACTAGAGTTCAACCAGTCGAGAATCTTCTTCATCTCGCCAGCAGACTTGCCACCATCATTAGCTGCATTCGCTTCCTCAAGCTGCGCTCTGACAAAAGTGCGGAATTTTGCGGTGTTAAGCTCAAGTTTTCCATTTTGCTCAGTTAAGCAAGCAGTAAACTTATCATCAACACCGATTAACGACTTCATGGTGTCTGCACTAATATAGCCATACTGGTTATATTCTTTCATCGCTTTTGTTAACGTATCAAAAGCAGATGACAGGTCAGCAACAGATTTAGAAGTTGTACTAGATGATTTTCCAGCATTTTTAGAAGATGAGCCGAATCCATTCAACTGATTTGTTAATGCTTGCCCACCCTTTAAAGCGGCATTCATATTGGTGTACAGCAAAGAAAGCTGAGTATTTGTGCGATTCGTGATTTCCTCTAGTTTTGCAGGATCTACGCCGCGTTCGCCGGCCTTCTCTACTTCATTTGCAAACTCCTGAGCCGCACTGTATGTCGCAGTAGCCGCAGTAGCATTTTTCAAGGCAGGAAGAAGATTTTCCAGAGCAGTCTTTTCAGCCTCTGTTTTTTCTTTTAAATCATCAGTGCTTTCAGCCGTATCATCGGCAGTAAGGTTTGCGACCTCATGTTGTGCGTTAGACAGAATTGTTGCCGCAGCTTCTGCGTATTCAGCAGCAAGTAACTCGGCATAACTCTGTTTATTTATCTGGAGTTTACCATTAACAAGCTCAAGGCAATTCAGATACTCGGTGTTCATCGTCAGTAAAGACTGAAGAGAATCGAGACTCATGTAGCCATACTGATTGTACTCTTCCATTGCACTGGTAGAAGCTTTATACGCAGACTGGATTTCATCCATTTTGGAAGAAATATCCTCCATCTTCTGTGCGCCAGCAGCCAATGCGTCAACACCATTTGCAGAAGACTGAGCTACAATACCAACTTGAACAAGTGCTTGGATAAACGCATTTACACCGTTTGTGTCAGCAGAGAAGTCCATGTCGGTCAAAGCTTTACGAAGATTTGCGAGAGCTTGCGCTTGCTCATCGGACAATCCTTCGTTTGTACCCCACAAGAGTTCATTCAGCTTACTTGCATCAAATCCATCAATCGTATCTTCCAGAGTTTGAACAGCAGAATTTACCTTATCGAAAGTAAAACTGACATCCATACTGTTATTATTGTCATTCTGCCAAAAATCAACTGCTTGAAGTTTTCTACGAGCGTTTACATTCTCGTTAACGGCATCCGTTGAGTCGTTATAAGAATCTACATCATCACGGAGAGCGGATTGCTCATCCATTAAATACTTATAAACGGTATTGTACGCACCGCCTGCCGCTCTCTGTGCTTCTGTTGTGTTTTGTACAATATAATCCAGTGCTCGTCCAAGTTCAGAATAATACTTTGCGATAGAATCTGGATCATTCAAGTCCTTCGCACCAAAACTACCATTCTTATTAAAAACATCAATACCAGCATCTTTTAACTCGTTCATAATACCACGATTGGTATTGGCAGAAACAGAACTAAAGAAATGTGAACGATTGTTGTCTTTTGCGGTTTTTATGAGTTTGTTTCCTTGGGCATCTTTTGATTGAATCAACTTCGATTCGGAAGCTTTGAGCTGTTCTTCTGTGATATCCTTCAGCAAACCAAGCTGTTCTTCATATTTTCCATTTTGAAGATCAAGCTGATTTGCTTTGTTTTCATCAAGAGTGCCTTGTTCTTTTGCAAGAGCCAAAAGCTCCTCTTGGATATCCTTTGCCTGATCAAAATCTTCTGTACTCCAACCAGACTTGTCACCAAGTTCTTCGTAGGCATCGACTAAATCCTTCAAGGAAGAAGTCGTGTTGTTGGCCGCATCAGCAGCTTCTTTTGTCTTCGTGGCTGCGGTGTCAATCCGCTGTGCATAGCTTGTAATCGCACCAATAAGAGAGGAAACTACAAGCCCAGTAACAACACCAAGGGCCATATTCAAAAGTAACGCAGCACCACGAAGAGCCAAAATCTTTAACTTCGTAGCATCAATTTGGGCTTGACCAGAGATTAGCCATTTGATAAAATCAGATATGGAAAGATTTGTCTCGCCCAAAGCCTTTTTGTATGCTTTGTATTGCGCGATTAAGTCAACAAGAGACGCTTTTATTTTAGAAAAGGTCTGAATTTGTAACTTTTGAGTGTTAGCATCTACCGTGAAGAAAGTTAATATCGATTTCGAGGAGAAGAGAAACCATGGAAGAATATGTACGGTATTGCCCATTTTGCGACAAATATTACCATAAAAGAGATTTGCTGTGCGCGTTTTGTTTGAGAGATACTATTCTATTGCCTCAATGGAAGGGAATGAACGAGCAGAAAAAAATCAATTGGAAGTTTACAAACAGACCCAAAAGAGATATCTCAGAATTAGATCCGAATTTTGTTAAAGAGATACAAGATAAAGCCAACGCTTTTGACGCTCAATATAGAGCCGACTTGGAGGAGAAAGAACATCCGAAATACGTTCCTACCTGTCCCACGTGTCATTCACCTGATATTGAAAAGATTAGCGGAACCAGTAAGGTTGTTGATGCAGTAGTCTGGGGCATTTGGTCCAAGAAGGCAGGGAAGACGTTTAAATGCCGGAATTGTGGTTACGAATGGTAAGGTGCATCTAACTAAAATGACATAAATAAAGCCCCTGCTAAAAATCTAGCAAGGGTGTGTTTACTATATTCAATTTACCGCAAACACCATCTAGCAAGATGAGAATTCTTGTTGTCGTACAGAAATTCAAAACGCTTAACGTGGCACATCGGAACACACATTACTGTGCTTATAGGATGCCTTGATGCTTCGTCCATATCTTTTCCATCTGGCGTAGTTGCAGAAGAATGATGGCTTAAAGTGATGTATTCATCATCAACGGTGTCAATACGTCCAAGAATATATGTTCCATCATCCAAATAAAGAAGAACATTAGTTTGCCCTTCTGCATCAATATGTCTTGTCCAAATATTATCGGCAGTATCTACACCAAAATGTTTTGACGCCTTCCAGCGAACCCATACACAATTCTTTAATTTAAAATATACAATTGCTGACAGGATACCAACAACAGAGTAGACCACAACAATAGGAAAACCATTGAGTCCAATGTGTGCTTTCGATAAAAACGTGTCGATATAGTCAACGATATATTTTATTACAAAACCGATTGATACGCTAAGTGCTAAGAAACTTTGCGTTTCGATTTTCTTTAATGCCAATTTAGTGTATAGCGAAACACATAACACGCCAGGCACAAAGACACTAAACAGCATAGTAACATTATTTATTAGTTTTATCAGTTCTGTCATTTGCACCTCCAGTAGTTTTATTGTTATTCCGTGTTGCACTTCTGTCTCTAAAATAAGAAATTAAAACTGATGTGTCTGCTTTTGGCTGATTCGGAGAATAGGTGAAATTACCGTCTCTTTGATAAGTTGAAATTTCATAATCCGGCACATGCTTTTTATTGTTTTCCATGATTCAACACTCCTTTTACAAGAGTGTATCATAGGCTATCATAAAAAGCAACATAAATAAAACACCCGGCCTCCCAGCAGTAGGGAAGTCGGGCTTGTTTTATGATGATACCTTATTTAAGCTTTTCCAGAATCTCGTCTGCACTCACACCACTAGACAACAACTTCTTGAGCACATCCTCAGCTTCAGCCTTCTTTGCAGCTTCCGCAACCTTTGCGTCCGCATCAGCCTTTTTCTTTTCGAGTTTTGCAATCTCTTTATTGATTTTCTTCAGCTCTGCTTCCTTAGACTTTCTCTCAGCATTCAGTGCGGCAATATTTGTGCCGAGTGCTGCAATCTCCTGAGCAATAGATTCTGCGGCAGTATTTTTCTCAGCAATCTGTGCTGCATAATCAATACCATCGAGAACCTTTGTTTTGTTCTTGCTCCCCTTGGGTCTAGCCATAATAAAACACCTCCGTATATTTTGGATACGCGATTGTAATATTATTATAACCAGAAAACTTCAGAAAAGCAACCTCTTTCTCTATGTATTATAAATTACATTATAGTGGTATTGACACAGCCGTGTCGATGCGTGTATAATAAATGGGCAGTCAAGGATTCTGCGTTTACTTTCTTCCTTTCATAGACGTATATAGGCGAACGTCCTCCTATTCAGCCGAAAGGCGAGAAGGAGAATGCCATATCTTTTACTCCCTTTCGGTGAGTCTATACCGAGAGGAGTGATGTGTAATGACTATTGAGATCACTACGGTCTACTATGTCGCAATGCTGATTTTCGGCTTTGCTGGCTTTGTCAAAACGCTTCTTGAAATTTTCAAGATGTTACATCATCATAGCGAAAGCCGTGATAAGTAAAAGAGCCGCCTATTAGCAGTAGGTGGCTCTTTCTGTGATGTGAATGTGTCCAAGCATTTACATTGCATTTTAAACTGTTCACCGAGGGCTTCGTCTGTAGGAGTCCTTGGCTGTTTTTATTATACACTTTTTAGAGTACGCTGTCAACGAACAACAGTGTACTTTTTCTTTTTATTCAATTATTCAATCATTTTTCTCTTTCTTATATCGCGCCAGAGAATAGCACGTCTCCTTGTTTCCACCTACTTCTTTAAGTCGTCTGATTACGTCTGAGGTGGACTTCTGAACTTTCGTCCAGAACTGACTATCCTTCCAGTGGTTGCTCACTGACCCTTTTTAGTCGATGAACCTTCCACCATCCTACATTATATAATAGGGAAGCGGATCGGCTGCTGACCGCCCATTGTAAACGCTACTTAGCACTCGACTATTACCATATTTTGACAATACGATAAAACCGAGCTTTTATCTCAGCATATAGCATCCATATCCTTATTTCTATCTTTCGATTCCTACATTATATAAATATAACAATAGGCGATATGGCTCTTAGGGTTTCCCAGCACTCTAGGGGTTATTTTATTTTTACATGGTGCCGCATCCTATATTTTTATACGCAACAAATATAAGAGGGCATATTAACTTTACCCGCACCATTTTTAAGCTTTCCGCTCATCTGCATTACTGACAACACACCGGAGATGGCGGCTGTCAAAGTGGGTAATGCACCAGCAAATTTTACAGCGTTATCTGCGCCGTCAACAAAAACCGTTGCAAGATCTACGAAAAACTTCGGAATATCAGACTTCATTAAGTCCGTACTAAACTTCTGGAATGCAGAATCAAGCTGATTGAGCTTCGCCTGCAAGGAATCCATGTACGTCTGGTTCTCACGCATTGCGCTGCCGCTAGAATTAAGCGCTTGTTTCATAGCATCTTCAGCAACGCTAAAATTATTCAGCAGGGCAGATGTACTCTGACCTCCTCTCTTTCCAGAGATCAGCTCAGTAATATTTGCCTGAGTGGTGTCAGACAGGTCTGCCTTTGCAGTCTCTTTTGAAATAATTCCCTGACGATACTGATTTACGGCAGTCCACACAAGAAAGTGCGGTTCAGTGTCGCAAATCATTCGCCAAGGATTAAGACGCGCATCCTGCTCGCAATGCGGGCAAACCGGATATTCTTTTCCGCAAGTACGGCACCAATTCAGATTTGCCATTAGGCAGCTGCAGTCTCGATGCGGAACAGACGCTTATCGTCAGAGCAGTATTCCTGAGTTGCGCTGATCTTAACAGGGTGAGTCAGCTCGTTGTTCAGGGTCATGTCAATAGCGTTATCCATCTTGGCGTTCGGGAAGATGATGCGCATCAGCTTCTTGTTTGCCTTGTCACAAGGATTGTAGCAGAATGCCTCGATCACAAACTCGCCCTCGGTAGAGAACTTGTCGGCACTATCATTGATAGCAACGCCCTCCTCGCTCTCATACTGATACTTCACAACAAAGCGGTCGCCAGCCTTCAGGTTTGCACCAGTAGGCAGAGTGACCTCAGTGCCAGTGACAGAGAACTGAGACTCTGCAGTCTCACCCAGCTCAAAGGTCTTCAGTGCATTACCCTGACCATCAATCAGATCGATGTACTTAAAGGGTGCATTTGCAACAGCAGTCTTGGGAGTGTGAGCCAGAGTCAGCTTCTTGCCATCAGCAGAAGTCAGGTACTCAACAGTAGTAAAGACCTGCTTTGCCTCAGAAGAAGCAACCTCCTTCTTGGAACCCATCTGTTCTGCCAGAGCACCCAGATGCATCAGAGCATTAGACCAATCAGCCTCGGCGGTCTTGCTCTTATCAAATGCCATGATGTTAACGCCCTGTGCATCCTGAGCATATACGGTCTCGCCGCCCAGAGTCAGCTTGAAATCCTTGACCTGATTCATGGTCCACAGACGCTTGCCATTCAGGTCATACTCGTGAATGCGATGAACGCGGTCAATAATGACCTCATTGAAATTAAAATCGCTCATAATATTCTTCCTTTCAATTTATTTGGATAAAATAAAAGAGCAAGGCCAATTAATCAACCTTGCTCGTCCAATCCAGTTGTGCTTTTGGAATCTTTCCAAATTCTACGGTGCCAGCGTAAACGCCATGCATCGTATTGTCGTAACTTTTTATTTGCTGAATCTTTCTTACATGATTCATAAATACACTCATAGGGTAATCCATAGCCTTGAAATAATCCGCTTTAAAGCCGGATGAACACGCCATCGATAGAACAAGCTCTGCAAGATGTGGTTCATAATGCTTTGTTTTCTGATACTCCAAATTATCTCTGGCTTCCTCTATCATTGCAATTCTTGTTGGTTCGTCAGCAGCAAATTCAGAATGCTTTTCAATTCCATTCGCAGCACATAGGTACTGAGAAATTGTTTCATACACTACATGGTCAATACGAGTATCCGTAAATCTGTTGTGCAAGACAATCTCACCACTTATGTTATCTTTTGCCATCATAAACCCAGAAGTATCCATATCGCCAAGCAAAATAGACATATCCTGGTTTTTATTGCCTATAAAAAGTTGCCGGAACATTTCAAAATCTGAAACCTTCTGCCAATCAACCCCAACAGAGTCAAGCTGTGCTTTATAATCGCTTGATGTAGAACAGAATAAGTAAACCAACTGAAAATACTTTTGCTCACCATAATCGATAATATCACCGACAGACGGCATATGAATCGTAATTTTGTCATTGATTTTGAAATCTCTTCCGCGCATCAAACTTGGCTCATACAGTTCTCGAAGTTCCATCAACCACACCCCACAAGGTCATCCAGATCCTGCGTCTTGAACGTCATGATTCTCACACGATGGTGTAAATCCATGTTGTCCTCAATGTTGGATGTGATTTTAAGTTGCTTTATTCCAAAAATTGTACTGCCGTGTAGTTCTTTTTCCACAAGACCACTCAGATAGTCAACTCGTGTTGCACCGCCATGACCCTTCATCTTCATCAACGCTTGGTTCACAATAACCCACACAGTAAGCGTGAAGTTTTCATACCAGTCGTTGACGTTACTGCGGTCGGTCATATTTACCTTAAAACAAATATAGCTGTGTGCTGCCTCAATCGTGTCGGGGATATGGAAGTATGGGAAGATGTATGTATAAATCGCCTCGTCAGGCTCTTCAATATCGTCATTACCCATTGCGTCAACAAGTCCTTCCGTATTGACCAACTTTAAAGCCAATTTGTTTTTGTAGTCAGTAATCAATTCACTCGTTGTCACAGCAAACTCACCACCTTACATTCGATAGATGTATTTGCCGTATCATCTGCATTTGTCAGAGAAATCCTAACAGTTGCTCCATCCATGATACTATTATTCAAAATACGAATTTTGAAAACATCATTCGTAGCAACCTGTGTTTCAACAAAGCTCTTGAATTCATCAAGGCAAATAAAACTCCACTTTGCAACTTCCGCAACCTCTTCACCCGTAATGCTTGTGAACACCGGAGTGAACTTTTTCCAAGAGCCACCAACACGAACTTCCGGCTTGCCTGCATACTTAATAGTAGCTGTTACCTGAGAATCCGCATCCGGCTCATCACTCTTATTCGGCTCAAAATAATCACAAATCATCTTCTCGGCATTATCCGTCTTACTGTTGTACTGATCCTGCCGGATATTCAAAACAAGGAACCCCTGTGTCTTGCCATGCAATTCATAACGCTCTGTACTCTGATCAACAGAAGTCGTAACATACGTTTTAGGCTCGCCATTGATGATTTCCAGCATAAAACGCTTATCAAGGTCGATCAGTGCGGTCTCGTCATCAAAAGGCATCTGCACTTTATACTCACGTTGACTCAATGAAGTCATAACAACCCACTTAACAACAGACGTGATAATTTGCGTGTATGCACAAACAGTGAAAATTCGCGGAATAGAGCTCTTACAAATTTCGAGTCTGGATGTAATGGTGTCTGCAAAAATAATAGGAAAACAAGATGGGTAGCTACCATAAGCGTTGATGGAAAGTCGAAGAATCTCGGAGCGTTTGAAAACATTGATGATGCAATTAAAACTCGAAAAGTTGCAGAAGAAAAATATTACGGAGAATTCAAATATGACAAAAATCGAGACTATCGATTCCGAAATGATAAGAACGAAGTAAGCTACGGCTAAGGAGAAAGCTATGAATCTTTCTAAGAAGTCCATTAAGCACATGGGTTTAAGTATGTAAATCCGTTTACCGGTGAAGATGCTGATGTTTTCGATAATATGATGTCGGACATTGATACCGATTATCAGATCCTCAAAAAGTATCACAACGCCAAAAACGAAGATGCTCGTGCAGTTCTGCCAAATGCTTGCTGTACAGAGTTTTACATTACGATGAACGCTCGTGCTTTGATTGAGATGAGTCATCTTCGACTTTGTTCTAGGGCTCAAAAAGAAATCCGCGAGATGTTTACAGAAATGAAGAAGGAAGTTGCACAGGTTTGTCCTGAAGTAGCAAACTGGATGGTTCCTTCTTGTGAGGCTAATCCGAAGTATCCGTTCTGCCCAGAGGGTCGTGGTTGCTGTGGTCGTCACCCGAAGCTGGCAGATGTTTATAAGCCTATTGAAAAAAACAAAGGAGGTTATTGATGCAAACACTTGATGAAATTAAGAAGAACGTAGATCATCCAGCCCATTACGGCGGTGCAGACAATCCCTACGAAGCCATTAAAGTGCTGCGAGAGTGGCAGCTGGATAAAGATGCTTATCTTTGGAATGTTGGCAAGTATCTGAGCCGGGCAGGTCATAAAGACGGCAATTCTCAACTTCAAGATTTGACGAAGGCACGTTGGTATTTGGATTATAAAATCCGGCTTTTAGAGGAACAACAGAAGATTGCTGAAAGCGTCGTAGATACGCTAAAGAAGATTCCTGATGAAGCTAATGATAAACTGACTACGATGCCAAAAAAAGACAGCCAAGGAAATTTTTACGATCCTAGACTTAATTGTTGGGTAAACGATTGTGTTTATCGTCCTGATGATTCATTCAAAGAAAAGCTAGCAAAAGCAGAGTCGATGTGTACCATCGAAACTGCCGTGGTTCCTGATTGTGCCGATGAGGTCAAGTTTTAAGAGGTTTACATAAATGAGATACAACTGGGAATATCCGCTGGTAGTGTTGATGCTCCTAGCTATGATAATGACATTTTGGTTTTCTAAGGTCGTCCTTGGAATTTAAAGGAGTGATTGAATGGAATGTTGAACGAGTTATTGATTTTCAAGTAGATCGTCAGCCAACAACTGTATTTGAGTTCGTAGATAATTGTGAGAGCTCAGTATGGGTGTGTGATTATTGTGGTGGCGGAATTAAAGGGCAAGAGTCGCCAGAAAGCCTTGGCTATAATCGTTGCCCGTTCTGCGGTCTTTTAATCGAGGTTGGAAAATAAACTACGCTAAAAGAGTATGGGGTTTTAAATGGCAAAATATATTCCTGAAAATGCTCGATGGGTGGACATTACACCTTTACTTAATGAGATTGATAGTGGTTTGAAACACATGCGCTTTTATGACGAACGAGATGACTATTCCGATTTCCTAGCAGAAGAACGCGAAGACCTACTAAGGCTTCCGAAAGCAGAATCTAATACAGTTCGTGTTATTGCACACTGGAATCACTGGCCGTGCGATGACGAAGAAGACTTTGTATATCAATGCTCTAATTGTGGTGAACAGTTTTACGAAGATTTTTTCTATCCGCGCGAGACACCTTGTATCGGATCTGAGAAATACAAGCCTTTTAAGTATTGTCCCTATTGCGGGGCAAAAATGGAAGAGAAGGTGTATGAATGAGAACACTAGAACAAGTAGATCGAGATATCGAGATTGTAAAATACGATATGCACGAACTTATGAAAATGCGTCAACCGATTTCGATTGTTGGTGAAGAATTAGTAGACCTTTATGAAGAACGAAGAGAAATATTAAAAGCCAATAAAAGAGCGCACTGGGTATTTGGCTCGACAATGGGACATAATTGGATGAAATGCAGCAATTGTCTTGTTTCACAAATCGGGCAAACCGCAACTTTCAGCTATTGTCCAAATTGTGGAGCAGAAATGAGCGAACCAATAGAATACGAAGAACAAAAGGGTGATTAAATGAACTACGCTAAAATCGTTCCATGTGATATAGCGAATGGCGAAGGGGTGCGCGTCACACTTTTCGTGCAGGGTTGTAATCATCATTGCCCCGGTTGCCAGAATCCTACTACATGGGACCCGAATGGTGGTCAGCCATTCACAGATGAAACACTTGATAAAATTGTAGATTTACTTCGACCTGATTACATTCAGGGACTGACTCTCACTGGTGGAGATCCACTCTTGCCGGAGAATAGAACTACAATCTTTCGTATCTGCAAATGTGTTTACAAAGAGTTTGGGCGAAAAAAAGATATCTGGTTATGGACGGGGTACACATATGAAGAACTGCGACAAGAATGGATGGAATCATGGGATAGCGTCATTCTTGTCAACATTTTTTCATACACAACAGTTCTTGTTGATGGTCCTTTTATTGAGGCGAAAAAAGATATTTCTCTTCCATATATGGGAAGCTCAAATCAGAGGGTGATTGATATTTGGAGGAGCGCAGGAAAAGATAATCCAGTCCTTTGGTGGACTCCAGAAGAGAAAGGAAAATAATATGGATTTAGGAAACACAACTACTAATCTTGGCTATGGCATGAGTCGGATGCCGTATCGCCCCAACATTAAAATCAATAAACTGCACGAAGATGCTCATCTGCCGACTTATGGTTCTAAAAATGCTGCTTGCGCAGACCTTTATGCCTATATCGGTTTTGATGACGCAACGATGGTAAACAAGAATGGTGATCGCTGCATTATGATTCAGCCGCATGAGACCGTTAAGGTACATACTGGTTTACGGATGGCTCCGCCGGAAGGTTGGTACATTCAGGGCTTTGCCCGCAGCGGTCTTTCCACAAAGCAGGGACTTGCACCTGTAAACGCTGTGCCGATCATCGATCAGGATTACCGTGGAGAAATCATTATTCCTCTTCACAACTATTCCAATATCCCTCAAATGATTACTCATGGCGACCGTATTGCTCAGATGGCAGTTGTTCCGTTCTGGCAGGCTGATTTTGAAGAAGTTTCCGAATTGGACGAAACTGAGCGTGGAGTTGGAGGATTTGGGAGTTCTGGAAAGTGAGGATACTATGAAATATTATTATTGCGATAGTTGGCGGGTTCTTATTGTTGATGAAAACAATGATGCTGTTACATTCTCTATTGGTGAGGGAGACTATGCACGAGGATTTTGCGATGGACTTGAACAAGTTGGTTTTGTAAAGGCTGGCGCGGATTTTTTTGATGCGCATACAAAATTACTCACCAGTCAGAGAGATAAAGAGGATGCCTACACCATGTATGTCCATGCAAATGAAAAATATTGTAATGCTCTTAATGAGTTCAATGATGTAAAGTCCAAATACAGTATTAAAGACTAAGTGAAGGAGAAATAATTATGGCTAAGTATTTTTATGTTTATTCTATTGCAGGCACTGAAGATTCTATTGTAAAGATGTTTAATACTGAAACTGGCGCAGTAGGTGAGAAGTCTGTACCGAATGATCGCATTGACGGTTTTGTCGATGGTATCAAAGCAAGTGGATATCAATTGAATGAGGAACTGGCAGACGCTGATGTGGCAGAAGGTGAAGCAAAGCGTATTCTGGCAGAGAAGATGACTGCTTATCAGGCAGCTCGCGATGACTATCACAATAAGAGTGAAACTCTGAAGAAGGTTAAAGCAAAGTACGGTATTAAGTAAGGAGAATACATAATGAAGTGTTACGCTATTGAATCTCATTACGAGAAAGAAGCTCCATTTGGAATTGCATGGCAAGTAAAGCTGTTTGACGAGCATACGCTTTTGGAAGAGTACGACCACATCTTCTATAACGAGATTGCTGGCTACTGTAAGTGCCTTGAGGATATGGGGTTTATCGCTGAAGATTCTATGGGAAAGAGTCTCTTAGATACTATTAAAGCGCATGGGTCGTTGAAAAATAATGAACCTAAAATCGAGTATAAACCTAATTGTGGGCAGACATCTGTTACACTAATGAACTATTAAAAAGTAAATTTTACGGGTGGGTGGGAGGAATAAATATATGAAACGGAATATCACAATAAATCAGACTTGCAATTGTAATGGTGATAACTGTACTCAAATTGGAATCATTCGCAACGATGAAGTATATGTCATGCAAACAAGTTCTCCGAAAAGAGAGGGTCCAGCGGAATTTACATGCAGTATGCCTGAACAGAAACATTATTTAAAAAACATCCTTTATAAGATTGTAGAAAAACTAAATAGTCTTATTGGATTGATTTTAGATGAGTTTGATGACGATTAAGGTGTAGATATGCACAAGACTGATAGTTTGAAAAATCCAGTAATCGTTTTTCCATGTAAGAACTGCGGTTGTACAACTAAGATTCGAGTGGCTTCTTTTGAAAATCCTGATTTGGATATTCCTGAGAACAATGTGATTGCGTGCTATAGATGTAGAGCGGAAGTTGCTGGGTCTGAGTTTATTTCTTGGAAAGAAGCAACAAAAACTATTTTTACCGTGGAGGTGCCTGATGGCAATTAAGATTATTAAAGATAAATGTAAAGGCTGCACCCTTTGCGCAAAAGCCTGCCCGTTCGACGCGCTGAAGATTGAAAACAGACCCCAAAAGAACTTGCATATCATTTTAAATGTGGTTGTGGTTGTGAATTTTGGTCTGATTCGGAAGGTGTTTGGATTGCGAGGTCATTGAATGCGATTTTGTTTTATCAAACACAATGTCCAGAATGCGGCAGTCGTGTAGAGAGCCACGATGAACCGGTTCTTCGAGAAGAAGTTTTTGACGATTAAGAATGTATGTTTTAAAGTGTGGTGAACGTAATGGAAGTTTTGGAACTAAATCTTCTGCATGATGGGGATGTAGAACGAATATGTATGTGCTCTGATGAACAACCATTATTCGAAATGGCAGTCGATAGGGCATTTAATTTATTTGAAGAAATAAATGAATGGCCGCTTAAACAAGAACATTGCCATGCTTCCGTAAGTGTAAACGACAAGCTTCGTTCTATTTTAGTGAAGATTAGCACACAAGACGATAATACAGTTGAACTCTGGGAGTATAAATGGAAATGTATTTATAAAGAACCTCATGAAGACAAATCTAGTGACACCTTACTTCAGGAAGTTGTTTCTTGTGTACGAGACATTCCAAAACTATTTTATGATTGGGCAGAGAATTTCTGCTGGAAAGCGAGAAAAAATGGCTATTTGCAGTAAATGTCTACATAAAGAAGTATGCGCTTTTAGGAAGCAAACAAGAGATAGCTGCACTGAATCTTGCGAAGATTTCCTAGGTTGGGTCAAGGTCTGTGATGAACGTCCGATCCTTTTAAAAGACAACGTTGTAATAAGCGATTACGGTCTGTCGTTTATTGGATATTACGATTACAATAAGAGAGCTCGAGAACACTTTTGCGATGCAAACACACTTGAAAAAATTTATGAATGTCCATCTTACTGGCTGAAAGGACTTGATTTACATGAGCAAGAACGAATCGCAAACAAAGAATATAAAAAACGATTGGTGGCTTGTAAAGAAGCGGAGAGCGTACTTTAAATTGTTTCTGATGCAGACGAGAGTTGACTTTTTTGACGCAATTTGCAGAGCGTGTGAGAGAATCGAAAGATGGTGTAAGAGATGAAGGTTGTAGAACTTATCAAAAAGCTGAATGAAATCGGATACGACGAGAATACCGAATTGACTTTTGGGGTTGTTAATAGAGTAAACGGTAACTGGTATGAGGCTCCGTTCGATGAAATCAACTATGGAATCGATTTGACTGGCGAACCATACCATAATGATGAAATCAATATTGACATTGATGTAGATTCTGTAGAAGAATATCAGAAAGAAAAAGCAGATTCGGCTATTGAAAGTTTTGTTGATGAGATTCAGGAAGTTTTAAATAAATATCAGCGTAAGTTTATTTTTTAAGAACTAGACTTTTATGAGGTGGTAAATTATGATTGAACGCGGGAGTTTTTATGTCGTAGATGATTTTATGATTGTGGCACGTGATTATGAGCGTGAAGATGGGTATGGCCGTGCTTGGAATAGAGTATGTTCAAACAAAGAATCTCTTAAAATCTACTGCGACGCATTAGTTGATTGTGGATATAGAGATACAACTGGTGAAAAGAAATATGACTAAGCAAATAGGCTATTATAAATCCGACTGGTATATTATGGGCATCGACGGAAAATATAACAACGCCTGTATCTCGCATACAGAATCGCAGCTTCGATATACAGTTCCGAGGTCGCCAGAATGGACCATCAATGGATTGGGTTTTGCTTACCTTAGAGAACATGGGTTTGAAGATTATCCTGAACTCTATGGTATTGTATTCTATGACATGGAGTGGTGGCGACGAAAACACTATCCGGGGGACTTTTATGTAGAGATACCAATTTGCGATTTATGTGCAGATTCATTTCATTTAAAATGGCGTTGCAAGGAATTTCGTGTACATCAATGGTCTTGCTTGCGTAAAGAAACAAAGTGGGTGAAAGGCAAAAGTAACTACACTATTTGTGAGCTTGCCGATAAGTTGCCACATGAAGAATTTATAGAATATCTTAAAGACAACGGTATCTATATTGTAAACGAAGGTGGTGTTGGACTTGGATGATAATAACAAAAAACTCACTCTTGGAGAAAAGATCTTGTTTTTGACAGTCGGTGTACTCATTACTCTTATTGTTGGATATTTTGTATGGACGATTGGAGAAGAAATCTATCGCCAGTACAACCCGATTGAATGGACTGCTACTATTGAAGAACTGGAATCGGGCATCTACGGATATACATCCACTACGGTATCCAATATTCCAGCAGAAAATTATGAGATGCTTACAGTTCTTTGTAATGGCACATACATGAATATCAAAGGCCATGTACAGATTGTATACGATAGTAATACTCCGTATATCGAATATAAATCGACCAGTATTGTCAATGCAGACTCTGTGATTATCCATGCACAGAAAGGGCAGATTAAGAATAACGGAGTTAGCACAGTAAGGTAATAAAATGACCAAAGAATTAGGGTTTTATAAAGACCAAACAGAATATTATAAAAGATCAATCGAAGATCTACTGCACCATTATACTGATAGCTGTGGCATGTGTACGGCTAATTTAGATTGCAGTGAATGCGTTGTGGATGATTTTATCAATCAGCTACGAAATATTCTGTATAGTAGTAGTGAATATAAAGGAGAAAACATATGAAGCTGCTTTTACAGTCTAATGGAGGATTTTCTGGATTCTATAGTAAATTTATTTTGATTGATACAGACCTACACAAAATGGTAAAAACGGATGGCCTCATGAAAGATGGTCTAACTGGAATAAAATATATTTGGGACTATATCGATAATGAGAAGATTCCAGATATTGATGATTTTGGTAAATCTCTTTGTCAGGATTTCAATTATGATATTTCATTACTTGAATGTTTTTTACCGACCGCCAAAGTTGTCACTAATGACTCCTTCACAATGGACGACATCAATTATGATGTTTATCTATCATCTGAAAACGTTCCGTACAGAAAGTTCAGATTGAATTCTTCATTATATCTTGAAAATGACGCTCTCAGCGCAAAACTTAGGAAACTATTTCAGACATTCTTATAAAACTTGGATTCTTAATATAAAGGAGGTTCACAATGATTATTGATTGTAAATCTATTGCGCAAGATATGAAAAATAAAATCAAGAATATTATCACAGAAATCGACTATGCTCCTATTTTACATATTTATCAAGTAGGGGACAACCATGCATCAAACGCTTATATTCGCGGCAAGCTGCATGACTGTGAAGAGGTTGGAATTGAAGCGGAGCTTATCAAGCTGCCGGAAAATATTACGGAGGATGAATTAAATAACAAGATACTAGAAGATTATAATTGGGAAGATGTGGACAGTATCATCGTTCAGCTACCTCTGCCCAAACATATCAATCCTAAGAATATCATTATTCCAGACGAACTTGACGTTGATGGTTTTAATTCTACCTCACCATTTCATCCTTGCACTCCGCTTGGCGTTATGAAGATTTTTGATTCCATCGGTTACGATCTGGATGGCAAGAATGTGCTTGTGTGTGGTCAATCTGATATCGTAGGTAAACCAATGGTTGATATGCTGATTAAACGGCACTGTAATGTGATCTCTGTGAATAGCAGCGGAAACGCTCTTCGTTATTACGCTCTCCACGACGGTCTTGTAGATATTGTCATTTCTGCGGTTGGGGAACGCGATTTTATTTCGCCGTTAGATTTGTTTAACGTAGATGTCTGCATCGATGTTGGTATCAATTATGACGAGAATGGCAAGCAGCACGGTGACTGCGCTGACGCTGTTTATGACATGAAAGATATCAATGTAACCCCTCGTATCGGTGGGGTTGGTCTTATGACACGCGCTATGCTGCTTTATAATGTATGTGTAGCAAAGTATGGTGAACATAAGATGGAAGAGGTGATTGGATGAATGAAGTCCCAATTTGGGAAAAGACGACATTGACAATCGAAGAAGCTGCGGCTTATTCAAATATTGGACAATGTAAAATCCGCGAACTTCTCCAAGATAGAAATTGCCCATTTATAATGTTTGTTGGTAAAAAGCAACTTGTTAAACGAAAAGCATTTGAAAGATACATAGAACAAACATATTCCATTTGAATATATGGCTCTGATGTGATATAATCAAATTGTCACATCGGAGCTCTTTATTTAACGTAAGGAGCTTATTATGGAAAGAAGAAAAGACAATAAAGGACGTGTTTTGAAAGAGGGTGAGTCGCAACGTAAAGATGGTCTGTACCAGTATCGTTGGACAGATAAGTTTGGAAAGCGCCGCACTATTTATTCTGGCGACTTGAAAGAATTAAGAGCAAGGACTGAAAGTTTAACAGAATCTGAAATACAAGGCATCGACCAAATAGCAAACTCGATGACGGTGAAAGAGCTCGTTAAAAAATATTCCGATCTTCATAAGCCGTCTTTAAAGGAGACAACAACAAAGAACATAGATACTTTCATGAAAATTCTTTCTGGGTGTACTTTTGCCAATAAAACAATCGCATCAATAACACCGACAGAAGCAAAAGTGTTCATGAAAGAACTGTATGATAAGGGGTACTGCTATGGTACAATAAATAACTATAAAGGAATATTACGACCGGCTTTTGAACTTGCTTGCGATGATAAAATTTTGTCAAGGAATCCTTTTAGCTTTCGACTTTCAAAAGTTGTGCCAAAAGAAAACAAGACAAAAACTATTCTGTCGAATGAATAATTTTCAAGTCTTGTTGATTTCTGCAAAAAAGATATCTATCTCAGTCAGCACGTTGATGAACTTATAATCTTATATGAGACCGGACTTCGTGTTAGTGAGTTTTGTGGATTAACCGTAAGTGACATTGATTTAGAGCAGGGAATTGTAAATGTGAACCACCAGCTTGTATATCTTCATGGAGAGTTCTCAATCCAATCTCCAAAAACAAAAAGTGGTGTACGCATCATACCAATGTCGCAAAAAGCCAGAGAAGCATTTTCACACATTATAAGTACAAGACCACAGCTGGATGAAGAGCCGAGCGTAAGTGGATATTGTGGCTTTCTACAAGTCAGTTACAAAAACAGCCCTCGTTCAGCAGTTAGTGTTGAATCAAATGTGCGACAAGCTATAAAGAGATACAATAAGGTTAATCCGCAAGAGCAACTTCCAACTGCAATCACACCTCATACTTTAAGGCATATGTTCTGCACCAGAATGGTAGAATCTGGGATGAACATTAAGGCTGTCCAGTATGTGATGGGACACAGTAAAGTCAATATGACATTAGATGTTTATAGTCATGTAGATGCTGAAAAAGTAGTTGCGGAGTTCCGAAAGATGATTCAGTGATTTTATATACTTTATAAGAATGAATTGTCAACTTCCTATAAATTGGACATTTTTTACTACACCAGTTACTACACCACTTTTTCAAATCTGGTATGACATAATATAACGGAATATAAACTAGACGAGCACGCAATAAAGAGCGGTAGAAAAGCAAGAAGAAGAAAAATAACGAATTATCGTTACGAACACAAAAACAAACAATAACTCAAGCGAAAATATGTGCAAAGCGTAAAAATTACAAAAAAATTACAATACCCTATTGCAAAATGGTTTCAAAAGAGTTACAATATGGTTACAGCAAGGGCAAGGCCCCAAGGCTGTGTGTGAAATCTTTTTCTTCTTGTTTTTGGGATACTGGGCGCGGATCCTCCTCCTCCGGCTGTTCTCCTTCACAGCTATGATCCATGCGCCGCACAGGCAGTGTCCCGCTTCGTGTGCAAAAGGGCTCGTCCGGTATTCTGGACGAGCTTTTTTGCATTCTGTAAGCTCTGATTTGCCTGCAAAAGTGATACTTCAAAAATCAAAGTATGACCAATGCCTAAAAACGCTTGGCAATTTGTCTGTTTTTCCGCAAAGGACAATTATAAAGTTTGGCGCGGCAGGGGTTTGTATTCTTGCGGGCTTTGTGGTAAAGTATATACAATCAATTTATAGGCAGCAAACATGAAGGATTTTGATGCTGATCTTTATCGGATGCGTTAAAGGTGTATCTGGAAACAAAGAAAATGACGAATATTTCGCAAGCACAAGCGGGATTTAAGGCAAATAGCCGCAGGAATCCTTTGTGGATTTCAAGGCTGTTTAACGCAAAATCCAGCTGTGCTTGTAGAAATAGGCTAAATTTTCGACTTTTCAGATACACCCTGAGAGAAAAGGAGTTTGATTATGGCTTATTTCTACGAAGAACCCTCCCGCACCTTTGGCGAGTACCTGCTGGTTCCCGGCTATTCCTCTGCGGAGAATGTGCCTACGGCGGTCAGCCTGAAGACCCCGCTGGTCAAGTACCGCAAGGGGCAGGAGGAGTGCCCGCTGCAGATGAATATCCCCATGATCAGCGCCATCATGCAGTCGGTCTCCGGCGATAAGCTGGCCATTGCACTGGCTCGTCAGGGCGGCGTTTCCTTTATCTATGGCTCTCAGAGCATCGAGAACGAGGCCGCTATGGTGCGCCGCGTCAAGAGCTTCAAGGCCGGCTATGTGGTGTCCGATTCCAATCTGGCTCCCACTGCCACCCTGCATGACGTGCTGGAACTGAAGGCACGCACCGGTCACTCCACCATTGCCATCACTGCCGACGGTACTCCCAATGGCAAGCTGCTGGGCATCGTGGCTTCCCGCGATTACCGCATCAACCACACCCCGGACGACGCCTGCGTCACCACCTTTATGACCCCCGTTGAAAAGCTGGTCACTGCTCCGGCCAACACCTCCCTGCACGACTGCAACAACATCATCTGGGACAACAAGATCAACACCCTGCCGCTGGTGGATGCCGAGGGCAATCTGGTGTATATGGTGTTCCGCAAGGACTACGATTCCCACAAGGCAAACGTCAACGAGCTGCTGGATAAGAACAAGAGCTACGTTGTGGGTGCCGGCATCAACACCCGCGACTACGCTCAGCGCGTGCCCGCACTGGTAGAGGCCGGTGTGGATGTGCTGTGCATCGACTCCTCCGAGGGCTACTCCGAGTGGCAGAGCCGCACCATCGGCTGGATCCGTGAGCACTACGGCGACACCGTGAAGGTGGGCGCCGGTAACGTCGTGGATGCCGAGGGCTTCCGCTTCCTCGCAAAGGCTGGTGCAGACTTCGTGAAGATCGGCATCGGCGGCGGCTCCATCTGCATCACCCGCGAGACCA
>ENA-OPEE01000472-OPEE01000472.1-human-gut-metagenome-genome-assembly--contig:-NODE-472-length-33995-cov-6.046022_pt1 | contig 33995 bp, 35 predicted proteins | sample MGYA00241263_ERZ501506 | MGnify/ENA primary metagenome ERZ501506 (study PRJEB25962, sample SAMEA2042626) | human gut metagenome | biome: human gut; feature: human-associated habitat; material: faeces...
GGATCAATCGCATTGTTTCATCGACGAGCCGTTTCACGGTTGGATGACCCATACCTGACAGGGCGCCATATTCTGCGGTAAGAGTCAAGATCAAGATTACATATGTCTGAATTTTCGAGTCTTCTACAAAGCCGAAGATACGAAAATTCAAGCATATGATCGAGTTGTCGTATACGGCTGTATTCTATTTTTGCTGATTTTGCAGATATGCATCATACATATCGAGTATCCATGCATCGTTCTCCTTGGCCTCTTTTTTATGCTCTTTCCCTTCGGGCCCTTTGAACCATTTTTTGCAGAAGTCTTTCAGGCCCGGATACTTTTTGTCCATCAGCACGGAGCTGACTAACATATACGGATAGACGATCTTGTCGGGATCATTATGGAAACGGATGCCGTACATGGTTTTCAACACCCGTCGGTCGGTGTTGCCGATCCGCTCGGTAGTCCATATCTTCCACCAGTAAGCCGTGGCGTTTTGGCCGGCCTTGTTCAGGCAAACCATGCGGTGAAAAGAGCGGTTGCGGTCTGAAAGGCCGGGAGAGGCGATATCGCGAGCTTCCCAACGGATACCGTCGGGATTGGCTTCGGTCTTTTCAACGTATTCGACGCTCTCCACATCATCGGCAGTATATTTGACCGGCTCCTTATCGTCGGGAGTTTTGGCAAGTTTGAACGAGTAGTTCTCCTTTTTCAGTACGGACGATTCGGCGTGCCATCCCCTGTGCAGATAACCGTCGATCTTCTCTCCTGATTTAAGGGTTACCACTACGCGGCGGAATTCCTGATCCTGAGGTTTCTTGGCTTCCGCCCGATCCGTCGTGCCTAACATGATGAACATGGTGGCAGCGAAAAGTAAAAACTGTTTCATGTGCTTTGATATTAGGGTTAATTTCTGGTCGGATCGTAGTCATGCAGCATAAGGATCGTTTTATCCCGATAGGCATTGGATTGGCGTATACGCTCGGCCAGCGTGGGATCATCGTCTATGTAACGAGCGATACGCTCACGGAATACGTCTTTCGACCGGCGGTAAGCGCTGCCGACGCATTGAAATTCACTGCTACCGTGTTTTTGCAGAAAGTAGGCCGCGCGCGACCGGCTGAACCATCTGCGTCGTTGCCAGACCTGTATACCGCCGTTGGTGTTGATGCCGTAACCTTTTTTCGAATATATGCAGGCTTTTATATATGGTGTCTCAACGTAAACCCACATCCATCCGGGTTTTGCCCCGAAGATGAATTTACGTGTGTGTTCCGGGCTTTTGGTGTGCCAACAGATCACCGAATCTATATCTCCGGCCGGTAATACCTCTTTGGTTTTAGTTTTTTGAAAAGCATCTCGGAATATTTTCAATCTGCCGGATTTTTTTGGCATTTTCAACCTGTCGTTGCCCGTACATTCGATGACCGAGCCGTTTTTCATGTAAATGCGTCCTTCGAGGAGGGATGCTGCCTGTAAGGTTGCTGGCGCGGTAAATAGAAACAGTGCCAGTAAAAAACGTTTCATAGGTACTTATGACATTGGAATTGATCGGGATGCAATATAATAATTTTTTTCGTATATCAGTACAACGCGGCATGCGGTTATTGGGGCGGAATGTATATTCGTAAGGTAATAACATTTAGGAATGCTGGTACTGGCTGCCGATACAACATAGGCACGATATTTTCGTTCGATTACGAACGAACTCCGCAGGGAGTACCGAGGAAACGACGCAATTTCACACTACACAGCCGGCAGGAACCGGCAGAGCCCCGCTTAACTATTTGTCGAAACGACGACACGATGCCCGACGGCATTGCGTGCCGACACCCCGTATGCCCCTGCGCCTAATTATGCACGATGAATATTCATTTCGATATATACGGTCTTATAACGACGACTGTCAAATCGCTGCCCTACGTCAGCGAGGGCATTCCGGCGGGATTCCCGTCGCCGGCCGCGGACTATATCGGCGACCGCATCGACCTGAACGAAGTCCTCATACTGAGTCCGGGTGCGACATACTATGCCCGCGTTCGGGATTACTATCTGGTCGAGGAGGAGCTGGAGCAGGGCGACGGCATCCTTTTCGACACGCGGCTCGCACCGCGCACCTGGGACCTGGCGTTTTGCGAGGTCTGCGGCGAACGGGTGCTGAAATATATCCGCAAACGGGGGCGCGAGCTATGGCTTCTCGGCGGCGGTACGGACGACACGCTTCCTGTTGACAGCGAAACCGAAGCGCGGGTGCTGGGCGTCGTTACGGTCGTCATCAAAATCCGGCGGTTCAAGCGACGGCGCACACGCCTTATCGACCGCCTGCCGCAGAAGGAACAACCCGCGCTGTTCGAGCGGCGGGCGATCCGAGCCTCGTATTTTCCGGAGAGCGACGTTCCCGTCGAGGGGTTCGTCGACCTGAACGAAGAGCTGATTCCCAACCCGGTCAGCACCTTCTTCGGGAAGGTGCGGGGCATCTCTCTGATCGACGACGACATCGAGGACAGCGACTCGGTGATCGTGGACCGGATGCTCGAACCCCGGTGGGGCGATCTTGCCGTATGCGTCACCTCCGAAGGCTTCACCATGAAATACGTCGAGGTGCACGACGACGGGGAGATCTGGCTGATGCCCGGCAACAGGGACTATGCTCCGATTCGGATTACCGGCGAGAACGAACGGTTGATATGGGGCATCGTCACTCACTCCATCCGGCAGCTGAGAACGAAGAAGGGAGGTGTGGGATGAGCCGGAAACTGTTGCCCCTGAATCCCCGCCAGATGGTCGGCCTTGCCGACGGGAATTCATTTTACTGCTCCTGCGAGGAGTCCATGCAGCCGTGGCTGCACGGAAAGCCCATTATCGTGGCCTCGAACAACGACGGCTGTGCGATAGCGATGAACAGATTAGCAAAGAAATACGTCAAAATGGGCGACGCGCTGTTCCAGATAGCAGACACCATTCGGGAACACGGCATCGTTACGTTCTCCTCGAACTATGAGCTCTACGGTGACATGAGCAACCGCATGCACAGCATTTGGGCCTCCTTCGTCCCCAACCTCGAAATGTACAGCATCGACGAAGCCTTCCTCGACTTCACGGGAATGGAGGGCTTCGATTTCGAGAAGCTGGGGCGCGAGATCATCCGTACCACCCGGCGCGGAATCGGCATCCCGATCTGTCTGGGCATTGCCCCGACGAAAGTACTGGCCAAGGCCGCCAACAAGCTCGCCAAGACGGACGATGCCCGGCAGGGGCTCTATATTATCGACACGGAAGAAAAGCGCGTGGAGGCATTGAAAAAACTACCGATAGGCGATGTGTGGGGCATCGGGCGGCGTTATGAGAAGCGCCTGACGGCGATGGGCGTCCGCACGGCCTACGATTTCTCCGTTCTGCCGCGCGAGTGGGTGCGCAGGAACATGACCGTCGTCGGCGACCGCCTCTGGCGCGAGATGAACGGGACGCCCTGCATCAGTCTGGAACTGGCGCCGCCCGACAAGCAGGAGATATGCACGTCGCGGGCATTCGGGAAAATGACCTCCGACTTCAACGAGGTGAAGGCCGCCGTGGTCCGTTACCTCAGCTCCTCGGCCCGCAAGCTCCGCGACCAGCATTCCTATGCCCGGCGCATCTACGTCGGCATCGAAACCAATCCCTTCAACGAGTACCAGCGTCAGACCTTCCGGGGGCTGCAAATCGAATTCCCTGTGCCGACGGACAATACGTTCGAGATGGTGCCTTATGCCATGACGCTGCTGCGGGCGATCTGGCCGGCCTACGCCCCCGGCGAACGTCCGTTCCTGTTCAAACGCGCTACTGTCACGTTGTCGGACCTTATTCCCGCCGAAGCGCTTCAGCTCAACATGTTTCATCATCGGCCCGATATCGGGCAGCTGCGGCGTTTGCAGGCCGCGGTGGACGAGGTCAACGGACCGCTGAACCTCGACAGCCGCCTCGTGGTGCTGGGTGCGGAATTGACCGGGCAGAATAACACCCGGCTGCGTCGCGAGATGCTTTCGAAATGTCCAACGACCAACTGGAGCGACCGGATCGACATCGCCTTATAGCTTATGTTGTCCGGAACCGAGCAGGGTCGTTGTCCGCTCTTCCTCCGATTCGTCGTATCGTTTCTTACGGAAATATACCTGCCGGAAGATCGGACTTTGGTTGTCCCGTTGCAGCTTGAACCGGTGAGACGAATATTTCAGGTCGAGGCGGATGATGGCCCGGTAGAGCTGGCCGGGCGTGGCGTCGCAGCGTTCCTTGATCGCTTTGTACTGCACCTCCCGAATCGGACCTGCGGCGAGGGCGGTTTTCAATTCCCGTTCCAGCCGGCGGTTGATCTTTCCTTTCAGCAGATGCTCCGGGGTGTGCCGCCCGTCCGTGAGGAGGAATCCGAAGCCGCGGCGGCAGCAAAAATCCATGATGCCCTCGGCCTTGGCCTGCACCCGGTGGTCGAGCATGTCGGCGAGGGGCTTGACCTCGGCGATTACGAAATGCCGCGATCGGAGATAAACGGCGAAATCCGGATAGGTTCGGGCCTTCAGCTTGCCCCGCCAGTAAGGAATATCGACGGGCTGCTCCCAATAGAAAAGCACCTCTTCGCTGCCTTCCAGATACTTTATGAAATCCAGTTCCAATCCCGATTCGTACTGAATCTCCCGTCCGCATTTTTCGGAGTGGAAAATACCGCTTCGGTACCGCGGCTTGTGCGACACCTGCCTGCGGGGTTGCAGTATCCCGAAGTAGTCGATGTCGAACCGGTTCCGGTTTTCGAACCAGAGGACTTTGCTGAAAAGAGACGTTTTTCTCACATACGGAAAACGGAAAACCGGAGGCTCGTAGTACGTAGCCCGTCCCCTTCGAGGCGGAATGAAGGCATGGAGTTTGTCTCCAGTATTGAAAAACAAGAACATGTGCTTTTTCACCTCTTTATCGGCAAATGCCGCAGCTGTCGCCAAAAGGTACGGCAAACAACTGGATATCGTCGAAGCCGCGCGTCAGATTCTCGCCGAGCAGGAACAGGAGCAGCGGGCGAAGCAGGAAGCCGATCCGAAATACAAGATCAGCGTGTACGACATTCGGCTGGCCGAGGAAATCTACGTCATTCCCGCCTATGCCGAGCCGCACTGCGTCATCGTTTCGGGCTCGGAGGAGCTTCAGGTCATGCAGTGGGGGCTCGTTCCGCGTACGGCGAAGCCCGAAGATGTTCAACGTTACGACCGGGAGAATCTGTTCAAAAACGCACGTGCCGAAACGCTTTTCGAGAAATGGCCGTGGCGGATGCTGTGGCCGCATAACCGGTGCATTATCCCCGTAACCGGATTCTTCGAGCCGCACCGGCTGCCGGACGGAAAGGCGCAGTATTACTTCACGACCTTGAAGGAGCGGGAGATTTTCTCCATCGCCGGGCTCTGGGATGAGTGGACGCATCCGCAGACCGGAGAAAAAATGCTGTCGTTCGTGCTGATTACGACCGAAGCGAACGCCATGATGCGGAAGATTCACAACGGCGGCGGCAATCCGTTCCGGATGCCGAAAATCCTGACCCAGGAGCAGGAGAAACGCTGGCTCGACCCGGCCATCGCATCCGAGGAGGCCGTCGCGGCCCTGCTGACCGTATATCCCGAAAGGGAGATGACAGCATGGCCCGTGCGGCCGAAGTTCAACTACGGGGACCCTTACGACGAAGGCATTATAGAGCCGGTCGCGGAAATGGAGACGCTCAGTCTATGAGGGCAAAGCAGTGCAAGACTATGCAAAAGGAGAGGAGGCCGATAACAGCCTCCCCTCCGGCAATGAGTCGCGTCACTCTGTCAATATACGGATTCCGCCAGCGCTTCGACGAGCAGTTTGAGGAGCTGCTCGGCCGTCAGGGGGTGGAACGTTTTCCTGAATATGCGGTCCATCTTCGTCCGGAGCAGTTCGAAGAAACGGTTGGCTTCGTGAGGCGGCATTTTCTTGACCGTCATCACCATCAGCCACAGCGGAACTTCGATATAGGGCGGCTGGATAAAGAGTTCGAGCAGTTCGTCGGATTGGTGCCTGTAATCCAGAAAACTGTTCTCGCAGACTCCGTACAGCGGCAGAATGACCAGTTCGTAGGCGATGCGGTGCGTTCTGCGCATATCGCCCTCTTCATAAAACCATACGTCGATCTTTTTGGCGCCGACTATCCGGTACGGATTATAATTATCCCGGCTCATTTCAGGAAAGGCCCTTTATTTCTGAGCAAATGCTGTTGACCATGTAATCACGTAATTCGCTGCGGGTCGAGAGGCGGCAGAACCGGTATTGCTCAGGTAGACGCCGGCCTTTCGAGAAGTGCTTCTGGTCCGTCGAACACGATTCCAGACAGATTGAACCCCTGTCGTGTCTGTCGTAAAGACCCCATAAGGATTCCGTATCCGGACATCGGGGATCGTCGGTATGGAAAAGATATACCTCCCCGACTTTGAAATTACAATGTTTCACCATCATTCGTATGGGCTGTTTTATAGTTTGCGTGGCAAAGATGGATGAAACGTGAAGTCCCTGCAAGCATATGTGGAACCATTCCAATTTTTTATTTTAAGCAGGTTGCATCCACCGTTTTCGGAAACTATTTCTCGGACAGTCCGTTTAGCTAAAAAAAAGGATGTTGGGCCGTTTTGGACTTTATTTTGCATATTCCCGTCTGTCCGGTACCCTCCGGACGGATGAATTATGCCGCGAAAACTGACATTCATACTCCGACGCAGGAAATACGAGGTTACGCCCGTGAAAATCGACCGCCGCAAGCTCTACGGCTGGACCGAGATCGACGCCACGGATGATGCGGGATCGCCGTGCGAGGTGGTCAGCGCCGACGAAACGGGACAGCTCATCATCCTCCGCGGCGGCACGGCCGTCGGTCTGCTCACACCCGCCGGGGAGTGGGTCGAGCGCAGCGAATTGAAAACCGTCGATGCCGCGGGGAAGCCGGCTGAAACGCTGCCGTCGAGTTTCGACACGGAGATAACGCTCCGGAAAAAGGTGTCGGTCGAAAATTATCTGAACCACGCCGTCACGGACTTCTATGCGCTGTCCGACGCTCCGGAGGAGCTGGTGCAGGCCGTCGGTCAGGACATCTACGCCTTCTCCTACTGCTATACCGCGGGCTGCGAGGGTTTTCCGGCCTTCGTTCTTGCGTCGGACGGCGGGCTGTTCCTGCTGATCGGACAACGGCTCCGGTTCGAAATGATCGGTTACGACGAGCCCGGATTCATCGACGAAGACCCCGACGGGGAGGAGGCCGAAAACGAGGAGATGGATTTCGCCATGTTTTGAGATGATACGCGCGATACACATATCCGACGACCGCAGGCGGGATGCGCAGGTAGCCTTCGACGCGCAGCCTGTTGCGTCCGCCCTGCGCCGCGTGCTGCCCTCGGGCGAAGAGCCCGTCGGCGTGCGGCTGGTCAAGGCCACCGCCGCGATGAACCGCCGTCTGGCGGAATACGGCGACCTGCAGGAGCTCGCGCGGGAGATCGAAGAAGGCGATCCGGACGTGGATATGGAGGTGACGGGCCGTAAACTGCGCCGCACGCGCCGGATTTTCGTGGACCGAAACTACGAGATCGTCTACCACGTCAACCTGTTTCGGGTCGTGAGGAACCCCGACGGTACGGAGCGCGAGCGTCGCGCGCTGACAAAAGTGCCCGGCAACGTGAACGAACGGATTCCGCTGCGCTGGACGGGGCGGCTGTTCGACCGCGACGAGGCCCTGCGGCGGTTCGTGTTTACGCGCAGCTACCAGCTGCGGCACGTAAACGGCGCGACGTTCGATTTCCTTTACCATATGGCGAAGGAGCTCGCCGAAGCCGATTCGATGGTGATGCTCGGGGCCGGGAAGCGCGGCACCGATCCGATTCTGCTGAGCCGCGGCGGCCAGCCCTACCGCGGACTGCTCGAAGGACGCATCGACGGCGAACGTTACTGCCTGATCCTGCACCTGACGGACATCGAGATGAAGGGACTCTTAGAAGATGATACTACAAATAAAAAATAGATTGCGATATGGAAAAACGGAATATGCAACACCCTGCCGATAAATATCATAACGGGGAGTTCCCGATGCAGAAGCAGGATGCACCGGGCCTTCAATCCCGGATGGACCCCGTCCCCGACTGCGGTGAGTCGAGTTACACGGGGCATGAGCGGCTGAAAGGCCGCAGAGCGCTCATCACGGGCGGCGATTCGGGCATCGGCCGGGCCGTCGCCGTCGCTTTCGCACGCGAAGGCGCCGAGGTGGCGATCAACTACCTCGACGAAGAGCAGCCGGACGCCGATTCGCTCGCAGGCCTTCTGAAAGCGGAAGGCTTGGAACTGACGATGCTTCCGGGCGATCTGCGGGATGTCGAAACGTGCCGACGAATCGTCAAGGAAGCATATAAACGGCTGGGCGGACTGGACATTCTCGTGCTCAATGCGGGCGTGCAGCAGGCGGCGGCCGACATCGCCGAGATCACCCCGGAACGGGTGCGCCGCACGTTCGAAGTGAACGTCTATGCACCGCTCTTCATGGCGCAGGCCGCCGTGCCGCTCCTGCCTCCGGGCGCGTCGGTCATCATCACCGCCTCGGCCGAATATTACACGCCCAACAAGCTGCTGCTGGATTACGCGGCGTCGAAGTCGGCCGTGACGGCTTTCGGCGTGGCGTTGTCTAAGTATCTGCTCGACAAGGGCGTCCGCGTGAACAGCGTGTGTCCGGGGCCGACATGGACGCCGCTCGAAGTTTCGGGCGGCAATCCCGACGAGGACATTCCCCGGCACGGTGCGGATACGCCGCTCGAACGCGCCGCACAACCCGCCGAGATGGCCGGCATCTACGTGTTCCTCGCATCGTCCGAGGCAAGCTATATCACGGGCGAGATATACGGCATCACGGGCGGGCTGAGCGGGAAATAGCCCGATAATCAGGTAACAACAATATAAGTGAAATCATGAAAAAACAAGACTTGCAGAATCCGGTGGACGCCTATTTCACCGGGGAATTTCCGAAACAGCGGCAGCCCGCACCGGGCGTCGAACAGCATATGACGCCCCGTCCCGATACGGGCGAGGAGAGCTACCGCGGTCTGGGCCGTCTGAAAGGGCGCAGGGCGCTCGTCACGGGCGGCGATTCGGGCATCGGCCGGGCCGTCGCCGTCGCCTTTTCGCGCGAAGGGGCCGACGTGGCGATCAACTACCTCGCCCCGGAGCAGCCGGACGCCGAGACGCTGCGCGACGACATCGAAGCGCACGAGGGGCGCATCGTCCTGCTTCCGGGCGACCTGAGCCGGGAGGCGACCTGCCGCGAGGTGGTGCGCGAGACCGTCCGGCAGCTCGGAGGAGTGGACATTCTCGTGCTCAACGCCGGCACGCAGACCGCCCTCCACGGAATCGAGGAGCTTTCCACCGAACAGCTGGTCCGCACGTTCGAGACGAACGTCTTCGCGATGTACTGGATGGCGCAGGAGGCCCTGCCGCATCTTGCGGAGGGCGCGTCGATCATCACCACCTCCTCCATCGAGGCTTTCTCGCCCAATGCGCACCTGCTGGACTACGCCGCGACCAAAAGCGCCATCGTGGGTTTCACCAAAGCGCTCGCCAAACAGCTCGCCCCGAAAGGCATCCGCGTGAACAGCGTCGCGCCCGGCCCCGTATGGACGGCGCTCCAGATTTCGGGCGGACAGTTCCCCGAAAAGATTCCCGAATTCGGAAAGAGCACGCCGCTCGGACGCGCCGGACAGCCCGTCGAGGTGGCTCCGGTCTACGTCTTCCTTGCGTCCGACGAGGCGAGCTACATCACGGGGCAGACCATCGGAGTGACGGGCGGCAAATAGAGGCATCATGAAACTCCACGAGGACAGACTGAAAGCCCTGCACGGCTACGAGGAGGGGCGTGTCGACGCCGTCGATCCCGAAACCGCGGGCAGGGCGTTGGCGTACAAGAAGGATTTCCTCAAGCGGTTCATTCCCATCGACCAGCGGCAGATCGAAACCCGCCTGGCCGGCGACCGGTTCTACGTTACACGCAAGTACGACGGCGAATATGCGATGATCGTCTGCGACCGCGGCACGACGGTCACGATCAACCGCTCCGGGCGCGTGCGGCGCGGCATCCCCTGCATCGAAGAGGCGGGGCGGCTGATCGCCGCGGCGGGCATTACCGAAGGAATGTTCGGAGCCGAGATATACGCCCATGCGGACGGCAGGCGGAGCCGGCTGAAAGACCTGCTGGCGGCGCTGGCCGACAAGAAGCGCATCGGAACGCTCCGGCTGGCCGTGTATGATGTCGTGGAGCTGGACGGACGTCCCCTGAGCGGAAGTTATGCCCGGGTGTGGGATGAACTGCACGCGGTGTTCGGCTCGGGCGAGCGGGTCCGCGAGGTGGAGATGGAGGTGGCCGGAAGTGCGCGGCAGGTGGCGGACATCTACGAAAAGTGGGTCGTGCGGGAGGGCTCCGAGGGGCTGGTCGTCCGGAGCGACCTGCCCTTCGTTTTCAAGATCAAGCCGCGGCATTCGATCGACGCCGTGGTGGTCGGATTTTCGGAGGGCGTCGGAGCCGAGAAGGGGCAGGTGCGCTCGCTGCTGCTGGCGCTGATGCCGCGGTCGGGGCGTTACCAGATCACCGGACGGGTCGGGAGCGGACTGGCCGAAGAGGTGCGCGAACTGCTGTTCGAAAGGCTCTCGAAGCGGGTGCTGCCCTCGGAGTTCATCGAAACCGACGCCAACATGGTCGCCTTCCGCATGGTGCGGCCCGAGGTCGTGGTCGAGATCACCGTGGGCGACCTCCTGTACGAAACCGAAGCGGGACCGAAGATGAACACCCTGCTCGTGATCGACAACGGCACGTACCGCATAGCCGGCACGGCCGAAGGCGTGAAGTTTCTCGCGCCGGTCTTCGTGCGTATCCGCACCGACAAGCGGGCCGATGCGGATGATGTTCGCCTGACGCAGATCGAACGGTTCGCATCCCCCTACGCCGCGGCTGCCGCCGCAACTCCGGCGCCGCCCGCCGAACTGCCCCGGAGCACGCTCCTGCTGCGGGACGTGTATCGGAAAACGGTCGGCGAAAAGGTCATGGTGCAGAAATTCATGGTCTGGAAGACGAACAAGGAGCAGTCGGGCGACTATCCGGCCTACGTGCTCTACGTCGCGAACTTCTCGACGGGCCGCGCCGAGCCGTTGCAGCGGGACGTGGACGTTTCGAGCAGCGCCGATCAGATTCGCACCATGCTCGACGCCAAACTGGGCAAGACGATCAAAAGCGGATGGGTAAAGGTTTCGTCGCTGGCCGACGCCAGGCCGGAACAGCCAGCCCCAAAGCAGAAAGCCCCGGCATGCAAAACTGAAAATGCCGGGGCTTGAATCTTACGGGAAGCCGTAATATTAATGAAATCCGAATGTAAGTTAGAAGAACTGTCAATTGGCCTCTGTCCAGCGATGGTTCTTTAATACCGGACGCGAAGTAGTTACATTAAAATTGTGCACCGTGGCGGCCTTCATCCGTGGGGCAGATGTGTTTGTACGGGCCGGAGCATCGAACGCGACAAAATCGTCCCACGAACTGCTTTCTCCGGCGATGGTCATTGCTTTTTTCCAGATCGAATAGCGGCTCGGAGCATTGAAGCCTTCATCACCATCGACGCCTCGTCCCATGAAAGAACCCTCCGAAGGACGGTACACCCCGTAGGCACATCCCCCGGCGCCTTCGTAGATACCTACTGTAGCCGAATAGAGCGGGTCCGTGAGAAAATTCGCCCATAATACAGTTGAAGAATCATTCGTGACATCGATGTTTTCGCACCATCCCTGCGCATGGCGGTTTTTGATCGAGGCTATGCCTTCCGCTTCGATTTGATACCCTTGCTTGATAATATATTCTTCATCGAGTTTCCCGAATCCATGACCGCAAAGTTCATGGCAGGTCAGGAACGACACGCCGTTGTACCCCGTTCCGTAATAAGCTACGGCTGCATTGTCTTCGTACCAATGGCAGATACCAGAGGCTCCGTCGATTTCGCCTGCAAAATTCTCTACCACACCGATGGCCGCCTTCGTCGGGTCCAATCCGGACACCTTGCGGGCATAATCGAGTACCTTCGAATCCTCGCTGCGACGGTTGAATACCGTCGAATTACCCTCGGCGATTGTTTCGTGCGCCGAAACCGTTCTTATGAAGTAGACGTCGAAATAGGGTCGCAGAGAAGTATACGGTTCCGAGGAGAAGAACGCTTCAACGGCATCATTCATCACTCGGTCGTATGTACCGTTGGTTTGATGGAAATCCGCATAGCCATTGCCCATCAGAACAAGCTTGATGCCATTACCGCGCGTATGCGTCTGCACGGTCACGACCTGCCCGTCAGCAGAATAGTCGGTAGATACATACTTCGTCGTCAGATACTTGTCCGGCAGGATAGCCCAATAGGGGTATTTCGACACGTAAGCATCGACCAGCGTTTCGGGAACATAAACGATCAGGTTTCCGCACCCGTGAAACTGTTCGCCCGTAATCTCCGGCACTGCGGGGAGGGCCAAATGCAGCGATTGCAGCGACTCACAGTAGGAGAAAGTAGCCGTGCCGATATTGCTGAGCTTACTGCCGGGACCGAAAGTCAGGGACTTGAGTGAGCGACAGTACCCGAAGGTATTCTCCAATGTGGTCACTGCATCGGGAATTGAAATCTGCTCCAATGATTCACAACTGACAAAGGCACCCGTGCCAATTCGGGTTACGGCCGATTCTATTCCCATGACAATAGTTTTCAATGCGGTGCACATGGCGAATGCATAATTCCCAATCTCTTCGACACTCGCCGGAACGGTTGCCTGTTCCAATGCGGAACAATAGGCAAAGGCATAAGAGGAAATTTGTCTTGCACCTTCTGGGATGACTATTGTTTTCAATGTTTTATACGCCACACCGGTAGGTGAACCGAACCCGTAAACCGATTCGACAGGGTTGATAAAAGTGATAATCCCTTCGCCGTTTTCGTAAACATTGCTTGCCACAACCTGCGGATTATTATAGTCGATAGGTTTTCCGTCTGTGGTGGTATAACGAATCTGGTAGGCGGCATCGGGAACTCCCTGTTGGCGAACCGTTACAGTCTGCGTCAACGTACCGTCCGAGATAAATATTGTTCCTATCCGGTAGCGTTTTCCGTCATTTTTCCCGATGGTAAACCGATAATGTGAAGTTGTCAGCGCACGTGTACCGTCGACTTTTTCGGGAGTAATCCAGTCGACATCGGTCGTAACGCTGAAATCAAGGTTGCTGGCAATTTCCGCAGTAAATTCGCCGCCCTCGGCTTCGAAATTATACTGAGTCTGCGCGACCAAAATCGCATCGCGTTTCACTTGTGTAATGGTAACTGTCTGCGGATTACAGCCGTCTTCGTCGCTGAAAATAATTTGTGCTGTGCGGTTGTCATATGTATCGTTAGGCTTTATCCGATATCTGAGGGTATGTGTCGATGCCGAACGAGTTTCGACGGCTTCGACCCAATCATCATGGGGCATCTGAACGCTATAGTTTACATTGGAACGCAATTCGACGGTGATCGTTTCCCCGTCACTCGGCACAGTGTAATTCTTTTGGGTCAGCACAAGGATATGACTCCCTGCTTGAAAAACCGTCACCCTTTCGCTTTGCTGCCCGCTTTTTATCGTGACGGTTCCGCTCCGCGTATCGGCATCTTCGCTCGGCTGCGCATGGAAAGTCAGTACGGAACTTTGCAGGGTACGGGTCTTGTCAACACGTGAAATCCACTCCTTGCAATCGTTGCCGATTTCATAGTCGAACGGGATATTGGCCTTGACCTCAATATTGAAATCACAGCCCGCTGTCGGCAATTCAATTTTGTTGGTGGTAACAGTCAGGGCATCCTGCTGCTTCTGGACAACAATAAATGGTAGTTTTGTCGTGCCGCTTTCGACCATATAAGTTGCCCGTCGTTCGTCGAAAGTCGTATTCGGCTGAGTAGTGAAACTTACGGTTGCAGAATTCGTCCCGCTGGTCTGGGAGCATTCGACCCATTCAGCCCCGCCGGTAATTTGCCAGGGAGAATTGCAAGTGATAGTGAGTTGTTTCTTTTCTCCTGATGAGGAGGTTACGACGGAAGAGGTATCCAGTTCGATTTTCACCGCGGCAGGACCGTCCGGTTCATCTGTGGACTTGCTGCATCCGTTCAGCATTATAATACAGAGAACGGCAACAATAAAAAAAGTGAGGGGGGGGGAAATTAAGGTAGAGACGTTTCATTTGCAATGAATTTAACAACAACAATACAAAGATAGGAAAAAATTTTGAGTATAATCTTTCGAAGTAAAAATGAGCTCGGATTATTAGGGAGCGGGAGCCGGCGGTACGTTCCAAACTTCGGGACAATATGGAAAATCTCGAATAGGGGAATTATGTAAATTTAAGATAAGGATAATGTCATCCGGCTTAAAACTTTACAGTTATGAAAAAGGATAACGAGAATCCCTATCGCCCCTATCGTGTGGTAAGCGTTAAGAAGATCGACCGCTGGTTTTTCGAGAAGCACGACCATCGCAGGACCCATGCGAAAATCTATCACTCAATCATTCGGCCCAAGTTCGGGATTTGCGAAAACACATTTCTCGATTACCGCCACGAGCCCGACGAATTGCTGGAACTGTTCCGGCAATCGGTCAACGTCGAATTTTCGATGTGGCTTCCGACCATGGAGACCAAATACATGAGCCCGGTCGAAGCCGACCGGTTCAGCCTGATGCTTTGGGATGCGTTCGACAAGGCTTTCAAATGTATATTCAAAGAGGAACCGGCCTGCCGGATAGATGCTGAAAAGTTATTGAGGTATCTGATAATCTGTTTAGGCGAGAAATCATCCGTCCTTGTTGGGTGATGCAACGCGTTTTTGAAGGAAGGGGCTGTCTGACAAGTCCCCGAAATAGCAAATCACCCCTGTCAGAGTTTATTCTGACGGGGGTGAAATCGTAAAATCCGGACTTGTTATAAAAATCCGGTGTTTTCATGGATCAGTCTGTTTTATATTTATAATACCTTGGCATTCAAAATCTCCCGGCTCGGGATTTCGATTGTCTGATGTCGAGCCCCGTTTTTTTCGATGATTTCCAGTAAAAGCACTTTGTCGTCGGGAATCGTGAGTTTGGGCAGCGCGAATACTGTTCGCTGGCGCTGATGTCCCCTTACGACTGCCGGATCGTTGCATACACGAAGGATTTCGAGCTTCGTCTGCTGCTGCGCCGTGCGCTTGGCGAGTTTGCGGTCCGCTACAATGAAATGTCGTGCATCCATCTCGAAGGAGATATTCGTATCGTTATACATACAAGTATGTATGTAAATGACGTCGTTGGAAACATAAATTCCCAGCACTTCGACTTCGATACCGTACTTTTTCGCACGAATGCCCTTTACATCCGTTCGGTTCTGCCGGTATATGTCGCTCAACATGCGCTTTACGGTCGCGGGTTTCTCACGGCCTACCTCGCGCAGCAGCACCCGTCCCTCGGATGCTGGAGCCGTCGGCTGCGGATCGCCCGCGGCAGCCGGTTCCTTCACACCTTCCGTCTGCTGATCCTGTACTGTAAGATTAAGGGTCGAGACAGTAGGATTCTCGGCATAGTGGACATCGAAAGTGAAAAATCCGCCGTCTTCGGTGATGACCGTCAGGTTGGTATCTGCTGCGAAATTCCGCACGGCGGCTTTCACGCGCACGACGTTCTCGACTCCATCGGCTTTGCCAGCGATGATGTCCATCGAACCGATGTCGATATACGTAACGGGCGACGGGAAAAGGATATGCACGGTTTTCGAGAATCCCGCTTCGATCTTGCGGGGGTCGATCTGCTGCGGCCCGTCCTGCATAGCCTTCGCCGTAGCGTGTGCTGCCCAGATTGCGGAGACGATCAGGGGCAGATAAATAAGGTCTCTTTTCATTTTACTGCTGTTTTGAAATCAATAATAGCTGATGGTTGGCTTTGAGGGTGATCTTCACCTCGCGGAGTTTCCCGGCGACATACTGCGACGAGGCCTGCAATCCTCCGCGTGCCAGCTCGGACAATACCTGCTGCCCGGCCGAACGGGTGACGTTTACACTCGTTCCGGCGGTCTGCCCGACGGATGCCAGCGCCTCTTTGAGGGCCGTCCGCTCGCGGGAGTTCGGGACATTCAGCCCCGGCTGGCCGTCCATGTCGTAAACCGCAGTTTCGACGGCGAAGATCCGCCCGCCGTATTCGACGGACGACACCGTGACTTGCAGCCGCATTCCGGAGATCGTCGCAAGACCGTACAACGATGTGTTGCGTGGGATCACCGTATCGTCGATACGCACGGCTTCCAGCAGCCGCAGCTGCACGGTGCTTCCGGCACGTATGACCTGCGTCTGGGCGACGCAGGCCTTGACGGTCGGAATATCGGCATGCGCAACGCGACCTGCCGCCGTGAGAAATCCCAAGTTACGTTCGACGGTGAAATCCGCCCGCGTGTCGAGCGTCGAAGCTTCGACCTCACCCTCCCGAACGGGCCGCATGACGGACAGGCGCGAATCCCTCCGCTGCTTTGGCGGCCCGGCCTCTTCGTCCGCGGCCGTTCCGCCGCCGAGATATTTCCGGGCGAGTTTGTACTGCTCCTCGGCTAGTTCCAACGGGTCGGGCTGCTGCCGCTCGGCGTCGAGCTGGGATTGCAGGGCTGTAACCTGCTCTTTCAGGGCTTCGACCTCGGCATTGCGCTGCGGAGCGGCGTAGAAGCCCTGCACCTGCCGCTGCATGGCCCGGTTGGCCTCGGCGGCCCGCAGTGCAGGATTGTCTGCGGGTGCGGACTCTTCGGCGGGTTTGAGTCCGTCGTCCAGCAGCGAGAACGAGTTGTCGCCGAGTGTCATCATGCGTTTCTGCAGCTGTTCTTCGCTGCGGAGCTGTTCCGCGGCTTTGCGTTTGTCGCCGACGGTGGCCTGCGCCTTGCCGTCCGGGACCGACGTGTTGATCCCCGCGGCCCCCTCTTGGGGCTTGACGGGCGCAGGCCGGAATATGAACCACAGCACGACGAGGAATATGCATCCGAGGATCGCCGCGAAGAGCAGCACCTTGCGTTTGCGCTGCCGCTCGAACTCCGCCGAAGGGTCGCTGCCCGGATTCTTGTTTTCTGTCATAATGGTTTACGGTTTTAGATGTAATAATTCGGGATGCCCGACCTCCAGCTCCGGTACCATGTCCGTAGCGAACAGGAGCCAAAGATAAAGGAGCAGTAGCAGGACGAGCGCCGCGAGTACGATCCGTTCCCGGATGCGGGGTGCGAGCGTGTCGTGCCGGCGCCGCAGCGACCGCCGTACCCAGCGGATGCGGCAGCGCAGGGAGTGCGGTTTAGCGGTCATAGGTCGCAATGTCTTTGTTCTCGACGATGTTCAGCGCCTCGACCATAAAGCCCTGCGGGTTGTTGTCCGAGCGGGAGACGTTCACCAGACGGCATGTCGTGACGAGCGACCGCTCCGTGACGGTGCTCTCGCGCAGAATACGCTGCCGGGCAAAGGTCGTAACCTCGTAGGGATAACGGTCGAAATCGCAGCGGATGCTGTCCACTTTGACCATCTGCGAGACATTGCCCGCGATCAGGCGGTTGAAGAATCCCTTTTCCTGCAAGACCTTGTAGTAGGACAAGGCGCTTTTGTCGGCCATCTGCAAGGCGCGGCCGACGTTGGACTCGATGGCCGCCTTATCGGGCGAGAGGGTGAAGAAAAGCTCATGGAAGCGCCGCACGTGCTCGCGGGCTTCGACGGGGCGGTTCTGTGCGAGGTCCTGCGAGAGCGCCACCATCAGCGAGCGGCCGTTGTCCAGTACGTAGATCTTCTGCCGCTGCCGCTCGGCGAAGGAGTAGGACAGCCAGACCGCCGCCACGGTAACGACGGCGCAGATTCCGACGAAGACGAGCGCGTACATGCGTAGTTGCCTAAACGATGTTTCGATGTTCGTTAAACACTTAAATTCCATAACAGCGAATTATTTTATTTTCTGAAAATAAGCCGGGCGCCGTTCATGATGCCGCGTCCCACGGCTTTACCGCCGGACCATGCCGCCGAGCCGGTGCCTTTGGCCCCGGCCCATGCTTTGCCGGCCGTCCATCCGGCCCCGGCGCTTACGAGCGAGGTCATCTTCGAGACGGTCTTGTTGTAGGCGGCGAATCCGTTCGCCTGCACGACCCACGAGGCGATCGAGGGGATGCAGAGGTATCCGCAGACGGCTACGAGCATGAAGATCAGGTTCAGGCTGCTCGACCAGTCCACATACCAGTTGTATCCCTGCTCCATAAGTTCGGTATCATGCCGCATGGCGAGACTTTGCAGACGTGCGATGATCGCCGAGAAAAGGTCCGAGATCGGCAGCCACAGGTAGATCGAGACATACTTCGTGAGCCATTGCGTCAGTGTGGACTGAAATCCGTCGAACACGGAGATGGCGAAGGCGATCGGGCCGAGCAGCGAGAGGACGATCAGGTAAAAGGTCCTCAGCACGTCGAGTATGACGCTCGCCGCGGCGAAGAGCAGTTCGAGTATCCATGCCAAGCCTTTGAAGATAAGTCCCTTTACAGACCATGAGGAGCGCTCCTCGTTCATGCGGTCGAGTGTCTGCTGTGTCTGGTCGTCCACGCCCAGCTCGCTGAGCTCGCGCTCCATCTCCTCGTCCTCGGCGTAGTAGCTGTCCGGGGGCATCTGCTCGCGGCTTTCGAGTTCGAGCCGCTCACGCCGCTCCTGCCATTGTTCCATGTCGAGCGTCTGCCCGGCCATAAGCGAATGCGTGGCCTTTACCAGCGGCGAGAGAATACCGTTCAGGGAGCCCAGCACGAGCGTCGGAAAGAACAGGATGCAGATTCCGATGGCGAAGGGCCGCATGAGGGGAAAGAGGTCGATAGGTTCGGCTTGGGCCAACGACTGCCAGACGCGGTAAGCGATGTAGAGCAGCGCTCCGATTCCTGCGATGGCCATTGCGACCTGCGACATCGGGTAGCACAGCGCCATCATATCGTCGTAGAGTACCCGGAGAATCGTGTGCAGATTCTCCGTAAGGGAAAGCATGCGTACCATACTACCAGTAGCGCTGTTCGTCGGTTCCGTACAATGAGAGTACACCCTCCATGTCCCGCTTCCGGGCGGCCCGCAAAAGGGATATGGAGATGTTCTTGCGCGTGTAATAGCGCGCCACGTCTCGGTGGCGCCGCAGGACGCCGTAGACGCGCTGCACCACGTCGATACGGTCCTTGTCCGTCAGGGACATGTCCGTAGGGTTCACGATGTCCTGCAGCTCCTTCAATTCCCCGGCCGACTCCTCGATGATTTTGGCGTAGCCTGCAGCGATGGCCGCGAGCTCCGCGGGCGTGAAGTTATCGTCGCCGACCATGCGGCGATAACCGTCGACGTAGATGTCCGAGATTTCGCCCACGAGCAGAATGCACTGCTGCACCTTGCGGGCCGAGCGGACGAGGTTGCTGACCGATTTCAGGGCGTCGTAGTATCGCTTCCCCTGCTCATAAATCTTCACGGTTTCCTGAAAACTTTGCAACATGGTCTGGCCGTTCTTGGCGGCTTCGACGACCTGCTTGGTGGAGTTGACGATGCCCTGCGCGAGGTTCGTGGGGTCCGAGACGACCCATTGGGCGTATGTGCTGCGGCCTGTGCAGACGAGGCACAGACACAGCAGGATGATTTTCTGTTTCATTGAATTGATCGTTTTTTTAGGGTTTTTCGCCCGAAGGCGGATATCATCGTTTTATACGCCAGCCTGTGGCCGATTGTTCGGGCTGCTCCCTCCGTGTAGGACCGATGTCCTTCTGCAGCTTTTCGGAGGATTGTTTCTCCGGCTTGGAGCCTTTCCGCCGCAGGGACTCGAACAGATCGTTGGCGTAGGACTGCCGTCCGGTCATGCGGACAAGGCGGGCATCCAGCTCGCGGAAGGCTGTTTCGACCTGCCGGGATTGTTCTTCGCGGGGAATGTCCAGCTCGATACCGTATTTGTCGAGCAGCTGCCGGTTGGTGTAGGGGCTGTCGATCTTTTCCGGGAAGCGTGCTAACCATCCCAACGTCTGCAACTCGGCATCGAGTTTTTCGATGTAGGTTTGCCGCAGGGGAATTTCCGGATCACTCTCCAATATCCTCTCGGCTTCCCGCACCATGCGGTTCTCGGTCTTCCAGATTCGCTCCCGAAGCTGCTGCACCTGCTGCGGCTCTTCCGCACATGCCGGACCGTCCAGCCGCCCGCGCATCTCCTGTAACCGTCCCATGTCAGAATCCCAGTCGTAAAGGCGTGCGACGTAACAGGAGGGCGTATAGCGTCCGGATGTTTCCGTCAGATGACGAAGCTCACGGAACGTCTCGGTGCGGAACTGCCGGTCGATAATATGCGCTGCTGCTTGCACCTCGGCCATCGGCGGCTGCCGGAGCTTGCTGTCGGGATGCTGCTCCAGATAGGCATCCAAGAGAAAGGTGTGCATGGCCAGCAGGCCGTGCAGGGAGTGGGCGGTGTCTGCCGGAACATCCGCGAGGCGGCGCCCGATCTTTTTCGCAAACGATGTCCTGCGCAGGGCATCCATCAGCTCCAGCATATCTTTTCCCGCCGCATCTTCGGGCGTCCTGAGAAAGCGGGATGTCGCTGTATTCATTGTCAGCCCGATTCCGGCAATGGTCAGATCCGATTTCCGGTGCCGTCGCACGAGGTCCGTCATACTGCGTATATCCCGTTTCCGGAGCAGGTTTTCAGCATGACAGGCAATGAGCGTGCGTCGATGTTCCCTTTCCCATTCCGGCTTGCGGCGGAATAACTGCGCGATCCTATTTTTCCATTCCATAGCCGTCGGATTTGAGGACGTATGATTGTGGGCGGAGTCCGCCGAAGGGCTGCCCCTGCTTGCTGGGGCAGCCCGGAAATCCCGAATGTCGCTCCATTATTCGACCGGTTCGTTAAGGTCGCCTGCTTCGGCACCGATTGCGTCGTTTTCCTGCCGCCGGATGCTGTCCCCCGGAACGAAGCGTCCGTAACAGCCGACGGTAAGCGTGTCGGCGGTGGCATCGTAGATCACGCGGTTGCCCTCGTCGGCCCCGAGCCACAGGCGGTGGCGGCGCAGCGCGATGATGCCGTCCTGTACGATACGTTTGTAGCAGAGCGCGTGGTCGAAGACGAGGATGCGCCACGTCCCCTCGCCGATGCGGCGTATCGAGGCCGAGAGGTTGTTTTCCGCCGAGAGCCACGCCCCGCAGATGCGATCGGCATCGAGTTGTTCCCGAAGGTCCGCCAAGGTGCGGATGACTTCGGTGCGGGTTCTGATCTCCTGCTGAAGGGCCGCTACGGCCGACGCAGGTGTCGATTGGTTACTGTTCATAATCTTTGAGGTTTGAGATTCGTTTGAAAACGCCGCCCGGTACGAGGAGCAGTGCATCGGCCGGGGGCGTGTAAAAGAGGTCGACCCGGCGTCCGCCGTAGGCCGTATAATAGACGCAATCCTTGTAGTGCAGAGCATGCGTTTCGGACGAGCCGCGGCGCGTGATGGTGATTCGGAATTTATCGCCGCACGGCTCGATTACCAGCCGCGTATCGTCGAGCGTCGAATGCCATGTTCCGCACAACGGACGGATTTTGTGGTATTCGTAATCGTAGAAAAGGTGAAACGCACCGAGCACGGCGGCCAGTGCCAGCAGGATGCCGGCGCACATCCAAAGTATCGGTTTCATGGCTGTAAGAATTAAGATTCGCGTTCGCGTGCCAACTGGCGGATGGCGGCTTCGATGTCGCCGCCGAGCTTCCCGGCGAGTTCCATCACCTGCATTTTCTCCGATTCCTCAGTGGTATAGGTCAAATATTCTTCGACCGAAGTTTCCGTGGCATAGACCGCCGACTGCACGCCTCCGAGTCCGATCCACACTTCTTTATAGAGGCGTTTGGGGTCATTCGAAAGGTTGATCGAGAGAATCTGCGCCCGCTCCTTGTCCGTCAGGCCAAGCAGACGTTGTATGCCGTCGAATTTCGAGAGGTACTTGCGTTGGTCTAAAAGGATTTTGCAGTCGGCGTTGTTGATGATCGACTCCTTGACGATGGGCGACGAGATGATGTCGTCCACCTCCTGCGTCACCACGACCGCCTCGCCGAAATACTTGCGAACGGTTTTATAAAGATAGCGTATGTAGGCCGACATATTGGCCGAGGTGAGGGCCTTCCAGCACTCCTCGATAAGGATCATCTTGCGGACGCCTTTCAGCCGCCGCATCTTCGAGATGAAGGTCTCCATGATGATGAGCGTCACCACCGGCAGCAGCGTCCGGTTCGAGGAGATGTTGTCCAGCTCGAAGACGATGAAACGCTTGTCCAGCAAATCAAGCTGTTTGTCGGAGTTCAGCAGGTAGTCGTATTCGCCGCCCTTATAGTAAGGTTCCAGTACGTTCAGAAAATTGGCAAGGTCGAAATCCTTCTCGCGCACGCGCTTCTGTTCCAAAAGCCGCCGGTAGTCGGTTTCGACGAACTCGTAAAAGGTATCGAACGAGGGGACGATGGAGCGGTCGGCGCGGAGCTTCGAGAGGTAAAGGTTCACGGCGTTCGAGAGCGCTACCTCCTCCGAGCGCGTCGGCTCCTCGGATTCGCGCTTCCAAAGGGTCAGCAGCAGCGTCTTGAGCGACTCGCGCTTTTCCACGTCGTACACCCCGTCTTCGACATAGAAGGGGTTGAAGGCGATGGGCGCCTCCTCGGTGTAGGTGAAATACACCCCGTCGCGGCCTTTGGTCTTGGCGTGAATCAGCGAGCAGAGCCCTTGATAGGAGTTGCCCGTGTCGACCAGCAGGATATGCGAACCCTGCTCCCAGTACTGACGGATCAGATGGTTGGTGAAGAACGACTTTCCGGAGCCCGACGGTCCGAGGATGAATTTGTTGCGGTTGGTGATGACGCCGCGCTTCATCGGAAGGTCCGAGATGTCCAGATGGAGGGGTATGCCCGACAGGCGGTCGGACATCTTGATTCCGAAGGGCGAGAGCGACGAGCGGTAGTTGGTCTCCCCGTTGAAAAGGCAGAGCGCCTGATCGAGGAAGGTGTAGAAACTCTCCTCGGCGGGAAAGTCGGCCTCGTTGCCGGGAATCGCCGCCCAGAACAGCACCGGCACGTCCACCGTGTTGTGATGCGGCGTGCATCCCGTCAGCGCGAGCTGCGAGCCCACGTCGTTGCGGATGCGCTTCAACTCCGCTTCGCTCTCGGCCCATGCCATGACGTTGCAGTGGCACCTTACGGAGCGCAACCCCTGCGAGTGCGCCTCATTGAGATACATTTCGATCCACTCCCGGTTGATGGCGTTCGAGCGCGAATAGGCCGCCAGCGAGTTCATGTTCCGGGCCGAGGCTTCGAGCCGCTTGAGCGTTTCGTCGTGGTCGTCGAGGAAGATCACCTGATTGTAGACATGGTTGCAGGAGAGCAGCAGCCCCACGGGCGCCGCGAAGGAAAGGCGGCAGTCCGAGCGGTCGGTCGAGAGGCGTTCGTAGCGGAAATCCGTCGCCACGCTCTGCGGCAGCATATCCAGATCGGAGAGCGTGTGCATCGAGAGGTACTTGTCCCCGATGTACATCATGTCCGGGTCGAGACGGATATCCTCGTTGACGACCGGACTCCGCTCGTCCGAGAGGGCGAAGTAACGGGCCAGCAATCCAGCGTCGTTCGCCGTGCCGACGATCTCCGCTTCCGTGAGCCGCTCGACGCGCACGAGACCCGAATCGTTCAGAATGCGTTCCATCTGCTCCGCGGCTTCCAGAAAGCGCGTCACGGCATCCGTGTCGCGCATCTCCCGCGGGACGATGAAACCACGGCACAGCACGGACGAAGCGCTGGTCTGCCGCATCCGTTCGGGCGTGGTCTTCGTAACGAACAGGTAGCACGTGTGGCGCAGGTAGGGCCGCTCGTTGAAATGACGTTCGTAAGAGCGGGCGAGAAAGCTCCGCTCGGAGCCCTCCTCCGGTGCCGTGTATCGTTCTTCGATAAAGAAATCCTGCTTATGGACGACGGTGTAATCCGGCAGCACTTTCAGGGCTTTGAGCCATGCACCGTGTAGCGCTTCGTACTCCTCGCCTGTAAGGGTGAAGAGTTCGGGCAGAACGACGCGGTAGGCCGCGGTGATGTCGGCGAACTTGGAGATGATGCAGTTGTTCTCGACCCGCAGCAAGGGGAATTTCGATTCCAAGGTCGAGGTTTTCAATGTTCCGCGCATAGGATTATGGTTTTACGGTTCGACGAAAGCGCAAAAGCCGCCCGACGGCCCGGCGGTGGACGATGCGCCGCGGATGCCGGCGCGAGGCCATGAGTTTCTGAAGCCCGTGGGGGCCGAAACGGCGGTTCAGATAGAAGGTGCCGCCCGTGACGGCAAGGCCAGCCGCGAGGGCGAAGAGGATGCAGAAGCCCTGCGGGAGGCCGCTCATGTACATTCCGGCAAAGCAGACGAAGACGCCCAGAAGCCCCGCGACGAACAGCACGAGGTACTGCGCCGTGAGACCCTGGAACTCGACCTGACGGCCGACTCCCTTGTTCACTTGGTATTCGGCCATCGCTTAGAGGAAGAACGAGCGTAAGACCGTACCGACGATCACCAGAAAGACGCACGAGAGAAACAGCGCCGTGGCGGATTTGGAGGCATCCGGGTCGCCCGACGAGAACTTCGAGTAGACGCGCACGCCGCCGACCAGTCCGAGGATCGCCGCCACGGCGAAGATCAGTTTCGTGAGCGGGTCGAAATAGGACGTTACCATATTCGTGGCCTCGCTGATGCCGGCCATGCCGTTGCCCTGTGCAAAGGAGGCGAGTGCGGAGCACAGGGACAGGATCATGAAAATTGCTCTTTTTTTCATAATATCAGTAGTTTGGTTAAGGGTGTGAAAAAGGCCGCAGACTGCTTTTAGGGCATTCTGCGACCGGATACGTCGTATTTCCTGCTGCGGAAAAGGCGTTAGCCGTATTCATTATTCCATTTCATAGTCGTTCGTTCATTTTTAAGCAAAGGCCCGGATGTCGAAGTTGGCGATGGCCTGCCGCTCCTCGGCTGTAGCGTCGCCCATGACGGCGCCCTCTCCGAAGTCCAGCTCTCCGAGCATCGCATGAACCTCCGCATCGCGGAGTTCTGCTCTGGCGGGGAGAGCCGGAAGCAGCGGACGGGCCGGTATGGCGTCAGGAGCTTCGGGCTCCGCAAGTTCCCCGTCTTCGCCAATCGGGGGCTGCACGACAAGGGTGTCCCACCCCTGCATCGCCGGTTCCGCTACCCGGGCCGGGGCAAATATAGCGTCTCCGCCTGCCGGGGCGGTGCCGATGTCCGCTCCAGTCCGCTCCAGTCCGCACCGATAGGATTTCGAGACCAGAATTTCCGGGGTCTGACGGGCTAAAGAGCCGGCCTTCGGCGTGTGAGGGGCAGCATCGTGCCCGGTGTGTTTTTTCTTCGGGCCTTTCAGATTGTCGACGACATATGACGCGAGCCGCCCCCGGAAAAACAACTGATCCAAACATACGGCGCAGGCGGCAATAAGAATTATGCTGTTCATGGCAGAAAGAATTTAGACGATGTTATGGTAATTCTGTTCTTGATGTATGCAGTTGATCTCGTCGCGGAACATTTCGAGATGGTGCCGTAGGATATTATCTACATAAGATGTTGCGGTCAGTCGCTCGCCGCCGATTTTTTTCAGGACTTCAAGGATTTTCCGTTTCGTAGGGGCACTGACATAGAGCGAGGCGCGGAGGTCGTAATCCACCCGGACAAGAAATGTTTTTTTGTAGTCGGGCAATGTCATCGAACGTCGCCATCGTATGTCCGGTACGGGAACACGCTCCGGCTTCACATCCTGCTTTTCGGATACGACCGTTTCGGAAGACGGAGAATCGAGATTTGAAGAATCTTCAGGTGCAGCGACAACGGATACAAGTTCAGTTGTCTGAGGTTGTTCCATCGAGGGCCATCCATCGCTATTTTCCGTTTGCACGGCAGGCATTGCACAATCGTCAGGTTGCTCCGAAAAGTGTCCGGCTTTATTATGACCTCGTCGCTTCCCGAGGTGCAGCAGCCCTAAGATTGACAAAACGATAATGCCTGTGCCAAGAGCGAGTAATGAAATGTCGAGGACACCGGACTCGGATAAAAAGCTGTAAAGCATAATTAGAAATTTTTAAGTCATTGTTAAACAAGTTTTTCAAAATTCCGCTTACGATCGAGCCGGTTTATATCGTCACGGAAAGTTTCGATGTGGTGCTGTAGAATATTATCCACATATGATGTCGCGGACAATCGTTCACCTCCGATTCTTTTAAGTATCTCCAGAATCTTACGCTTCGTCGATGCATTGACATAAAGTGTGGCTCGGATGCCGTATTCCACAGGAGTGAGAAACATTCGTTCATAATCAGGCAAGGGTGGTGTTCTCCGACGGCGTGGCTCTTGTGCTGCGGGCACAGACGAGGTTTCATCCGGAATCTTTTCTGTGTCGATCTCCGGAACAGAGGGCGGTTCGGCGGGAATTGCGTCCGTAGCGGTTCCGGATGGGATCTGTTCCGGAATTACCCGTGTGACCTTTGTAGTGATAGGTAACTGCCCTGCGATCACCTGTTTTACAAGACTTTCGTCTACTTCGATTTTGGGTTTCTTGGCCATTGTTATCGGATTTTGAGGAGTGTAAGAATTTCTTCTGCGAGGATTTCAAGTTGCGCCTCACACGCAAAGGTTCGCGCCGGAGCCAGAAGTGTCGAGCGGCCGACTCCTGCATTGTCCGCAAGCAGCTCCTTGTTGAACTTCGAGCGGTAAGGAATGTGAGTTGTCATAAGCGACAACCCGAGCTTGCGGATAACGGCCTCGTATCGATCGTAAAGCGGCGTTCGTTCACGACGGTCTATCATCGTCCAGAAAAGATAGACGCTTTGTAAAGTAAGGGTCGGATCTTGGGCAAGGTTAGTGGTGAGACTCCGGGCAAAGGAGAGCGTACTTTCCATGACGACCTTGTCGGCTTTCATGGGCACAAAGACAGCGTCCAGCGACGCGAGCAGCCGAATGACACCTTCGGCATTGACCGTTCCCGGCAAGTCGTAGAGAATGATACGGGGATGGTAGCCGCTTTGCAGCAGCCGCTCGACTTCTTCGGGGGCTTCAGGCGGCATACATTTCAGCACAGGCCAGAGCTTGCGGCCCGTCGCTTTGAATTGACGTACCAGCAATAGCTTGTGGTAATCGTCATGCTCGATGAGCGACAGTTCCCGCTCACGTTGCGCCTGAACGGACCATTGGGGATAGTCGCAGTCCACGACCAGCACGTCATAGCCTAATGTGTAGTGCAGATGACTGGCGAGTAACATCGTAAATGTCGATTTCCCGATGCCCCCTTTTTGATTGCAGATCGAAATGCTCGCTTGTTTCATTGCTTGTGTGTTTAAATGGTTGTTTGGGTAACTATGCGTCTGTCAAATCATTTATATATACTACCTTATATTTGGACGAATAATTGGATGATTATTCGGTCTGCTGCCCTTTCGTTCCTTTGCGCAGATACTCGGTTAAAGATTCGGGTATCCGTCTGAACCGATACTTATTTTGCGATTCGCGCAGTTGCCCGAATAATCAATCCTGCCGCAATATACAACAGGGTAAAACGCTTCGGTTCCGATGTCCGCTCCTGTCCGCTCCTGTCCGCACCGAGGGCTTTTTTTTGCCCCGAAACGGTTGTAATATTGCACCGGGAACAGACCCGGCTATGGAAACCGTAACGGAGGATTTTCAAAACTTCTCTCAGAGATTCTCCGGCGCGGATTTTTGTTGTCGCCAGACAACAGCGAGCTGTGTTTTTGTCCGACAACCTTCGGTTTGTCCGATAAAAACGCTCGCTCTGCGAGGCCGGGGCCGCTCCCAAGTCGCGACCCATTTTTAAGCTATATAATGGATACTAACCGAAAACAGACAGACAAGACAGACAAGAAGCCCCGAACGCCGAGTTATAAATACTCCTTCCGGCTCAATGAAGAGCAAAACATCCGCTTCAACGAGCTGCTTTGCAAAGCCGGATCGGAGCATAACCGGAGCCGTTTTATCGTCAAAAGAATCTTCGCCGAGGAGTTTGTCGTCATCAAACGCGACCCGTCGAAGACGCAGTTCGTCGCCCGGCTGAACGATTTTTATTTCCAATTCCAGAAACTTGCGAACAACTACAATCAGATTGTAAAGGCTGTCAATTCGCACTTTTCCAACATTGCTATCCCGCATCAGATCGCCATGCTGGAACAACGCACCCGCGAGTTGAAAGCTCTGAGTATCGAGATTCTGAACCTTGCCAAACAAGCTGCGGAATGGTTGCGAATATAAGATCGGGTTCCTCGCCCGGCGGGGCTTTGCACTATAACAAGGAAAAGGTCGATAAGGATGAAGCCGAGGTGCTTTTCTGGCAGAAGATGCTCGAACCGTTCGATAAACACGGACGACTGGATGTCGACGCCTGCATGGAGGGTTTCTGGCCCTACCTCGAAGCTAACAGAAGAACGACCAATACGGTTTTCCATGCTTCGCTGAATCCCTCGCCCGAAGACAAGTTGACCGACGATCAGCTCCGGGACATCGCGCAGGAATACATGGAACGGATGGGTTACGGCAACCAGCCTTATATCGTTTTCAAGCATAAGGACATTTCCAGAGAGCATCTCCATCTGGTGTCGTTGCGTGTCGATGAGCTGGGACGGAAAATCAGCGATTCGCACGAATACGACCGTTCTATGTCCGTATTGCGGGAATTAGAACGCAAATACGATCTGCATCCGAGTATCAAAGGTCAGGAACAGACGGACACCCCCGATCTTCGGAAAGTAAACTATAAGGCGGGAAACGTCAAGCAACAGGTCTCATCCGTCGTCAGGTCGTGCCTGCGGAATTACAAATGCTCGTCCTACGGTGAGCTCCGCACGCTGCTGGAATTGTTCAACATCTCGGTTGAGGAACGTACGGGAACGATCGACGGGCGGAACTATGCCGGAGTAATCTACGGTGCCCTGACCGACGATGGCTATGGAACAGGCACACCCATCAAGTCAAGCAAAATAGGGAAAGATGTCGGCTATAAAGCCCTTCAAAGGTATTACGAGAACTCGAAAATGAAATTGAAAGAAGACGGGAACCTTGCTCGGCTGCGACAGACAGTCCGGGATGCCATGAGCCCGCACAACACACGGGACGAATTCCGGCAACTGCTCAAAGCAGATGGTATCGACGCCGTGTTTCGAATAAATCCCGTGGGAAAGATTTACGGCGTAACGTTTATCGACCACAATGCAGGCATCGTTGCCAACGGGTCGGTACTGGGAAAAGGGTTTTCGGCAAATGTCTTCAATGAATTGTATCCGGTACTGAAAAACGACAAACAGCTTGCAGAGCAGCAATACTCGGAACAAAAATACGAGCTGCGAAACCTCACGGCAAATCCGGTTTCGGGAATTGTCGATACGATATTGGACTTGGCCGATGTGCGGGCTTTCGAGGAGCAGCAAAGAATCCAGCGACGGCGGAGAAAGAAATACCGGCTTTGATTCGTGGGCCTGCGGATGTCTGTCTTCGCACCGTTATTGTCTGATGCTTCGACTTGAATCCCGATGCCCTTAAAGAGGGGCGTGTGCCGAAGTTTCCCTCGCTATGCTCGGACGATTTCCAACTTCCGGGAAGAGCTGTCTTCGCGGAAGTTCGAAGATTTCTACGGTACCTGCGCAAGGAGAGGGGCTTCGTTTTGCGTATTGAATATTTCTTGTATTCTTATGAGAAATTTGAGCATTGGAAAGGTTTTCGGCTGTGCCGGCCCGATAGTTACCGGAAATATTTTTTGAGTACGAATCCGGATTTGGGTTCTTGAGTTTGTGTGTCGATATAGACAATAAGCAGGTACTTGTGCCATGTCTCGACGACGGTCACTTGTTGTCCTTGTTTCACGGTGTCGATAATCCGTGCGTTCTTCATGGCTGCATATCTCAGGGGTGCGTCGATTCGTGCCGTGCGTATTTTTGCTAGGTATCTGCCGGCTATTTGGCCTATCTCCTGTTCCCGGATTTCGAGAGTGCTCCGGAGTTCGGTTCTTACTATGTCGGCGATATCCTCCTTTCCGGGCACCGTGAATGCGCTGTATATCGTAAGAATTGCGCTTGTAATGCCTATCAGTTCCATCAGAAATACCCTGACGCGCCGGCATGTTGTTCGTGTCAGGAGTTTCGTTAATTCCGTGAGGAGGGTTTCCCTGAATGTGTCGAATGCGTTATCATCCGCAGTTGTGTTTTGGCTGCCGTACATGTCGTCCAGTGTCTCCGCAACGATGGAATTTGTCGTCCCTACGATGGCTGCTTCCTGCCATGTCTGTGTGTAGGAGATGTTTTCCAGGAACGCTGCGGATGTTCCGCAGAGCGCCGCATTGAAAATTCCGAAAGCTGCTTGCTGCCGGGTATCCATTCGCAGCAGGGCGTTGTTCAGGGCGATGTCCAGCTGCCGTGTGCTTGCCGCTACTGCGGCGAACTGTTCCTGCCATTGTCTGTTTACCCGGTTTATGGCGGACAGATATCGCCTCATCGGAGCTAGCGGGTCGGATACCGTCGAGATTCCTTTGAAAAGGTTTTTCCGGTATGTTTTGAGACGCTCCGTTACCTGACCGGCGGGGTTTTCCCGATAAAGACACAGGCCGCCGGAGATTTGATCCCGCATCTCCCGCACCGGACTCAAGGCAGATTGCACGGCACCCATCCCGGATAGATTCCGGATTATTCTCTGCTGTCTGCGCAATGCCTCGAAGAGATCCTGCAGGTTGTGTGTCCTTTCCATTCGTATCGTTTGTGTATTTGGGTGTGTGTTGACTTCGTGTGTTTGCCGACGATCTTTGCCGATCCGTTTCGCGGTGCGTGTCCGGATGCTTCGGGGCTTGCTGTACCGCCTATTTTCTGTATATGATCTGTGTGAGACAGCTTTGCAGGTCTTCGTCGTGTTCGAGATTGAGTTTGCGGCGTATCCTGCTGCGCACGTTTGTGATGTTTGAAGGGCTTTTTCCGAGCTCCTTGACGGTCTGCGCGAGGCTTTTACCCTTGAGTATGCAGATGCATACCTCTTTTTCCGCGGGTGTGAGTCCGGGGATTTTCTCTTCGAGTTTTGCGAGTTCGATTGTTTTTGCGCGGATGTTCTCCGTGATTGCGTCGGTGAGTTTCTGGCAGGTTTCGGCGTCGAGGAGTTCGAGCAGCGTCTCGGTCTGCTCCATGGTCAGTTCTTTCTGCCGGGCCAGATGTATGAACTCCGTCAGTTGGTCTGTATCCATGCGGAAGAGTTCGAGCATGGACTGCCTTTCGGTTCGGTATGCGTTGTTTTCGACGGATATGTCGCGTATGGTTTGGTTCATGCGTGCGCCCATGACTCCCAGACCGACGAATGCGATGGCGTATGCCGGCAGAAAGTCGAATGGGAATATCTCAGTCGCAAGGAACGTACATAGGGCATATGTGGCGATGCTTGCGCCTCCGAGCAGGTAGGGTATGATTCTGTAATAGCTTGCTATGGATATCATCAGCAGCAGGGCCAGCAGGACCATGTTTCCGATTATTACGAGGTTTGCAGTGTGACTTTTGCTTACCGCTTCGTAAATCATCTCGAAGGATATTTCTGCCTGAGTGATGACGAGAAACAGCGCCGTCAACTTCTCAGTCGTCGCCTTCTCGGACAGGAACAGGAGCATCAGCACGAGCAGCAGTCCGAGATGCAGGGCGTTTATCGAGTGGTAGAACGTGGTTCTGGGGGCTGCGTCGCTGAAGAAGCTCCATAAGATTCCGGCCATATATCCGGCGCAGGTATAGAAGAATATGTAACGTCGCTGGCGTTCCGCCTGCGATGTTGTTTCCGAGAGGTTCAGTTTGTCTATCATTTCGTGATCGGTATCTGTTGTTCGGACAGTGCGTTCAGGTTCGCAGGGGGCGCTTCGTCGGTCCGTTCCGTCCTTTCGGGCTCCTGCATCAGTGCGCGTAGGCATTCCGCGAGGTTGTCCTTGGGCCCCAGTCCCATTTTCCTGCGGATGTTGGAGCGTATTACGGATACGTTGGACGGGCTTTTGAGCAGCTCGCGCGCTATTTCGGGGTGTGTCTTGCCTTGCAGCACCAGACAAGCCACCTTACGTTCCGTCGCCGTTAGGGAGGGAAGGCGTTCGTCGAGCTTGCTGTAATCGGTCTGACGGTGCTGCATCAAGTGCAGGACGCTCTGGCGTATGCGGCGTTCCGTTTCGTCGCCGAGGAGTTTGAGCAGCTGTTCGGTCTGTCCGGGCGTCAGGTCCCGTTTTCGCAGCAAGCGTATGAATTGGCTGACTTGTCCGTCGTCGATGTTGAAGAGGCTGAACAGCGAACGCCGCTCCGCGAGGTATCTGCGGTTGTCGTGCATTAGGGAGCGTATTTCTTTTATTATATAGTGTTCCATCAGTGCGCAGCTTGCGAAGAGTGTGAAAATCAGCAGGAATGAGTCTTTGAGTGTGGCTTCTCCGCTGAGCAGGGCCGCCGTTGCGTAGGCCGCGGTTCCTGCGGCGGCCGTCGTGTATGACAGTTGCGGGTTGTATGCGAACAGGGAGAGTACGAGCAGGAATCCCAGCAGCAGCGTTCCGCGGAATACGATGGCGGCTGTCTCGGTGTCGGGCGTTGCTGCCGCTATCACGGTTTGTGCGGCTGTTTTCAGCAGGATGAGCAGCAGCAGGGCGGCGAAGGCTTTGTTGACCGGAGTTTTACGGTAACGGCAGACTGCGGGGAGTGCCGCCGCAAGAATGCACAGGAGCGCTCCCGTGACGACCTCCCGTGTGTTGGGAGTATTTATTGCGGCGATTGTTTCGGCCGCCGAATAGACCGATATGGCGTATGCGCTGTAATGGAATACGGCTTTTTGCAGGCTTTCCAGTTTTTTGGTCAGTATCTTTTTCATATTTGTTCTTATATCTGCTTATATTTCGCTATATCAGTATTATATGACACTTAATCTTTAGGTTTTTAACATGGCAAAAATAATAATAATTTTAATAATGTGACTTTTTTTAGTTCTGAATTTTCCTGAAAATGAGACTTGGGGCTTTTTCTTTGTGTTCGTTAAATCTATATTTGTGGCACCGAAAGGAAAAATTTCGTACAGATGAATCGGTTTAAAGATATTGCGAACGTATTACTGCTTCCGGATTTCTGCTGCTGCCGAATTCCGGGGCGTATGACGTCTGCGGCATTCCGGTCGCTTGCTGCGTGTGTTTCGCACGTGGTGCGCGTGTATGTGTACGTGTATTTGTATTTCAAATTTCCCCCCCCCTCGCATCGGTCGATGAGCTGACCGCAGCGGCGTTTTCCGGGGCTTGGGATAACTCTCTTTTCGAGATATCGTTTTTGAAGGCTGAAGCGTCTTTTCGGCCTCTTTCGTCGTGCTTGCCGCCTTTTCGGGCGGCTTGCGCGTGCTTCTCCGTTTTCGGACGTCGCGGGGCGTCCGGCGGCGGCATGCTCTCCGCGAACGGGTGCTGTCCTTCGTGTGGCTCGTTCCGGCTTTGTTTGTAACGGCTGATCATTCATAGCGCTTATACTTGTTTGTTATGAGGAAAAGGATGTTGAAATATATGAATAGCACTTTGTCTGCTGTCGGAACGACGACCGTCGTACTGTTGTTGTCGTGTGCGGTCTTGGTCTCCTGCATCCGCGAGGATACGGGCGACTGCCCCGTGCCGCACCGTTTCGATTACGACTGGTGCAACCGTGTCGAGGCGGAGAGTTGTCTGGGGCAGAACCACCTGCGTCTTTACGACGGCAGCGGTATCTGCGATCCGCACGATTGTCCGCAGGAGGGTGCGCTGCTGTACCTGAAACAGCGTCATTACCGTGTGCTGACCTATAACGACCGATTGCAGGGCGTTGTTTACAGCGATCTGCACGATATCGAGCGGGCCCGTGCTACGGTTAACGAGGTTCCTACGCCCGAACTTATCGGACGTGTGGAGGCATTGGCGGGC
>ENA-OPEE01000474-OPEE01000474.1-human-gut-metagenome-genome-assembly--contig:-NODE-474-length-33954-cov-4.175521_pt1 | contig 33954 bp, 28 predicted proteins | sample MGYA00241263_ERZ501506 | MGnify/ENA primary metagenome ERZ501506 (study PRJEB25962, sample SAMEA2042626) | human gut metagenome | biome: human gut; feature: human-associated habitat; material: faeces...
ACTCCGTCACTTCGTGACACCTCTCCTCAAGGAGAGGCTTATTGGCTCCCATCGAGGGGAGCTGTCAATGCAGTTGATTGAGGGGTGGCACTATTTTTTTATTTCCCTAATTTATAAAAATCATCAAAGAAAGTCGGGTATGACACGCACGCACAATCGCTGTCGTCAAGTGTTGATTCACCGTCGGCGAGTTGTGCAAGCACTGTAAGGCTCATAGCCATTCTGTGGTCGCCGTATGTTTTGAAATCAGCACCGTGAATACTCTTACCGCCGTTTATAATCATACCGTCATCGGTTTCGGTAATATCGATACCGCATTTATTAAATTCGTCAACTACCGCACGAATTCTGTTTGTTTCTTTAACCTTTAATTCCTGTGCGTCTTTAATAACCGTTTGACCGTCTGCAAAAACTGCCGCAACTGCGATAATAGGAAGTTCGTCAATAAGTCGCGGAATAATATCGCCGCCGACTGTTGTGCCTTTTAATGACGAAGAACGCACTGTAATATCCGCAACGGTTTCACCTGCCGAAGTATGTACATTTTCAAGTGTAATATCTGCACCCATATCCTTTAAAACGTCAATAATACCTGTTCTTGTAGGGTTTATACCGACGTTTATTACTGTAATTTGCGAGTTCGGCATAATTGCACCAAGTACCAAAAAGAATGCGGCTGAAGAAATATCGCCCGGAACATCAACATTAACTGCCGTAAGGTCGTTTGTGGGTTTTACGGTAATATCAAGATTATCAACTGTTAAATCCGCACCCATAGCACTTAACATAAGTTCTGTATGGTCGCGTGATTTTTCAATTTCGTGAATAACCGTTTCACCGTCTGCATAAAGTCCTGCAAGGATTATCGCAGTCTTAACCTGTGCGGACGCAACAGGCATTTTGTAGTCTATACCGTGCAATTTTGTACCCGTAATATAAAGCGGACAATATTCATTTTCGATTTTTGCACCCATCAGAGAAAGCGGCTCCATAATGCGCTTCATCGGACGCTTCTGAATGGAAGAGTCCCCGGTCAGCGTTGTTTCAAAGGTCTGACCACTTAAAATGCCGGAAATCAGCCGGGTTGTCGTGCCGGAATTGCCTGCATCCAACACCTCAGAGGGCGCAGACAGCCCGTGTAAGCCTTTCCCGTGTACTAAAATGCGCTCCGGTGTATTTTCAATTTCAATGCCGAGCTTTTGAAAGCAGCTGATTGTTGAAAGGCAGTCCGCTCCTTGTAAAAAATTCGTAACCTCTGTCGTTCCCTGTGCGATTGCTCCGAACATCACGCTGCGGTGGGAGATCGATTTATCTCCGGGGACGGTCACTTCGCCACGCAGCGCTTTGCTGGCTGTCAGTTCCATCATACCATTAAAATCCTTTCCGTTTATCAATTTTTTCAGATATGCGTTACATAGCCGCGTCTGTTCAGCAGCTGAATCGCCTTTGTAATCGAATCTTCTTCGTAAAATTCAATTCGCAGGACGCCTTCCTGTGCCTCCCGGTTATGGACGATGCCGATATTTTTGATGCTGATGTTGTTCAGCGCCAAAAGCGTGGAGACGGCGGCGATAGAACCTGCTTCATCCGGGATATCCAGACGGATAGAGTAATCCTTTTTGATCGGGCCGCTTCCGGCGTCAATAAAGGAATCGCGGTATGCGCGTGCACCGTCAAAAAAGGTATAGAGCGAGGCAGAATCGTGTTCCTGCAGCTCTTTTTGAACGACGCCAAGGGCGTCGATATAATCCTGCAGCAGTCTGGAAATATTGACCGTGTTGGTCATGCAGATCTGCTCCCACATGACAGGGGAAGAGGAGGCGATCCGCGTGATATCCTTAAACCCGCCTGCAGCGATGGATTTCATCAGTCCCTGAGCATCGTCATGATCCTGTACCAGATGGACGAGGGCGGCAGCAACGATATGAGGCAGGTGGCTGACAGCAGCGGTCACATAATCATGCTTCTGGCTTTCCACCTGCAGCGGGATCGCTCCCATGGAGGTGACAAGCCCCTGGAATTCTGCGATTTTCGCAGCGGGAACCTGCGGCGCGGGAGCGAGAATGTAGTAGGCGTTTTCCAAAAGGCCCGCCTTGGAATTGGCAAAGCCGATTCGCTCGCTGCCCGCCATCGGATGTCCGCCGATAAAGCAGTCCGTTAGTCCCAGTGAGTGGATCAGCGAATTGATCGGCGTCTTGACGCTCCCGACATCGGTCAGGATACAGTCCTTTTTGCGGTAGGATAAAATTTTTAACAGGTTCTCATCGTTGTGGGAAACGGGCGCGCACAGGAAAATATAATCGCAGGCGGTAAACGCGTCGCAGGGAGCCGGATAGGCTTCATCCGCAATTTTCTGTTCTGTTGCGAGCTTCAACGTTTCTTCGTTTGGGTCGCAGGCGATGATGACAATATCCTTTCGGTTGGCCTTCAATGCCCTGGCGATGGAACCGCCGATTAAGCCGAGTCCGACAAAACCACAGGTAATCATGACAGTAACTTACTCCTTAATTTCTGCCCGCAAGCTTCCAGAACGGATCGAGCTCTTTGGAAAGACGGGCGAATTTTTCAAAATTCAAAGACTGAGGGCCGTCAGAAAGAGCGCAGGCAGGATTGTTGTGCACCTCGATCATCAGACCGTCGGCGCCGCAGGCAACGGCAGCTTTTGCCATCGGAGGCACATAACGGTAAGCACCTGTCGCATGGGACGGGTCTACAATAACCGGCAGATGTGTCCGCTCCTTTAAGACGGGAACCGCGCTCAAATCCAATGTATTTCTCGTGGAAGTTTCATAAGTACGGATACCTCTTTCACATAATACCACATTCGGGTTGCCTTCCGCCATAATATATTCTGCGGCATTGAGCCATTCGTCGATCGTCGCGCACAGCCCCCGCTTTAATAAAACCGGAAGACCGGAACGTCCGGCTTCTTTTAATAAGATGAAATTCTGCATATTGCGGGCACCGATCTGGATCATATCGACATATTTGACCGCTGCTTCGATCGCTTCCAGGCTGACAACCTCGCAGATCGTTGCCAGATCGAAGGCTTTTCCGGCCTCCTGCATGTATTTTAAGCCCTCTTCTTCAAGACCCTGAAAGGAGTAGGGGGAGGTACGGGGCTTATATGCACCGCCGCGCAGGATGGTCGCGCCGTTTTTCTTAACTGCTTCGGCGATCAGCATCAGCTGGTCGTTAGATTCCACCGCGCAGGGACCTGCCATAATCGTCCGGGAGTTCGGTCCGATAGAGGTGCAGCCAACCTTTACGACAGACGGCTCCGGATGAAATTTCAGGTTTGCGAGCTTATAGCTTTCCGTGACGGGAACGATCCGGTCCACGTCTTCAAGCAGTGCTATATTTTCCGTGGAAAGACGGGATTTGTCACCGACTACGCCGATGATCGTAACCTGTTCGCCCTGGGACAGATGTGCGGTCAGACCGTTTGCTTCAATATACTGTGTGACAGCCTTTATATTTTTATCCGCTGCCTTCGGTTTCATTACAATGATCATAAGTAAAGTCCTCCCTTGAGTGAAAAATCTTTGATTCTGTATCTTCTTTTCGAAAAATCTCCTTGTAATATAGCACTTTAAAGTGCGAAAGTCAATTGTATTCTGTATAAATATTATATAAGAATACACGGGAAAGTCTAGCGTTTACAGAACTGGCGAAAAGATTTTCAGATAATCAAAGAAAAACATGTCCAAAATGACGAAAAGGCTTGCTAAAAATATGAAAGTTTAGTAGAATATCCACATGGGGAAATTGGGAATGATTTTAATCATCTAAAAATCTTTGACAGAATACCCAGAATTTGCAACATACGGAGGAATGAAGATGAACATTTACACAACTGACAAGATCCGTAACGTGGTTCTGTTAGGCCATGGCGGTTCGGGCAAAACCAGTCTGACTGAGGCAATGGCTTATCTGGCTGGCATTACATCCAGAATGGGTAAGGTCACAGACGGCAATACCGTCAGTGATTATGGCAAGGAAGAACAGAAGAGACAGATTTCGATTAATACCTCCGTTGTTCCCATCGAATGGAACGGCGTGAAGATAAATATTTTGGATACTCCCGGATATTTTGACTTTGTAGGCGAAGTAGAAGAAGCGGTAAAGGCTGCAGGCGCTGCCATCATCGTAATCAACGGCAAATCCGGCATTGAAGTCGGCACCGAGAAGGCATGGGAGCTCTGCGAAAAATATAAACTGCCCCGTTTTGTCTATGTTACCAACATGGACGTGGATAACGCCTCCTATCGTCAGATCGTAGAAGATCTGAAAGAAAAATACGGTAAGAAGATCGCACCGTTTAACCTCCCGATTCGTGAAAACGAGCACTTCGTAGGCTATGTCAACGTCGTATCCGAAACCGGTAACCGCTGGCAGGGCAAAGAGGTTGTTCCCTGTGAGATCCCGGATTACAACAGACCGAATCTTGAGATCTGCAGAGAGACGCTGATGGAAGCGGTTGCAGAAACGAGCGAAGCGTTCATGGAGCGCTATTTTGGCGGCGAGACTTTCTCCGAATCCGAAATTCGTGCAGCGCTGCGTACTAACGTTATCGACGGCTCGATCGTTCCCGTATCGATGGGCTCCAACACCCTCTGCCAGGGCGTTTACACGCTGCTGGATGATATTGTAAAATACGTTCCCAGCCCGGAAGACAGGATATGCGCAGGCATCAGCTTAAAGACAAACGGCATTTTCCAGGCGGATTATGATTTCTCCAAAGCGAAATCCGCATACATCTATAAGACGATTTCCGATCCCTTCATCGGTAAGTATTCCCTGATTAAGGTTTGCTCCGGTGTACTCAAAACGGACGATACGATGTATAACAACGACAGCGATGTTGAGACAAAGATCGGCAAGCTGTATGTGATGCAGGGCAACAAACCGATCGAAGTGAGCGAGCTGCATGCCGGCGACCTCGGTGCACTTGCAAAGCTGACTGGCGCAAAGACCGGTGATACGCTTTCCACCAAGGCAAATCCGGTTGCTTATGCGAAGACCGAATATTCCAAGCCTTATACTGCAAAGCGCTATAAAGCGGTTAACAAGGCGGATATCGATAAGATTTCCCAGTCTCTGCAGAAGCTGACAGACGAAGATAAGACGCTGCGCGTAGTCAACGATTCCGAGAACCGTCAGACTCTGCTTTACGGCATGGGTGAGCAGCATCTGGAAGTGATTGCAAGCCGTCTGGAAAACGAATATAAAGTAAAGATTGAACTTTCCAAACCGAAGGTTGCTTACCGCGAGACGATCCGCAAGAAATCCGACGTTGAATATAAATATAAGAAACAGTCCGGCGGACACGGTCAGTATGGTCACGTTAAGATGCGTTTTGAGCCCTCCGGCGATCTGGAAGCTCCTTATGTATTTGAACAGGAGGTTGTCGGCGGCGCAGTTCCGAAAAACTACTTCCCGGCAGTAGAAAAGGGTATCGCAGAAGCCGTTCAGAAAGGTCCTCTGGCAGCATATCCGGTTGTCGGTGTAAAGGCTGTTTTATATGATGGTTCCTATCATCCGGTTGACTCCTCCGAAATGGCGTTCAAGATGGCTGCATCCCAGGCGTTTAAGAAGGGCTTTATGGAAGCGGGCCCGGTTCTGTTAGAGCCCATTTCTTCCCTGAAAGTAACCGTTCCGGATTCCTATACCGGTGACGTTATGGGCGATTTAAATAAGAGACGCGGCAGAGTGCTCGGCATGACGCCCGTTGCAGGCGGCAAGCAGATCATTGAAGCGGATGTTCCGACCTCCAATCTGTATGGCTACTGCACAGATCTCCGCTCCATGACCGGCGGACGCGGCGTATACGAATATGAGTTTGCAAGATATGAGCAGGCTCCCTCAGACGTACAGGAAAAAGAAATCGCAGCGAGAGCAGCGAAGGTTGCAGAAGGCAGCGAAGAATAAAAAAGGATGTGCCTTGGCACATTCTCGCGCCGAGGCGCGGTTGCTTTAGCAACCATCTACCCCTGCGCCGAGTGCGCATCCTCGCGGAGCATTTTTATCGTATGGAAACAAAGTTTCCTATACGATAAAAAAGAATGTGTCGAGGTACCTGCACCGGCTGCGGCGAGTCGCGTAAGCGACATCTTCCATTCTGCCGCAGTACGATCTGCACAAAAACGGCTTTCGGGAGTTTTCCGGGAGCCGTTTTTTGAGTTTTGTATTCTGATTGACGGTAGGCGGTCTTCTTTCCGACTTTGGGCTTGACAAAAGAAAGGGCGAACGATACAATAATACAGAAATTTAAGACTTTTGACAGACGTTGAAGAGAAGAAGTAAAAGGATTGTTTCTATCCAGAGAGCTGCCGGATGGTGCGAGACAGCAGAAAGATTCTTTGAACTGGTCTTGGAGTTCTTTTTGTGAGAGCCGTATGAAATATGGAAGGTAGCAGAAAGCGGGTGGCGCCGTTATGCGCACGACAAGATGCACAGGGCATTTTTGATCCTGTGAAGTAGAGTGGTACCGCGAAGAGCCAGACTGTTTCGTCTCTATTTTTGAAAGAGCGAGATGGTCTGTTTTTTTACGGAATCAAGTCAGGAGGACACACATGGAACGGGTTTATAATCCCAAGGAAATCGAACAGAAATGGCAGAAAATCTGGGATGACGAAAAGGCGTTTGCCGCATCCGACGATTATTCCAAACCGAAGTATTATGCGCTGGTAGAGTTCCCTTATCCATCAGGACAGGGGCTGCACGTTGGACATCCCCGCCCGTATACGGCGCTGGATATCGTTGCGCGTAAGAGAAGAATGGAAGGCTACAACGTACTGTATCCCATGGGCTGGGACGCATTCGGACTTCCGACCGAGAACTATGCGATCAAAAATCACATCCATCCGAAGATCGTAACGAAAAATAACGTTCATCGTTTCAAAGAGCAGCTGCACTCCTTAGGCTATTCCTTTGACTGGGACAGAGAGATCAACACCACCGATCCGGAATATTACAAATGGACTCAGTGGATTTTCTTAAAGCTGTTTAAAGCGGGACTGGCTTACAAAGCGGAGATGCCGATCAACTGGTGTACCTCCTGTAAGGTGGGACTTGCAAACGAAGAGGTTGTAAATGGCCACTGCGAACGCTGCGGCGCAGAAGTTATCCGTAAGGTAAAGAGCCAGTGGATGTTAAAGATCACTGAGTATGCGGATAAGCTGCTGGAAGGTCTGGATCACGTCGATTACATCGAGCGCGTCAAAGTTTCCCAGAAAAACTGGATCGGCCGTTCGACCGGTGCAGAGGTGGATTTCCCGATCGCAGGCAAGGAAGACAAGCTGCGTATTTATACGACACGTCCGGATACTCTGTTCGGTGTAACTTATATGGTAATTTCCCCGGAGCACCCTTATATTGAAAAGTTTGCATCCGAGATCAAAAACCTGGACGAAGTAAAAGCATATCAGGAGCAGGCTGCAAGAAAGTCTGACTTCGAGCGTTCCGAGCTGGCAAAAGAAAAGACCGGTGTAAAGATCGATGGTCTGACCGCAGTCAATCCGGTCAACGGAAAAGAAATCCCCATCTGGGTTTCCGACTATGTATTGATGAGCTACGGTACCGGCGCAATCATGGCGGTTCCTGCCCATGATGAAAGAGACTGGGAGTTCGCAAAGAAATTCAACATGCCGATCATTCAGGTTGTAGAAAGCTCCGAAGGTCCGGTGGATGTAAACGAGGCTGCTTTTGTAGACGTTGCAACCGGAAAGCTGGTAAACTCCGGCTTCTTAAACGGCATGGAAGTAGCGGAAGCGAAAAAGGCGATCATCGAATATCTCGAAAAAGAAAACATTGGCACACAGAAAACGAACTACAAGCTGCGTGACTGGGTATTTTCCAGACAGCGTTACTGGGGCGAGCCGATCCCGATCGTTCACTGTGACAAGTGTGGCTATGTGCCGCTTCCGGAAGATCAGCTTCCGCTGGAGCTGCCCGATGTAGAAAGCTATATGCCCACTGATAACGGCGAATCTCCGTTAGCTGCCATGAGAAGCTGGGTAGAGACAACCTGTCCCTGCTGCGGAGGTCCTGCAGAGAGGGAAACCGATACCATGCCTCAGTGGGCCGGTTCTTCCTGGTACTTCCTGCGTTATACCGATCCCCACAATACGGAAGCACTGGCAAGCCCGGAAGCTCTCAAATACTGGATGCCGGTGGACTGGTACAACGGCGGCATGGAGCATACCACCCTGCATCTTCTGTACTCCAGATTCTGGCATCGTTTCCTGTATGACGAAAAGGTTGTTCCCTGTCCGGAGCCTTACCAGAAGAGAACCTCTCACGGCATGATCCTGGGAGAAAACGGCGAGAAGATGAGTAAGTCCCGCGGCAACGTGGTAAACCCGGATGATATTGTCAACGAGTTCGGCGCAGATACCCTGCGTACCTATGAAATGTTCATCGGCGCATTCGAACTGAGCGCTGCCTGGAGCAATGAAGGCGTAAAAGGCTGCAGAAGATTCCTGGAGCGTGTCTGGAAGCTGCAGGAGATTGTAACCGATGAAGCCGGCTATTCCAAGGAACTGGAAACCAGGATGCATCAGACGATCAAGAAGGTTTCTTCCGACTTCGAGACCTTAAAGTATAACACTGCAATCGCTGCGATGATGTCTCTGATCAATGATTTCTACAAGGCTGGCAAGGTAACCAGAGACGAGTTTAAAACTCTGCTGATTCTGTTAAACCCTGTAGCGCCCCATATGACAGAGGAGCTGTGGCAAATCATGAACTATGGCGGACGTCTGTATCAGACCAGCTGGCCGACTTATGAAGAAGCAAAGACGGTAGAGTCTGAAGTGGAAATCGCAGTTCAGGTAAACGGCAAGGTTCGTGCGACCATTAAGATCGCTGCAGATATCTCCAAAGAGGATGCGATTGCAGCAGGTAAAGCTGCAGTAGCAGACAAGCTGACCGGTCAGATCGTCAAGGAAATCTATGTTCCGGGACGTCTGGTAAATATCGTTCAGAAGGGCTGACCACGATTGCCTGCTGAAGCAGACAGGCACTGCTGAAAAATAACAGATGTGCGCTGCACAGATCGGTTGTGTTAAAAATAGAATTCCCGACAGATGTGGATGAAAAGGATTCATGTCTATCGGGAATTTTTGTTTTATCGTATAGGAAACTTCGTTTCCATACGATAAAAATGCTCCGCGAGGATGCGCACTCGGCGCAGGGGTAGATGGTTGCTAAAGCAACCGCGCCTCGGCGCGAGAATGTGCCAAGGCACATTCTTTTATGGGAAAGAAAAGACCTCTGGACGGGATTGGGATTGCACTGCAGCAATATCCCGCAGAACACATTTTTTCCATTTTTTAAACACACTTTTCTCACAGAATCCTCCTGAAATGAACACATAATTCCGATAAACTTAAGAAAGTGTAAAATTTGAAAGGGAGGATCTCATTATGATTGAGATTTCGCATCTGGTCAAAAAATATGGCGATCACTATGCGGTCAAGGATTTGAATGTCCGGATTGAAGAAGGACAGATCTACGGATTCTTAGGACCAAACGGAGCCGGAAAATCGACCACCATGAATATGATTACAGGATATCTGGCACCGACTGCCGGAACCGTAAAGGTGGACGGCTTTGACATCGTCAAAGAGCCGGAAAAGGCAAAGGAACATATCGGTTATCTGCCGGAAATTCCGCCGCTGTACAGTGAGATGACCGTTGAGGAATATCTGAAATTTGCAGCAGAATTAAAGCGCATTCCGGGAAAGGAAAGAGCAGCACAGATCGAAAAGGCGATCAAAACCGCGCAGCTGGAGGATGTCCGGAAGCGTCTGATTAACAACCTTTCCAAAGGTTATAAACAAAGAGTCGGTCTGGCACAGGCAGTGCTGGGCGATCCTGAGACGATTATTCTGGATGAGCCCACCGTCGGTCTGGATCCGAGACAGATGATCGAGATGCGTAAGCTGATCCGCAGTCTCAAAAAAGACCATACCGTTATTTTGAGTTCGCATATTCTGTCCGAAGTCAGTGCAGTGTGTGACCAGATCCTGATTATTTCCAAGGGTGAGCTGGTTGCAAGCGATACGCCGGACGGACTGCAGGCAAAGCTAAAGGGCGCAGGCGAGCTGGAGCTTTGCGTAAAGGGAACTGCAGCGCAGTTAAAGACGCTTTTGTCAAATCTGGACGGCGTAGAAAGCTTTACGACGACAGAAGCAGAAGATGGAACCGTGCTCGCACAGGTTTCGGAGAAGGCGGACTGCGATATCCGCGAGCCGCTGTTTTATGAGCTGGCAGAGAATCGGATGCCCCTGCTTGGCATGGAGAAAAAGACGGGATCGCTGGAGGATATCTTCCTGCAGCTGACCGATAAGCCCGAGGAGGAGACGAAACAATGACAGCGATTTATAAAAGAGAATTAAAAACATTCTTTACGACGGTAACCGGCTGGCTGTTTATTGCAGCACATATCTGTCTTGCCGGACTTTACTTTTTTGCAATCAATCTGCTGTCCGGCTACAGCAATGTCGGACAGAGCTTTTCCAGTATCCTGTTTTTGCTGCTGTTATCGACACCGATTCTGTCCATGCGTATGCTGGCAGAGGAGCGTAAGCAGAAAACGGATCAGCTGATTTTGACTTCTCCGGTTTCGATCGGAGGAATTGTAGCAGGCAAATACCTTGCGATGGCGACCGTCTTTACCCTTCCGGTTGCGGTGATGGCGCTGTTCCCGCTGATTTTAAGCCGCTACGGAACCGTTCCGATGGGCGAAAGCTACACGGCGCTTCTGGCCTATTATCTGTTTGGTCTGACCTGCCTTGCCATTGGCCTGTTCATTTCCTCCATCACAGAAAGCCAGATCATCGCAGCGGTGCTTTCCTTTGCCCTTTTATTTGTAGGCTACATGATGTCCTCCATTACCGGACTGATTTCCCAAACCGGCAACCTGCTGACAAAAATTTTAAATGCTTACAACTTCACCGACCGTCTCGACGCTATGGTGGAGGGAACGCTGAATCTGAAATCCGTCCTGTATTTTGTAACTTTGATCATTGTATTTTTATTCTTAACGGTTCAGTCGATCCAGAAGAGAAGATATCAGGTCTCGGTAAAAACGCTGCAGATCGGCGCTTACAGCAGTGGTATGATCGCCCTTGTCGTAGCGATTGCGGTGTTCTTAAACCTCGGATTTTCCGCCCTGCCGGATCGCTATACGAAGATTGATGTTACAAGCCAGAAGCTATATACGCTGACACAGACGACGAAAAATCTCGTCAAAAATCTGTCTGAGGATGTGACGATTTATGTCATCAATTCGGAAAACAGCCAGGATGAAACGCTGCAGCAGACGCTGAAAAGCTATGCAGAGCTTTCCGATCACATCAAACTGGTTTACAAGGATCCTGTCGTTTCCCCTGATTTTTATAAGGATTATACCGACAGCATTTCCGTAAACTCCATGATCGTGGAATCCGCACAGCGATTTAAGGTAATCAATTACAATAATATTTACGAATATGACTATGACTACAGCAACTATTCCAGCTCTGTCAGCGGCTACGATGCAGAAGGACAGCTGACAAGCGCGATCGCCTATGTGACGAGCGATTCCACCTCCGTTGTTTATGAATTAAACGGTCACGGAGAAGCCAGCCTGGACAGCTCGTTTGAGGACGGCGTGAAAAAGGAAAATGTCGATCTTGCGGAGCTGACACTTTTGACAGAAGACAGTGTTCCGGACGATGCAAATGGTGTCCTGATCCTTTCCCCTACAAACGACTTAAATGCAGAGGATGCCGATAAGCTGATTGCATACTTAAACAACGGCGGAAAGGTTCTGATTTCCACCTCTTATATCGATTGCTTCTCTGAGGAGATGCCGAACCTGACAAAGGTGCTTTCCGAGTTCGGACTTTCCATCGGGGACGGTCTGATCGTGGAGCAGGATAATGCGAGAATGTATCAGAATCCGATTTACCTGCTGCCGAACGTTTCCTCCGACAGCCTGACAAACGGCGTTTACGGAAAGAGCTATGATTATATCATGATGCCGTATGCCCAGCCGATTCTGACGAAGGAGAAGGATGGCGTTACGCTGACCACTCTTTTGACAACCTCGGAGAAGGCGTACAGCAAGACCGATTTAAATCAGTCCTCCGACGTTAAGAAAACAGAGGACGATGCGCAGGGACCATTTACTGTCGGCGTAAAAGCGGTGAAAACACTTGCTTCCGGCGAAGAAGCACAGCTGATTTTATACAGCTCGTCCTATCTGTTCACAGAGTCGGCAAACCAGTACACGATGGATAACAACCTGACGCTGTTCACCAACGCGATCAGCACGATGGCAGGAGAGAGCGAGAGTATTTCCATTCCGACCAAATCAATGGCGTCCACCTATGCGACCGTGCCTACGGCATCTGCTGTCCGCTATGGAATCCTCCTGATGGGCATCCTTCCTATCGGTCTGCTGGCAGCCGGTATTATCATCTGGGTCAGAAGGAGAAAGAGATAAATGAAAAAGCAGAAAATTCAAATTTTGATTTTACTTGTATTATGTATCGTCTGCGTCGGCGGATATTTTATCATCCGGAATCATACATTTGAAACGGAGGAAGAAACCGTTTCCGTTGACGTTACCAACTTCAATAAGGATGATGTGACGGAGCTGATCCTTTCCGGCGACCACGAGGTTCATCTGGTGAAAACAGACGACATCTGGACGGAGAACAGCCTGCCGGATGAAACCATTAAGGAATCGACAGTTAACACGCTGTTGAATGAAATCGCCAACATCACGACGACGGAAACCGTTGTGGAAGCGCCGGAGGATCTTTCCCAGTACGGATTGGAGGAGCCTTTCCGGACGATCACGGCAGTCCTTTCCGATGGAACACAGGTTGTGATTTATGCCGGAAATAAGAGCGATCTGCTTTCTGAGTATTACATCAAAGTGGAAGGCGACGACAATGTTTACCTCGTTTCCAGCAATATCGTGACGGATTTCGATAAGGACCCGGAGGACTTCATCGACGAGACGGAGACCGAAACGGAGACAGCGGATTCTGCAGACGAGACGGCATCAACTGACGCTATAGAGGAAACGGCTGCGGCTAAGACACTGGAAAGCGCAGATGGCGAGACAGAAAGTGCGGACGCAGACGGTGAGAATGTCGGGACGGTTGGCGAAACGGAAACTGCAGAAAGCTCAGAGGACTGACGGATCACAGAAGGTTTCCATATCTGAAAAGTTTAACACCCGGAAGGTTTCCTGAAAACGCCCGGAAGGCGGGAGCTTTACTCCCTCTTTCCGGGCATTTTCTTTGCCATCAGGCGGACGATCTGATTCATTTTCAGCTGTTCCTCCGGTGTGGCATATTTGCGGATCGCCGTGAGGATGGAAGAAATTTCTGTGTCGGAAAAACTGATGGATGCTTCGTAGCTTTTCTGTGCCAGCGCCATCAGAAACGGCAGCAGTTCTTTTTGTGAAAGCGAGCTGCTTTCAAAGACGAGCTTCTGTAAAAAATGCAGCTTTTCTTTGGGAATGCTCTGGACGCATTCTTCCTTCATCCAGTTTGGTTCCGGGATGGTGTTTGTATTGCTGTTTCGTTGACTGGTCATAAAACCCTCCGTTTTGAAAATATTTTTTGGAAAAAGCGGCATTTAGAGCCCATCGCGAAATGCCTCGAACATCTCCTGCTGTTCAGGCGAGAGCATGCCCTTTAAAAATGTCATGGGGTCGAAATTGCCGGGAGAAGTGGTAGTTTCTGTCAAAGATGCTGACGCAGAATCGAAAGCGGACGTTGCCTGCCCGGCGGCAGTATCCGTCTCGCTGCCTGCTCTTGCAGCTGCTTTAGTATAACCGGCATCCGGATTCGTGCCGGAACAGTCTGTATTTGCCGCAGTATCGGCATCTGCGTCGGGCACACTTTCCCTCAACGTTTCGAACAGCTGCATCATCCCTTTCATTTCCTCGAACAGCTCGAGATTTTTCTGCAGGTTGAGAAGTTCTCCAAACAGTGCTTTTTCCCGGGGAGAACAAAAGTTTTTGATCTGCTCAAACAACACGGCAAAGTCCGGCGAGGATGTGCCGGAGGTTTGATTTTTGTATGGAGGGGACGGATGCCTGGAAACATATTCCAGGGTGTAGCGCAGCTCCAGATATTTGATCCAGACCGCGAGATGGCTTTGACCATATGGGTCAAAATATGGCAGCAGGATTTTTAAAATCTGGATATGGTTTTGGGTATAGAGCGTATCAAAGGCGATGACAGCTTCGTTTTCACAGACGTTCATTAAAAAGCTTCCTTCCGGTGTTTATTCTATTTCTATGAAACAGTCAGATAGAATAGGACAACAAGGAATTGCTTTTGCCAGTCTGTCAGAGATCGTCTGTGGGACTCGAAAAATCGTTTGCATCGCGAAGGGGCATTACCCCCGGAGGAAGCAATGCCCTTTGGGATGGGAGCCAGATGCGCTCAGATACCTATGGAATCAGCATCCACAGCCATTATTGCATCCGCAGCCGTTATTCGTGCCGATTCCGCTGCAGCCGTTGCCGCAGCAAGCCAGAAGCAGCAGAATCCAGATCAGGGAATTACAGCCGTTGTTGCAGCCGTCGTTACAGCCACAGCCGTTGTTTGCGCCGAGTCCGTTGTTGCCGCAGCATAACAGCAGAATCAGAATGAGGCAGCAACTGTTGCCGCCGAAAAGACCGCCGTTCTGACAGGTATTGCCGCATCCGCAGTTGGTAGCTGATAAATCACTCATGGTTATGAGCCTCCGAATGGATAGTTATGGTTTAAGATATGACCGCACGCTTGTCCAGGTTTCTCGGTGGAAGAAAAATTTTTGAAACACTTTTCCTATCATTTGCGAGTACACTGGAGCCCGGCGAGCAGGCCGACTTTTTTACTGTCTTCCATAAAATGCAGCACACCTCTTCCCCCATCCTTCCATATCCTAAAAGAAAAAGGATGCGTATACCTTGAACAGGGTAAAGAGAGTTGTCCACGCGACCGCGGCAGAGGTAAACGGGCTTTCCGGAAAAGGTGTGACGGCAGCGGTGCTGGACACCGGGATCGCGCTGCATCCGGATCTTTCCGGGAGAATCGCAGGGTTTGCAGACTTTGTCGGCGGACAGAAGCAACCGTATGACGACAGCGGGCATGGAACCCATGTGGCAGGCTGCCTGTGTGGAAACGGGAAATGTTCCAACGGTCTGTATGCCGGAATTGCGCCAGGCTGCCGTCTGGTAGTATGCAAGGTGCTGGACGAACGTGGGGACGGAAACGTTGCCGCCATGATAGAAGGCATCCGGTATGTGCTGGACACACGCCGGATTTATCATACGAGAATTTTGAATATTTCCGTCGGGATCGGCTCGATCCGGGAAGCTGCGCTCGAGCAGGAGCTGCTTTCTTGGATTGCAAAAGCATGGAATGCAGGGCTGTTCGTCGCAGTGGCTGCCGGAAACAACGGACCTGCCCCGGATTCTGTCTCTGCGATGGGGCTGCAGGCGCACGTCATATCGGTCGGATGCCATGACGGAAGGCAGACCCCGGGACACAAAAATGCCTGTGCCGCTTATTCCGGGAGAGGGCCTGCAAACGGCAGAGTGAAAAAACCGGATTTGGTGGCACCGGGAAGCGGCATTGTTTCCTGCAACGCCTGGTATCGGAAAAATCATTTCTGCTCGGTAAATCATCCGTATACAGCAAAGAATGGGACCTCAATGGCGGTTCCGGCAGTCAGCGCGGCAGCAGCACTTTTGTGGGAAAAGGAGCCGCATCTGACAAACGAACAGGTACGGGAACGGTTGCTATACCATGCGCAGGATCTGGGAGAAAACTGGGGGATGCAGGGCTGGGGAATGCTTCATGTAGGCAGAACGTTAAAGGGATAAATTTTTTTGTTTCAGAAGGATTGACAAAAATTGGATGATTGTATACAATGATACCTGAATTACAGAACACACTGCTTGGAAGAAAGCGGCGAGCAAACGAAGGAGAAGGCATCATGAACAATACATTTACTAACCGTCCGGTCACCATGAATGAGAACAAGAACCTGCTCGAGATCGAAGAGCATATGTACATTCTGGATGACGTGAAGAAGCCGAATGTTTTCCGGAATATGTTCCCTTATTCGGAAATTCCGAAGATTCCGTTCAATGACCGTACCGTTCCGCACGATATGCCAAAGGACATCTGGATTACCGATACGACGTTCCGTGACGGTCAGCAGTCACGCGCCCCTTATTCCACCGAGCAGATTGTAACGATTTATGACTATCTGCACCGACTGGGCGGAGAAAATGGTCTGATCCGCGCCAGCGAATTTTTCCTTTACAGTAAAAAAGATCGGGATGCAGTGTACAAATGTCTGGAAAAAGGATATAAATTTCCCGAAATTACCAGCTGGATTCGCGCGAGCAAGGAGGACTTCAAGCTGGTGAAAGAGATCGGCATGAAGGAAACCGGTATTCTGGTCAGCTGTTCCGATTATCACATTTTCATGAAATTGAAAATGACCCGCAAACAGGCAATGGAGCATTACCTGAGCGTCATCAAGGAGTGCCTGGAAGAGGGAATCAGTCCCAGATGCCATCTGGAGGATATCACGCGGGCCGATATTTACGGATATGTTGTTCCGTTTTGTCTGGAGCTGATGAAGCTGATGAAGGAATATCAGATTCCGATCAAAATCCGCGCCTGCGATACGATGGGCTACGGCGTCAACTATCCGGGTGCCGTTATCCCGAGAAGCGTACAGGGAATTATCTATGCGCTGCACACGCACGCGGGTGTTCCCCACGAGCTGTTGGAATGGCACGGACACAACGATTTCTATAAGGCAGTTGTCAATTCCTCGACGGCATGGCTGTATGGCTGCTCCGGTGTCAACACCTCGCTGTTCGGTATCGGCGAGCGTACCGGTAATACGCCTCTGGAAGCGATGGTATTTGAATATGCACAGCTGCGCGGCACGTTAAACGGCATGGACACCAGGGTGATCACCGAGCTGGCAGAATACTACGAAAAAGAAATCGGCTACCACATCCCGCCCAGGACGCCGTTTGTCGGTAAGAACTTCAATGTCACAAGAGCGGGTATCCATGCAGACGGTTTGCTGAAAAACGAAGAGATTTACAACATTTTTGATACAGAAAAGTTTTTAAACCGTCCGGTTCTGTGCGCCGTATCGAACACCTCCGGCCTTGCCGGAATCGCACACTGGATCAATACTTACTTCCATCTGCCGGAGGAAAAGAAGCTGGATAAAAACTGCGAGCTGGTTCACGAGGTCAAGAAATGGGTGGACGCCGAATACGAAAGCGGCCGTGTTACCGTTCTGACCGATGAAGAGCTGTTGAAGGTAATCGATGATGCCAGCAAGAAACTGGGGATTTTATTGGTATGAGTCAATACGAAAAAGAAGAAAGCTCCGACCGATATTCGCTGAGGGGAAAGGTTTTTCATCAGCTGCGGGAGGATATTTTAAGCGGACATTATAAAGAACACGAGGAACTGCGGGAAATGGCGATCAGCGAAGAGATGGGCGTTTCCCGCACGCCCGTCCGGGAAGCGCTGCGCCAACTGGAACTGGAAGGCCTGGTCAGCATTATCCCGAACAAGGGGGCATATGTGACCGGCATCACCAGAAAGGACGTGGAGGATATTTATGCGATCCGTTCTTTGCTGGAAGGGCTTTGTGCCCGTTGGGCAACCGCGCATATTACGGAAAAACAGCTGGATGCGCTGGAAGAAAATATTTACCTGTCAGAATTTCACGCCAGCAAGGGACATGCCCAGAAGCTGACGGAGCTGGACGATCAGTTTCACGATATTTTATATGAAGCCTGCTCGAGCAAAATGCTGGAGCATCAGCTAAGAGATTTCCATGAATATGTGCGGAGAATGCGCAAGCAGAACCTTTCCGGCAGTGAAAGAGGGCTGGAAGCCGTACTTGAGCACAAGCAGATCATGGAGGCGATCCGCCAGAAGGATGCCGACCGCGCACAGGAGCTGGCAGCCTTGCATATGCGCAATGCTTATGATAATATGATTAAAAACGGGCTTTTGGATGCCTATGATGAAAAGGAGAGAATCGATGGCTAAGATTCAGATGACAACGCCGTTGGTGGAGATGGATGGCGATGAAATGACCAGAATCCTCTGGCAGCTGATCAAGGATGAGCTTCTGCTTCCTTATATTGACTTGAAGACAGAGTATTATGACCTCGGTCTGGAGCATCGCAACGAAACAGATGATCAGGTGACGATTGACAGCGCCAATGCAACCTTAAAATACGGCGTTGCAGTCAAATGTGCAACAATCACACCCAACGCAGCGAGAATGGAAGAGTATCATTTAAAGAAGATGTGGAAGAGCCCCAACGGCACGATTCGCTCCATTCTGGACGGCACCGTGTTCCGTGCCCCGATTTTGGTAAAGGGCATCCGTCCCTGCGTCCGCAACTGGGAAAAGCCCATCACGCTGGCACGTCATGCTTACGGTGATGTATACAAAAATACCGAAATCCGCGTAGAGGGTCCCGGCAAGGCAGAACTGGTGTTCACGGCGGCGGACGGTACAGAAACCCGCGAGCTGATCCACGATTTTACCGGTGCAGGTGTCTTACAGGGCATGCACAATACGGATAAGTCTATCACGAGCTTTGCCCGCGCTTGCTTTAATTACGCAGTGGATACGAAGCAGGATCTGTGGTTTGCGACCAAGGATACAATTTCCAAAAAATATGACCATACCTTTAAGGATATTTTCCAGGGAATCTACGAAAACGAATATCAGGAGAAGTTCAAAGAGCTCGGTATCGAATATTTCTACACCTTGATCGACGATGCGGTAGCGCGCGTCATGAAAGCAAAGGGTGGCTTCATCTGGGCATGCAAAAACTATGACGGCGACGTTATGAGCGATATGGTGAGCTCTGCCTTTGGTTCTCTTGCGATGATGACCTCCGTTTTGGTTTCTCCTGCAGGCGTTTATGAATATGAAGCTGCGCATGGAACCGTTCAGAGACATTATTACAAGCACTTAAAGGGTGAGGAAACCTCTACGAACTCCGTTGCGACGATCTTTGCATGGACAGGCGCACTCAGAAAACGCGGCGAGCTGGACAAGCTTCCGGAGCTGTGCGCATTTGCGGACAAGCTGGAAAAAGCAACACTGGATACGATCGAAAGCGGCAGGATGACAAAGGACCTGGCACTGATTACAGAGTTGACGGATGTCACGGTATTGAACAGCCAGGAATTCATCAAAGCGATCCGGGAAACTATGGAGAAATAAGAGAGGTTCTAAAGCTTGATTAAGAAATTGATTAACAGTAAGCTCGGACAGCAGATCATCAAATTCGGCGCGGTGGGTTTTTTATGTTTCTTCATTGAATACGTGCTGTTGATTCTGTTTAAGGAGCTGCTCGGATGGCCGGTTATCGCAGCCAACACCCTTGCCTTTACCGTATCGGCAATCGTCAATTATATTCTGAGCATTCTTTTTGTATTCGATACGGACAAAAAAGCAAACCAGGGCAAGCAGTTCGCCGTCTTTTTCATTCTTGCAGTCGGCGGTCTGATCTTAAACAATGTCGTCTTAAAGCTCGGCACGATGGTTCTCGACCCGTTCTGGAGCCGTTCCTACATCATCGTTAAGCCGTTTGCAACCGGCGTGGTAATGGTTTATAACTTTATCACGAGAAAGATTTTCATCGAAAAAAAACCGGAAAAAGAAGCTGGTGCTGAAGAAAAAGAAAAACAATAGAATGCACGCTCTGCGAGCATTCTATTGTCATGAATAAAAGAGCCGAAGATTCCTGAAAATCAGGTCCTCGGCTCTTTTTTATTTCCGTATAATTCAAAGGTTTTATACACTGCAGGCGAAAGATCGCGGAGACATTTTACTCGCTCAGCTGTTCCCATTCCTCCATCAGCTCCATGAGCTTGTCTGCGATTTCATCCTTTTCGCGGGAGAGCTTCTGCAATGCGGCAACGTCGGTTGCGATTTTGGAATCGCTCATTTCGAGGTCGATCTGTTTATCCCGCTCTTCGAGGGAAGCAATCTGCTCTTCGCATTTTTTCAGGGCATTTTCCTTTTTGCGGCGCTGGGCTTCCTTTTCCTTCTGTGCCTGCCAGGAAAGCTTTGAGGCAGAGCTTTCTGTGGAAGCTGCAGAGGCAGCAGACGTAGCTAAAGTGCCGAAGGCTGCGGACTCTGTAGAAGCGCCCTGTTGGGATTTTTTCTCCAGGTAATAATCATAATTGCCCAGATACTGGTGCAGCGTGCCGCCGGAAAGCTCCAGAATGCGGTGCGCAGTACGGTTGATAAAGTAACGGTCGTGGGAAACATATAAAACCGTTCCGTTGTAGCTGTTTAACGCATTCTCCAGAATTTCCTTGGAGGCGATGTCCAGATGGTTCGTCGGCTCGTCGAGGATCAGGAAGTTCGATTCGGAAAGCATGAGCTTTGCGAGGGAAACACGTCCGCGCTCGCCTCCGGAAAGGTCTTTGATCCGTTTGAATACATCGTCTCCGGTGAACAAAAACGCAGCCAGCGTATTGCGGATTTCCGTGTTGTTCAGGGATGGATATTCGTCCGAAATTTCTTCAAACAGCGTTTTATCGGGATGCAGGACGTGATGCTCCTGATCGTAGTAGCCGATCTGCACCTTACTGCCGAGTCGGATAGTTCCGGCATCCGGTTCCACCAGCTCGTTGATGAGTTTTAAAATCGTCGTCTTTCCGGTTCCGTTGTCGCCGATGATCGCGACGTGCTCGCCGCGCTTTAACGCAAAGGAAAGATCGGAAAACAGCGTATTGCGGTCAAAGGTTTTTGCCAGATGCTCGACGGTTAAAACGTCGTTTCCGCTTTCGATGCGGGGGGTCAGCTGTAAGTGCATATCGGAACGCACCTCGGTGGGCTTATCCAGCACTTCGATTTTGGCAAGCATTTTTTCCCGGCTTTCGGCACGCTTGATCGACTTTTCCCGGTTAAAGGATTTTAACTTTGTGATGACCTCTTCCTGATGCTTGATTTCTGCCTGCTGGTTTAAATAAGCGTTTCGCTGTGCCTGACGCAGCTGTTCTTTTTTGGCGGCGTAATCGGAATAGTTGCCAGAAAAAACGGTCACCTTCGTGTTGTCGATTTCGATGATCTTCGAAGCGATCCGGTCGAGGAAATACCGGTCGTGGGAGACGATTAAAACGCTTCCCTTATAGTTGAGCAGATAGGTTTCGAGCCAGGAAATCGAGGACATGTCCAGGTGGTTGGTGGGCTCGTCGAGGATGATCAGGTCAGGCTTCTGCAACAGAAGTTTACCGAGTGCAACGCGGGTTTTCTGACCACCGGAGAGCGTGGAAACCGGTTTCTGAAACTCGTCCTCGGTAAAGCCAAGACCCTTTAAAACGCCGGTCAGTTCGCTTTTGTAGGCGTAGCCGTTTTCCATTTCGAAACGGTGCGTCAGATCTGCATATTTCTGCATCAGGTCCTCTAATGCGTCTCCGGAAAGCTGCTTCATGGAAAGCTCCGCCTGGCGGATCTGATTTTCGAGATCGAGCAGATGCTGCTTGACGGAGAGCAGCTCCTCATAAATTGTATTGTCGCTGTTGACGGCGCTGTCCTGCGCCAGATAACCGAAGGTCTTGTCCTTTGCAAAGGCGACTACGCCGCCGTCGGGCTCGAGCTGTCCGACGATGATGCGCAGCAGGGTTGTCTTGCCTGCACCATTTAAGCCGACGATTGCGGCTTTTTCATAATCTTCTATATGAAAAGAACAGTTTTTTAAAACCTGTTTTTCCAGAAATGCTTTTTCGATATTCTGACAGGAAAGTATCATGATGGTTCTCCTTCTTTATACTATGTAACAGTTTACCTGTGTGCAAATAACGTGTCAAGTCCAATCGGACGGTCGGAGTACGCATTGACATTTTTTTAACGCAGGGTATAATAGAATGGAAGTAAATGTTCAGCAGGTCTGCGCATTTACTGCGCTGACCGTAAGAAAACTTAGACTAGAAGGCAAAAATCCTATCGGCATAGCCGATTTTGAATGGATTTTTGCGTGTAACTGTGAGGTTACTGAACAGTTACGAATGGAAAACAGTATCTGACAGCGGACGAAGGAGGCATACGAAGTGGCAGAGAAGGAAATTTCACAGGCTGTAATCGGCAGGCTTCCCAGATATTTCCGCTTTCTGGGAGAATTAAAAGACGAAGGTGTGGAACGGATTTCCTCACAGGAGCTGTCCGGCATCATGAATGTGACGGCATCTCAGATCCGACAGGATTTCAACAACTTTGGCGGGTTCGGGCAGCAGGGCTACGGCTACAACGTCGAATATCTGTATCAGGAAATCGGCAGGATTCTGGGGTTGGACAAAACCCACCACCTGATTATTGTAGGGGCAGGCAACCTCGGACAGGCGCTTGCCAATTATATGAATTTTGAACGGCGCGGCTTTATTTTCACCGGGGTCTTTGATAACAATCCGGCGTTGTACGGGCGTAAAATCCGAGGCATCGAGGTACGTCCGATGGAAGAGGTCGCGGATTTTGTTGAACAGAACAATGTAGATATCGCAGTTTTGACGATTCCCAAAAACAGCGCGGAGGAAGTCGCAGAGCGTCTCGTTTCCGTCGGGATCAAGGCGATCTGGAATTTTGCACATGTGGATTTGAAGGTTCCAAAAGAAGTGCAGGTTGAGAACGTCCATCTGTCCGACAGCCTGATGAAGCTATCTTATATGCTGGAGCGTTACGAAAAGGAGAGCAGGGAAACGAATGAATAAATGCGTTTTGTCAGCGTCGGGCTCTGGCCATCCAGTTGTCTGCTGGCTTTTAACTGCGGCAGAAATGAAACGCTGCGACAGCAATACTTCTGAGATTTTCGGTGTCCCGTCCGTCGTTTTGATGGAACGGGCTGCGCTTTCCTGTGTTGATGTGATTGTGTCGCGTCAAAAAAAGCTGGAAGAGCAGGCAGGGCAGCTTGGCTTACATCCAAAACGGCGCGTCCTGATTGCAGCGGGCGGAGGCAATAACGGGGCGGATGGTATCGCAATTGGCAGACTTCTTTTGCAGGAGGGATATGATGTTTCCTTTTATCTGGCATCCGGTGAAGAAAAAGCGAGTGAACTTTTAAAGCTGCAGCTGCATGCGGCAAAGGCTTACGGCGCCGTCATCTGTGACAAAATCCCGGATGGGGAATATGATATTATTGTAGATGCTTTGTTTGGAATCGGTCTGTGCCGTCCGGCAGAAGGAATTTATCGGGAAGCAATCGAATGGATCAACGCGCAGGATGCCTTTGTGCTTGCGGTGGATCTTCCCTCCGGAATCGAAACGGATACCGGGGCGGTGCTTGGCTGCGCTGTCCGGGCAGACGTGACAGTCACGTTCGGCTTCTGGAAGCGCGGGCTTTTGTTCTATCCGGGCTGCAAATATACCGGAAAAGTGATCTGCACACAGATCGGCATCACTGAGGATGGATTTTTGGATCGGACGCCGGAAGCCTTTACATTTACTGCACCGGTGGCAGAGCTGCTTCCGGCACGCCCTGAGGATGGAAATAAGGGCACGTTTGGAAAAGTGCTGCTGCTTGCGGGCAGTGAAGCTATGGCGGGAGCGGCGATTCTGTGCGGTCGGAGTGCGTTTTATGCAGGAAGCGGCATGGTAAAGCTTTCCTGCCCGACATTGATACATCCGGTGATTCAGACGGCGCTTCCGGAGGCAATGACCGCAGATTCTGTGGAAGCATCCGCCAGCTGGGCGGATGTGATCGGCGCAGGTCCCGGGCTATCTTTATCTGATCGCGCCCGGAAAGAGCTTTTGTTTGTGCTGCAGCAGACCTTGCAGCCCCTTGTGCTGGATGCGGACGCAATCAATCTTATCGCAAAGGACGAAGCACTTTTACAGGAGCTGATTGAACACCAGCAGAATCCGGCGATGCGCCGGAAGCTGATTTTAACGCCGCATCCCGGGGAGCTTGCCCGGCTGGAGGGCTGCGCGATTGAAGAAATTTTAAAACAGCCTGTGTTCTATGCAAAAAAGTGGGCGAATCGTTTGCAGGCAGCTGTTCTGTGTAAGGGTGCGAGAAGCATTGCAGCTTCGCCGGACGGCAGCATTTATATCAATCGCAGCGGCAACAGCGGCATGGCGGTGGCCGGGAGCGGGGACGTACTGACCGGAATTGTGACGGCACTGCTTTCGACGATCGACGATCCGTTCTGGGCGCTGTGTATCGGCGTCTATCTGCACGGTCTGGCAGGCGACTTGGCAGCCCATACAAAGGGCGAATACAGTATGACCTCCAATGATATCGCGGAAGCGGTCTGGGCGGTACTTGTGAAGCAGGAGAAAAATTATGTGTGAGGAAATAATCAAAAATCCATATAGAAGAGTGTGGGTTTGCGTAAATCTGGACGCGCTGCACGACAATCTGCGCCAGATTGCAGCCTGTCGGAAAAATGATGCCGGAATCATCGCGGTCATCAAAGCGGACGGTTACGGACACGGCGCGGTGATGCTGGCGCGGGAAATGGATGAAATTCCGGAAGTCATCGGCTATGCAGTGGCAACGGAGGAAGAGGCAGTATTGCTGGCAGATGCCGGAATCAAAAAGCCCGCGATGGTGCTCGGCTATACCTTCCCGGAGGCTTATGAGGAAATGGCGCTTCGAGGTGTCCATGCGACGGTTTTCACCGATCAGATGCTGGAGGATATGAACTGCGCTGCCCAAAAAGCCGGCAAAAAGATGCATGTTCACATCGCGGTAGACACCGGTATGTCGAGAATCGGCATCCGCCCAGACGATGAGGGACTATCCTTTGTCGCACGCGCGATGCAGTGTCCGAATCTTTCCATTGATGGGATTTTTACTCATTTTGCGACAGCGGATGAAGCAGATAAATCCAAAACGAATGTGCAGTATGAAAAATTTTCGAGCTTTACCGATCGTGTGGAAAAGGAGCTTTCCCTGAAAATCCCGCTGCGGCATTGCTCCAACAGTGCGTCCATCCTGGAGCTGCCCGATATGCACATGGATGCGGTGCGCGCCGGAATCATTCTCTATGGCATGTGGCCGTCAGATGAAGTCAAACGCGACGGCATCGTGTTAGAACCGCTCCTGTCTTTAAAGAGCCGTATCGCTTATATCAAAGAGCTGGATGCAGGGCAGGAAATCAGCTACGGCGGGACATTTCGTACAGCGCATCCTATGCGCGTAGCAACGATTCCGGTGGGTTATGCGGACGGCTATCCGCGCGGACTTTCCAACAAGGGCGATGTTCTGATTGCCGGAAAACGCGCAAGGATCCTGGGACGCGTCTGTATGGATCAGTTCATGGTCGATGTGACAAAGATTCCTGAGGCAAAGGTAGGGGATGTCGCAACGCTCATCGGCACAGACGGCATCGAAACGATTACAATGGAGGAAATCGGCGACCGCTCCGGCAGATTTAACTACGAAACCGCGTGCTGCCTCGGAAAGCGGATTCCACGCGTCTATGAAAAAGGCGGAAAAATCGTCTGTACGCGGGATTATTTTCACGAAGAGAAACTCTTTTTTTAAAGAATGGTATACGCTCTGAGAAAGCAGCCAATACTTGTCCTGAGGTAAAAAAACAGGAAAGGAAGAAAAAAGAGTGAAGCGCGGAGATATTTATTATGCAGATTTAAGACCCGTGGTCGGATCGGAACAGGGAGGTGTCCGCCCGGTGCTGATTATCCAGAACGATATTGGCAACCGTTACAGCCCGACTGTGATCTGTGCGGCAATTACTTCCAGGATGAATAAAACAAAGCTTCCGACCCATATCGAAATTTTTTCCGGGGAATATGAAATCGAAAAGGATTCCGTAATTTTACTGGAACAGCTCCGCACAATAGATAAAAAGAGGCTGAAAGACAAAGTATGCCATCTGGATGCGCGGGTGATGAACCGCGTAAACTCTGCCTTGAAGGTCAGCCTTTCGCTGGATACATAAAGAAACCGTACAAAGCAGATGTTTTCTTGACGTTTTCCAGCCAAAATGCTATGATAAAGAACTAGAAACACGTTAGATAAAGGAGAAAAGAAATGTCCGGACATTCAAAATTTGCAAACATCAAGCATAAAAAAGAAAAAAATGACGCTGCAAAGGGAAAAATTTTCACCATTCTCGGAAGAGAAATTGCAGTTGCCGTAAAAGAGGGTGGTCCTGACCCTGCGAACAACTTCAAGCTGGCACAGGTCGTTGCAAAGGCAAAATCCAACAACATGCCTAACGACACCATTGAACGAGGAATTAAGAAGGCTGCCGGCGACGTCGGCAACGTTAATTACGAATATATTACTTACGAAGGCTATGGCCCCGGCGGAATCGCAATCATCGTCGATGCCCTGACCGATAACAAGAACCGTACCGCTGCCAACGTCAGAAGCGCGTTCACAAAGGGCAACGGCAACATTGGCACACCTGGCTGTGTATCCTTTATGTTCGATAAGAAGGGTCAGATCATCATCGATAAAGAAGAATGCGATATGGAAGCGGACGATCTGATGATGACCGCTCTGGATGCAGGCGCAGAGGATTTCAGCGAGGAAGAGGACAGCTTCGAAATTCTGACCGATCCCGATACTTTTGAAGAAGTGCGCGAAGCGCTGGAGAAGGCAGGCATTCCGATGGCATCCGCAGATGTTACCATGATTCCTCAGAACTATGTCAAGGTAACAGACGAGACTGCATTAAAGGGACTGCAGCGTACCCTGGATCTGCTGGACGAGGATGACGACGTTCAGGCAGTATATCACAACTGGGACGAAGAATAAAACGGACAAAAGACCGGATTTTTGCCGGAAAGACAAAGAGGTAAGAGGATACTATGGCATACGCAAAGGAAACGATCTGTATACAGTCTGGCTGGAAGCCGAAGAACGGAGAGCCGAGAGTGCTCCCGATTTATCAGAGTACGACGTTTAAATATGAATCCTCTGAGCAGATGGGCAGACTTTTTGATCTGGAGGAATCCGGATATTTTTACAGCCGTCTGGCAAATCCGACCAACGACTGTGTCGCACAGAAAATCTGTGAACTGGAGGGCGGCGCAGCAGCGATGCTGACCGGTTCCGGACAGGCGGCAAACTACTATGCCGTTTTCAATATCTGCGAGGCGGGCGACCATGTCGTATTATCGTCCACTGTATACGGCGGAACCTTCAATCTGCTGGCGGTTACCATGAAAAAAATGGGCGTATCCTGTACTGTCGTAGACCCGGATGCGGATTACGAGACGATCTGCAAGGCGTTCCAGCCCAATACCAAATGTGTTATGGCGGAATCTCTGGCAAATCCCGCGCTGGTTGTGTTGGATTTTGAAAAATTCGCCCGTGCGGCGCATGCACATCATGTACCGTTAATCGTTGACAACACGTTTCCGACCCCGATCAACTGTAATCCGTTCGAATGGGGGGTCGATATCGTAACACATTCCACCACCAAATATATGGACGGTCATGCAATGGCGCTGGGCGGTGCGATCGTAGATTCCGGCAATTTCGACTGGTCTGCATACCCGGATAAGTTTCCGGGACTCTGCGCACCGGATGAATCCTATCACGGTGTAGTTTATACCGAAAAATTCGGCAAGGCGGCATACATAACCAAGGCAACCTCCCAGCTGATGCGCGATCTCGGCGCGGTACAGTCTCCTCAGAACGCGTTTCTGCTGAATGTCGGTCTGGAGACGCTGCCGCTTCGGATGGAACGCCACTGCTACAATGCGCAGAAGGTTGCGGAATTTCTGGAAGCGAACGAGAAGGTTGCATGGGTCAACTACCCCGGCTTAAAGAGCAGCAAATATTATGAGCTGGCACAGAAATACATGCCGAACGGCACCTGCGGCGTCATTTCCTTTGGCTTAAAAGGCGGACGCAAGGCGGCGGAAGAAATGATGGATAAGTTAAAGCTTGCAGCTATTGTTACCCATGTGGCGGATTCCCGCACCAGCATTCTGCATCCTGCCAGCCATACGCACCGTCAGATGAACGACGAGCAGTTAAAAGAGGCCGGCGTAGCGCCCGATCTGATCCGTCTTTCCGTCGGTATTGAAAATGTAAACGATATCATCGCGGATCTGGAACAGGCACTCTAAAATCCTCGTATTGCGTTTTGATCCTATGGGAAAGAGTTTTTTTGCACAGTGAGGGCGAAGCATGAGTTGGGGGAAAAAGAAGAAACACGCTTCACAGAATACCATACCGGCAGCTGAGGTCAGGCAGGAGGGGGAGTCTGCGCTTTTTGAGAAAGCGCCAAAGGAACCACCAAAGCCTGCGCCGGGAGAATATCTGGATAACCCGCTTCCCGTTCCCAAACGACATGTCCGCAAAGAAATGAATTACGCTTTTGAACCGTCGCCGGATCTTATGTTTTATGAAATTCCGGTTGCGGATAACGATGATTTTGATGTATAAAATAAATCACTCCTGCACATCCTTTTTGAAAAAGAAATGCGGGAGTGATTTTTTATGGGAAAAAAAGAAGAACAGGAAATGCACCGGGACGAGCGAATCGAGCAGACCGGTCAGTTAACGCTTACAGATAATAAGGAAGAAACCTCGATCCATCTGCTGACGATCATCGGGGAAATTGAGGGGCATGACAACCTCGGAAGCAGCTCCAAAACAACAAAATATGAACATATTCTACCGCAGCTGGCGGCGATAGAGGACAGTAAGAATATTAGCGGTCTGCTTGTTTTGCTAAATACGATGGGCGGTGATGTCGAAGCGGGGCTTGCGATTGCAGAGATGATCGCTTCTTTGAGCAAGCCGACCGTTTCCCTTGTGCTGGGCGGCAGTCATTCCATCGGCGTCCCGATCGCGGTGAGCACGGATTATTCCTACATTGTGCCGTCCGGGACAATGGTAATCCATCCGGTTCGCATGAACGGGACGGTGATCGGCGCACAGCAGACCTATGATTATTTCCGGCAGATTCAGGATCGGATCACCGGTTTTGTCTGCAGCCATTGCAGTGTTTCCAAGCAGCGGATGGAAGAGATGATGATCAAACAGGGGATGTTGAGCCGTGACCTCGGGACGATCCTTGTCGGAGAGCAGGCGGTGTATGAAGGGATTATTTCTTCCGTCGGCGGTATTCGCGAGGCAGTGCAGAAGCTTCATGAGCTGGCAGACGGCTATCGGGCAGGTCGGATGAAAAAGAAAAACAGCAATAGTGACAAGAAGAAAATTAAGTGATATACTAAATTGATCTAGTCTTTTTCTGCCTATGCTAATTTAAAAATCCATTTTGCAGATGTAGAAAAAAGGCAGGTCAGTTGGAGGGATGATTATGGCATCAACTGCGTCGAAAGGAAGGAAAAAGACCCCTGCAAAAACAGGCAGAGGCGGCGCAAAGGGTGGAAAACAAAAAACAACCAGAAAACCGAGTGCAGCTGAACTTCAGGCACAAAGCGCGATTACAAGCGAAATTATCCTGATCGGCGTATTAGCACTCACAATATTGCTATTTTTATGCAATTTCGGCGTGATCGGTGTCATCGGCAATCAGATCAGCCGCGTAATGTTCGGTATTTTCGGCACGATGGCATATGCACTGCCGGTACTTGCCTTTATTGCAATCGCGTTTGGCATTTCCAATCAGGGAAATCGGATCGCGTCCATGAAGCTGACGGCGGGAATCATTCTGTTTTTCCTGCTTGGTGTAGTCTGCTCGCTCCTGTTTCAGGGGGGGACGCTGTCGATGGATTATTCGATCCGGGAGCTGTATTTGGAAAGCGCTGAAAAGCGGCTGGGCGGCGGTGTCATATCCGGCTCCCTTGCCTGGGGGCTGCACCGGCTTCTTGGCATGGTCGGCACAGTACTGCTTTTGTTGGTGTTGGTGATTATCTGCACAGTTATTATCACAGAGCGTTCGTTTGTGAACGGTGTAAAGACTTCTGGCAGATATGTCTATGAGACGGCACGTTCCGATGCGCAGAGGTACCGCGAGCGCAGCGAAAGACGCCGGAAAGAGAGCGAAGAGCGCTATGAACAGCGCCGACAGGCAAACGAAGAGCGCAGCAAACGTCTCCGCCAGGAAAACGAAGAACGTTCCGAGAAACGCAGAGAAGAAGAACTCGCCCGCGAAAAAGAAAGAAAACAGCTCGCCCGCCAGAAGCAGCTTAACGCAGAGCAGCAGCGCGAAGCCAAACAACGCCGCAAGGAAGAGGCTCAGGCACGTCAGGATGCAGATCAGATCTTCCGGATGGAGAAAAAAAGCACGGGCATTATGGCGGACACGACGCTGCGCAAGGCATCTGTCGGCCGTCGCGAGGACATGCACGAAATCACCATAACAGAAAATCCCGGTCAGGTGACGGAGCAGTATACCGTCAGACCGGTAAGTGTCAACCTCGATGCAGACCGCAGGAATGAAACGTTTCCCGATGCAGCGGTTGCGAGTGGGGCAGCTGTTTTAGCGACATCATCGATCATCACAGCAGAAGAGAGCATTCCCGCGGCTGCAGCGGATGCGTCCGGCTCAGCTTTAATGAGCCATGTGCGGATTCACTCCGCATATTTGAACAATGACAGTGACACAACCCCTGTACCACAGGACAACACCGCAGAACCGGCGGATGCATTTTTATCGGGAATGCAGGACCCTGTGACCAGCCAGCCGCAGGCGGATGTTTATCAGGATATGAAAGAAGTTCACTACCTGGAACCGAAACAGCCGCAGCAGACAGAAGCATTTGTACCACTGGAATCCAGGGTGGAAACTTCTGTGGTGGAAACTTCTGCACCGGAGGTTCCCTTGCATATGGATACACAGCCTGCCTGTGCATCACAGAAGCTTGCTCCTGTACAGGAATTGGAGCAGTCGGATTCGGACAAATACGACGCTGTGCCGCCCAAGCTTCCAGGGGATGACAACAAGGACACTGCCGGAGAGCCGACTGTGCTTCCGGCACAAAACCTGCAAAGTACCGGAGTGCAGCGCCCTAAAGCTGTGCCTCCCAAAGCACCCCAGACCGCTACAGAAGCCACTGTCGTTGGTCAGGAGCTTGCTAAGAAACAGAAAGAACAGGAAAAGCAGGCGGCGCAACAGCCACCAAAGCCTGTCGTATACCATTATCCGCCGCTGTCGCTGCTACATAAAAGCAACAACGCCAATAATATGGACAGCGAGTGCGAGCTGAGAGAAACGGCGAAGCATCTCGAGGATACGCTGCAGACCTTCGGCGTAAAGGTCACTGTTACAGATATCAGCCAGGGACCTACCGTAACCCGGTATGAGCTGCAGCCCGATCATGGCGTAAAAGTCAGCAAGATTCTGGGTCTGGCGGACGATATCAAGCTAAACCTCGCTGCGACAGATATCCGAATTGAAGCACCGATTCCCGGCAAGGCCGCAATCGGTATCGAGGTTCCGAACAAAGAGACGATGGCAGTCGGACTGCGGGAGCTTTTGGAAACGGATGCGTTTTCGAACTTCCCGTCTAAAATAGCATTTGCAGTCGGCAAGGACATCGCCGGCAAGGTGGTCGTATCCGACATTGCAAAGATGCCGCATATGCTGATCGCAGGATCCACCGGTTCCGGGAAATCCGTCTGCATCAATACGCTGATTATGAGCATTTTATATAAAGCGAAGCCTTCGGAAGTCAAACTGATCCTCGTCGACCCCAAGGTCGTAGAGCTGAGTGTGTACAATGGCATTCCGCACCTGTTAATTCCTGTCGTAACCGATCCGAAAAAAGCGTCGGCTGCGCTGCAGTGGGGCGTTGCGGAAATGACCGACCGATATCAGAAATTTGCCGACAGCAATGTCCGCGACTTAAAAGGATATAATAAGAAGCTCGAAGAACGAAGACAAAAGGGAGAAGAGGGCATACCCAACGACCTTCCGCAGATCGTCATTATCGTGGATGAGCTTGCCGACCTGATGATGGTCGCGCCGGGAGAGGTGGAAGAAGCGATCTGCCGGCTGGCACAGCTTGCAAGAGCGGCAGGCATCCATCTGATCATTGCGACTCAGCGCCCCTCCGTCGATGTCATCACGGGACTGATTAAGGCGAACATGCCGAGCCGTGTCGCATTCGCGGTCTCCAGCGGCGTCGATTCCCGTACCATTCTGGATATGAACGGAGCAGAGAAGCTGCTCGGAAAGGGCGATATGCTCTTTTACCCACAGGGCTATTCCAAGCCTGTCCGGGTGCAGGGTGCATTCGTTTCGGATAATGAAGTGTCTGATGTCGTGGATTTCTTAAAAAATCAGAACATCGGCAATGTTTACGATGCCAGCAATGAAATCGAGGAAAAGATGAAATCCATCGGAACCTCTTCGGGCAGTGCTACATCCGGCTCATCCGGACCGGAATATGATGCCTACTTTGCAGATGCGGGACGCTTTATTATCGAAAAGGACAAAGCATCGATCGGTATGCTGCAGAGAGTCTTTAAGATCGGCTTTAACCGCGCCGCCCGGCTTATGGATCAGCTGGCGGAGGTCGGTGTCGTCGGTGAAGAAGAGGGTACCAAGCCCCGTAAGGTGCTGATGACCGAAACAGAGTTTGAACAGCTGGTAGAGGAAATCCTCTGATATCAGCATACAAAAGCATAGAACATGTCAAACACAGGCAAAGGAGAATGAACAGATGAAATCAGATATCGAAATCGCACAGGAAGCTGTTTTATGGCCGATTCAGAAAGTGGCCGAGCATCTGGATATTCCGGAAGACGATCTGGAGCTTTATGGCAAATATAAAGCGAAGCTTTCCGACGAATATTTAAAATCCATCGAAGACCGCAATGACGGAAAACTGATTTTAGTGACAGCAATCAATCCGACCCCTGCAGGGGAGGGCAAGACAACGACCAGCGTCGGACTGGGCGAGGCATTTGCAAAAATGGGCAAAAAAGCGGTGATTGCGCTGCGTGAGCCTTCTCTTGGCCCTTGTTTTGGCATTAAGGGCGGAGCAGCCGGCGGCGGTTATGCGCAGGTCGTTCCGATGGAAGACTTAAACCTGCATTTTACCGGGGATTTTCATGCGATTACTTCTGCAAATAACCTTCTGGCGGCGCTTTTAGACAACCATATCCAGCAGGGCAATGCGCTTGGGATCGACTCCAGACAGATCTTATGGAAACGCTGCGAGGATATGAACGACCGCGTGCTGAGAAATATCGTTGTCGGCCTCGGTGCAAAAGCGGATGGCGTTGTCCGGGAAGACCATTTCGTGATCACCGTCGCTTCTGAGATTATGGCGATCCTCTGTCTGGCAGATGACATGGATGATTTAAAGGCGCGTCTGGCAAAAATCGTCGTTGCCTATAACTATCAGGGAGAGCCGGTGACCGCAGCTGATTTAAAGGCGGTTGGCGCAATGGCAGCCCTGCTGAAGGACGCGTTAAAGCCCAATCTGATCCAGACGCTCGAGCATACCCCGGCGATCGTCCACGGCGGACCCTTTGCCAATATCGCACACGGCTGTAACTCTGTCCGTGCAACAAAGGCAGCCCTGAAAATGGCGGATTATACGATCACAGAGGCCGGCTTTGGTGCAGACCTCGGCGCAGAGAAGTTTTTCGATATCAAATGCCGGATGGCTGGCTTAAAGCCGGATGCAGTCGTTTTGGTTGCAACGATCCGTGCACTCAAGTATAACGGCGGCATTGCAAAGGAAGACCTGTCTGCAGAAAATCTGGACGCGCTCAAAAAGGGCATTGTCAACCTGGAGAAGCACATCGAAAACCTGCAGCAGTTTGGCGTTCCGGTGGTTGTTACCTTAAACTCCTTCCTGACCGACACTGAGGCAGAGACGAATTTTGTACAGCAGTTCTGTGAAGAAAGAGGCTGTGAGTTCGCACTGTCCAACGTCTGGGCACAGGGCGGCGAGGGCGGCATTGCGCTTGCGGAGAAAGTATTAAAGACTCTGGAAGAAAAAGAAAGTCATTTTGCTCCGCTGTACGACGAA
>ENA-OPEE01000487-OPEE01000487.1-human-gut-metagenome-genome-assembly--contig:-NODE-487-length-33633-cov-7.055453_pt1 | contig 33633 bp, 27 predicted proteins | sample MGYA00241263_ERZ501506 | MGnify/ENA primary metagenome ERZ501506 (study PRJEB25962, sample SAMEA2042626) | human gut metagenome | biome: human gut; feature: human-associated habitat; material: faeces...
AAAAAAAAGAAAACATCTGTCCTCCCTTAACCGGATAAGCAGATGTTTTCCATCTCAATTTCTTTCAACTTCTATTTTTGTATCTGTTACATGCATCTTGCTCCGCACTTTGTGCAGAATTTTGCACCGGGCATAATTTCATTTCCACACTGTGGGCAGAACATCTTCTGTTCTGCTTCCACTTTGGTTCCGCATTTCGAGCAGAATTTGGATCCAGGTGCAATTTCTGCTCCACAATTCATGCAGTGAAGTCCAGCTGCTGATTCTTCATAGGTATCGTCATATGCTTCCTCTTCTGTTTCGTCTTCATCCATATCCAGCATCAGTTCACTTGTAACATGAACCGCATCCAGCTGTTTTTTCATTCTCTTAAGCAGACCAAGTGAGCCTTTAATCAACTGACTCTTTCCCATTGCCAGTTCATTCACCTGAGCATTTGCTTCTGCCATATTTACATCCAGATAATTGAGCATAACCTTTAAGGTATCTGCACCGGATGCACCTGCATCCATAATCAATAAAGCTGCACCTACTGATTCATCTGTATCGAATACAATAAATGCTTCTCCACCAAAAAGTTCTATGTTTTTCTTTGCAAGAAGAAGATCCTCACAGATACCATCCAGAATAACAGGTGCATCATCTGATATATCCTTATAATTATCATATGTTATTTCTTTAGTCATAAGTTTGTTTTTATATCCAATATTACATGTGTCATAGAACTGGTATTTATCCATTCTTCCTGTTGAAAAAATAACCAGAGAAGCCTCTGCCTCTATATCCCATGTCACTTCCAGTTCTGTATCTGCACCAAGTTCATCTAATACTTCTTTTAATGTCTCTGCTCTTTCTTTTGTAGTAGAAACAAAAAATCCATTATCATCTGAAACACCTGTCAGAAGCTTTAATTCCAGGTCTCTTCGGTCAAAGCCCAGAATATTATGATAACATTCTATTACCGCATCCTTCTGTTCGCCAATTGAGTAAATAACTATATTAGCCAATGCCGGTGCATCCTCTTCATCCTGCCAGTTTTTCTGGATATAAGTGCTCGCTCCGGCATTATCCAGTGCCTGTTGCATTTCATAAAGACTCTCCGTCTCTGAAAGTGTAATTATAGAAGACTGTCCTTCTAATATATTATCATTCAACACAGTAGCAATTCCCGCAGGGTCTTCCGGGAAGTAATTCTGCGCAATTGCAATTACCTGTGCCGGATTTGGTCCTACCTCGGTAATTACCAGCTTATTCTCTGCTACCTGTTGTGCTCCTCTGTTTCCAAATAATGATTTCATTAATCCCATTTACTTTTTCTCCTTTTCTAGTAATATTGACCAGCTGCTATCAACAGTGGAATTATCTCTTCTACATTTATCTTCTGTAACTGTTCTAAGTTACTTCCAATACGATTGATATTCTGTATATTATTCTGACACACGTTAAGTTCCGCCTGCAGATTATTCCGTCTTTCAAGCATTACCTGCATTTGTCCATTTATTTTATCGATGTTCTGTTGTGCAGAATCTTTCTGTGGATTTGCTGTAATAAATCCAAATACCAAGAAATAAAACATAATAATCAGAAAAACAACACCAACCGAAATTGCCACACGAAGAATCGTCCGCACACACCCCAGTATAATTCTGCCAATTCAGCAAAAAAGCCATAACTCATTGCATTCGAGAAAAGATATCTCACATCTGCAATCCAGCGGAACAGGAAAATTACGCTGACAATTCCTATGATGGCACAAACAACAGCTACAATAATTGAAACAGCCTTACCTGTTGCTGAAGTATGTTCCCAACGTGCCAAAAATTCTTCTTTCTTCTGTGATAATGAATTTTCCTGAATTTTAGTCATTTCATCCAGCTGCTTAATATTATTGTTAAGCTTTACCTGCTTCGCATTTTCCGCATTCAGTGCATTGCCAAGCTGTCCTAATGCCCTCTGTTTTCCATCTGACAAAACTTTTTCCATCTCAGCTTTTATATCCGGAGTAATATCTTCACACAGATTTATTTTCTGGATATATTCGCCTACTGCGTTCCATTCCGGCCGATCTTTCTGTGTTTCGCACAACACAAGTCCGTAATATCCCTTGTAACTCCAGACAAAATCATTTTTGATTTTATTGAAAGCCTGCTGGGCAGCTGATATATTGCCCTGTTTCAATAAAGTCATGGCATTCTTATATCTGTTATCCAGTCCATCTTTTCCACTTCCACCGGAAGCTGCAAAATTCATATGCTCAATTGTTTTCTTCAAATCCTGATGAATATTTTCAATATGTTCATCTGTTTTCTGAAACTCTTTTGACAAATTATGTACCAGGAAAAGATTATCGCATGCCATGCATTCATACTTTTCCTCTGTAATTTTTCTTACTGCACCACTGCCACAACTGGGACATTTTATTTCTTCCATTTTCTAGCCCTGCTCCTTTGTATTTTTTATTTTTCTGATTTCAAGCTGCTTCATGATTGCTCCGCAGATTTCCGCAAAAGCAGCTTCATCTGTTGTTGAAGAAAGCTGCAATATCAACTTTCCGATTGCCTCATTTTCTGTTGCCACTGCCGGTGAACTGACCGGATCACTGTATCGCATCTTTTCCAGCACTTTGTCAATTTCTTTGCGGTTGACTTCATCTGTAATCTGCACTCTGCAAATTTCAAGCTGCTGAATAAGTCCTTTAAACACTTCGATGGAACTCTGTTCCTGTGTCTGAACCTTTGTAATATATTTATTACTTGCTGCCATAGCAATCTCAATGATAATGAAGACTGCTAAAATCACACCCTGTAATAAATAGGAATACACCTGATAATCCTCCGGAATTTTCAGGCAGACCTTAAAGAAAACAAAAATCTGAATCACAAGATAGACTCCGCTCAGATATACAAGCGGCATCTTTAATGCGGCCTTTTGTTTTTCCTGCTTATGAAATACCAGAAAAGCAAAAATTGGTTGTATGAGTATTGCAATCAGGCAAAATATGTATTTTAACATTATTTCTCCCTCCTCGTTCCGCATTTCGTACAGAAATTAGCTTCCGGCGGCATTTCATTTCCACAGTTTGCGCAGAAAATCTTCTGTGGAATCACCACTTTTTCACCACACTGGAAACAGAATTTAGCATCCTTCGGCAGACTCATTCCACACTTGACACAGGTAATATTTCCACCTTGCGCCTGCGGCTGCACTGCTGGCTGCGGCTGTGTTGCTGCAATATCCGGCTGCATTGCTGCTGTCCCTGTCTGCGCTGCTGTTACCGGCTGTGCCTGAACTGCTGCATCCATATTGTTTTTCATCATGTCACCCATGGAAAAAGCCAGAGGAATCTGTGCCATCATATTCGCCGGATTCGCTGCAAAGCCTTCATTCTGTGCAAATGTTCTGCTTACATCAAACTGCTGCTCCTGTTGCCAGGTATATCCCTGCAGTTCTCTCGCTTTGGCAAGTCCTTCTGCTTCAATTACGGTAGCATCACGATTTCCCATTGCTTCAAACCGCTTCTGTGCCATGCTGTTATCTAATTTTTTAAGCTCGTCCAAATCCTCCGGCTTAATGGTAACTGCAGACACAAAGAAATTTAAAATCCGGATGCCATAGCTTTCAAGGTCACTTTCCACCTGACCGGCAACGTTCTCGGAAATCTCATTCAAATGCTGGTTGAAAACATTATAGCTGTATTTGCTAAGTTCTACTGCAATGCAATTTTTTACTCTTGTAACTAAAAGGTCTTTAAAAAATTTCTGAATATCTTTGGTGGTCATTGCTTTTTCGGTACCAACCAGATTAATCAGAAGCTTTCTTCCATCCTCTATTTTCAGTCCGAAAGAACCACTGGCACCGGCACTGTAACTATAGCCGTAATTCGGGTCACGAACTGTCACCTGACTTGGTGTTCCCCATGCGATATCCATCATGGTCGCAAGGTTAATAAAATAAACCTCCACATGGAACGGACTTACTCCGCCCGAAACCAGATTTCTTATTTTGGAAATAAGTGGAATGTTTTTCGTTTCTAAGGTATAACGACCTGCTTTAAAAGAATCCAGTGCCTGTCCGTCACTGAAAAATACTGCCTCCTGCGACTCATGCACAATCAATTGTGACAACGTATTAAAGTCTTCTGCGGGATGCTTATAAATAAGAGTTGAATTATCCCCTTCATATTTGATCACTTCCTGAATAGCCATCAAACTTTCTCCTTTCGTAAATTTATATAAACTCCTTTCTCGATTATACTATAAAACTTCCATTTTGGACACTTTTTTCTTCCATTTTGGATATTATTTTCTCAACGAGGTGATACTTATGTCAGAAAGAATTAATCAACACCTGCATCCACTGGTAGGTTCTAACATCCGAAGACTGCGGAAAGAACAGGGTTTGAAAGCCACTGAAGTCATTGCGAAGCTCCAATGTGATGGCATCAATGTAACTACCGGCATATTCAGCAAGGTGGAAAATGGTTATAATAACCCAACGGTAGATATGCTGATTGGATTGACCAAGATTTTTAATTGCGATTTTAATGAATTCTTTAAACAATAACAGGCAGCTAAACGGCGAATGGTTTAGTTGCCTGTTGTTGTTTTGTCATATAAAAAGGGAGCCATCCAAAAAGAATAGCTCCCTAAAATTAATTATGCTTGAACTCTTAAATGTGTTGATTTTTTATACACTTTTCTTAGAACTTACCAGCTTTTGCTGCTTCCTCAACAGAAACGGCAACTGCTACTGTAGCACCAACCATTGGGTTGTTACCCATTCCGATTAAGCCCATCATCTCAACGTGAGCTGGTACGGAAGAAGAACCTGCAAACTGTGCATCAGAGTGCATACGTCCCATAGTATCTGTCATACCATAAGAAGCAGGACCTGCTGCCATGTTATCTGGGTGAAGTGTACGTCCTGTACCACCGCCGGATGCTACGGAGAAGTACTTCTTACCCTGCTCGATACATTCCTTCTTGTATGTACCTGCAACCGGATGCTGGAAACGTGTTGGGTTTGTAGAGTTACCAGTGATGGAAACACCTACGTTCTCATGATGCATGATTGCAACACCTTCCTGAACATCATCAGCACCGTAACATTTTACAGTTGCGCGAAGTCCGTTAGAGTATGCTTTCTCATATACGATGTTAAGCTTTGCAGCCTTGTAATCATACTTTGTCTCTACGAATGTAAATCCGTTGATACGGGAAATGATCTGCGCTGCGTCTTTTCCAAGACCGTTTAAGATAACACGAAGAGGTTTCTGACGAACCTTGTTTGCCTTCTCAGCGATACCGATTGCACCCTCAGCAGCTGCAAATGACTCATGTCCAGCTAAGAAACAGAAGCACTCTGTCTCCTCCTCAAGGAGCATCTTACCAAGGTTACCATGTCCTAAACCTACTTTACGATGATCTGCAACAGATCCAGGAATACAGAATGCCTGAAGTCCTTCACCGATTGCTGCGGCAGCATCAGCAGCTCTCTTGCATCCCTTCTTGATTGCGATTGCAGCACCTACAGTGTAAGCCCAGCAAGCGTTCTCGAAACAAATTGGCTGAATCTTCTTAACCTGATCGTAAACGTTCAGTCCAGCGTCCTTTGTAATCTTTTCAGCTTCTTCGATAGAGCTGATACCATAGCTGTTTAAAACAGCGTTAATCTGGTCAATTCTTCTTTCATATCCTTCAAATAATGATGCCATTATATCGTTCTCCTTTCCAATTATTCCTGACGTGGATCGATAATCTTAACTGCATCGTCCACACGGCCATACTGACCCTTGGCTTTCTCCCAAGCTGTGTTAGGATCATCACCCTTCTTAATGAAGTCAGTCATCTTTCCAAGAGAAACGAACTGGTAACCGATTACCTCGTTATTCTCGTCAAGAGCGATACCTGTAACATATCCTTCAGCCATCTCAAGGTAACGAACACCCTTCTCTTTTGTTGCATACATAGTACCAACCTGAGAACGAAGTCCCTTTCCTAAATCTTCCAGACCAGCACCTACAGCAAGTCCGTCATCAGAGAATGCAGACTGTGTACGTCCATATACGATCTGTAAGAAAAGCTCTCTCATAGCTGTGTTGATAGCATCACAAACTAAGTCTGTATTTAAAGCTTCCAGAATTGTCTTACCCTGTAAAACTTCTGCAGCCATAGCAGCTGAATGAGTCATACCAGAGCAACCGATTGTCTCAACTAATGCTTCCTCAATGATACCGTTCTTTACGTTAAGAGAAAGCTTGCAGGCACCCTGCTGTGGTGCACACCAGCCGACACCGTGTGTAAATCCTGAAATGTCCTCAATTTTCTTGGAATGAACCCACTTTCCCTCTTCCGGGATAGGAGCTGGCTCATGCTTTGCGCCCTTTGCTACAGGACACATGTTTTCAACTTCCTTTGTGTAAATCATCTTAAGACTCCTTTCGCATGTTAATTGTAGATAAACTCGTTATCATTCGACATACCGCTAATATTTTTGCATATTTTTTTCCTAAAGTCTAGTGCAAATTCGCACTTTTTTAGATACAACTACTATTTTTCTTTTTTTGCCACAATATGGTCTGCATCCTTGTAGATATGGTTTGCCGGAATCACTCCGCGGACAGAAGAAAGCGGATAGACATTACAATTCGGGCAGATAACCGTACCCGGATTTAAAACAGAGTTGCATCCTACCTCTACGTGATCTCCGAGCATAGCTCCAAATTTCTTAAGTCCTGTTTCAATTTCTTCTCCGGAATCTCTGTTGTCCTTTACAACCACAAGTGTTTTATCCGATTTTACATTGGAGGTAATTGAACCGGCTCCCATATGGGACTTGTAACCGAGAATGGAATCCCCGACGTAATTGTAATGTGGTACCTGTACCGTGTTAAAAATGATATCATTTTTGATCTCCGTGGAATTTCCGACAACCGATCCTTTTCCAATGATCGCACTCCCGCGGATAAATGCACAGTGACGGATCTCGGCATCTTCATCAATAATCAGCGGTCCGTTCAGGCATGCAGTAGGCGCAACGGTTGCACTCTTTGCCACCCAGATATTTTCTCCACGTTTCTCATAAATTTCCGGATCGAGTGTCGGACCGAGCTTTTTGATAAAATCGCTGATTCCTTTTAATGCTTCCCACGGATATGTAAACTGTGAAAGATACTCTCCCGCGATAGACTGTGATAAATCATACATGTTTTTGATTTTTGCGTTTTCCATTTTTTAATCTCCTTACATTTTAATTTTCATGATTACTGATCGTTTTTCTTCCAGACTCTTCCGTTTCCTTCAAAGCCGTTGTTTCCTCTGCGGCTGCTGCTTCCTTCGGCGGTGCCTCCCCCGGATTATCAAAATCAAACGAAATCTGATCATTTTCATATTTCAGGCAGGTGTCAAATGTATTGCCTGCCTTTGAGGTAAATCCGGCAATCTTCTGCTTCGTCTTTCCGGTCGTCAGCAGTTCTTTCATCACTTCTTCGGAAAGTTCCACCTTAGCAACGGTATGCCAGATCTTAAATCCGCACGCACATTCATACCTCCACTGCGTCTTCATCAGCATTTTGCCGCATTTCGGGCACGGCACGGTTGTCTCTTCCGGTTTCGGTTTCTCTGGAAAATCAAATGCGATCTCCCCTTCTTCCGTCAGTTTCAGCGGCGCATCAAATTTCATACCGGTCTTTGCCACAAATCCCGAAATTACCTCTGTCTTCTTTTTCGTCAGAAGCTCTTTCACCTGCGCTTCTTTCAGCCGGACACTTGCGATACTTCCAATCATAAAGCTGCAGCTTTCCTTATCATCTTTTTTATGATTGGCACACATAAATCCAAACGGTGCCACTACAATATCCCCACCACACTTCGGGCACTTCACATCTTTAACTTTCTTTGGCTCTACATTGTCAAAATCAAATTTCAGCCCGGTTACTTTCCCGTTTTCATCTTTTGCGAGAGCTACGCGCGCATCAAATTTCTTCCCTGTTTTTGACTTAAACCCACGCATGGTTTCCGTAATGCCATCGTTTAAAAGCTGCCGGACCTGTGCTTCCGTAAAAGATTTCTCTGCCATCTTCCCAATGGAAAACCTGCAGCTGTTTTCATCGCCCGGCTTATAGTTAGCACATCCATAACCAAAAGAGGTCGCAATGATCTCACCCCCACAGAGCGGACACTTTACATCGCGGATCACTTTCTGTTCCACGCTGTCAAAATCAAATACGATATTCGTCTTTCCCTCTTCGGTTTTCTCCAGTTTCAGGCAGGCATCAAATTTTTTACCGGTTTTTGATTTAAAACCGCGCAGGGTATCTGTGTGACCATCCGTCAGGAGCTGCTTTACCGCAGTAACCGACAGGGTTTTTCCGGCGATCGTTCCAATGGAAAACCGGCAGCTGTTCTCATCGTCCGGTGAAAAGTTTACACATCCATAGCCGAAAGATGTCTTTTTCATCTGTCCGCCACATACCGGGCACTTTACCTCCGGAATAATTTCCGGCTCTACGTCCGAAAAATCAAATGCAATATTAACTTTTCCGTTTTCATCTTTATCTACCTTAAGTTTTGCATCAAACCGTTTGCCTGCCTTGGATTTAAACCCGCGAATGGTCTGGGTATGCCCCTGTTCGATAAGTTCTTTTACCTGTTCCTCACTCAGCTGAACACCTGCAATTTCGCCAATATTAAAATTACATCCTGATTTATCATTCTTATAATTCGCACATCCATAGCCAAATGGCGTGGTTACAAGTTCTCCACCGCATGCCGGGCATCTGACACCGATTTTTCTTCTCGCACCGGCACCCCTTGCATGTTTCCCGGCAAAATTACTGATGCGTTCCGCAAGCGGTTCCCGCAGATCCTGTCCGATCATCTTTTCCGTTTCGGTACGGATGAAATCTTCCAGTTTCGTCCGGTAATCCCAGAAATCCACGGTTCCCTGTGTAATTCCATCAAGTCCCTTTTCCCAGGAAGCTGTCATCTTCGGGTTCAAAAGTGCCGGGACGGTCATGCTCACCACTTCAAATACCATCTCCCCGAGATTTTCCGGTGTGAGCACCTGCGTCCGTTTATTCAGATTGAGGTAATGGATACGGACCAGTTTCTTAATGATCTCCGCACGGGTGGCAGAAGTACCAATTCCCGAACCTTTGATCTGTTCCCGAAGCTCCTCATCCTCAATCAGCTGTCCTGCATTTTCCATGGCAAGCACCATGGAACCGGAGGTGTACCGCTTCGGCGGTGAAGTTTTTCCCTCTTTCACCTCATATCCATCCACGGAAATCTCGTCGCCCTTTTTCAGCTGATCTGCCAGATGTAGCAGTTCCTTCGGATCCGAATCTTCTTCCTCTTTCTTTGGAATTCCTGCAATTTCCAAATAACCTGGTGCCTTTAATACACGTGCGGACGCATAAAAACGTTCCTTCTTTTCCCCCACATCCACAGCAACCGTCATTTTTACATTCTGATATTCTGCCGCCGGATAAAACACACTGAGAAATCTCCGCACGATCAGATCAAATACCGATTTCTGCAGAGCATTCAGTTTCCCAAGCTCCGTGAGCTGACCGGTCGGAATGATCGCATAGTGGTCTGTCACTTTAGCATCATCGGTATACTGCGTTCCTGCAATATTTCCATACAGCTTTCTGTCGAGAATCTGCTCCACAAAATCCGAAGTCGGCTCATATCCCCGCAGACGGCTGATATTTTTATGGATTTCCTTTGCCACCGGAGTGGAAAGCACACGCGCATCGGTACGCGGATACGTTGTCAGTTTCCGTTCATACAGATCCTGCGCCACCTGTAAGGTTTCATCCGGGCTGATCTTGAATCGTTTTGCACATTCTGCCTGCAGCTCTGCCAGATTAAACAGTAATGGCGCCCGTTTTCTGGAAATATTCTTTTCCATGGATTCCACAATCGCAGAATGTCCCTGCACGCGGTCAATCAATGCCAGTGCATCCTTCTTTTCCCGAAATCCGTTTTCCTTATACAAAAGCGGCGATGCAAAGTACCCTGATCCCTCGACGGCTTTCCACTCGCCCTGAACATGTGCATCTGTAAAATTTCCGACAACACGGTAAAACGGTGTCTCCTTAAAATTGCGGATCTCGCGCTCACGGATCACGACCATCCCAAGCACACAGGTCATCACGCGCCCGACCGCAATAGCGGTATAAGAACGTGTTCCCGCCGCATTGTTTAACAATCCTCCATATTTTACCGACATTACACGGGAAAAATTAATGCCCATGGCATAATCTTCAATGGTACGCATAATACCGGATTTTCCAAGATTTTCATAGGCAGACATCGGTTTTGCTTCCCGGATTCCCCGTTGGATCTCTTCCTCTGTCTGGGAATCAATCCAGACCCGGAGTTCCTCCATGCCGTCTCGCACACCGCCGAAATTGCGGATATTTTCCTCAATCGTCTGTCCTTCTTTTCCGGCATCTCCTGCCCAGTAGACACGGTCGATATCCTCGCGCATCAACATTCCGTGAACCACATCATACTGCCGGCTGACATCTTTGATCACATCATATTTATATTCTTTTGGAAGAAATGGCAGATCTTCCAGTTTCCACTTTTTGTATTTTATATCATAACTTTCCGGATATACCATGGCTACCAGATGTCCCACGCACCAGGTGATTACATACTTCTGGTTTTCCAGATAGCCATCCCTGCGGCCTCCGCTCACCCCGAGAACTTTTGCAAATTCCTGGGCAACCGACGGTTTCTCCGTTATGATCAGTGACTTTCCCATCTTCTATCCCCTATTGGCAAACTTTTTCTATAATTCGTTCATATCAATCAGCTCAAACCGGTCATCCGTTTTGGCATGTTCTGCCAGCATCGGTTCAAACCGCGTTGCAGAGAATAAAAAGATATGCTCCGAACGGATTTTTGCCTTTTCCATGTTCTGATACAGTTCCTCGCACATCTGCGATGTCAGCTGTGGCTGATCCCAGTTACAAAGTCCCACAATATTTCTGCGGTCTGTGCTCTGGGCAATAATATCAATGTTTCCTGTCTTTCCAACCCAGGTTCCGATCTTATGAACCGGAAACGGCATGCGTCCCATTTGATTTAAAAGCATCATATACTCCATGCAGACATTCCGGAAATAACGTTTCAGATATGTGCCAAGTTCCGGTGCAATGTAGCGGTCGTAAAATTCATGCGGTTTCAGCAGATAAAGATCCGACATGTGGGGAAATATAAATTTAAACCAGAAATTAATAAATGTATCTTTGATCTGGTATACCCCTTTTTTGGCATTCTCCCAGCCGCCGGTCTGAAACGACTGCACTTTCTCTACAATATCAAAATGGCTGAGATTTTTCATATAAACACTGATCTTTGCACGGGAATATCCGGTTTTTGCATACAGGTCATTCAGTTTATTATATCCCTGTGCAATTGCAGATAAAATTGTGTTATAGACGGAAAGTTCACGCAGTTCTGCAGAAATTTTCTGTTCTGCCATATGAAACAGATATCCCCCCTCCGTCAGCACAAGCCGGTAAATATTCTCCCTGTATGAAATTTCCGGATTCCATGCTTCCATAAATCCCGGCACCCCACCGATGGTTCCATAAATACGGATACAGTCGCTGACCGAAAGTGCCGGAAATGTCCGGACAACTTCCAGGAAATTCAGATCTTCCACTTTATGCAGTACATCAATACGACGGAATCCATCCCCGAACGCATCTTTTGCATCCTGCGTGGCCCATACAATGGAAGAAGACGCCAGAATGATCATTACCGGTCCCGGATAAAGCCTTTTCATCTTCAGTTTTAAAATACTTTTGACAAATTCCGGATCTCTTTTAATTGCATACTGTGCCTCATCAATCACAATCACCAGTTTTGATGCATCTCCGCTTTTTACCCGGTTAAAAAATTCATCATAGGAATATCTGCTCAGCTTCATCTGAAAAGCATTTTGAATTTCTTCTCCCATTTTCTGCATCTGTTCCTGTGCGGAAAGCTGTCTGCATCGATAATAAAAATACTTTTTCCCCACACAGAATTCTTTGATCAGCTGTTCTTTCCGGCAGTCCATTCCGCCATACAAAAGCATCAGCTGGTTTCCTGATTTTTCATACCAGCCTTCCAGTTCTTTGAGATCTGTTTTTTTTGCGTTCATCCCGATTCCTCCGTACAAAATTCCTTCTGCTAAAAGAAATTATATCACTGATTAATATCTCTCACAAGGTTTTCGGCAAAAAGAAAGAAGTGCAGTTTTTGCACTTCTCTCCCAAAATCCGTATTTCAATTTAATACTTATTTCTTTGTGATATATCCCTGTGCCTTTAACAGCTCTGCACATAAAACTGCACCACCGGCTGCACCACGAACGGTATTGTGAGATAATCCAACGAATTTCCAGTCATATACGGTATCCTCTCTCAGACGTCCGACAGAGATTCCCATGCCATGCTCAAAGTTTACATCCAGGCTGACCTGCGGACGGTTGTCCTCTTCTAAGTACTGGATGAAATGTTCCGGTGCACTCGGAAGCTTCAGTTCCTGTGGCACACCACTGTAATTCTTCAGTGCTTCGATCAGCTGCTCTTTGGTAGGTTTCTTCTTGAATTTAACAAATACAGCTGCTGTATGTCCGTTTAATACCGGCACACGGATACACTGGCAGGTAATGACTGGTGAAGTTGCAGGAACAATCTGCTTCTTCTCATCATCTACATGCCCCCAGATACGCAGAGGCTCTTTCTCAGACTTTTCTTCCTCACCACCGATGTATGGAATAATGTTTCCAAGCATCTCTGGCCAGTCCTTGAACGTCTTTCCTGCTCCGGAAATAGCCTGATAGGTAGTGGCAACTACTTCATACGGCTCAAACTCTTTCCATGCAGTCAGAACCGGCGCATAACTCTGGATGGAGCAGTTTGGCTTTACTGCTACGAAACCGCGCTTTGTACCAAGACGCTCTTTCTGATACTTGATAACTTCCATGTGCTGTGGATTGATTTCTGGAACTACCATCGGCACATCCGGTGTCCAGCGGTGGGCACTGTTGTTGGAAACAACCGGTGTCTCTGTCTTTGCGTAATCTTCCTCGATCTTTTTGATCTCTTCTTTTGTCATGTCTACAGCAGAAAATACAAAGTCGACCTGAGAAGCTACCTGCTCTACCTCATTTACATTCATTACTACAATATTCTTTACAGCTTCCGGCATTGGAGTATCCATTTTCCAACGATCTCCTACTGCCTGCTCATAAGTCTTTCCTGCACTTCTTGGGCTTGCTGCAATCGTGGTAACCTCAAACCATGGATGATTCTCCAGCAAAGAGATAAATCTCTGTCCTACCATACCTGTTCCGCCAAGGATACCAACTTTTAACTTCTCACTCATTTTTCCAATCTCCTCTGTTCTTTTCTTTATACGCGGACACCTGTCTTTTACAGAAAAACATTTTTGTTTTTTGTCCGCGTTACACGAACATGTGTCTTTATAGGAAATATATTACTTGAAACCAGGTAAAATTACAAGGAACAAATTGTCCTAAATAAATAAAATATTCCTCAAATATATGTAGGACTTGCACAATCTGAAATACCGACTAAGCGGTATTTCAGGCAATATATCAGAGATGTACCGCAATTACGTACATCGCATCGACAAGCGATTCTGCATGCGATGTGCTCCTTTTGTCTCATTTTTTCTCCAGATATGCCTCTTCGATTGCGATCACTTTCTTCATCGCCTCATCCCCTGGTGCACCGATCGTCAGACGCTTGTTGACACAGGTTTCCATGGAGATTGCATCATAGACATCCTCCTCAAATACCGGAGAAAACTGTTTTAATTCTTCCAGACTCATATCATCAATCGGCATCTGTTTGTCCAGACAGTACAAAACAATACGTCCGATAATTCCATGCGCATCGCGGAACGGAACCCCGTGATTTACAAGATAATCGGCAGCATCCGTCGCGTTGGTAAAGCCGTGTGCGGCACTCTTTCTCATAACATCCTTATTGAATTTCATGGTATCAAGCATGCCCGTGAATAACGCAATACAGCCTTTCGTTGTGTCGATGGCATCGAAGGAAAGTTCCTTGTCTTCCTGCATGTCTTTATTGTAAGCAAGCGGAATCCCCTTCATCGTGGTCAGAAGCGACATGAGCGCGCCATACACACGCCCGGTCTTGCCTCGGACAAGTTCTGCAATATCCGGATTTTTCTTCTGTGGCATGATACTGCTTCCGGTACTGTATGCATCATCAATCTCTACAAATTTGTATTCGTTGGAATTCCAGATGATGATTTCCTCGGAGAAGCGGCTTAAATGCATCATAATGGTTGCCATGGCAGACAGATATTCGATCAGGTAATCGCGGTCGGAAACACCGTCCATACTGTTTAAGGTCGGTCCGTAAAAGCCAAGAAGCTCTGCAGTATATTCGCGGTCAAGCGGATAGGTTGTTCCTGCCAGTGCGCCGGAACCGAGCGGGCAGTAATTCATGCGCTCGTAAATATCGTGCATACGGGAACGGTCACGCTTAAACATTTCAAAGTACGCCCCCATATGATGTGCGAGTGTGATCGGCTGCGCTTTCTGCAAATGGGTAAATCCTGGCATAATCGTCTGCATATTTTCTTTCATAATGCGAAGCAGTACCTGCAGCAGCTGTTCCAGCAGTTCATCCGTCTCAAGAACCTGCTGCCGGGTATACAGACGCATGTCCAGTGCCACCTGATCATTTCTGCTTCGTCCGGTATGCAGTTTCTTTCCGGTATCTCCCAGACGGTCAATAAGGTTTGCTTCCACAAAACTGTGAATATCCTCATATTCCGAAGTGATGGCAAGCTTTCCGCTCTCCACATCCGCAAGAATTTCCTGTAAACAGGAAACAATCGTCTGCATCTCTTCCTGTGTCAGAATGCCCTGCTTTCCAAGCATACGCACATGTGCAATGGAACCCTCAATATCCTGCTTGTAAAATTTCTGGTCAAACGAAATGGATGCATTAAAATTGTAAACCAGCTGGTCTGTCTCCTTCGTAAATCTTCCGCCCCATAACTGTGCCATATCTAAATTCCTCTCTTTCTTAAATTCTTTGTTTTTTTATAAAATCTGTTCTTCCTGCTGTCTGCGCAGTACGATTTCACGGTCGCGGTCACGCTTGGAATACACACACCCACAGTAGTACTGCCGGTACATGTGATACTCCTTAGAAATTTCGGTCGACTTTTTATAGCCTTCCTTCTTTTTAAAATCCGAAAACAGATAACGGACACCAAAGGTATCTGCCAGTTCTGCTCCGATCTGATTTAACTTTTCCGCATTTTTCAGCGGACTGATGGATAGTGTTGTCGTAAAGAAATCAAATCCGTGCGCTTTTGCATAAGACGCAGCCTCGGAAAGCCGCAGCCGGTAACAGGCAAAACAGCGCTCTCCCCCTTCCGGGATCTCTTCCATGCCCTTTGCCATATCGTAAAACCGCTGTGTATCGTATGCACCTTCCACAAAAGAAACCGGATATTTTGTAGGAAACTCAGCAATAAAACGTTCCTGCTCCTTTGCCCGCATATGATATTCTTCCGGCGGATAAATATTGGGATTGTAATAAAATACCGTTACATGGAAATGTTCTGCAAGACATGCAATACAATAAGAACTGCACGGTGCACAACAGCTGTGCAAAAGGAGGCTTGGAGCCTCCCCTGCCGTACAGTTTTCACGGATCAGATCTTCCATTATTTTCTGATAATTTTTTTTATTCATCTTTCATCTGTATACATCTGATTAAAAATTTCTTTTCCGGTCTGCGTCCGGAAAATTTGCTGATATGCCTGTTCAATTCCGTGACGATTGACGTCATCTTCATATAAATTGACCAGAAAATCTGCCTCCACCAGAATCTGATAATCCAATCCTTCGATATTATCATATGTATGATGATGTCCGATCAGATAGCAGATACGGTCGATCAGATAATTTTCAATTCCCACATCGGAAAGCATTCTCTGTGCCACAATCGGTCCTTCCTGCTCCTGCAGCTTTCCGTCACACCGTCCATACTTTTCTTCTGCCGGACGGATTCCAATGTCATGGGTATAAGCGGCTGCTTCCAATATAAAAAGGGATGTCTCGTCAAGCCCTTCTTTTGTTCCGATGATTCTTGCGAAACTATGCACTTTCATGAAATGCTGAATCCGTTTCGGATCTCCGGAAAAAAAGGCGATCATCTGTAAAAACAGCTCATCCAGCTGTTGCCTGCTGTAATAACTACTGTCACTACTGTCCATTCTGTGTTTCTCCTTTATCTAACATCTGCAGTGCAAACGTCGCTGCAATGTAAACAACTGCACATAAAATAATCAATACTGTTTTTTTCCCGGCAACACCGGCACAAAGTTCTGCCAGAATAAGAAGTCCATGCACCCAGAGTTCCGCATGATGCAGCATCACTGCAATAACTGCCTCAATGATAACAAGCAGACACATAGGAACTACCGGAACGTTAAGGACTCTCACCCCTACAATCACCATAATTGCAACAATTGCTGCAAAGGCCAGTAATGTCGGTACCTGAAACGTCTTTTTGTTCTTGTCCATTTTTTACCTCAACCTTTATTCTTATTTTCTTTGTCTGCGCCCATTATACCAATTTCATGCCTAAGAAACAAGCACTTTTTAAAGTAAAAAAGACACGTTTTGTATCGGATACCCGATACAAAACGTGTCTGAAACGAAGCCAATAAGGGGACTCGAACCCCTGACCCACGCATTACGAATGCGTTGCTCTACCAACTGAGCCATATTGGCAAAACGTACTTGTATATAATACCAAAACCGATTCAGAAAATCAACTGTTTTTTCATAAAATTTATATTAAAAAAAGATTGACTTTTCACATGGATTCTGTAGAATAGAAACTGTTGAGTTTATAATCAGTAAACAAAAAATCAACTAACAATCATGTTTCATAAATTTACGGGAGGCATGCCATGGACATTGGACACCGCATGAAAGAACTGCGCATCCAGTACGGACTGACGCAACAGGAGCTGGCGGACCGTGCCGAGCTGACCAAGGGCTTTATCTCACAGTTGGAACGAAACCAGAACTCTCCGTCCATCGGAACTCTTCTGGATATCATCCAGTGCCTTGGTACGACACCAGCAGAATTTTTTACAGATGAAGAGCCGGAACAGATTGTTTTCAAACAGGAAGATTATTTTGAAAAAACCGACGAAGAAAAACACTGCTGTATTGAATGGGTCGTTCCCAATGCACAGAAAAACCAGATGGAACCGGTTCGTCTGACTTTACACGCCGGTGGACGGTCAGAAGTTTATCAGCCCCATGAGGGGGAGGATTTCGGTTATGTAATCACAGGAAACGTCCGTATCCACTATGCCGGACAAAACCAGACGGTACATGCCGGGGAATCTTTCTATTTTAAAGCAGGAAAAAAGCATTATCTAGAAAACACCGGTTCGAAAGATGCCGTCATCATCTGGGTTACTACCCCACCAAATTTTTAAGAGGACAAACGTATGAGTAAACATTTAATTGATTTTATTGGAATTTCCAAATCCTACGATTCCAATCTTGTGTTGGATGATTTAAATCTGTATATCCGGGAGAATGAATTTCTGACCCTTTTAGGTCCGTCCGGATGCGGAAAAACTACAACCCTGCGTCTGCTGGGAGGCTTTGAAAGCCCGGACAAGGGACAGATTCTGTTTGACGGACAGGATATCACAGCTCTTGCAGCCAATGAACGGAAACTGAATACCGTTTTTCAGAAGTATTCTCTTTTCCCGCATATGTCCATCGCCGAAAACATTGCATTCGGCCTTAAAATAAGTAAGAAAAGCAAAGCATATATTCAGGATAAAATCAAATATGCCTTAAAACTGGTCAATCTGGAAGGCTTTGAAAACCGTTCGGTCGATTCTCTCTCCGGTGGTCAGCAGCAGCGTATCGCCATCGCCCGTGCGATTGTAAACGAGCCAAAAGTCCTTCTTCTGGATGAACCTCTCGGTGCACTTGATTTAAAACTGCGTCAGAACATGCAGTATGAGCTCATCCGTCTGAAGGAAGAACTGGGAATTACTTTTGTATACGTCACCCATGACCAGGAAGAGGCTCTGACCATGTCCGATACCATTGTTGTCATGAATCAGGGATATATCCAGCAGATCGGTACTCCGGAAAACATTTACAACGAACCGGAAAACGCATTTGTTGCCGATTTTATCGGACACAGCAATATCATTGACGGAACCATGATAAAAGATGAACTTGTAGAGATTCTCGGTGCCCGTTGGGCATGTGTCGACAAGGGATTCGGCAATAACAAGCCGGTCGACGTTGTCATCCGTCCGGAAGATGTAGAACTGGTCGATCCTTCGGAGGGAACGCTGCAGGGCGAAGTAACCTCCCTGATTTTTAAAGGCGTTCACTATGAACTTGATGTCATGGCCGGCGGCTATGAATGGCTGGTTCACACCACCAGATTTGTTCCGGTCGGCACCAAAGTCGGCATCAAAGTAATCCCGTTCAATATCCAGATTATGCATAAGCCGGAATCTTCCGATGAAAAGGCGGTGGAGATCGATGCGTAAATTCAAACAGCAATTTCTTGCCGGTCCATACCTCATATGGATCATTGGTTTTATCCTCCTGCCGCTTATCATGATTCTTTACTATGCATTTACAAACGGCGATGGCAGTTTTACGTTATCCTATATCACAGCGATAGCAGATGAAACCAACCGCAAAGCCATGGGACTTTCCCTGAGACTTGGAATTATATGCACCATCGTGTGCCTGGTTCTTTCCTATCCGCTGGCAATGATTTTAAATAATATGAAAATCAAAAATCAGGGACTGGTTGTTTTTATCTTTATGCTTCCGATGTGGATGAACTTTATGCTCCGTATCCTGGCATGGAAACTTCTGCTTTCCAAAAATGGTGTAATCAACTCCATTCTCACAGGTTTCGGGCTTTCCCGCATCAATATCATAAATACACCAACAGCAGTTGTCCTTGGCATGGTATACGACTTCCTGCCATTTATGCTGCTGCCAATCTACAACTCCATGACACGAATCCGTAAAGACTGGATTGAGGCGGCCCGTGATCTGGGTGCCGGAAATGTAACCATCTTTTTAAAGATTATCCTTCCGCTTACCGTATCCGGAATCATCAGCGGAATCGTCATGGTATTTGTCCCGTCACTTACCTCGTTTGCAATCTCGCAGGTATTAGGCGGTGGTCATGTTCTTTTAATCGGAAATGTGATCGAACAGGATTTTATGCAGGGTATGCAATGGAATGCCGGAAGCGGTCTTTCCTTTGTTCTTATGATTTTTGTGATTGCAAGTATGACTATTGTAAATATATTTGATAAAGAAGGGGAGGGAACATCCATATGTTAAAAAAATGTGCATCCCGGATCTATATGGTCCTGATTTTTGCCTTCCTTTACCTTCCGATTATTGTGTTGATTGCTTTGTCTTTCAACGATTCCCGTTCCAAGGTAAAATGGGGTGGCTTCACGCTCCGGTGGTATACTGGCTGTTTTCAGGACGAAAAGATTATGACTGCATTTGTCACAACTTTGCAAGTCACTTTCCTGTCCGCAATTATTTCCACACTGATCGGAACACTTGCCGCGCTCGGCATAGCCGCCATGAAAAAACGGCACCAGACCATTTATCTCGGCGCGACCAATATTCCGCTTCTGAATGCGGATATCGTAACCGGTATCTCCATGATGCTTTTGTTTGTGAAATTTATCGACCTCGGATTTGTGACGGTTCTTCTGGCGCACATTACTTTTAGTATTCCTTATGTTATTTTAAATGTGCTTCCGAAAATGAAACAGACAAACCGCAGCACCTATGAGGCGGCACTTGATCTCGGAGCAACGCCGCTGTATGCATTTTACAAAGTCACCTGGCCGGAAATCCGTCCCGGTGTGTTCTCCGGATTTATGATGGCAGTCACCATGTCACTGGATGATTTTTCCATCACCTATTTTACCAAAGGAGCCGGGGTCAATACCCTCTCCACCATGCTCTACACAGAACTTCGCAAAGGAATCAAACCGGAATTGTATGCACTTTCCACGATTCTGTTCTTTGCCGTTCTGCTCATTCTTCTTGCCGGAAATGTTTATCCGGGGAAGAAGCGTGTTGCAGCCAAATAAATTTTCCATTGGAATTTTATTCCAGCCGAAAGGAGTCCTATTATGAAAAAAAGAATTTTCTCTGCCCTCTTAATTTCTGCTCTGGCAGTCAGTGCACTCACTGCCTGTGGGGGATCTTCCTCTGCGAAAAAAAGCGGACAGACCTTAACCGTTTTAAATTACGGAAAATATATCGATGAGTCCGTAGTCAAACAGTTTGAAAAAGAAACCGGTATCACCGTCAAATACGAAGAATATGAAAGTCCGGAAGAAATGTATACCAAATACAAAGCCGGTTCCATCAACTATGATGTAATCTGCTCTTCCGAATATATGGTTGAGCGTCTGATCAACGAGGGCGAAGTTCTCGAAGAAGATTACGATGCCATGGACAACTACAAAAATCTGGATCCAACGATCCTTGATATGTCTGCTTCCTATGACAAGAATCACACCTATTCCGTTCCATATTTTTACGGGACTCTTGGCCTTCTCTACAACAAAACAACCATTGATGCCAAAACCGTATCAAGCTGGAACTGCCTGTGGGATCCTACCTATGAGGATGAAATCATCATGGAAAATTCCGTCCGTGATACGTTTGCCCCTGCACTGATCTCCAAAGGGCATTCCTTAAACGATACCGATGAAAATCATCTGCGGGAAGCCCTCGACATATTAAAAAAGCAAAAAGATGATAAAATCGTATATGCCTACTATGTAGACGAGACAGCCGATGCCATGATCGGAGAAGAAGCCTCCATCGCACTGTGCTACTCCGGCGAGGCTGCACTGGCCATGGCAGAGAACGACAATCTGGATTATTCAGTTCCAACAGAGGGATCAAACCTCTGGATCGATTCCTGGTTCATTCCAAAGTCCTGCACTAACCAGACCAACGCTTTAAAATTCTTAAATTTCCTGTGCAAGGATGATATCGCAGAAAAGAATTTCGAATATGTGCAGTATGCCTCTCCGATTACATCTGTGGTAGAAAATCAGGACGCTGACGTAAAAAATAACGAAGCTATCAATCCTTCCAGTGACACGATAAAAAGATGTGAAATCTATAAAGCATTAAGTGATGATGATTCCGCCAAGTACACAAAGCTGTGGCAGGAACTTCTCTCTTATTAAAAAACCGAGAAAAATGATTGCAATTTCAGTCAAAACATGCTAAAGTAAATCCACGGTGTCTGGTTAACACCGTGGATTTTTCATCTTCGGAAACGGTCATTCCGAAATTTCCCATATATACATTTGTTTTCAATTACATATGAACTATCAGGAATTTTTAACAACGATCCGTACACAGCTTTCTCTGCGTATCGAGACAGGTGTCACTTTAGACATTCGTTCCTTTACCAAAAATAACGGAACACATTACGATGGTCTGGTACTTCTCCATCCGAAGAAAAACGTGTCACCTGCGATCTATCTGATGCCATACTATCATCGCTATCTGGAAGGGGTATGCCTTGAAGAAATCTGTGAAGATATTCTTCATACCTATCAGGCGCATGCCCCGGAAGAAAATTTTGACACGTCCTACTTTACCGATTTTTCCCGTGCCAGCGAGCACATCGTCATGCGTCTTGTAAGCTTTGAAAAAAATCAGGAACTGTTAAAAGAGGTTCCGTTTTTCCGCTACCAGGATCTGGCCGTAATCTTTTACTGTCTGCTCCATGCAAGTGCCGAAAACCAGGCAAATATTCTGATCCACAATCATCACTTAAACCTTTGGAAAACCGACAAAGAAACGCTTTACCGGCTTGCGAAGAAAAACACGCCACAGCTTCTTCCCCCACAGCTTACCCCGATGAGCAGTCTTCTCAAAGAAATGCAGCTCGTCGCGGAAACTCCACTCCCGGAAGCAGCCCCGCCACTGTATGTTCTGACCAATACGTACCGGACCAACGGTGCAACCGTTCTCCTCTACGATGACATCTTAAAAGAACTGTCCGATTTGTTTGAAAAGGATCTGATCATTCTGCCAAGCAGTATTCACGAAGTACTGATTCTTGCCACCGATGAAAACGACAGGCAGAATCTCGACCATTACACCGCAATGGTAAAAGAAGTGAATGCCTCACAGCTTCAGGATGAAGAAATTCTGTCCGACCATGCCTACTATTACTGCCGGCACAGCCATCTGCTGACCATGCCGCAGCCGGTCTGCACTTCATAGATTATATTTCCAGACACAAAATCCCCGCAGAAAAAATTCTGCGGGGAACATCTATTACATTTCTACCAGTTTATCATATAGCTTCTCATATGCATGTGCCGAAACATTCCAGGAAAAATTGCGATCCATCGCACGATAGATCAGTTCTTTCCATGCGGCCTTTTGTTCATGCTCCACACGATACGCATACCGGACAATATCTGCCATTTCCTGTGCATTAAAATTCGCAAATGAAAAACCACATCCTGTATTTTCATATTCATTGTATGGTTCTACCGTATCCCGGAGTCCTCCGGTTTCACGTACGATCGGAAGTGTTCCGTAACGCATGGCAATCATCTGTGCCAGCCCGCATGGTTCAAACATGGAAGGCATCAGCAGCACATCACTTGCCGCATATATATGGTGCGAACGCTCCTCGGTAAATCCGATATGTACGCTTACCTTGTCCGGATACTTACTCTGATAATGGTGGAACATATTTTCATACTGGCTCTCTCCGGAACCAAGAACCACCAGCTGTATATCCATTTCGGTTAAAAGTTCATCCAATACGCAGCCAATCAGGTCAAATCCTTTCTGGCTGGTCATACGCGATACGATTCCGATCAGGAAAGCATCCTCCCTGACTGGAAGCCCAAGTTCTTTCTGTAATGCAACTTTGTTTTCTTTTTTCCCACTCACTGCATCTTTTTTCGAATAATTTACCGAAATATAAGGATCTGTCTGTGGATTATATTCTTCATAATCAATTCCGTTTAAAATACCATAAAGGCGATCCTTTCGGGCAGTCATCAGGCCACTTAAGCCCTCTCCCCCTTCTACGGTCGTAATCTCATTTGCATACGTCGGGCTGACGGTAGTAATATAATCCGCATATACCACGCCACCCTTTAAGTAGTTTGCTTCGCCATAAGATTCCAGTTCATATGCATTGAAAATGTGTGCCGGGAGTCCTGTAATATCCATAATCTCCTGAATTCGCCAGCGTCCCTGAAACTGCAGGTTATGAATCGTAAACACGGTTTTGATTCCCGCATAAAAATTATCATCTCCAAATACCGTATGCAGAAACACCGGAATAAGTCCTGTCTGCCAGTCATTGCAATGGATAATATCCGGGGCAAAATCAATATACGGCAGACTAGCAAGTACTGCCTTGGAAAAATATGCAAACTTTTCCACATCTTCATAGATATTGTTGTATGGAGATTCTCCTGCAAAATAAAATTCATTGTCCACAAAATAAAAGTGAACACCATGATATTCCGACTCGAAAATTCCAACATACTGCCTGCGCCAGTTCAGATTTACATAAAAATGGCACAAAAATTTTAAATTTGGAAGAAATGAGCGATCCATGCAGGCGTATTTCGGAATAACTACCCGCACATCATACTCTTTTTTGTCAAAATATTTCGGAAGTGATCCGACAACATCGGCAAGACCTCCGGTTTTCACATATGGCACTGCCTCTGATGAAACAAACAGAATCTTCTTCATACATAACACTCCTTTACTTACTCTTCATCTGTAATCGTATTTTGTCCGTAATAAGAGCGATAAATTCCGAGTTGGTCGGTTTTCCTTTTCCATTGCTGATCGTATATCCGAACAGATCATCCAGCGTATCCATCTTGCCACGGCTCCATGCTACTTCAATTGCATGACGGATGGCACGCTCGACACGGCTTGGTGTCGTATCAAATTTCTTTGCAATCCCCGGATATAAAATTTTCGTAATAGAATTTAACATGTCCATATTCGTCACAGACATGATGATTGCCTCCCGCAAATACTGGTATCCCTTGATATGTGCCGGAACACCAACCTCATGAATTATCTCTGTGACATCCTCTTCCAGTGTCTGTAACGAGTACTTTTCCGGTTTCTTTTCCATCTCAACCGGTCTGCCAATTTCTTTTCGTACTTTGTTTTTTCGACGGTTGAGTGTCTTGATCCGGTCCAAAACAATATTCCGGTCAAACGGCTTCATAATGTAATAATCCGCTCCCCGCTCAAACGCGTCTTCGGTAATCTTTTCATTGCTGATCCCACTGATCATCAGAAATGTTGGCCGATTCTTTAGTGTATGATCTGCCCTGATCCTGTCAAGGACTGCCAAACCGTCCAGTTTCGGCATAATAATATCCAATAATACAACATCCGGTTCTTTTTCCTTGATCAGATGGCAGGCTTCTTCTCCATCCTTCGCCATCCCGATCAGGTGCAGTTCATCATCACTGGTTACCATTTCTTCCAATAAGTCACGCATAACCTCGTTATCATCTGCAATTGCGACATTTAGTTTTCCCATGTAGGCCTCCTAGAATGTCAAATTCAGTCAAAAATAAGCATACCAGAAAGCACTGTCCGATTTTGTCAAAATTTGTCGATAAATACAGTTAAACTATATCACAACTGCCAATTTATTTCAATGTCTTATGCATTCTCTTCGAACTGGGAATTATACAGATCTGCATAAAATCCCTTTTGTGCCAGAAGCTGTTCGTGTGTCCCCTGCTCTATGATATCGCCATCTTTCATCACCAGAATCAGATCCGCATTTCTTATCGTAGAGAGTCGATGCGCAATGATAAAGCTGGTCCGTCCACGCATCAGATTATCCAATGCCTTCTGAATCCGCACTTCGGTACGGGTATCTACCGAAGAGGTTGCCTCATCCAGAATCAGAATCGGGTTATCCGCAAGGATAGCACGTGCAATTGTAAGAAGCTGTTTCTGTCCCTGGGAAACATTACTTGCATCCTCGTTTAACTCCATCTGGTAGCCACCCGGAAGTGTCTGGATAAAATGGTGGGCATGTGCGGCTTTTGCCGCCTCAATCACTTCCTCATCCGTGGCATCTAAACGGCCATACCGGATGTTTTCCATGATAGATCCCTTAAACAGCCAGGTATCCTGCAATACCATACCAAATGCATCCCGAAGCTCCTGACGGTTAAAGTCGCGGATATCATGCCCATCCACCTGAATGGCTCCGCCTGTCACATCATAGAAACGCATAAGCAGTTTGACCATTGTGGTTTTTCCTGCTCCCGTTGGTCCGACAATTGCAATTTTCTGTCCAGGTGTTACATGAGCGGAAAAATCCCTGATAATGATCTGATCCGGATTGTATCCGAAACTTACATGGGAAAAATCCACGTAACCATCCACATGGTCGAGATGCACAGCATGTTCAACCGTCAGTTCTTCTTCCTCTTCGTCCAGAAATTCAAATACGCGCTCGGAGGCTGCAGCCATCGACTGCAGCATATTTGCCACCTGCGCAATCTGCTGGATCGGCTGAGTAAAATTCCGGACATACTGAATAAATGCCTGAATTTCACCAACCCCGATGGTTCCGCGGATTGCCAGAAGTCCTCCGGAAATTGCCACTCCGACATAACCGAGGTTTCCGACAAACTGCATGATCGGCTGCATCAGTCCGGATAAAAACTGGGACTTCCATGCCGATTGAAACAGAATCTGATTGGTATCTTCAAATTTTTTGATGGTGCTCTCCTGCTTATTATATGCCTGCACCACCAGATGTCCGCCATAGACCTCTTCCACCTGTCCGTTGATATGTCCCAGATATTCCTGCTGCTGGCGGAAATATTTCTGCGAATGTTTGATAATAAACGAAATCAGGATGGCAGATACCGGAAGAATCACAAGTGAAATCAATGTCATAATTCCGGAAATTGAAATCATCATCACAAGTGTTCCGACCAGTGTTGCCACACTCGTAATGATCTGCGTCACACTCTGATTTAAACTCTGTCCAAGTGTATCCACATCATTTGTGATGCGGGATAGCACCTCTCCGTACGTGCGGCTCTCGAAATATTTCATTGGCATGCGGTTGATTTTCTCTGAAATTTCCTTACGCATGCGGTAACAGGTTTTCTGCGTGATTCCTGTCATGATCATTCCCTGTATAAAACTGAATACTGCAGAACAGATATACAGGCCAAGTGTAAACAATAACACTTTGGCAATATAGGTAAAATCAATAGATCCGGTTCCCGCGATCTTTTTTCCGAGACCTTCCACCAATGCATTCGTTGCACGTGCCATAACCTTTGGTCCGGCAACGGAAAAGACGGTAGACACCGCCGCAAAAATCATAACGGCAACGATTGCATACCAGTATCTTCCGAGATAACGAACCAGTTTTCCGATAGAGTTTTTGAAATCTTTTGACTTTTCTCCCGGTATCATTCCTCTGCCCGGGCCGCCCATCGGACCGTGAGGTCTTCTTGTACGTTGTTCTGCCATCTTATTTCACCTCCTCAGAAAGTCCCAGTTCTTTGGCAGACAGCTGGCTCCTGGCAATCTGCTCGTAAACTTCGCAATTGTGCAGTAATTCCTCATGCGTGCCTTTTCCGACAATCTTTCCATCGTCGAGTACCAGTATCTGGTCCGCATGCAGAATCGTACTGATTCGCTGTGCGACAATGATCACGGTCGTATGTTCCGTCTTTGTCTCAAGCGCTCTGCGGAGTGCCGCATCGGTCTTCATATCCAGAGCGGAAAAACTGTCATCAAACACATAAATCTTTGGATTCTTTGCGATCGCTCTGGCAATGGCAAGCCGCTGCTTCTGTCCGCCGGAAACATTGCTTCCGCCCTGTGCAATCGCACTCTCATACCCATCCTGTTTGCTGTCAATAAACTCTGTTGCCTGCGCAATCTCCGCTGCTTCCCGGATCTGCTCATCTGACGCATCCTCTGCCCCGAAGCGCAGATTGCTTGCAATTGTACCAGAGAAAAGAACTCCCTTCTGTGGTACAAATCCGATATGTTCCCGCAGATCCTGCAATGTATACTTGCGGATATCCGTTCCGTCAAGCGTGATCTCTCCACCTGTCACATCATAAAAACGCGGAAGCAGGTTGACCAGCGTAGATTTACCACATCCGGTACTTCCGATAATTGCAGTGGTCTTTCCCGGCTCTGCAACAAAATCAATATCCGAAAGCACATCTTCCGTGGCTCCCGGATACCGGAAATTTACATGATGAAAGGCAATCACACCCTCACACTGTTCCATGGCAGCCGGCTCTTTCGGATCTGTAATCGTACTTTTTGTGCGTACAACCTCATCTATACGCTCTGCAGCTACACCGGCTCTCGGCATCATGATAGACATCATAGTCAGCATCAGAAATGCCATAACGATCATCATTGTGTAAGTAATAAATGCCGTCATGGAACCAACCTGCATATATCCGCCATCAATCCGCTTTGCGGCAACCCACACAATCAGAAGCGTAATGCAGTACATGATCATCATCATTCCCGGCATCATAAATGTCATAACACGGTTGGTAAACAACTGCGTCTTTGTCAGATTGCGGTTGGCCTCATCAAACCGCTCTTCTTCCCGTTTTTCCCGTCCAAATGCACGAATGACATTTAATCCTGTCAGAATCTCTCTCGAAACCAGATTCAGCCGGTCCACGAGATTCTGCATAATCTTAAACTTTGGCATGGCAAGGGAGGTAAGAAGCATTACAAACCCAAGAATAACAAGCACCGCAAGCGCGATCGCCCATTCCATTCCTGCATGGGTCTGTGCAACCTTAATCACACCACCGATTCCAATGATCGGAGCATAAAGAATCATTCGCAGAAATACTGCAGTCACCATCTGAATCTGCTGTACATCATTGGTACTTCTCGTAATCAGGGATGCCGTTGAAAAATGATCCATCTCTGCATTGGAGTACTGTACGACATTGCGGAATGTCTTATCACGCAGATCTCGTCCGATGGATGCTCCCACACGGGAAGCACAATATCCGACAACCACTGCCGCCATAACCATCAGCAGCGCAAAACCAAGCATCTTGGCTCCGGTGGTCCATAAGTAATGTTTCTGAATGGCATCTACATCCACACCTGCATTTTTATCACAGGAGATCGCATAGGTCACACCCATGGATTTCAATGTAGAAGATCCGATCGCATCAATCTGTCCGGACACCTGCTTTCGCATCTCAAGAATCTGCTGATCCGGTACCTGGCCGGCTGCCAGTGCCTGCATCAGCTGCTTCATATCTACCTGCGTCCCATCCGTTCCCATTTTCCCCGTGAAAGCCTTCTCGTCAATATCGGACTCCTTCATCTGGGACATCTGATATACCATGACGATCGGCTCCAACAGAGACTCATCCATATCGTCAAGCGTATCCTCTTCACAATTTCTCACATAGTTTCCATCTTTTTTCGGCTCCTTATAACAGGCGGCAAATGTTTTCTTTTCCCTGCTGGTCATAAAAAGCTGTGCTGACACAAAATCTTCCTGTGTCATTTCTTCTGGAAGAATATGCTCCACTCCGCTGCTCATGATTCCGACATCGATAATATCCGATGTATACTGTGGCAGGGACAGATCACAAAATGCCTGCATCACAAGAAAAGCCACAATAACCAGAATCCATTTCCAGTATGGGAGCATGTTTTTAAATATTTTTCCCATGATTTAACTCCTTTTCATATGCATAGCTTTTATACTATCACGAACTGATTTCCAGAACAATTCCTATTATATAAAACTTTTCTTAAATTAAAATGAAATGTGTGGTGCAACCACGGGCACCACACATTTTATGTTCTGATTTTATACCGCAGGGGTTACATAACCTGCCAGCTTCATTTCTTTTGTAAAATCATCGACAGACATTCCCGCTTTTTCCGCACCTATTTCCACGGGGATGATCCCATCTTGCACCAGGGATGCATATGCACGAATCTGTCCTTCTCGCTGACCTTCGCGCTGACCTTCAAGACGACCCTCGCGCAAGCCCGCCACTCGCTCCTCTTTCAGTTCCTCTTTCATCAGTACTCTTAATGCTTCACACATTGTCTGTTCACTTCCTTTCCATTCCTCTACTTTCTCCATGTTACTGTTTACAATAACCTGCAGCACAACATCCGCAAGATTCTTCTCCCTTTCCGCAAATGCACTGACTTCTAACAAATACTGTCTCATCAATGTTTCGTCCAGATGATCCGTCAATGCTTTTAGCTGTACATGCATATCTGTGTCCAATTCCGATGACACAATGATCTGCACCGGAAACATCACACTATAGATATAATAAATCCCTGCTGTTTCTTTTTTGCATTCATATCCGGATTTTTCCAGTTCCTGCATCAGCTTCACCGGCTTGCGGTCTCGAATCAGTGTAATGGTAATCTCCTCTGCCGGAATCTCATCCACATGATTTGGTAATACTTTATACAGGCACGCATACGCAACCGCCTTGTAAAAAGTATCAATGTTCAACTCATCCATCGGGGATTTATATTCAAAAATATTGTGTTTCCGGAAGATCTTCCCGATTTCATTTTTTATTTTGCAGTCCTTCTTTACTTTTACAACCGTACAGTCAATCTGCAAAGGTTTCTCCGTAAGCTGGAACTCATCGGTAAATTCCAGATTTTCTGCATCCTCCAGCAGTTCCAGACGCAAGGCCGAACAGAATGCCGGATGCCACTGCAGCTTTTGGGACTTTTTCTGATTCTCCTGTTGATTCTTCTCCTGTTGATTTTTCGTTTGTTCTTTTTCCAAATGTTCTCCTTATATTATATGTGGTTTTTGCTTTTATTTCAACGCACAAAAATTGCAGACTGTTAAACCCTGACCGTCAAACTCTGACCGTCAAACTCAGACCGTCAAAACCTGACTGTCAAAACCTGACCGTCAAAGGCACATCAAGGTTCACATCTTTCACTTATACAACAAAACAAATGGGATTTCTGGCAGAAACTGCCACTGAAAAAAGATATGTTTACCATAGCATATCCCCACCTTCCTGGCAAGGAAAACTTTACGTATACTGCATATATGTAATTGCAAAACGTATTCTACCTGTGACCATCATAAAAAAGACACACAATGCGATACTCTCTCACATTGTGTGTCTTTTCTTAAATCCCCATACTAATCAAGCAAAAACAAATTCTGGGATTCCATTTTCACAGTAGTTTTTCCCACTCTTGGTGTTCCATCCGGATTTTTGGACTTATTGTTATAAATTTCAAAAACAATATCCCCTTCCTTCTTTTTGTTTTCCCCTGTCGTATCATAAATAAAATAATACTCACCCATGTTTTTCAGATTTTCAAACACATATTTTTTAGGATTCTCTTTCGTTGCTTTTCCCTCAATCACCGTTCCGTCTTTTTTGTAAATTTTATCTACGTAAGTTCCATCTTTGTATTGGATCGAACATGTCAGCTTCGTTCTGACGGTATTCAGTTCGACCGGGCTGAAGCGAATTTTTTCCTTAGTGCCGTCAAGGTTATTTCCATATTCTTTCATCCAGTTCATCTTATACACCAGATTCGGATCACTTCCATTTCCGGACTCCTCTTTTAAAAGCTCCGCCTCTTCATTCAGGATCTCGACCATTGGTGGCTCATATGTGGTACGGTATGCGGCAATCATCGTATTAATGAAAAGTTTTGCCTCCATATCTCCATCTACCGTAGAATGACCTACTCCGGAATAAAAAACATTTCCCTTACTGTAAATATAGTAATTATTGGCGGCATCATTCGGGGAAGCCCCATAGGTGGCACCGGTTCCATCTCCGTTTGAAGCCGTACCCGCCCATGCACACGGATCTCCGTTCTCATTATCCGAAAGACAGTACCAGACCGTAACTTCCGGATCTTCCATGTCCAGCTGATACCACTGCCCATGCGTTGATGCAATTTTAAGTGTTTCGTCAATTTTAAACGGATATTCCGTAATCTGTCCCGTATTCGTCTTCGTTGCACGCGTTGTCAGGTCATTATTATTGTTAAATCCTGTCAATTTCACGTTATTGTTATTCACGCCACAGATATATTCATCATTTTTATAACTTCTGATCATATACCGGTATGGGATTATTTGATCCGTATTTTTCTTTTCCCATCCCAGACGTTTCATGGCATAGTAAGTAAATCCCTGGGTATTACCAAGTGCCGTTGTAGAAAGTGTACCGTTGCTGCCAACGGTTGTCTGGGTCATTGTATCATACTTATGTTTCGCCTGATAAGCCAGCAGTTCCTTTCGTTCGCTCTCGGTCAGCTTCCCACTCACAGCTTTATACCGGTTCATTCCCATGACATCACGCAGATATGTATTGGCAGAATATCCGAAATCCCCACTGTTCACATTATGCATGGAAGTAAAATCATGCGTAAACAAAACACTTTTTCCAGAGGCGATAAAATATTTCAGGAAATCAATCGCACCGTTTTTATTCGACATATTTACCTTATGGAACGTATCGCCAAATCCCAGAATAAACATATTGTATGTATGATACAGTTCCTTTTGTTTTTTCGACATTTTAGCTGGATTTTCGTTTCCTTTTTGGGCTGAAATATCCCTGGAATAATCATACACAAATTTCTCCCCGAAATAATTCTTCTGAAAATCAGAAACAGTAGTCGTTACCACGGTAATATTATAATCATTCAATGCATTATAATATTTCGTAAACAGCGTATTTTCTTCCAGATTCAGATACCCCTTATTATTAGTATCCGTATCCGGCATAATCTGAAGCACCTTAATCTCCCGTTTCTGTCCGGTCTGGTTTTTTGCAACCGAGCAGCCGGTACGTGTAAAATGAATGTCCGGATTATCCTTGCGGTATACAACAATCTTCCACTGGATCAGCCCGAAGTACAGTTTGGAAAGTTTTACCGGTGTAATGTTCTGTTCCCCGTCTCCTGCCGTAAAAACATCTCCCTCATAATAAACTTCCCCTGTATCATCCGAATCATCCGCATCCCCGGAGCCATCCACATCTGCCAGCCCCTCTTCAAATTTACCATCCTGATTCTGGTCAATATAAACTTTACACTGATACTGTGCGGATGGCACATCCGTCACCCGAAAACCAAAATCAAGTTTTGATCTGCCAAAACCGTCCACATCCAGATAATTTGCCTGACTGTCATCTACGGAAACAGACGTATCCTTTCCCCCCCCAGACGAAGTCGTTCCCTGATATTCATTTGGCAGTTTTGTAAACGTAATTTTCGGACAGACCTCTTTTACCTTTGCAATCAGCCCATTGGTATCTGACGTCTGGTAAATGGTTTTCTTTTCCTTCTTACTCTCCCTGACCAGATCCGCAAGGTTTGAACCGGCATCTATTTTATCGGACAGGCAATAGAGATCATCAACCGCAACAACCGGATAACCGGCATGTAAAAAGTTCTCCAGTTCCGCTTTCTTAATCTTTGTAATGTCATTTCCCGGGAAACGGAGTGTCGTATCCTCTATAACATTATTTCCGCTTCCAGCCCACAGGAACTTGACCGAACGGCTTATGCCGTCTGACCTGCTATACTCTGCACTGGTCATTTTATCTCCGGTATGGAAATATATTTTCCCATTCATGGAAGTATCATTCCACACCGTCTGATTCTCTTTGATCCATTTCACATTGCCATCTGCATCTTTATAGGTTACATCCTTTTCTACCAGATTGTAAGCGCCCTGATCCAGCCCAAGATAAATCATGTTGTACTTGCTGTTTAGATCCTCCGTGGAACCAATAAACTCTGCCGTAGTCATATGGGTAATCTTAATATCCCCGATAAAATTCGGAATCATAAGCTGGATATAACTCTTTTTCAGCGAGTACCCGTTCTTTCGGTCATAGCATGGCTCAATATCCAATATCCGCAGTTCTCCATCCACATGATCCTTTGATGTTTTATATCCGAGAATATAACGGACTGCATCTGCCGGTGTCGCCTTGGGATCATTTCCCGTAAACTCCTTAAAATCCGTAAACTTAGAATTCGGATCCGATGCTGGAACTGTTCCCGTGCCAAATTCCTGTGTGGAAGTTTTATCCCCTTTAAACACAAACATTCTGCCATTTAAATATCCCTGATTTTCATCGGATGTAATTTCTCCGGCTGTTTTATATGTTTCCCATTTGTCCGGCTGCGTCCAGTAATGGTACCAGTTTTCACCAATCACACGTCCATCCACATCGGACGGAAGGAACGTAAACTTCGACCAGTATTTCTGTGCATCCCCTGTCTGTGCAGTAAACAAACCCGTCTTCTCAACCTCACCAATTTTCTCCGGCTGAATCAGCGCATCCTTTCCGCCATCCAGATACAACCGCTGAAACAGTTCAGAATCCATGGAAAACAGCATCACTGCCAGTTTATACATATTATTGTTATAGCCCGTATCGGTATAAGTATAAATGG
>ENA-OPEE01000492-OPEE01000492.1-human-gut-metagenome-genome-assembly--contig:-NODE-492-length-33303-cov-5.191199_pt1 | contig 33303 bp, 30 predicted proteins | sample MGYA00241263_ERZ501506 | MGnify/ENA primary metagenome ERZ501506 (study PRJEB25962, sample SAMEA2042626) | human gut metagenome | biome: human gut; feature: human-associated habitat; material: faeces...
AAGATGCAAGCAAAATGCGTGCCAAGCCGTCAGGCGTGATTTAATCAGTGCTTCCTTGGTTCTCGAACTTTTCCTTGCCGAGCAGGTCGATTATCTCGCCCAGGATACGGTCTGCGGCGTCGTTCTTTGCGCTGCGGCGGGAGTTCTCCTCCATGAGCGCCAGCCTGCCGCGGTCGTTGTAAAGCGCGGAGACCTCCTCCACCAGCCTAGCCTTGGTGAGATCCTTGTCCTCAATAAGTATCGCGGCGTGTGCGTTGCTGAGAGTCAGCGCATTGTAGTACTGATGATTCTCAGCCGCGTTCGGGTATGGTACCAGTACCGCCGGCCTGCCTATCGCCATCAGCTCAGTGATGGTCATTGCTCCGGCGCGGGAGATTATCAGGTCAGCCGCGCACATGCAGGTGTACATATTGTCGATGTAGTCCCGGAATATGTGCTTCGACTTGTCCTCGTGTGCTCCGCTCTGCTCCAGCGCGGAGTAGAACAGCTCCTTTCCCTTGCCGCCGTAGGAATGTATGTGATTTATGCCGCCGGTCTTTTCCTCCCAGGCGATGAGCTCCGCGACCGCCTCGGTTATGCGGTTAGCTCCGAGGCTTCCGCCAAACGAGAGTATCGTGAACTGATCCGGCAGACCCAGCCGCTTCCTGGCGGCGGAGCGCTCCTCTATCTTGATGTTGGAGCGCAGCGGGTTTCCTGTAACTACGCAGTGTTCTGTGCTGCTGAGGTACTTCTCGGCGTCGGCAGTTGCCAGCAGCACCTTGTCGGCCTTCTTCGCGAGCATTTTCGTCGCCATGCCCGGGTAGGAGTTGCTCTCGTGGGTGACGGTCTTTATCCCGAGAGCCGCCGCCTGACCGAGCACCGTCCCGGTGACGTATCCGCCGGTGCCGATAACGATATCCGGCTGGAATTCCTTGAGTATCTTCCGGACGGCGCGCTTTGCCGCGAAGAAGTACAGATACGCCGCCTTCGCGTTGCGCCCGATGTTCTGTATCGAGATATGGCGCTGGAATCCCGCCATTTCCACCGGCGTGAAGTTGTAGCCCGCTTTGGTCACGAGGCGGGCTTCCATGCCCTGCGGAGTTCCGATGAACATTATCTCCGCATCGGGAAATACGCTCTTGAGCTTATCGGCGATGGCAAGCGCCGGGTTGATATGTCCGGCGGTGCCGCCGGCTGCAAATATAGCCTTCATTTCAGTTCCCCCATTAATTCAGATTTGCACGTCTTGATATCGAAAGAAGCACGCCTATCTCGCACAGGAGCACGAACAGCGCCGTACCGCCGTAGCTGAAGAACGGCAGCGATATACCCGTATTCGGGAGCGCGCACACGTTAACGCCGATGTTGAACAGAGCCTGCGCTCCGACCTGAAGCGAGATACCGGTAGCGAGCATAAGCCCGAAGCGGTCCTGAGACTTCCTGCCGATGTAGAATCCGCGGAGCAGGAAAATGATGAACAGCAGAATGATGAGCGCTCCGCCGATAAAGCCGAACTCCTCGCAGCAGATGGCGTAAACGAAGTCGTTCTGCGCCTCCGGGAGGTAGTAGTACTTCTGCGTGGAGTGGTCGAAGCCCTTGCCCCACAGTCCGCCGGAGCCTATCGCCAGTATCGCCTGGTAGGTCTGGTAGGTCGTGTCGGAGGGGTCGGCGAGCGGGTCCATGGTAAGGCGCTCCCAGAAGTAGCTGTATCCGGACACCTGCATGAGCAGGAGTATACACGGAATTCCTATCGCAGCGCAGGTCAGCACCTGCCGGAGATTCGCGCCGCCGACCAGTATCATCACGATGAAGATAACTCCCATGATGATAACGCAGGAAAGGTGCGGCTGCATCATCAGCAGCACGACTATCACGCCGAGCACCAGACCGGGTTTCAGCAGTCCGGTGACGAAATGCCGCATTTTCTGGTAGTTCTTCGAAACGTACCAGGCGAGCCAGATTATCAGTCCGAATTTAAGCACGTCCGAGGGCTGGAAGGAGCCTCCCGGGATAGGAAGCCAGCGCTTCGGGCCGTCAGCGATATTCCTTATTCCGAATGGGATTACAAGGGCTGTAAGTCCGAGCGAGACCACCAGAGCCACATGCGAGAGCGTGATGGTGCGTACCTTTCCAAACAGCTTCGGGTGCCACTCGCGGATAAATATGCGGTAGTCCACCAGGCTCAGGAAGAACATCGCGATCAGTCCGGCGCCCGCGAAAAAGAGCTGCCTCGTGGCGTACTGGTAGGAGTCGCCGCCGTTGTCGCGGTAGGAAAGCGCGTGGCTGGCGGAGAACATCATCGTGATACCCAGAACCAGCAGCACCAGCGTGATGACCAGCATTGGCATGTCTACCGCGCCTGCCGTTTTATCGTGAAAGAAGCCGATCTTTTTCTTTTCCGGCGGACGCTCCCTTCGCTTTCCGCGCTCGCGCGGCATGCCGGGATTCTCCCGGACTGCCCCGGTGTTATGACCTACTGCCATCGTGACCTCCTGTCATCTTGCAAACATGTTCATCGCAAGCAGTACGGCGCCCGCGCCTAGTACCGCTGCGGTAAGAGAGAATACGACGTCTATCTTGAGTTCGCTCCAGCCGCTGAGTTCAAAATGATGATGGATAGGCGTCATCTTGAACAACCGCTTGCCCTCTTTGGTGTGGTAAATCTTCTTGGTTATCTTGAACACAGTCACCTGAATAACCACCGAAAGCGCCTCGCAGATGTAGACCAGCGCCGCCATCAGCATGAGGAACTCCGCGCCGCAGCCCACGCCCAGCGCGCACACAACGCCGCCCAGGAACATCGAGCCGGTATCGCCCATGAACACCTTAGCCGGCGGAAAATTCCACATCAGGAAGCCTATGCAGCCTCCGGCGGTCAGCAGCGCGAGAAGCGTCTCACAGTACATTCCGAGGATACCGGAAATGCAGGCGAACGCCGCCATGTAAACCACGGTAACGCAGGAGCACAGCCCGTCGATGCCGTCGGTGAGGTTCACGGCGTTGACGAGGTAGAGGATAACAACGCCCATTATCGGGTAGTAGAGCCACCCAAGCTCCCAGGTCCAGCCCCAAGGGAACAGTATCGCTGTGCGGGTCATTCCGCTGAGGTAAAGCGTCGCGAAGTATGCCGCGATTATCAGCACCTGAATGACGATCTTCTGCATTACGGTGAGACCCTCGTTGTGCTTCTTCTTGACCTTGATGAAGTCGTCGAGGAATCCCATGAAACCGAACATAACAGCCATTATCAGCCCGGAGACCGCGCGCACAAGCTCCTGCCTGTCCTCGCCGGCGAAATTCTTCCCGCCAAGCGGGCCGAACAGTATCACCGCGCAGGCGAAGCACACGCTCACCGCGATGATGAACATGATACCGCCCATCGTGGGAGTTCCCTGCTTCTTTGCCTTGTGCCACTTGGGGCCTATATCAAGTATCGTCTGACCGTATTTCAGCTTGTGAAGGAACGGAATGAACCACACCCCCGCCAGCCAAGTCAGCCCGAATGCCAGAACCGCAGCGATAACGCTGATCCAGATAACCATAACTCTTCCCCTTTGTTTTTATTTCACCTTTTCGGCGATCTCCTCCATGCGCATGCCGCGGCTTCCTTTGAACAGCGCGATGTCACCCGGACGCAGCCAGCTCAGCAGCTCCGCCGTGAGCGCCGCCTTATCCGTGGAATGATGTACCTCAAAGCCGGAGCGTTCCAGCGCCTCGCGGCAGTTCGCCATCTCCGCGCCGTAAAGGAACGCGCAGTCGGCATTTTTCGTGATGTATTCAGCCACCCCGGCGTGGAGCTGCGCGGACATCTCGCCAAGCTCCAGCATATCGCCGAGCACAGCGCACTTCCTGCCGGAGCACTCCATGCCGCCCAGCACGGAAAGCGAGCTTTCCATCGAGGTCGGGCTTGCGTTGTAACAGTCCAGTATCACGGTGATATCGCCGCGCTTTTCAATCCGCTGGCGCATTCCGGAAGCCTCGTAGCGCAGGAACGCCGGAATTATCTCCTCAGCCGTCATGCCCGCCTCTATCCCCGCAGCGAACGCCGCGAGCGCGTTCATAACATGGTGCTCTCCGACCACCGGGAGCTTCGCGTTATACCTCTTGCCGCCGTAAACCAGCGTGAATTCCTGATTGTCTGCGGTCTGGATGATATCCTCCGCCCGGACGCCGCAGTTATCTCCCCTGCCGTACCGGACTATCTTCCTTCCCGGAATATCCACGGTTTTCAGAAACTCGTCGTCGCCGTTGAGTATCAGCGGAGCCTCCGGAGAAGCGCCGTCGAGTATCTCGAGCTTTGCCTTCAGAATATTCTCGCGGGTCTTTAAGTTTTCTATGTGACACCAGCCGATGTTCGTTATAATGCAGATGTCGGGAGCCGCCGCCTTCGAAAGCACGCTTATCTCCCCCAGACCGGACATTCCCATTTCGATGACCGCCGCGCCGTAGCTCTCGTTGAGCCGGAAAAGCGTACGCGGAAGCCCGATGTCGTTATTGAAGTTTCCCTCGGTCTTGAGCGTGGTGTACTTCGCGGAAAGCACCGCGTACACCATATCCTTCGTGGAGGTCTTTCCCACGCTTCCAGTCACGCCGACCAGCTTCAGCGGAAAACGTTCGCGGTGGTAGCGGGAAAGCGCAAGCTGAGCCGCGCGGCTGTCCTCCACCAGTATCACCGGAATGGAATACCCGTCCGCGCCGGAGCTCCGGTCGGATATCGCCGCAGCCGCGCCTTTTTCAGCCGCCGCGCCGATGTAGTCGTTGCCGTCGAAGCTCTCGCCCCTTATCGCAACAAAGAGCATTCCCGGAGCTATCGTGCGGGTGTCCGTGGAAACTCCCGTAACCGTAACGCTGCCGCCGAGGAGCTTTCCCCCGGTGACCTCTGCAATTTCAACTGTTGTAAACATTTCGCACCGCCTTATATTATTCCGCGGCTTTTCAGCCAGTCCAAAACTATTTCACGCTCGTTAAACGGGACGTTCTCGTCCCCTATCGCCTGGTAATCCTCGTGCCCCTTGCCGCAGAGCGCTATAAGCTCCCCGGGCTGAGCCGTTTCAAGCGCGCGGTATATCGCAGCCTTACGGTCGACGAACTCCTCGCACTCCTTGTCCGCAGGGACTCCTCGGCGCACGTCGTCGATGGTCTGCTGCTGGGGTTCGTGACGCGGGTTGTCCGTGGTTATTATGAGCCTGTCGGCGTACTTCGCCGCTATCCTTCCCATTTCGGGACGCTTACTGGAGTCGCGCTCTCCCGCCGCACCGAATACCGCAGTGAGCCGCTTCGTCAGCGGTCGGAGGGTAGACAGAAGCTTCTCCAGGCCGTCCCCGGTATGGGCGTAGTCCCGGATAACCGTGAACTTCCCCTGGTAAATCGTCTCAAGCCGCCCGGACACTCCCGGTGACTTCTCCAGAGCCGCCAGCACGTCCTCCATCGGGAAGCCCATCATGCGGCACATCACCGCCGCCTGCACCGCGTTGCTGACGTTGTAAAGCCCGGTCAGCGGTATCTTCGCGACCCAGCTTTTCTGCTTCTCCGGGCAGGTCAGCAGGAATTCCGCGCCGTGCGGGTGCAGTCTGATGAACTCCGCGAAGTAATCGGCTCCGGACGTATTCACGCTCGTTGTCACCGCCTGTATCCCGCTCATGCGGCAGTAATCTGCGGTGCGCCTTCCGTACTCGTCGTCGATATTGATCACCATGGTCCTCGACATATCCGCGAGCATTCGCTTTGCGAGGTAGTACTCCTCCATCGTGCCGTGGTAGTCGAGGTGATCCTGCGTTAAATTCGTGAACGCCCCCACCGCAAAGCTCTCAGCGGCGAAGCGGTGCTGCGCCAGCGCCATGGAGCTTGCCTCCAGGAAGCAGTACTCCGTGCCGATATCAGCCATCTCGCGGAACAGGTAGTACAGCTTCCGCGGCTCCGGAGTGGTGGGTGGGCCGTCGTGGGAGTACTGAAGTCCCTTTCCGGTGTCGCAGCCAACCGTGCCGATAACTCCGGTCTGATGACCCAGCGCCCTTGTTATCTGAGCGCATAGGTTCACCGTGGTGGTCTTGCCGTTGGTGCCGGTGACCGCGCCCAGGCAGAGCTTCTGAGTGGGTCTGCCGTAGAACGCCGAGAGCAGCTCCGGATATAATCTGCGGCTCTCATTCACGCATATCTCCGCCGGAAGCCCCAGCGGGCGCTCCGTCACGACGGCGCACGCGCCCTTTTCGAGCATTGCCGCCGCCACGCTGTGGCCGTCGAAGCTCCTGCCCTTTACGCACACGAACAGGAATCCCGGCTCCACCTCGCGGTTGTCGGAGGTCACGCCTGATACGACGCGCTCCGTTAATTCCTGCGGTATATCCGTGATACCGCTGAAAAGCTGTCCTAAAGTCATGACCTCGCCTCCGTCAGTCTGAATATCCGTTGACCTGGAACGTTACTTCCACGACATTTCCCTTGTAGCCGTCGGTACCGCCCACAGGGTACTGCGCGGAAGCCACCGCGTTGGCGTTCTCCGCAGCGCCGCCGGATATCTTGATGTTGAATCCCGCATTGGTTATCGCCTCGTTCGCCTGGGAGACCGTCATGCCGGTAACGTTCGGAATGACCGCGGATTCCAGGTCGTATTCATTGCCGAGGTACAGCACCACAGTCGAGCCCTTCGGGATACTGCTTCCCGAAGCGGGTATCTGCGTGGAAACGGTGGCGCCGCTTGCCGGGTCGCCGACATAGCGCACCTCGAAGCCCTCCGCATTGAGCTTTGCCTCCGCACGCTGAGCCTCCATGCCCATTACGTACGGCACCGCAGCGTCCATCTTTGCAAGCTCCTCCGCAGTGTAGGTCGGGTAAATTCCAAGGTGGGGCAGACCCTCCTTGAACACCGCCGAAACTACCGGGGCAGCGACCGCGCTTCCGTAGTACTGCGTGCCGGTCGGGGTGTCCGCCATTACCAGCATTACTATCTGGGGATCGTCAGCCGGGGCGAATGCCGCGAAGGACGGAACATATGTCATATGATCCACGCCGGTCTCGGCCTTGAGCTTGTTGTATTCGTCGATTTTCTCAGTTGTACCGGACTTGCCGCCTATACGGTAGCCGTTTATGTACGCGTTGCTGCCGCCGTTCTCGTTAACTACAGTCTCAAGTATCTGGCGCATCTGCACGGAGGTTTCCTCGGAGATGACCTGGCGCTTTATGCGGGTCTCGGTGGTCTTTACGACGTTTCCGTCGGAATCAAGCATTTTGTCCACTACGTACGGAGTTACCAGGTAGCCGCCGTTGACGATGGCGCACAGCGCGGTGGTCATCTGGAGCGGAGTTACCTTGTTGGTCTGACCGAAGCTTGAGGAAGCAAGCTCGACAAGACCCATGTTCTCCCTTGAAACATAAAGGCTTCCGGATTCGCCCGGGAGGTCGATGCCGGTAGGCTCTGTAAAGCCGAACGCCTCGAAGTAGTCGCAGAACTTATCCTTTCCGAGAAGCTGACCTATCTGGATAAAGCTAGGGTTGCAGGACTTTGTTACCGCCTGCTGGAGCGTGAGCGTACCGTGGCCGTAGCTCGACCAGCACTTGATCTTGGTTCCCGCAACCATCTCGTAAGCCGCGCAGTGGAACGTGGAATTCAGCGAAACGACCTCCTCCTCGAGGGCGCTGGCGCATGTGACGGTCTTGAAAACAGAACCGGGGTAGTACAGCTCGGTTATAGCCTTGTTCTTCCACTGCTGCTCACGGAGAGACGCCTCCTTGGTGTCGAGCTCCTCCTCGGTGGCGCCGGATTCCTTCATCTCGGCGAGGGTCTGGAGGTCGAAGCTGGATTTAAGCTCGGACGGGTTGTTCAGGTCGAAGCTGGGAGCGGTCGCCATCGCGAGGACGGCTCCGGTATTGCAGTTCATTATGATACCGCAGGCGCGGTTTATTACCTGGTGCTGGGAAACACACAGCTCCAGGTTCTTTTCAAGGTAGTGCTGGAGCACCTCGTCCAGCGTGAGCACCAGGCTGTAGCCGTCCACGGCTGAGTAGTACGCGTCGCTGGAATTCTGGAGCTTCCTGCCGTCGGCGGCTACCGCGTAGACCGCCTTGCCGTCAGTGCCACTGAGGTAGTCGTCGTAGTACGCCTCGAGACCGTAAACGCCGTCGCCGTCAAAGTTCGTGAATCCGATTATGTTCGACGCCAGCGAATCGTTGGGGTAGTATCTCTTGGAGGTCGGCCAGAGGTAGATATCGTCGGCGTTCAGACCATTCTCGTTCATGAACGCGGTTATCTCGTTCGCCTCGGGCTTCTCGACCTTGCGCTTCACCATGTAGTACTGCTTGGTGGTATCGGCGCACGCGGTCTTGATTTTGGAATAGTCAACGCCCAGCAGCTCGGATAGCTTTTGTGATATCAGCTCGGCGCGGTCAACGTACGGCTCGGGAGTTTCGCCCTTTTCAATTAGCGCCTTCGCCTTGATGTCGTACTGCTCCTTGGCTTTCGTGTTGGAAAGATCGATGTTGTGCGGGGAGATGGTGACGTCCCACACGGTGGAGCTCTGCGCGAGGGTGGTTCCGTTGGCGTCGTAGATGGAGCCGCGGTTCGCCTTTATGACCACCGATGAAAGCTGCTGGTCGGTTGCCATCATGCGCCACTTGTCGCCGTCCAGGATAGAGTAGCTCAGCAGCTTGTAGCCCACCCAGAACGAGAAAATGATTATCAGCACCAGAAAGATTATCTGCTTCTGGCTGGAGCCAAGTATACGCGGCTTCTCAGCGCTTTTCTGCTCCATCTCGTAGATAGCGCTGCCGATTTTTTTTGCTGCATTTTTGATTTTCATGAAGCTGTTGACCTCCAGTCAGAAAAGTACGTGCCAATAAAACAAAAAGCAAAGCCGGGCTGCGTGGCTGTGCAGTCCCGCCGCACAGCGCATAACAAGCCGACCTTGCCGTTAAAGTCCGTTGCCGGCAGAGTATAGAGAACGGACAGCGTGTCCCGATGTCCTGTCACCTCTATATTATGCCTTCAGAAACCAATGTATTCCAGAAGATCACCGAACCAGTCGGCAACAGCGCTGAAAATGCTTCCGTTGTTCTCCGGAGTGACCTCGATAAGGTTTTCCGTGTTCACATCAAGGTAGTTGATCTGTGAGTTAGTGACCTTTGCCATGCCAAGCTCGTTTGCGGCGTATTCCTCGATATAGCTGATGTTCGCCTTGCTGTCGAGCCTGCTCTGGAGCAGCGAATTCTCCTCCTGCGCCTCTGCAAGCAGAGCCCTCTGATCCTCGACCTTTCTCGCGATATCGTCTACCTTCGTGAACTGGACGTTCACCGCCCACAAAGCTCCCAGCGCCACCGCGGTCACGGCAAAGAGCTTGAGCTTCGAACCGCTGCGCGAAACCGAATGCGTATTCATTTTGATCTGCCTTGCCCTGCGTTCTCTTTCCCTTTCCTGTTCGCGGCGCGCCGCATTGTCGTACATGGAAAGGTCGTATGCGAGGTTTGATCTGTCAGTTTCGGGAAGCATAGGCTCACCCTCCTTCTTTTGCTGCGCCGGTCATGCCGGGCTGTTTTGCGTTTCTGTTATCCGTCAGTCCTCAAGAGGGCTTCTGCGGATCTTCTCTATAATTCTGAGCTTTGCGCTTCTGCTGCGCGGATTTCTTTCCAGTTCCTCCGGCGAAGCTGTTATCGGCTTCTTGTCCACAAGTCTGCCCATCGGCTTCCTTCCGCATACGCACACCGGGAACTCCGGCGGGCATGTGCAGCCCGTGCAGAACTCCTTGAAGCGGTTCTTAACGATCCTGTCCTCAAGGGAATGAAATGTGATAACGGACATTCTCCCGCCGACCTTCAGCACGTCGAAACCGTCTGTCAGCGCCGTTTCAAGCACGTCCAACTCATGGTTGACCTCTATTCTTATCGCCTGGAAGCTCTTGCGGCAGGGGTTCTTTTCCCTGCGGTACGCCGCCGGAACGCTCGATTTGATTATCTCAGCAAGCTGCCCGGTGGTCTCGATCGGGGCGGTGAGCCGGGCGTTTACTATGCCTCTTGCTATCCGGTTCCCGAATTTTTCTTCGCCGTAGTCGAACAGAATCTTGGCGAGTTCCCCCTCGTCGTATTCGTTCACCACGTCGCGGGCGGAAAGACCCTCCCCGCTCATGCGCATATCAAGCGGTGCGTCGTTGTGGAACGAGAACCCCCGCTCCGCAGTATCGAGCTGATGAGAGGACACGCCCAGATCAGCAATTATGCCGTCCAGTTCTTTTATCCCGAGGTCAACCAGCACCGACTTCATTTCGCAGAAATTGCTCCGGACAAGCGTAACAGGAAGTCCCTTCAGCCGCTCCCCAGCAGCCTCCAGCGCCTCCTTGTCCTGGTCGAAGCATATCAGACGGCCGCCGTCCAGCCGCTTTGCAAGCTCAAGGCTGTGACCGCCGCCCCCGGTGGTGAGATCCGCGTAAACGCCATTCGGGTCCGTGAACGCGCCGTCCACCGTTTCTTTCAGCAGCACTGAAACATGTGAAAACTCCATTAAATACCGATCTCCTCAGCAAGCGCGGCGATATCCTCAGCGGATACGCTCTCTGTATAAGCTATGTAAGCCGCCTTGTCCCAGATCTCCGCGTGGTCGTCCATTCCGACGACTACCACCTCGGAGGTGAGTCCCGCGTAAGCTCTCAGCGCCGGCGCAATAGCGATTCTGCCCTGCTTGTCCGGCTCGGCCTCGCATGCTCCGCCGAACAAAAAGCGCTCCAGCGGGAGCCTTACCTTTGTCGGCTTTCCCCTCAGGCTCTCCCTGAGGTCGTTCCAGCTCTGCTCTGTGTGTACCGTCAGACAGCTCTCACCTATAGTCTTGGAAATATAGAAATGTTCTCCCAGCTCCTCGCGGAGCTTCGCCGGAAAGTTCATGCGCCCTTTTGAGTCTATGGTGTGCTCGAACTCGCCGTACATTCCTGTTCCCCCTTTCCAAAGCTGTAGTCCCCTGTGAAAGTGTCCTGCCGCCTTCCTCAGACGGCTTTTCCGTAGATGAAATATATTTTCCCAGTAATAAAAAATCGGGTCGGCGAAGTTGAAAATGTGGAAAACCAGTGATTTTTTATGATATTTAACCCACTTTAGTGAAAACTTCACCCTTTTCCCCCACCAATAGTATACAACGAATTCAACATTTTTGCAAGTGTTAGCCCGAATAAATCGCCAAAAAACTGAAATAAAATTTCGTTCATATTTTTGTGCACTTTTCACAAAAAAGAGCCTTCAAACTGAAGGCTCAGAGATTATTTTTCGTTGAAAAAGTACTATATGTCGGAACAATTCAACAAAGTTTCAACTATATCTTGTGGGAACTGTTGAAAAAATTCGAAAACCGACAGTATACTTACAGCTCACTTATACTCAGCGGTTTTTCAACACACGGATAAAATCGTTGAAAAATCAGAACCACGGCAGATACGAGCAGACAACCGCCAGAACAAGTCCGGGGAGCATATTTGCGACGCGGAATTTCTTCCCCCACACGAGATTTACGCCCACGCAGAATATCATCACCGCCCCGACCAGCGAGAGATTATCAAGCGCCTGCCGGTTCATTACGTCCTCCAGCAGGTTTGAAAGCGCCGTTATCGTCCCCTGAAAGATCGCCACTGGTATCGCCGAGAAAATACAGCCCTTGCCGCTTGCGGCGGTCATCACCATAACGATGATGAGGTCGAGCACTGCCTTTGCGAACAGCGTGGAGGGATCTCCGAGGATCCCGTCCTGGATCGACCCGACGACCGCCATCGCGCCGACGCACACGGTCAGCGAAGCGTTGACGAATCCCCCGACGAAACCGCCGTCGCCCTCGCTGTGGGAGATCTTTCTGAGCCACGTTCCGAAGCGCTCCATAGCGGCTTCAATATTGATTATCTCGCCGATGAGCGCTCCCAGCACAAGACTTGCTATGAGCGTCATCGTGCCCCGCTTGAGAGAGTTCCATCAGCGGCGGCGCTGAGCATTTTCTCCATTGCTCCGGCTATCCCGAGAAATATAACGCACACGCCGCACGCTATCGTGAGCGATTCCTGTATGCGCGGCTTCATGAGCTTTCCGCACAGCAAGCCGAAAAGTCCGCCCGCGACTATCGCAGCGGCGTTTACTATAGTGCCAAGTCCCGGCATCACATCGCCCCCAAGAGAAATTCGGAATTACGGCGTCCCTCTTCGCGGGACTGTATTAAGAAAGACGGGATTTGAAATCCTCGTAGCCGAATTTCTTTATCAGCTCGACTTCCCCGGATTCTTTCAGCAGGTAGATAGACGGCAGGGGCATTCCGTTGAACGTGTTGTTCTTGCACATCGAATATATCGCCATATCGCCGAATACCAGCCGCTCGCCGCCATTCAGCGGTTCATCGAACGAGTAGTCCCCGATGACGTCTCCGGCAAGGCAGGTGTTGCCGCCGAGGCGGTAGGTATACGGCTTTTCGCCGGGCTTCCCCGCCCCGGTAATCTCCGGGCGGTAGGGCATTTCCAGGACGTCTGGCATGTGGCACGCCGCGGATGCGTCCGTTATCGCGATATTACAGCCGTTCGCGAAGGTATCAAGCACAGTCGTCACCAGCCAGCCGGCGTTCAGTGCGATGGCTTCGCCCGGCTCAAGGTAGACCTCCAGACCGTAGGTCTCGCGGATACGCTTCACGCACTCTATCAGCTTTGCCACGTTGTAGCCGGGCTTTGTGATGTGGTGTCCGCCGCCGAAGTTCAGCCACTTGATTTTATCGAACATGAAGCCGAATTTCTCCTCGACATGCGGTAGCGTACGCTCAAGAGTATCCGCGCCCTGTTCGCACATGGTGTGGAAATGCAGTCCGTCTATCCCCTCGTACAGCGCGGGGTCTTTCCGGAACTCCTCAAGCGTGCAGCCGAGCCGCGAACCGGTGAAGCAGGGATTGTAGATGTCCGTTTCTATCTCGCTGTACTCCGGATTCACGCGTATCCCCGCCTGTATGTAACGTTCGTTTGCGCGCACTCTGTCGCGGAACTTCGCCCACTGCCGCGGGGAGTTGAACACCATGTGGTCGCAGATACGCAGGAGTTCGTCGAAGTCCTGCTCCGGGTACGCCGGGGAGAACACGTGATTCTCGCGCCCGAACGGCTTCGCCATCTCCTCATAGCCGAGCTTTGCTTCGAATATGCCGCTGGCGGTCACGCCGTCGAGGTACTTCGCTATCAGCGGGTAGACCGCGAACGCCGAGAACGCTTTCTGTGCCAGGAGTATCTTGCACCCGGCTTCCTCGCGGACGTATTTCAGCAGCTCGAGATTTTCCCGCAGCGCGGCTTCGTCTATGACGTAGCAGGGTGTTTCTACTTTGTATTTCCAGTCCATGGTGTTCCTTTCTTGTGTGCGTTGAAAAATTATCTGAACGATAAACTGTAATTTGACACTCTATTAATGCTATTAAACCCAATCAATAGCATTCTTTACAAGTTTGACAAATGGTTCACAGGTCAGATTTTGGGTAGTGTGTGCAGGAACGATACAGCAGATTTTTCCCTTGCCATAGGTGTGAATCCATACAGCAGGCTGAACGCCGTTCTTTGAAACGGTTTCTGCAAGAATCGTTGTATCAGCATTCGGAATCATTTCCATTACATAATGTTCGTCAAAATCAGGGAATGTGAATTTGCCAATGCCTTCAATAATCGGATGTTCTGCTATCGGTTTTACAGTAAGCGGACATTGTTCGGGATGAGTGATAAAGTTACTTCTTATAACATTTGTAAGGATTGCGTGATTTTCTGTGTAATCAGTAAGTGATGCGTGAAGCATAATCGTTCCCATACCATTCTGAACATCATTCAGAAATTTCTCCGTCCATTTTTCATCACACCAGATTGGAGTAGGAATCTGATCATTTTCAATAGGATCTTTGAAAGACAAAAACAAATCAAACTGCCCGTTGAAATAATCATTTGGGTTCTTTGTGAATGTTACTTCATAATCTGCGTTAAACAGATAGTCCATCATAGGCTTGATGGAATCATCGTGATGCCAGTAATCGTGTACCAAAACAAATACTTTTTTACTCATAAGTTATACGTCCTTTCATCACCGTTTTATGTCTACGTTTTTGTGAATTCTCGTTTTTTAGATGTGCGTTAAATTCCGATTTATCAATCGCTTCTAGCATTTCTTCACGCCGCTCCGAAAGAACGCAGGCAGGCAAACGCCCGCCTGCATGCGATGTTCGGTGATCAGTCAACCAGTACCGGATCAAAGTCCTCCTCCCACGGAAGTCCCCACTTGTTGAGGTTCTCCATGAAAGGATCCGGATCCATCTCCTCGACGTTGTAGACGCCGGGCTTCTTCCACTTTCCAGTCAGCACCATAGCCGCGCCTATCATCGCCGGAACGCCGGTGGTATAGCTGATAGCCTGGGAGCCTACCTCCTTGTAGCACTCCTGATGGTCGCAGATGTTGTAGAGGTAATAGTGCTTCTCCTTGCCGTCCTTCTTGCCGATGAAGATACAGCCGATGTTCGTCTTGCCGACTGTTCTCGGGCCGAGGGAAGCCGGGTCGGGCAGAACAGCCTTCAGGAACTGGAGCGGAACTATCTCCTTGCCCTCATACATGATGGGCTTGATGGAGGTCATTCCGACGTCCTCAAGACACTTGAGGTGAGTGAGGTAGCTCTGACCAAATGTCATGAAGAAGCGGATACGCTTGATTCCCTTGATGTTGAGTGCGAGCGACTCCAGCTCCTCATGATGGAGCAGGTACATATCCTTTTCGCCCACGCCCTTGAAGTTGTAGACGCGCTTTATCTCCATGGGCTTGGTTTCCACCCACTTGCCGTCCTCGATGTAGCTGCCGTTTGCGGACACCTCGCGAATGTTGATCTCCGGGTTGAAGTTGGTGGCGAAGGGATAGCCGTGGTCGCCGCCGTTGCAGTCCAGAATATCGATGTAGTTTATTTCATCAAACTGGTGCTTCATGGCGTATGCAGAGAAAACTCCGGTAACGCCCGGGTCGAAGCCGCAGCCGAGGATAGCGGTCAGCCCCGCCTTCTCGAAGCGCTCGCGGTAAGCCCACTGCCAGCTATACTCGAACTTCGCGGTGTCCTCCGGCTCGTAGTTTGCGGTGTCGAGGTAGTTCACGCCCGCCGCAAGGCACGCGTCCATGATGTGAAGATCCTGGTACGGAAGCGCTACGTTAATTACGATTTCCGGGTTGTAGCTCTTGATGAGCGCGGTCAGCTCCTCAACGTTGTCCGCGTCCACCTGCGCGGTTGTGATGACCGTCTTTGTGGTGGGCTGGAGCTTCTCCTTGAATGCGTCGCACTTAGCCTTGGTGCGGCTTGCTATCATGATTTCCGTGAAAACGTCGCTGTTCTGGCAGCACTTGTTTATTACCACACCTGCGACGCCGCCCGCGCCGATTATCATTGCTCTGCTCATTAGTTTATTCCTCCTGTATTCAGATATCGTCCGGCGAAGCCGGACACATTCAATTGCGAATTACGAATTCCGAATTTAATTGTGGTGCTCGGGTACGACCGCGTAGAAAATCAGGTCGCCCTTGCTGTCGTTGATAAGGCTGTGCTCGTGACCCTCCGGGCAGTAGGTGCAGCTTCCCGCAGAAAGCTCCTCGTATCTGCCGTCGCACAGCATTTTGCCCTTTCCCTCGAGAATGAACACTATCTCGCTGTTGCCCTCGTGGGTGTGCAGTCCGATGGAAGCTCCATGCTCCAGCCTGCCGCGCATTATCTTGACTTTGGGGTCGGTGAACATTCTCGCGAAGAACGTACCCTCGCCGCCCTTGAAATGCTCCAGCGGCTTTTCTTCGATGTCGGAAAAATCTATCAGCATATTATACCTCCGTCATGTTGCGGGCTTTGTTTCCCGGAGTACGTCCCGGACGTTGTTCGGCAGCGCGAAGCACCCGCTGTGGACGTACTGATTGTAATACTTGGTTTTCAGCCCCTGAGCCAGCCACCATTCCGCGTGCTGGTCCGCGACCGGGTGGAACCGCTTGCTCGCGAATCCGAAAAGCCAGTGCCCGGAGGGGTAGGTCGGGATATGCGCCTGATAAACCAGCGATATCGGGAAGAAGCTCTTAATGCGGCTGTGGGCGCGCTTCATTATCTCGGCGTACTCGTCGTAGAACGTGCTTTCGTGCTGGTTCACAAGTATGCCGTTCTCATTGAGCGCCTTGTAGCAGTTGCCGTAGAACTCCTTTGTAAACAGCCCCTCGCCGGGTCCGAACGGGTCGGTGGAATCCACGATTATCAGGTCGTATTCGTTATCTTTACCGCGGACGTATTTCAGACCGTCCTCGTAGAAGATATGCACGCGAGGATCGTCAAGCCTGCACGCGGTCTGTGGGAGATACTCCTTGCAGACCTCAACGACGCGCTGATCTATCTCCACCATGTCGATGTGCTCGATGTTTTTGAAGCGGGTCAGCTCGCGGATAGTTCCGCCGTCGCCCGCGCCTATTACAAGAACGCGTTTTATATCGGGATTCGTCGCCATCGGAACGTGGGTTATCATCTCGTGATAGATGTACTCGTCCTTTTCCGTCAGCATGATGAATCCGTCAAGCACCAGTATCCTGCCAAGCTCGTAGCTGTCGAGAATATCTATCTGCTGATAGCGGCTCTTCTCGCTGTAGACGTGCTGTTTTATCTTTATGGAGAACCGTATGTTGTCCGTATGGTTCTCTGTAAACCATAATTCCATAGGATTTCCTTTCTGACGTTCAGCGCCAATAATTCCCGGCACTGAGCCTTATTTCACAACCTGCAAATACTCAACGTTCATATCCCGGCAGCCGGTGAGGGAGCAGCCCTTTTCCTTCGCGAACGCGATATAATCCAGGATATCCTGGGTGATACGCTCGCCCGGAGCCAGGATCGGTATCCCCGGCGGGTAGCACATGACGAACTCGCTGCACACCCTTCCGGCGGTCTTTTCTATCGGTAGGGTCTCCTGTTCGGCGTAGAACGCCGCCTGCGGGGACATCTCAAGGATAGGGTCGATGTACTCGTGGTCGTAAAGCCCGGCGGGGGACTTCCCGTGGAACTTCTTGATAAGGTTCAGCGCGCCGAGGAGCCGCTCTATTTCGAGCGCGCGGTCGCCGCCGGTGATTATCGCCAGGATATTGCCGATGTCGCCGAACTCTATCTGTATGTCGTACTCGTCCCGGAGCAGGTCGTAGACCTCTATGCCCGCAAGACCCATCGCCCTGGTATGCACCGAAAGCTTGGTCTTGTCGAACGCGTAGAACGCCTTGCCGTCGCAAAGCTCCTCGCCGAAGGCGTAGTAGCCGCCGATGGCGTTTATCTCTTTTCGCGCATAATCCGCGAACTCCACCGTTTTCGCGTAGAACTCCCTGCCGTGGAGCGCGAGGTTCTGCCGCGCCAGGTCGAGGGACACCATCAGCAGGTAGCTTGCGCTGGTGGTCTGTGTGAGGTTGATTATCTGCCGTACGTAGTTCGGGTCTATTCCCTTCCCTAGGAGCAGTATCGCGCTCTGGGTGAGGCTTCCTCCGGTTTTGTGCACCGATACTGAAGCCATGTCCGCGCCGCAGCTCATGGCGCTGGGCGGAAGTCCATCGCCAAAATAGAAGTGCGTTCCGTGCGCTTCGTCAACCAGCACCTTCATGCCGTGCCTGTGAACTATCTCGACGATCTTCCGCAAATCGGAGCATATGCCGTAGTAGGTCGGGTTGTTGACCAGCACGGCTTTCGCGTCAGGATTTGCGAGGATAGCCGCCTCGACTTCCTCCGGGGTCATTCCGAGCGGTATGCCGAGGTCGTTGTTGACGCCGGGGTTCACGTAGACCGGTATCGCTCCGCAGACCACCAGCGCATTGATTGCGCTCCGGTGGACGTTTCGCGGGAGAATTATCTTATCCCCCGCCTTGCATACCGACATCACCATCGCCTGAACTGCTCCGGTGGCTCCGTTGACGATGAAGATGGAGTTTTCCGCTCCGAAGGCGTCCGCAGCGTACTGCTGAGCCTCCTTTATGACGGAAACGGGGTGGCAGAGGTTGTCGAGTGGCTTCATAGAGTTCACGTCGTTCCTCATGCACGCCTCGCCCAGGAAGTCCCTCAGCGCCTTGTTGCCGCGGCCTCCCTTGTGCCCGGGGACATCAAACTTGACAACGCGGTCAAGCTGATATTCCTTCATTGCCTCGTAAAGAGGCGCATGGGTGTGATCAAGCTGCATTACGCTCACCTCAATAGATGTTCATTCCGCTGAATATCTCGATCATCTCGCGGCGCAGGTTGTTGGTGATCTCAAGGCGCTGCTGGGGGTGGATCTCGTAGACATCGGAATTGAAGAGATAGTTCTGAAGCTCTATCTCCTTGATCAGCATTTTTGTATGGAATATATTCGACTGGTACACATTGACATCTATAGCGTCGTACTTCGTCAGGGTCTGGGGATCGATGAAGTCCTGAATGGAGGTCATTTTATGATCCATGAAACATTTCTTGCCGGAGACGTCCCTAGTGAAGCCGCGGACGCGGTAATCAATCGTGATGATATCCGAGTCGAAGCTGCCTATGAGGTAATCCAGCGTGTTCAGCGGGGAGATCTCGCCGCAGGTGGCGACGTCGATATCCACGCGGAAGGTAGAAATAGCCTTGTCCGGGTGATATTCCGGGAAAGTGTGCACCGTGATATGACTTTTGTCAAGATGTGCGTGAACGGTATTCGGCTGGATACCGCTCCTGTTGAAGTAGCCGGCGCCCTTGTTGCAGGACTCGTCTACGTGGTCGGGGTCAATGTAACCCTCAGCGAAGAGGACATTGACAGAGGCACCCTGCGGATCATAGTCCTGCTTTGAGATATTCAGGACGGTCGCGCCGATTTTCTCGGTGACGTCGCAGAGAATTTTTGTGAGCCTTTCGGAGTTATACTGTTCGTCTATGTACGCGATATAATCCTTCTGCTCCCTCTCACTTTTTGCATAGCACACATCATAAATGTTGAAGCTAAGTGTTTTTGTGAGGTTGTTAAAGCCGTATAAAGTCAGCTTTTTTTCCAACCCTAACATCACGACCTTTCGATAAAATAAAGTTGCTGCACTCTGACTTTATGCAGTCAAAGTTAGTATAACACAAACCTAAACAATTTGCAACAATTTTTTATTATTTTTTTGTGATTATGATGTTAAGGAGGTTTCTCCAACAAAATTCAAGAAGAAATTATACAGGTAAACTATAATTTAAAGGCGAATGTTCCGCCAACGCTTTTTTCGTGCAGACTTTTTACTCATGCTGGCTGGCTCACAGCCAGCCAGCAATTTTATCCGCCGAATGCACTCTGAAAATTTCAGAGTATTTTCCAGAGCGTGGGAGTCTGCATTTCGCGGAAAAGCTCAAGCTGCGCCTGTGCACGGTCGCATGCGGCGTACAGCTCATCGTCGCCCTCCTCGGCGAAGGAGGATATTTCGGCTATGCAGGACGTTATCTCCATCGCGTGCCCGAGGTCGTTGACGAGAATGCTGTAGTGCAGCACCGAATCCCACGCGTCGTGGAGCTGATTGGCGTATTTCACGGCGGCTTCGCTGTCCCCTTCGGAGTGCGCCTGCTCCACCTGGTCAATGTAGCCGGAAAGCTCGTTGGTTTTATCAATGGTGATGAACACCGACCAGAAACACCCCGCCGACATTACCGCCAGCAGAAGTATGCTTACAACAAGACGGTTCATTCAAAGCCCCCTCTGACGTTCGATTATCGTGTGCTGACCGTTCCTGTCCGCAGTCATCAGGAATACGTCCTTTACCGAGAGCTTCCGTTCCCGGAGCTGCTCTTTCAGCCAGCCCATTCCCAGCCCCATGCTTTGGAGCTGCTCCTCGTCCTCCCTGCCGTCGCGGATTATCACCGCGGGCGGGTCGCTTGAGGAGCCGCCGCAGTTTACGTCCGCCTTTTCCGCGTTCTGGCAGTCCTTCTTTTTCAGGAAGTGTATCTTTCCGGTTGTCTCTACGATGGCGTACCATATCTCGGTTATGTCGAATATCTGCTCCTCGCGCATTGCCTCGACGAGGTCGTCGACGGTGTAGCGCAGGCGCTTCATTTCCTTCTGCATGATGACTCCCTCGGACATTATCACCCGCGGGCTGCCTATCATCAGCTTGCGGAACTTCGGGAACTTCAGCATTACCGCCGATACGATCACGTCAAGGCAGACCAGCGTGAATATCGGAACTATCCCCAGTATCATCGGCACCGAGGAATCCTCCACGGGTATTGCCGCGATGTTGGATATGAGTATCGTCACCACCAGTTCCGACGGCTGGAGCTCGCCTAACTGGCGTTTTCCCATCAGTCTCAGTGAGAATGTGATTATAATGTACAATATGGTGGCTCTGATCAGTACTACTGCCATTTTTTATCTCCTTTCGGTTGATGTTGATATTTTGCCGCCTTATCCCGGTTTTATTCATTAGAATTTGCTGAAATGTGTTGACAATAGGGGAACATTGAGTTATAATTAAAGAAGTATTCAACAATAAATAATAAACAAGGAGCATTTAAAATGAAAGCAAAATTTCACATTCCAGATATATGGGTACATAAGGATCTGAACCTGTATCTCATTGATATGATCAAGGAGCACCCGGAGTATTTTTATGATGACATAGAGATTGCTTCCTGCTACGGCTGCTTCCCATCTGCACTCTGGAACGGCGGACGCGCCCTTGGAGGTTTCGCAAACGAATCTCAGATCCGGCAGACTATAAAGGCGTTCAATGATAGAAATGTTCCTATAAGATATACATTCACGAACCCGACTCTTACCGAGAAGGATCTGAAGGATAAGTTCTGCAATCACCTCTGCGCCATTGCCGAGAACGGCTTTAATGAGCTCATCGTGAACAAGCCCTTCCTTGAAGATTACGTGCGCAGGAATTACCCCAAGTTCCCGCTGGTTTCCTCGACGGTAAAGCAGATCGAAGATTACGATCAGCTTATGGAGGAGTTCAAGAAGGATTACAAGCTGGTTGTTCTTGACTACAACTGGAACAATGATTTCGAGAAGCTGGACAAGATCCCGCAGGAGCTTCGCTCAAGAGTCGAGATCCTTATAAATCCGTACTGCACTCCTCACTGCAAGCGCAGAAAGCAGCACTACGAGGTGCTCGGCGAGAGCCAGCGCAAGTGCAGCAAGCAGACTATTTATGAGCAGCTTGGAGCAGTAAGGAGCGTTAAAGATCCGATGGAGGACGCAAATAATTTCAACTGCCCCAATACCAGATACAATTTCTATCAGATAACACATTACAGCACGTTTGTTTCCAACAACGATGTCTACGGAAGATACCTTGACATGGGCTTTAATAATTTCAAGATAGAGGGTCGCGTACTCTCAAAGCCTAACGTAATCGAAAGCTACGTATATTATCTTGTAAAGCCCGAGTACCGCGACAGAGTCCGCCTTGAAATGCTGACGCACAGACCCCAGGTCGAGGAGATCAAGGAGCACCCGCGCCTTTTCATAGATAAAAATGGCAGGGAGATACCCCAGAGAAGAGTCTGATCGTTCATCTGATTGTTGATATTTATATTTTCATCTGAAAATCAAGTTGTTTTTCTTGTAAATTTATAGAAAATGACTATTGAATTAAAGGCGGAGTTATGGTATACTACAATAGATGAATAAAACGGCGCCAGGTTCGCTGTTTGGAATAAATCGGCAGGTAATTTTACCTGGCTTCGGGCGCTCCGTCTGAAGCATACCACAGGAGGAATTTGTTATGACTAATATCGAGTTTGCTGAAAAGATCAAGGGTTATCTGAAGGGAAGCAAGGCAAAGGCTAAGAAGTACGAGGATACCGTTGCTGTAAACTTTACATTCATCGACGATATGGAAGACTTCTATGTTGCAGTAAGAGAGGGCGTTCTTGACGTTGCTCCTTATCATTACGATGACCTCCAGGCTAACGTTACCGGCGCTGCTGAGAACATCGAGAAGCTTTTCAGCGGAGATGTTTCCTTTGACGGCGCACTCACCGACGGTCTTGTAAAGGTCGATGGCGATGTTGCAAAGTTCAAGGCTCTTGAGGCTCTTGTTCCCGCTAAGAAGGCTGAGAAGCCCGCTGCAGAGAAGAAGGCCGCTCCTGTTGCAAAGCCCGCTGCGCCCGCAGAGAAGAAGGCAGAGACCAAGCCCTCTCCCGCTGCTGCTAAGCCCGCCGAGACAAAGGCTGCCGCACCCGCCGTTAAGCCCGCTGAGACCAAGGCTCCGGCACCTGCTGCAAAGCCTGCTGCTAAAAAGCACACCGGCAGCAAGAAGCACGGCAAGTAATTTATTGTTGAATTATCCAGGCGCCCGTGTGTTACTCCCGGGCGTCTGTTTGTGTTTTTTACCGCGAATATACCATTCAATTGCCGAATTTTGCGGAATATGCGGTACTGACGAATCGTATCCGGAAGGATTTGAATATAGATGAGATACAGATTTTCCTGCGCGGCTCTTGCGGCTATAATGCTGCTGAGCGGCTGCGCTTCGACTGATATACAGAACGACCACCACAACCCCAGCGACCCGAACAGCCTTGATCTGATGGCTGACCTCGTTTCCGGCGGGAATTCCTCGGTGACTTCCCAGACGGAACAGAACGATAAGACAGCCACGGACGTTCCGGAAGGCGCGCAGGCTCCGGAGATACCGTCGGGCTCGCTGCCTGAGACCGCCGTAAGCGGCTCCACGGAGGAAACCGCCGAGGTCCGGGACATGAACAACGACTTTGATATGTTCTACGAGGCGGTTCACGATAAGTTCGAGCTTACCGGCGAGGAGCTGAGCTTCGTTGATTACTCGCTGTTCGTAGGCGACAGCATTTGCAGCGGCTTTTCCGAGTATGGGATAGTTCCGCACGAGCATGTTGCCGCAAAAGGGAACCTCGGTTCCCGCAGCTTTTTTGACTATACGTTCAAGTTCCGAGGCTGGGAGGGCAGAACCTACGATCAGGTGCTGAAGTCCGCTAATCCGCGGTACGTGTTCCTCTCGATGGGCATGAACGACGTCAACATGGTGGACGAAGCTACATACTGCGAGAATTACCGCAAGGTCATCGAAGCCACGCTCGAAGGAAGCCGCGCCGACGTTTTCGTTGCGGCGATAACTCCTGTATGCAGCAAGTTCTGCGGAAACAGCGTTATCGACAGCTTCAACAATACCATGAAAAAGTATCTCGAGGAGAATTTCCCAGAGCGCGTACACTACTTCGACTTCGGGCGATACCTCAAGAATGAGAAGAACGAGCTTCGCGAGTGCCTGCACTCCGGCGACGGCGTACACCTCGGTCCGTACGCCTACCGCATTGCCCTGTGGGAAATGCACCGCGCCCTGACCGAAGCGGGTCTGTGGGACGGCGATTCTGCGACAGGCACGTTTGAGGCGGAGAATTTCCAGCCCGCTGACGAGGTTCCGCCTGTTTACACGACAGCCGAAACGACCGCCAAGACCTCCAAACCCGCAAAGACAACTAAGCCGACCAAGCCGACCAAGCCTGCCAAGCCCGATAAAACCACGAAGCCTTCCGGAACCACCAAGGAAATACCCGTAGAGGAAACTCCGGTAGAGGTAACGACACAGGATACCAAGTCGGCTGCGACTACGGCACCTTCCGGAACTGCGGATTCGGCGGTGTCACCGGCGTCAAGCGACGACCTGATCCCCACCGAGCAGACCGAGCCGGTGGAGCTTCCGGCAACTTCGTCCGCTGAGATCGCTGAATAAAAAACGACCGCCCACAAAATGGGCGGTTTTAAATTGCAAAATCCCCCGGCAGGAGCCGGGGGATTTTTGATATTATTCGGAAAGCTTCTTCTTGATATATTCCTGAATAGCCTTCGGCGATGCAAGACCCTTTAGCGCCTTGTTCGCCTGACCCATGAAGAACCCGAATACCTTCTGGTCGCCGCTGCGGTACTGCTCGGCTGCTTTCGGGTTGTTCGCGATTATCTCGTCGACGGTCTTTGCGAGGAGGTCGCTGTCCTCCTTTATCCACAGATCCTGCGCGTCCGCGATATCCTTCGGAGTGCCGCCGTTTTCGATCATCTCGCCAAGAATAGCCTTCGCGTTGGACTGTGAGATCTTGTCCGTCTGGAGGAACTCAACAAGCTGTGCGAACTCCCTGCCGCTGAACTTCAGGTCGTCCATGTCGACTTCCCCGAGGTTCTTTCTGCGAAGCAGCTCGCCGGTCACGTAGTTTGCGACCGCCTTCGGATTGTCGTACGCCTGGATTGCTTCCTCGTAGAAATCGCAGATCTTCTTGTCGGATACGATGAGATCCGCGTCCTGCTTCTTGATGCCGCACTGCTCGACGTAGCGTGCAACGCGCTGCTCTGGAAGCTCCGGAATGGAGCTGCGTATCTCGTCAAGCTCCTCCTCGGTGAGGATTATCGGAGGGATATCCGGGTCTGGGAAGTAGCGGTAGTCGTGGGCGTCCTCCTTGCTTCTCATCGCAGTGGTCTCGCCCAGAGCCTCGTTAAAGCGGCGTGTCTGCTGAATTACGCGCTCGCCGTTGTCGAGGAGCTCCTCCTGGCGCTCAATCTCAACTTCTATCGCCTTTGCGATAGCCTTCAGGGAGTTCAGGTTCTTCAGCTCCGTTCTGGTGCCGAGCTCATTGCTGCCCTTCGGCGCGATGGAGATGTTTACATCGCAGCGTATAGAGCCCTGCTCCATCTTGCAGTCGCAGATACCCGCGTACTGTAACAGCAGCATGATCTTCTCCAGGTAAGCCACGACCTCGTCAGCGGAGTGGAAATCCGGCTCGGTGACTATCTCGATGAGCGGAACGCCGCAGCGGTTGTAGTCCGCGAGGGAAATGCGGTTAACATCGTCGTGGACGAGCTTGCCCGCGTCCTCCTCAAGATGGATACGGTTAATGCGTATCTCCTTCTCTTCGCCCTTGACGTTTATCTTTACCTTGCCTGCGAGGCACACCGGGCGCGGCATCTGGGAGATCTGGTAAGCCTTCGGCAGATCGGGGTAGAAGTAGTTCTTTCTGTCCCACTTGGTGAAGCGCGAAATGTCGCAGTTCATCACGTAGCCAGCCTTGATGATGTATTCAACGGCTTTCCTGTTCAGCACCGGGAGGGTTCCGGGAAGTCCGCTGCACACGGGGCAGCAGCGGGAGTTCGGAGTTCCGCCGAATTCAGCGGAGCAGGTGCAGAATACCTTGGAATTTGTGGAAAGCTCTGCGTGTGTCTCAAGTCCTATCGTAGGAAAATATGCGCTCATTCCTGTACCTCCTTAAAGCTTGGCGGGCGCAGTCGGAGCGAAGGTCTGCTCGAATGCGTCGGCGCACTGAAGAATAGTCTGCTCGTCGAAACGTCTGCCGATGACGGACATGCCCACGGGGAGACCCTCGGCGGTGTAGCCGCAGGTCGTGGAGATACCCGGCAGAGAGGCAATATTGACGGTAACGGTGCAGATATCCGCGAGGTACATCTTGACCGGATCGTTGTCCTGCGCGCCTATCTTGTACGCCGGAGTCGGCGCGGTCGGGGTGAGGATAACGTCGGCAAGGTCGAATACAGCGTTGTATTCCTTGATTATCTGCTGCTTGAGGGCGAGCGCTTTCTTGTAGTAAGCGTCGTAGTAGCCGGAGGAAAGCGCGTAGTTTCCGAGCAGGATACGGCGCTTTACTTCCTCGCCGAAGCCCTTGCTGCGGCTGTCGCGGATAAGCTCCTCGAAGGTGCGACCCTCGCCGCGGAAACCGTACTTTATACCGTCGAATCTCGACAGGTTGGAGGCAGCCTCGGCGCAGGCGATGAGGTAGTACGCCGGGATAGCGTACTTCAGCCCGGGAATGGAGCACTCAACGAGCTTTGCGCCCTGGGCTTCGAGCGTCTTTGCGGCGTTCATTACATGGGTCTTTACTTCGTCGTCGATGTCGTCGGAGTAGAACTCCCTTGGCATTGCGATCTTCATTCCGCTGACGGACTGACCGAGCTTCTCAGTGAAATCCGGAACCGGCTGGCGTGAACTGGTCGCGTCATGCGGGTCGTGCGCGCAGATGGCGTTGAGCATGACCGCGCAGTCCCGGGCGTCGGAGCAGATCGGACCTATCTGGTCGAGGGAGCTTGCGAATGCGACAAGACCGTAGCGGGAAACTCTGCCGTAGGTGGGCTTGATTCCGGTCACGCCGCAGAAGGACGCGGGCTGTCTGATGGAGCCGCCGGTGTCGCTTCCGAGCGCAGCGGGAGCGAAGGAAGCAGACACAGCCGCAGCGCTTCCGCCGGAGGAACCGCCGGGAACTCTATCAAGGTCGTAGGGGTTCTTGGTCTTGGCGAACGCGGAGGTCTGTGTGGAGCCGCCCATCGCGAATTCGTCCATGCTGGTCTTGCCGAGGAGCACGTAGCCCTCTGCGTTGAGCTTCTCGATAACGGTCGCATTGTACGGCGGTATGAAATTCTCAAGCATCTTACTTGCACAGGTGGTCTTGATACCGTCGGTGCAGATGTTGTCCTTTATGGCGAGCGGGATACCGGTCAGCGGGCTTACGTCGCCGGAATCAATGCGCTTCTGTGCGTTTTCAGCCATCGTGAGCGCCTTTTCCTTGGTAACGGTGATGAAGGACTGTACCTTGCCGTCGCCGGCTTCTATATTTCTGAAATATTCTCCGCAGAGCTCTGCGGCGCTGATCTGCTTTGAATCCAGCGCCTTGCGGAGATCGCGTATCTTTGCGCGGGTGATATCCATAATTACCTCCTGTTTATTCAACTACCTTGGGTACGACGTAGCAGTTATCGCGGTTTTCCGCGTTGGAGAGCAGCTTCTCCGTCGGGAACGAGGGCTGCGGTACGTCCTCTCTTACCTCGCTCAGGGAAATGCTGTTGTTGTCCTTGGTATCGTCGTAGGTTAGGTCAAAGGTCTTGATTGTATCCATCAGGTCGATGATGTCGCCCATCTCGCCCATGACCTTTTCAAGTCCGGCTTCGTCGTAGTTGAGCTTGGACAGCTCGCACAGGTGCTGGATCGTCTTGAGTTCTACTGCCATGATATAGCGTTCCTTTCTTTATGAAGATGATACTATAATTAATAATACTGTACTATTATACTCCATTTCAGCAGATTTTTCAAGTGTTATTTAAAAATTGTGCAGGAAATCGTTGAATTTTTGCATTTTGGCATATTCACCAGAAATTTTGAAATATGTAATCTCCTATTCTTGCAAAAATAACATTTCAGGCTTCAAAACGCACCGTACAGCGGAGCTAAGCGCAATAGATAGTCTAGACTAATCGGAAATATAAAGCAATAATGGAATCTAATATACAATAAAATGAAAGATTGCCGGAAAGAAACTTGCAAAAACCTCTTGACAAACCAGCGATATGGTGATATAATATGAACGTAAATTCAAGCGGACAAAACGAATTGTGCCGGAGAATAAAGCCGCAGGCAGCGTTGCCGCGGCAGTGAAGCATCTGCAACTTGACGATGGCAGAAATTTCACCTCAGCACATTCCACCGCGGATATAACGTATGATCAAACCGGCTCAGCGCTGCGCCGAATATCGCGGCGTCCGGCGGATCTTCTGCCGGATCCGGTTTTTTTCAGTACTTATTAAGGAGTGAGCTTATGTTAATGAAAGAGGGAGAAACAAGGATCCCTGCGGGTTGCGCGATCTCGGGCTTTATCAACAGGAGCGGCAGAAGGACAAACGGCAGCGTGATCGTGAATTCCATTGCCTGTATGCACGACCGCTCGAACGGTCTGGGCGGCGGCTACGCCGGATACGGCATTTATCCGGAGTACAAGGATCAGTACGCGTTCCATGTTTTCTACGATTCCAACGAGGCGAGAATAAAGACCGAGGCGTTCATCGACCGCCATTTCGACGTCATCAACCTCTCGCGTATTCCCACCAGAAAGCACCCGAACATCACCGACGAGCCGCTTATCTGGCGCTACTTCGTTAACCCTCTTCCTACAAAGCTCCAGGAGAGCCAGCTCGACGAGCGCACCTACGTTGCCCGCTGCGTCATCAAGATAAACGACAAGATCGACGGCGCTTACGTTTTCTCCAGCGGCAAGAACATGGGCGTATTCAAGGCGGTCGGCTACCCTGAGGACGTCGGCGAATTCTACCGCCTCGACGAGTACGACGGCTGGGCGTGGACGGTACACGGCCGCTACCCGACGAACACCCCCGGCTGGTGGGGCGGCGCTCACCCCTTCGCCCTGCTCGACTACACGATAGTACATAACGGCGAGATCTCCTCCTATGACGCGAACAGACGTTTCATCGAAATGTTCGGCTACAAGTGCAACCTGCTGACCGATACCGAGGTCATCACCTACATCATCGACTACCTCCACCGCCGCCTCGGAATGCCCCTTGACGACGTTGCGAAGGTCATCGCGGCTCCGTTCTGGAGCGAGCTTGAATCCGGCAGGTTCAGCCCAGAGGAAACGGCGAAGATACGCCATTTCAGAAACGTTTATTCCAGCCTGCTCATCACAGGACCCTTTTCAATAATCCTCGGATTCAACAACGGAATCATGGCGCTCAACGACAGACTGAAGCTCCGTTCGATGGTCGCTGCCGAAAAGGGCGATACGGTCTATGTTTCCAGCGAGGAATGCTCCATCAGGACGATGTCCCCGGACGTTGACAGGATATGGAGCCCCCGCGGCGGCGAACCGATAATCGTAACACTTGACAAATAAGCGATAGAGCAGAATTGAAAGGAAGATCACAAGTGGCTATTAACTATATGAATCCTCTGTTTGAGGTGGTCCGCAACCCTGACCGCTGCATAAAGTGCCGCGTCTGTGAGCGCCAGTGCGCCAACGAGGTGCACCATTACGACCCCGACCTCGACAGAATGGTATCCGATGAAACGAACTGCGTTGACTGCCAGCGCTGTGTGACGCTCTGCCCGACAAGAGCGCTCAAGATAAGAAAGAACGAGAACGAGTTCCGCGAGAACGGCAACTGGAGCCAGCAGGTAATGGACGAGGTCTACAAGCAGGCAGGCTCCGGCGGAGTGCTCCTCTCTGCGATGGGCAACCCCCGCGAGTACCCGGTTTACTGGGACAAGATACTGCTGAACGCTTCCCAGGTAACAAACCCGCCTATCGACCCGCTGCGCGAGCCGATGGAGACCAAGACCTTCCTCGGCAAGAAGGAGCAGGAGATCCACTACGACGAGAACGGCAGGGCTGAATTCAAGCACAATCCGTACCTCGAGCTGGACGTTCCGGTGATGTTCTCCGCGATGTCATTCGGCTCCATTTCGAAGAACGCGCATGAGTCCCTTGCGAGAGCGGCTCAGGAACTGGGAACCTACTACAACACCGGCGAGGGCGGTCTGCACAAGGATTTCTACAAGTACGGCCCCAACACGATATGCCAGGTAGCTTCCGGACGTTTCGGCGTGTTCAAGGAGTACCTCGACACCGGCGCCGCTATCGAGATAAAGATGGGTCAGGGCGCTAAGCCGGGTATCGGCGGACACCTCCCGGGTATGAAGATAAACGAAGAAATATCCAGGACCCGTATGATACCCAAGGGCACGGACGCTATTTCCCCCGCTCCGCACCACGATATCTATTCCATCGAGGATCTCCGCCAGCTTGTTCTCTCGCTGAAGGAAGCCACCGACTGGAAGAAGCCGGTCATCGTAAAGATAGCGGCGGTACATAACGTTGCGGCTATCGCTTCCGGTATCGCGAGAAGCGGCGCGGACATCATCGCCATCGACGGCTACAGAGGCGGCACCGGCGCGGCTCCGACACGTATCCGCGATAACGTGGGCATTCCGATAGAGCTTGCGCTCGCAAGCGTTGACCAGAGGCTCCGCGACGAGGGTATCAGAAACAATGTTTCCATCGTTGTCGGCGGTTCGATCAGAAGCAGCGCGGACGTCGTAAAGGCTGTAGCGCTCGGCGCTGACGCGGTTTATATCGCAACAGCGGCTCTGCTGTCGATGGGCTGCCACCTTTGCAGGAGCTGCAACACCGGCAAGTGCAACTGGGGCATCGCAACTCAGCGCGCAGACCTCGTTAAGCGCCTCAATCCGGATATCGCGTACAAGCGCCTGGTGAACCTCGTACACGCGTGGGATCACGAGATCAAGGAAATGATGGGCGGTATGGGTATCAACTCGCTGGAGTCCCTCCGCGGCAACAGACTCATGCTCCGCGGCATAGGACTCAACCAGAAGGAACTTGATATACTCGGAATCATGCACGCAGGTGAATAAACCCTGACACTGCTCGAAAGGAATGGTCATAACAATGAAAAAGGTTTATGTGAACGAGGACTGGTGTCTTGGCTGCCATCTGTGTGAATTCACCTGTGCGGCGGCGAACAGCGGTGCTCCCGATATGATTAAGGCGTTCGCAGGCGGGAAGAAGCCCGTCGCGAGGATCCAGATAGAAGAAGGCGACAAGATAAACTTCGCGGTCCAGTGCCGCCACTGCGACGCTCACCCCTGCGTAAAGGGCTGCATCGCGGGCGCGCTCTCAGTGCAGGACGGCGTTATCGTCTGCGACGAGGAGAAGTGCGTAGGCTGCTACACCTGCGTTCTCTCATGTCCCTACGGCGCTATAGTCATCGACGAGGCGGGACACAAGATCCGCAAGTGCGACCTCTGCACGCGCAACAGCCACGGCGAGCCGGCATGCGTAAAGGCTTGCCCGAACAACGCTATAGTTTTCGAGGAAAGGTGAGGTGACGGATATGAACTACGTAATTATCGGCAACTCTGCCGCGGCAGTCGGAACGATCGAGGGTATCCGTCAGATAGACAAGACCGGAAAGATAACCGTTATCTCCGACGAAAAGTACCACACCTATTCCCGCCCGCTCATCTCCTACTGGCTGATGGGGAAAGTCACAGACAAGAACATATACTACCGCAGCGCGGACTTCTACGAGAAGAACGGCGTTGAGACCAGGTTCGATACCCGCGTGACTAAGATAGACCCGGCTGCGAAGAATGTCGTTCTTGCGGACGGAAGCACGGTCCCCTACGACAAGCTGATGGTGGCTACAGGCTCGAAGCCGTTCGTTCCCCCGATGAACGGAATGGAGAAGATAGCCTCCTGCCACACGTTCATGAGCTACGACAGCGTAAAGGCTATCAAGGCTGAGGTCAAGCCCGGAATGAAGGTGCTGATAATCGGCGCGGGACTTATCGGACTGAAAGCCGCGGAAGCACTCAACGAGTACAAGGCGGACATCACTGTAGTCGATATGGCTGACCGTATCCTGCCGTCTATTCTGGATGTCCGTGCAGGCTCCATCATGAAGAAGCACATCGAGAGCAAGGGAACAAAGTTCATTCTCGGAACCTCCGTTGACGAGTTCAGCGAGCACTCCGCAAAGCTGAAGAACGGCGCTGCAGTTGATTTCGACATGGTAATAATCGCGGTGGGCGTACGCCCGAACACCGAGCTTGTTTCCGAAGCAGGCGGCAAGGTAGAGCGCGGCATAATCTGCGACCTCACCCAGAAAACCACCATCGACGACGTTTACGCCGCAGGCGACTGCACAGTCAGCCACGACGCTTCCTCCGACACCGACAGGATACTCGCGCTGCTGCCGAATGCGTACATGCAGGGCGAGGTAGCCGGAAGGAACATGGCGGGCGCCGAGACAAAGTACGAGAACGCGATACCAATGAACGCGATAGGATTCTTCGGGCTGCACATCATCACCGCCGGAAGCTACGACGGCGAGGAATATGTTGAGGAACACGGCAATAATTATAAAAAGCTGGTATTCAAGGACGGACTGCTCAAGGGATTCATACTGATGGGCGACGTAAAGCGCGCGGGAATATACACCTCCATGATAAAGGAGCGCATAGACCTCTCCGACGTTGACATGGATATGCTTAAAGAGAGACCGCAGATGATGATGTTCAGCAAGGCGCGCAGGGAAGATAAGCTGGGAGGAATAAAGAGATGATCATTGACGCAAAGAATATGCCGTATGCAGAGCTGAATAAAATGATCAGGGACTCTGACGAGCAGAAATTCACGCTTGAGAACGTTCTCGGGCAGAGATACATCGGCGCGGGTCTTTCCGGCAAGGAGATACTCATAAAGGGAACCCCCGGAAACGCCCTCGGAGCGTACCTGAACGGCGCTAAGATAAGCGTACACGGAAATGCTCAGGACGCCACCGGCGACACAATGAACGACGGCGCGATAATCATTCACGGCAACAGCGGCGACACCACCGGCTACGCGATGCGCTCCGGCGAGATATATGTCCAGGGCAACGCCGGGTACCGCGTCGGTATCCACATGAAGAGCTATCAGGATATGTTCCCGACCATCGTTATCGGCGGCAAGGTCGGCGACTTCCTCGGCGAGTACCAGGCGGGCGGTATCATCATCGTGCTTGGTATCGGCGTTGAGGGCTGCCCGGTAGGTCACTTCTGCGGCACCGGAATGCACGGCGGCGAAATGTTCATCAGAAGCGACGTTATGCCGAAGGGACTCCCCGTTCAGGTTTGCTGCACAGTAGCCACCGCAGAGGAGAAGGAGTCCATCAGACACTACGTAGAGCGCTTCACGAAGCACTTCGGCAATGATACTGACACGCTGCTCAGCTCCAATTTCTTCAAGCTCACTCCGAATTCCGCAAGCCCTTACAAGCAGCTTTACGTCAACAATCTTTGATCGGCGGGAACGCCGCGGGAAGGGGGATCCTTGATGTCCAGGGTATTTATCAACGCCAAAACCGAGATGATCTGCGGCACGATATCGGCTGCGCTGGAGGACGCCGGTGCAGAAATCATCTGCTGCTTTGACGACGAGCAGGCTGCGGCGGCAGACCTTTCCGGTTATGATGTGGTGATAGTATCCACACCGCTTCGCAGCGAGTTCGGTCTGAACTACGTCGCTGAGATCCACGACCGCACTAGCGCGGTTATCATAGTGCTGGCAAAGACGGAGATCGCCGACGAGGTGCAGAACCGTATCAAGTTCACAGGCGCGTATGTGCTCCCGAGGCCGTTCACGAAGCAGGCGCTGGTGCAGACTATCCGAATGGCTCAGATGGCGAAGGAGAACATGCAGCGGCTGGAGCAGGAGCGCTCCAAGCTCTCGAAGCAGCTTGAGGACACGAAGATAATCGACCGCGCGAAATGCTGCCTGATACAGTACCTGAACCTCACGGAGAACCAGGCGCACAGGCATATTCAGAAGCTCGCGATGGATACGCGGAGAACGCAGCGGGAGATCGCGGATGATATTCTGAACACCTATAGCGGAATGACAAATGTGTAGAACAATAGAACGAATAAAGGAAGCAGCGCGTGCTGCTTCCTTTTGGTTTGTCTATAAACTATAATTTAGCTGTGTAGTGTGCTTCCGAAACAGTCCACCGGACTGTTTCG
>ENA-OPEE01000510-OPEE01000510.1-human-gut-metagenome-genome-assembly--contig:-NODE-510-length-32736-cov-3.811725_pt1 | contig 32736 bp, 28 predicted proteins | sample MGYA00241263_ERZ501506 | MGnify/ENA primary metagenome ERZ501506 (study PRJEB25962, sample SAMEA2042626) | human gut metagenome | biome: human gut; feature: human-associated habitat; material: faeces...
GTTACCGTACCGTTTAATTGGGCATCAGTCAGCCCGTAATTCGTATCATACCAATCGGCACACCACTCCATGACGTTGCCGTGCATATCGTAAAGACCCCACGGGTTTGGCTTTCTTAGCCCTACTGCTTTAGTGCTGGAGGAGCTGTCTTTGTAACACATATAGTCGCCATCCGCCGTATTGCCGTAACTGTAAGCGGTAGTCGTTCCGGCACGGCATGCATATTCCCATTGAGCCTCGGTCGGCAGGCTGCAGCCGACCCAGCGGGCATACTCCGATGCGCCGGACCACGTTACATAGACAACGGGGTGGAAGTCGTATCCGGCTTGCGGAACCCATTTATCTGTTTCCCAATGCAGCCCTCTGGCGGCTGAAATCAACCACTTGCCTGCCAACTTTCCGTCTTCGCCGACTCCGTTCGCGTTCAAAAAGGCTGCAAACTGTCTGTTGGTTATCGGATACCTGCTTATGTAGAAATCCTTTGTCAATGTTACCTTGTGCTGGGTTTCATCTGTTTTGCGGTTGGGCTCCGCCGGGGTGGTGTTCAGTGCAGGATTGCCGCCCGTATAGTTGGGATAGTTACTGCCGTCCGACGAACCCATAAGGAAAGTACCGGCAGGGATTTTCACCATATCGAGGGCGTGCTTTTTCCATAAAAGACAGGGATCGTAATCTTCTTCCCAGCCGTCCACTGCGGTCTTTACACTGAGGCCGTTAAGGGTTACGGTAACGTGGTAAGTGTAGCGTTTGCCGTGTGCGAATGTCAGCTCGGCGGCGGGTTTCCACTCCAGCACCTGACCGTCCGAAAGCGTTACGCGGATGAACGCCTTGCCCCCGGTGAAAGTATGCGGAATAATAACCGCATCGTTGTACCGCACGTTGGCCTCCGAAAAGTCGGCCGACACGTCGTTGCCTATCGTGATGTCCGTCTTATTGAAGGTTCCGAAACCCACTTTCACCGTATTCGCGCGCTGGGATGCGTCCGACCAGTCGGTGCTTCGGTAAACATCGTAGTGCTGGAAAGCCAATACATACGGCACTTCGCAGATCGTCACCGTCGCGCCCCGCAACTTCTCCCCGGTAGTCTGGTCTGCGGCGACCAGCGCCACCTTGAGCTTGGAAAGCATGTGGTAGAAAGTCAGGGGCACAGGTGACAGGCTCTTCTCCACATTGCGCGCCACGCCTATCATGAAATCGGACGCCGTGTAACCCGCGCGCGTGGACTGGTCTGCGCTGATTTGGAGTGAAATACTCGCCGAATAGTCGAATTCCATGGTGTGCATGGATGCGGGAGCGAGGGCGAAGATATCCACGTTCCCCGTCCTGGGATAGTACATCGGGGCGCTGCCCGTCAGTTCGCCATCCCCGCCGGCGGTCATCACATTCCGCGGATAGAGCGGAGTGCGGTCGGCCGTCCGGATATGCACCGCAACCTCGCTGCCCGCGGGGAAGTGGCCGGAGTCTGTGTCTGGAAACGAGGCACGGGTCTGCACCTCCAGCCCGGCGGAAAAACGGATGGGGACAAGGGAGTCCGTTCCCTTGTCGGGCATCTCGTCGGCCGTGCATCCCGCCATAAGCAGGAGCGCCGCCATATATATAAGTTTGTTTTTCATATCTGTTTTATTATAGATTTAATACACATCTATTTGCTCCACGCCGCCGTGGTCCCAGTCGTCTATGGAACCCGCCACGCCTACGGCGCTATTGGCAAAGCCGCGTTCGACAGCTACATCGATAATTTCCAGGAAAGGGGGTGAGTAATCCCTCGCCGGCCTGTTGTTTTCGGTGTTCTTTTTCATATTGTCTTATTATTTATATTTAATATTTACATCCGCCGGGAAAGCTTCCGGAGTTTGTCCGGTGCGCTTCACCGGCGGACGTCGGTTCGGGTTGACCGCAGAGCGGGCTATTCCGCCGGGAACACCACGCGGAAACCGCGAATTGCCGAGTTGTTTTTCGGGGCCTGCCGATCCCGCAATGCGGAGCGGCAGAACTGTCCGGCATTTTCCCAGTGGCCTCCGCGCATTATTCTTTGTTCTCCCGTAGCGGGGCCATCGGGATCGGTGACGGAGGTCGATATATTTATGTCCGGCCCCAGACCGTAGAAATCGTCATACCAGTCCGAACACCACTCGGTCACATTTCCGTGCATATCGTAAAGGCCATAGCCGTTGGGGTAAGAATAGGAACCTATTTTAGCGGTTTTTTCGAGGAAATCGGGACTGTCGGGAGCTTCAAACTCTCCGTTGCCAGCCATGTCGTAGGGCCTCGTGGCCATGAAGTTGGCCATGCCGCCTACCAGCTGCCTTCCGTTGCTGATGCCGAAAGGCAGGCTCTCGGTTTGTCCGCCCCGGCAGGCGTATTCCCATTGGGCTTCCGTCGGCAGGCTGCCGCCTGCCCATGCGGCATAGGCCGTTGCACCGAACCAGGATACGAAGATGACCGGATGATCGTCACAGCCCGCGACAGGTACCCAGCGGCCCCCTTCGAAATGCAGTCCCATGTCCGTCTTTCCCTCTTCGTTACTGGGACGGATAAAACGACGCAATTCGGTTACGGTCTCTCCCTTGTCCTTGTACGTGACCTCTCCCTCGCGTGATTCGCCGATCCCGACGTCGTTGAGGAACTTTGCGAACTGGGCGTTGGTCACTTCGTATTTCCCCATGTAGAAGTCTTTGGTCAGCGTTACATGGTGCTGAGGTTCGTTGCTCCGGCGGTTCGGTTCATTTTCAGGGCTGCCCATCATAAATGTCCCGCGGGGGATGAGTACTGTCTCCACGGGCCAGGCGACCGTTACGGTGCAGATCGCCGACATTCCGCCTGCTTTGGCGGTGATCGTCGCCGAACCGCGGCCTGCAGCCGTTACCTTGCCGCTGTCATCGACCGTGGCGATCTTCGTGTTGCTGCTCGACCATGTTACGGTCTTGTCCGTGGCATCTTCGGGCGTGACGGTTGCGGTGAGGGTTTTGCTCTGTGTGGGGTTGAGCGTGAGCTGGGTTTTGTCGAGCGTGATGCCGCCGACGGCGATCTGTGCGGGATCGTCCTTGCTGCACGAGGCGAACGCGAGGGTTCCGGCCAGCAGAAGATAAAACAGTTTTTTCATGGTTTTGAAAGTTTAAAATGTGAAATAATGGGAATTATGTCGTCGGAATATCCTTTCTTCGAAATCCGGTCGGCGCCGGGCGTTATTCCTTCACGATGGTCAGCGATAAGAACAAATATTCTTTTGCCCGAATTCCGAAATCCAGCCACGTTCCGTCCTTCCACAGAAAGCCTTTGGTCGTATTTTCTTCTGTTGCGTACTCTCCGGCTATGTAAACCGAGCCGTTTGCAACCGCGAGTCTGGCGAGGTACATATTCGTGGCGCCTTCCGGAAGTTTGAGGTCGGTTCGTGCGCCGTCCTTCCAGAAGCAGCAGATTCGTTTGGTTTTGTCTTCGTAGTTGCCGCCCACATAAACCGAACCCTCCGATACCGCGATGCCGCGGCTGTAAGGCGACCAGATTTCCGCCGGTAAAGGCAGGTCGGTACGCACGCCGTCTTTCCAATAGCAGCAGAAGGACCTGCCGTCTATTTTGTAATTTCCTGTCACATAGACCGAGCCGTCCGGGATTGCGATATCGGAAGGATCGCAGTTGGTCGCTCCGGCCGGGTAATCGAGGCCTGTGAAATTTCCCTCCTTCCAATAACCGGTGACATATTCTCCGACCGCATCATCGAAATAAGCCCCCGCTATGTATACCGCACCTTCCGCAGCGGCGATGGATACTAAATACCCGTTTTTTGCCGAGGCTGGAAGGTCGGATAGTACTCCGTCCTTCCAATAGCAGTTGCTCCAGTCAGCATCATAATCTTGGAGTAGTGATCCGATTATATGGATCGAACCGTCTAAAACCGAGCTGTAAAAGGCGCCTGCGATTACCTTTTGTGTTCCTTCGGGAAGCGGGAGGTCGGTCCGAATCCCGTCTTTCCAATAGCAGGGAATTATGTTGTTCCTGTCACTGATATAATAGGAGCCGTCCACATAGACCGAACCGTCGGAAACCGAGACAGAATAAGTGGGGTTAGTGGTGTCCGCCTCTGTTCCGTCCGGGATCGGCAGGTCGGTCTGTACGCCGTTCTTCCAGTAGCAGGGGAGCATCCTGCCCGTCGTTTCGTCCAGGTACATTCCTCCGATGTAGATCGCATATTCGGCGCCTTGTTGTGAGGCTGTGATTGTCAGCGGCTGTGCGCCGCCTGCCGTAACCGTGACGACGGCCTTTTCGGGTGCCGACTCCGCGTCGTTCGGACGTGCGGTGACGGTGAAGGTGTCGTTCGCCGCATCCTTGGTGACGATGCACCACGACTGGTCGGAGAAGGCGTTCCACGAAGTTTGGTCGGTACGAACTCTAAACGTGTAACTCTCCTCCGCTTTCGCGCCGAACAAAATCGTTCCCGGAGCCGGAGCGACGGATAAAACGGGTTTTTCCTCTTTCGTGCAGCCGGCAGGCAGCAGCGCGGCTGTTCCTGTGCAAAGGATGAAAAGAGCGCCTTTTCTTATAATTTCGTGCATGAGTTTCATGGGTTTACTGTTTATGGGGTTTCGGATTATGGCGGTTCGCGCAGCGATTCCGTGTCAGACCGGGTCGTTGTGCCTGTTGTCGGGCTTCGCGGTTTTTTCCGGTGCCGCCAGTTTCGCTTCGAGGACTTTTTCGAGCGTTTGTTTTTCGATGCGGGTATGTTCCAGCTCTTTTGCCGTGCGGTCTTGTTGGCGGATGCGCAGGACGATGCTGCGGTTTTTCTCCCGCTCCATCCTCTGGCAACAGATGCAGATGGCTAACATTGCAGTCAGTGACAGCAGGGCGATGATCAGGGCGGTCAGGATGATATAGGCGCTCATGGCATTCGGGTTTAGTCTTGTCGCAAAGGTCTGAAAAGCAGACCGGGAGCCTGTTGCATATTGTCCCGAAGTTGTGGCGTTTTGTCATTTCCGGCCCTGCAGGGCCACCGAAGGGCCTAAAAAAAAGCACGGATTGCTCCGTGCTTTAAAACAGTTGTCTGCGTTTGCCTATCTGTTCCGGTCGTTTGCCAGTTTGCGGTATTCCGTCGGGCTGATGCCGTACTGTCTGCGGAAGAGGCGGTAAAACGTGCTTGGGATGTTGAACCCGCAGGTGTATGCGACTCCTTCGATCGTCAGTTCGGGGTGTGTGTCGAGCATCCGGCGGGCTTCGTCGATTTTCAGGGCCCGCAGGTACTCCATGGGTGTCTGTCCCGTGACGGCCTTCACGGCTTCGGTAAGCGTGTTCTTGTTGACGTTGAGCGCCGCGGTGATCTCGTCGCGGCCGATGTCCCCGTCGGTGAGGTTGCCGCCCGCGAGCAGGTACTCGCGCAGCCGCGCCACCAGTTCGCGCTGCTGGGGATCGCCCGGGAGCGTTTCACCCCCTCCTGCACCGGGGATTCCGGGTATGGCTGTCGTACTGCCGCTTTGCGCCAGCAGCGCGAGTTCGTCAGCCAGACGGTCCTGCTCCTTGATCCGGTCATAGAGACTGCGGTTCTTGGCCGTAACGATGCGGTTGTAGTAGAAAACGCCGCCCAGCAGCAGCGCCAGCAGCGCGCAGACTCCGAGCGTGAAGAGGAAATAGTAGCGGTTGCGCTCCTTTTCGGCGATGTGCTTGTCTACCTCGTACTGGGTGCGCAGTTCGTCGAAGCGGGCGTTGACCTCCACGTCCTGTAACTCCCTGTTGGCCGCCACGATCTGGTGGAACTGCTCCATCACTTCATCCCCGCGCCCCATCCGGGCCAATATCTCCATTTTGATCTGTCGGGCCGCATTCAGGTTGAATTCCGAGCGGGAGAGCGTAGTCAGGGCGCTGTCGACGGCGGCCAGCGCTTCGGGATATTCACGCCGCGCCTGATGGATGAACGCCTTTGCCCGCAGGCGTTCGTACCGTGACATTTCGGTATCCTGCGGCTCTTTTTCCAGCTTGGCAAGGTATATGGCTGCCTTGTCGTACTCCCCGGTCTCTATGTAGTTGTTCATCAGGGCCGCATGGAAGTTTCCCCATGCTTCGTGCTGGATGCTTCCGGAGGCTTTCTCGAAGCGCACGATGGCCTTTTCGTATTCGGGAGCCAGCTTCAGCACCTCTTTGTAGCGTTGCTGCGTGCGCAGCGAGATGCAGAGGAACGCATAGGCCTGCGTAAGAATGTTGTCGTAACCGGAAGCGTCCCACAGCAGATCGATACACTCGCGGAGGCATTTCTCCTGTTCGGACCACCGTTTCTGGAGGTTGTAAATGTTGGCCGTGGTGTAGAGCGCCGTGGCCATGCCGCCCTTGTTATCCTGCCCGCGGGCCCGGTCGTACATCTTCGTCGCCTCGGCGGCCGCCGCATCGTAATCGCCCTTCATGTTGTAGGCGGAGATTAGCTGGGACTGTATCTGGTCATAGAATTTCCACTGTCCGTGTTCGGCGTAGAAGTCGAGTGCGTCGGGAATAAGACGTATGACTTCGTCGTATTCCCCGCGGTTGATATGGGCGATGATGAGGTTTCCGTAGACCATGCCCTGGCTGCCGGCATCGCCCTGGCGGATGGCTTCGGCCTCCGTCTGGTCGAGCAGCATGCGCAGCGTGTCCATCTTCGCATCGTCGGCAGCCTCGGCCATGTAGAGGCGGTAGAGGTTGGCGCAGGCTTTCAGTTTCGCCTTCCCTTCCGTCCGGGCGATGACCAGTCGCAGGGAGTCTTTTTGCTGTCGGGATGAATTATCCGCGGCGGCGGACGTGACGAGCCACAGCAGCGCCGCTGCGGAGAGAATGAGGCGTGATATCATTTGCATGTTCGGTATGTGACCCGTAAATATACGGATTTTCGGAATAAATAACCCTCATTCCGGAATAATTTTCTTTGCTTCGGCGATTTTAGCCGTTCCTGAACCTGTCTGCATCCGACCCGGCTCCGGGCACTATGCAAAAATCTCAAATGACTTATAGACAATTATTTGAGATTTTTATTTTGTTCGTTGTGTCCGCAATTTGTCCGCATTTTCTGTAAAGTCGAGAAAATATCAGAAGTTTCAACGTGTCTGGCCATTTAAAAGTCGGCGACTGCTGCATGTAGAATATTCCTAATAAGAAAAAAATAAGGGTCAAGACATTATTCTTAACCCTTCTCCGCCACATTGTCAGTAGTAATATACATTATGTCAGATATTTCTGCCAAAAACAAGTCGTTTTATCGTTGGCATACCTATTGATGTGAGAGTTTTTGCGGAACATTCTTAATCAGATAGGAGGTGCTTATGACATAACAAATTACAAATTTAGCAAGGTGAGTTGCTAACCCTGAACAACGATGGCTTATGGGAATGAAGCTCCATACTTTATCATTAAACCGGCTGCAAATATAGCGATTCACCTACAATTCTGCAACGAAGCGGAACAACATCTGTGCCGGGCCATCATTAAAAAATAAATATTTATGGCATATTATTACGTTAATATGACACCCCAACCTACTGGGGAGCATGAAGTCCATATTTCAACTTGCACCTATCTCAAACAAGCGCACAGCAAATTTCCATTAGGAGAGTGTAGCAGTTGCGCTGAAGCCATACAAAAGGCAAAGGTCTTGTATAATAATGTAGATGGTTGTTTCTACTGCTGTCCTCAATGCCACACAAAGTAAATATGAGCAAGAATCAACATGTCGTAAAAACTTCGGATGGGTGGGGTGTAAGAGGTGAACACAACACTCGGATTACCCAAAAATTCGACACGCAGAAAGAGGCAATAGCCAAGGCAAGAGAAATAGCTATCAACCAAAAGTCCGAACTTTTCATTCATGGCGAAAATGGTCGGATTCGAGAACGCAATAGCTATGGTAATGATCCTTATCCTCCCAAGGGATAACTTATGTTCTTTACCCCACCTTAATCAGGTGGGGTATTTTTTGCACAACATATTGCATTTTTTCTTGAGTTTTCCAATACAAGATAGCCTAAACGCTTTAGCGCACCGTTATAATAATTATCTTTGTAGGGTAAACAGTTGTTGAGACAGATGGGGATTGTGAATTTCGTAAAAAATATAGGCCGGTCTAAAACTCCGCCCTCTACTGCCAAGCCAAATATAGATTCTGCAAATTACCCGGCAGAGTATATCAGAACGCTGTCTTTCAACGAAGCGTTCGATACGCTGTTATCTCAAGACAAATTCATAGCCCGAAGCGATTACAAACACCTCGTAGAACAATACAGCGATTTATCGGAATCATATGCAACACTCGCTCAATCGAATATACTAAACGAGTATGTTGCCAAGCACCATCTTGACATCGAAGCTATAAACTATTTCCGAACAAGATTCGATGAAATTGCAGACCTTGCAACAGAATCGGCAACAATCCGAAAACACAACGACGCTTATATTTCGCGTCATATCGAATCAGAGAAACCCTATCTCGACAACATCCTCAAAGCGTGCGATCCTGCCATATCGCTCGATCGGGAACAGCGAGAAGTCGTGCTTTCGGAAGAGGACCATACGTTGGTCATCGCAGGAGCCGGAGCAGGCAAAACGACTACGGTAGCGGCCAAGGTCCGGTATCTCGTAGAAAAACGAAGCATCGACCCGGCCCAGATTCTGGTTATATCCTTTACCAATAAGGCCGTCGAGGAGCTTCGAGGACGTATAAACGGCAATTTGGGTATACCGTGTCCCATCAGTACGTTCCACTCCGTCGGTTATACGATTTTGCGACAGGGCGATGAGGAACGTAAAAAGATAGTCGGGGAAGGGTACATGTACACGGTCATCAACAACTATCTGAAATCGTCCGTGCTGCGTAATCCGGAGGTCGTAGACAAATTGATTCTATTCTTCGGCTCCTATTTCACCGCGCCTTACGAGGGAAAAAAGCTCAACGAATATTTTCAGTTCGTCGCCAAAGCGGACTGCTCGACCCTGAAAGGCAATCTGCACGAATACGTTCAACGTATCGTCGATCGCAAAACGATGAAGACACAGACGTTGAACAACGAAGTTTTGCGGTCAATGGAAGAGGTGCGTATCGCCAATTTCCTATATATGTATCAGATAGAATACGAGTATGAACCGATATACCAGTATCCTATTCTCGATGCGAACAAACCCTATACGCCCGACTTCCGTATTAGGCAAGGCGATAAGGTTTCGTATATCGAACATTTCGGAATAACGGAAGATCACAGAAGCGATCGTTATACGCAAAAGGAGTTGGAGAAGTATGTCTCCCGAATCGACGATAAAAAGCAGGTGCACGCAAAGCACAAGACCGATTTGATATATACCTACTCGCAATACGCCGATGGCCGGGACTATCTTCTTCATTTACGAGAGCTGCTCGTCGCGCATGGGTACGAGTTGCACAAACGTCCGACGGAGGAGGTCTACAAGAAATTGATCGAGACGGAGGAGAGCAAATACATCACACGCCTGACTTTTCTGCTCTGCACCTTTATCAACAACTTCAAGACGCAAGGCTACGGATTCGAGAAGTTCGCAGAGTTCAAGGCTGCGAATAAAAACGTCCGAACCAAATTGTTTCTCGACATCTGCAAAGTTTGCTACTACGAATACCAGAAAGTGTTGGAGGAGCAACATTGCATCGACTTTCAGGACATGATTAACGAGTCCGCTGAGTTGATCCGCCAAAAGCGCATCGGCAAGGAGCAGCTCGATTACAGATATATCATCGTAGACGAGTATCAGGACATTTCACGGCAGCGTTACAACCTTATCAAGGAGTTGTCGCAGTTATGCAATGCCAAAATCATGGCCGTTGGCGACGACTGGCAGTCGATCTATGCTTTCAGCGGCTCGATTCTACCGCTGTTCACCCGATTTTGTGAAGCCGTCGGTTATGGGCAGGAGCTGAAAATCACCCGCACCTACCGCAATGCACAGGAGATTATCGACATTGCCGGGACATTCGTACAGAAAAATTCGGCGCAAATCAAAAAGGAGCTCGTCTCTCCGAAACGAATCAATAATCCGGTTATCATTTATCCGTATCCCGAAACTTTCGATAAAGGAAAAGAGCGACCGGAAGGTGGCAAATATCACTATCTGGGAATCGCTGTTAACAAAGCTATCGAAGAAATATTGGAGTATAATGCGGTCGAAAGAAAATCCCGGATTGCATCCATCCTGTTGATCGGTCGCTATGGGTTCGACGCGAGGAATCTCTGCTATTCCAAACAATTCAACTACGACGAGAAAACTGGTAAAGTTTATTCGGTAAAATACGGGAACAAAATCAAGCTCCAGTTTCTGACGGCGCACAGCTCGAAAGGGTTGAGTGCCGATAACGTGATTATCATCAATGCAAAGGATGAAATCTATGGTTTCCCGTCGAAAGTGGATGATGATCCGGTGCTTAACTTGGTCGTGTCAAACGACACCTCGTATAACTATGCCGAAGAGCGGCGGTTGTTTTATGTGGCGCTTACTCGAACCAAAAACCGGGTGTTCATCGTTACTCCCGAAAAACGCCCCTCGGAGTTTATCAAAGAATTGTTGAGCTATCCAAAAAGCTATCCTAACGTTACGCTGCAAGGAGAGCTGAAAACCGACCTCTCCCTCACGAATGTCGTGAAAGATCGTTGTCCGATCTGCGGCTATCCGATGCAACTGCGATGGAATAAAAATTATGGGTTGAGACTATGGATTTGTACCAACGATCAGGAAATATGCGGATTTATGACCAACGACAAGCGCGGTGGGGAATTATCCATTCAGAAATGCGATTGGTGCAAAGACGGGTATTTGATTGTTAAGGGTGGTCGTAGCGGGCCGATTTTAGGCTGTACAAATTATAAATCGGACAAATCCGGATGCGGTCGGCTGCTCAGTCTGGAACATTATCGTGCATGGAGAAAGGATGACTTCGGCGTGGAAGATCCGTCGAAAGATAAACCTGCTTACTTCTGTATTCCTGAATCTTCCGCAGCGAATCCGCGAGCCCCCGAAATGATTCCGGTGAAAACGAATACCATAAGAAAAAGTGCTGCGGTACACACCATCGGTTATTCGGAACGGATGATCGAGAAAGGCGGGTTCAAAGTGATCGTAGATGCGATTGGCGATATACTTACCGATATGGAATTGCTCGCCAAGTTGCGCACCCTTAGGCAGGCCTTCGCGCAGGAAACCGGAGTGTCACCCTCTCGGATCATGTACGATTCCGTATTGGTGCTCTTAGCGACGGACAGACCGTTGACCCGCGAAGAGTTTATCGATATAAAAGGAGTTACTATCAGCACGTATCTGAGATTCGGCGAACGATTCATTGCTGAAATAAAGAAACATGTCGAATCTTAATTGCAGAAAAAGCGGAGCATAAACACTCCGCTTTTTTATTATAGGCAAATAAATACGCTACAAATCGTCCATTGCTGCCGAACGGACCGTATCTGTATTGCTTGCTGTAAAAATTTTCTATTGTTTTCGAAATGCAAATCAGCAAAAATCTGTCTGTGGAAACCGGAGTATTGCGATGTTATGGCAGACAACGTGCTACTAATCTCTATTTTTCCGGTTCTCGCAGACAGATGTGAAAGAACGGCGGCGGGATTTAAATGCAGGAATGTTTGCAATGGTTCACCGCGATCAAAAGGCCCGCCGCCGATTAACTATTTGTAAATCGAAACGAGTTTTCAAAGTTCAGAAAACTTGAATTGCCTGTTATTTCGGTCTTTATCGCCTTGTGTGTATTTCCTCTTTGAGCAAATGCAGGTCTTCCACACCCATTATTTCGGTCGAACATTCCCCAAGCCAACCGTTCTCTTGGTTGACACCGGTGTATATTTTTATATAATCGACTCCCGGCAGGTTGACGCTGTTTCCGCTCGCATCGACAGCCCAGCTTATATCGATCGACGAGTCGTCATAGCTGTTGATTTCATTGTCCGCATAGCCATAGCGGAATTTGTAAAGAACGAAATAGGTTCCCGAACCACTTTCGTCAATGGCATTCTGAGGCAGGCATGTGCCTGTAAACGACAGCGTATTTCCGGCCCAAAGCGGATAATACGGTTGTGAATGATACTGATTTTTCATTTTGTAGCCGGAATTTCCCTGATTATCCTCCCATTTTATATACGTATCCCATTCGTCTCTCGATGTCGGTTCGCTGTCGGGACGGTAATAGGTTATCCGGTAATCGAAGTAAATGTTTACATCGTTACCATTGACCTTCGCCATTTCATACCACGGTTCCTTGGTAGGATCCACATGGGCGCTGCCTTGTATTTCATACCATTGTACGTTGTCCGGTCCGAGATTGTCGGGATCATAGGCCACCATAATTACTCCGGGCTCACAGCTTCCGCCCTCTGGAGCATCCGGATTGGGATTGGCATTTGCATAAAAGGCATTGCCTAAAACCCGGAAGTCTCGCAAGCCTTCGACATTCTGGATTGTATGGTCAAAACCGAACGTTACGTAGCCGCCGAATCCGCCGAGGGTGATCATTCCGCGTTTATTATTGCCGATGGCGTCCAATACTTTCTGATTCATTGTCTCCTGCGTATCCCCCTCCTCGTACAGCGGCAGCGTATTGGTAAATTGTCCGACTGCCGGCATGTAGTCGAAGACTTTGGTGATATAGGGATTCGCCCCTTCCGCAGGCGGGTCGATAGGAGCATATTCGACAAAAACAGTGAAATAATAATCAAAGAAGATATCCCCTTGCGATGCTGTTAATTTCAAGCCGATAGCGCCGCCATGTGAAAACATGTGCTCAAGATTCTTGGTTTGAGCGACCGGCTCCTCATCCTCGAACCATAAGTAAGAGACACCGTCGTCGGACACGCTGGTTACTTCTATCCGAAACAGTTGGTCGACCTTGGCTCTAAATCCTCCTTCGGGCTCTTCGATGGTTATATCTTCCTTTTTGAGTACGTAATCGGTGGTTACTTTGACCTCGAAATCATAGTCGAAGGTGGTCGTTCCCTGGCTGGCATGCAGCGTAAGGGTGAATGTTCCCAACGAAGTGAAGGTGTATTCCAGATTCTTCGAATCGGCTATTTTCGAATCGCCGAGAGACCATTCATAGGAAACGCCCTCATCCGAAACGCTTTTCACTTCGATCCGGAAAGGCTGGTTGACCAGAACCTTAAATCCCCCGTCGGGCTGGTTCACAGAGATGTCTTCCTTTTTCAGGAGATAACCGTCGTCTCCGTTATCAGCGTCGTTGCACCCGGCAAGAAATCCAACCGAAAGCAACGCCGATAGAAGCAGTAAAACAATTCGCTCATAATTTTTTTTCATATTCAAGTGTGTTAAGTTACTCTTCCAGCGGTTGCAATTTTTTATGTGTGAAAACAATATGTGCCGGTATGTTCCCGGTGCTTATCGACCATTTTCGTATGCCGTCCGGCCCAAAGCAGTGCAGGGTTCCGGCACGGACGTAGTCTTTGGCGTCGGTAACCAGAAACTCTCCGGTGTTTGGATTGACGGCGATTCCATAAGGTGTCTGGATACGCTCTTCAGTGCCGTCTTTGATAAAGTTGCGCGTAACGATCTCCCGTGTGCGTGTGTTTACGATGGCATAGGATACCGTCCAATCGTTTGTTAGATAACTCCATTCGGTACTGTACAGAAACAGCGAATCTCGACACAGGGTCATGTGCGTGTTGGGTAGGTCTTCGAACTCGTATGTAACCTCGTCCGTCGAGGTGTCGATTATAAATGTTTTGGAAGGCACTTCATAATAGTCTCCGCGGGAGGAAACATACAGATTGCCATAATTGTCCGGCTGTATCCGGTGAAGGTTGATAGCGACGTCTATTTTTTTCTCTTCCGTAAAAGTTTTCAGGTCGATAACCGACACGGTACGGTCGTAATTCGGGACACGGTAACCGCCGGAATTGGCGACATAGAGTTTATTGCCCACAATGGCCATCTCTTCGGGCTGATAACCTACAATGCACTCATCGACGACCTGAAGGCTTACCGTATCGATTTTGGCCACATACCCGATCCGGGCATCCGGTGCTATCTGCACGGGGCCTGCATAAGCGCTCACATAGGCGTATTTGCCTTTGAATGCGAGGTAACGGCAATTGGGGATCGCTATTTTGGTGATATGTTTGACCGTATTGACATCCATCACCTCGACATAGTTGGAACAATTTATAACCGCCCAGAGTTTGTCGCCGTAGATTTGAATGTCGTTTCCCACGTCGCCGAGATCTTTTACTTCATAAGGGTTGCGTTCGCCGTAAATATTTCGCGTGTAAACGCCTGTCTCATAGTCGTAATAGTCGAGCGAAGCCTGATTCGTTCCCATATTGCCTTCGTTGAGCAGAAAAAATCCGTATATATCGCCAGCAACCTGTTCCCACGGATTCACCAAGGTCGGCTCGGAGGGTAATACCGGATCGTCCTTGCGGCAGGAAGCCGCAAGGATGAGAATGCCGATGAAGACTGTAAGCCATTTTAAATAAAATCCCTTCATAATGTAAGACTTAGAATAATCTTGAAATTGGTTCCCGGCATGGGATACCATTTAACCACTTCGTATTGCTGGTTGAAAATGTTATTCACCTCCGCGGTGATACGAAGCTGAGCGTGTTTGAATGGGAAATTTCGCGACAGCGACATATCGTGCGTATACCACGGCTGGATATAATTGACCGGAGTATTGTTTCCGAGCATATATCGCTCTCCCGTATAGATAAAACTGTAATTAAAATCCCACTTTCGATAGGAAGCGTTAAGAATCACGGTGCCGCTGTGCCACGGAATGTAGGGTATCTGGTCGCCATATCCGTCCATAACGGTTTCCTCCCAACCTTCATCCTTCTCCTCAGTGAAGTCCTGTGCCTTCTGATAGGTATAACTCAACCGGGCGTCCAATGCCACGCCGCCTATATTGAAACAGGGATTGAACGTCACATCCACACCGCGTATCTCCACATATCCGAGATTAACCATTGTCCAGACGAGCTGGTTGGAGGTCGGGGTGGCGATTATCTTGTCTTTCACCTCGTTGTAATAGGCATCCACCGTAAGATTGAGCGTCGACAGCACTCCTTTGCCGAATCGTTTGGAGTAGACAACCCCCACATTGTATTGTGTGGCGTATTCCGGCTTCAGAAGCCGGTTGCCCAATTGCACGTAATAGAGGTCGTTGAAGGTCGGCATCCGGAATATCTCTTTATAAAAGGCTCTTATATCAAGGCCGATCTTTTCAAACGGACGGTACGATGCGATTACCGTGGGAGAGAATACGTTTTTATCCGGCGCTGTTTCCATCCTCCGAGCGCTCCGGTCATGTACATACGTGTAAAGCAGGCTTGCCTGCATGCTGAATCGTTTGAGGTTGACCGATGTGGCGATGGCTCCCAGCAACGTATAGCGCCTCGGTTCGATGAAATGCGCATTGAACATATCGGTGCCGTCTGCATCGAGTTTGTTCCATTGGAAATCTGTGGACAGATTTGCTGTCCACCACGGGGTGAAAGCGAACAGATTGGCAGCCGTAATATAAACCTCCTGCTGCCAATAGTGATTATCCATCGGTTGTACGGTACTTTCGGGCGGCATGACGTAATTCATATAGTCGTTGGCGTATTTGGCTTGGATTTTATAGCTGTAGAGATCCGTCACCTCTTGCCTTAAGGAACCTTGAAAGAAAAAATTACGGTCTTTCTGCCGGTCTTCGTTCAGTAATGAAATACCGTAATCCTTTTTTACGGCTGCACCGGGATAGCCTCGCTCGGAATTGTAGAAATATCCTTTCGCCTGCCATTCTCCGCGCTTTACCTTGCCGAAAAGAGCAGCCTCGGCGCGAAGAAACCGGACATCCCCGTTGCGTCTGACTTCGGTGGTGTCATAGCCGCCATCCTTATGATAGCGAAATTTATATTTGCCGGAAGTGTTCAGATATTCAATATTGGCCGACGACGAAAGGTTTTCGCTGATCCGGTGCTCCCAAAGGGCGGAAGCGTTGATAAGGTCGAAGGAACCGCCTTTGAGTTTTACATTGAAACGGTTTCTGCGTCCGCTCTCGAAAACAGGTCTGCGCGTCACCATATATACCGCACTTGCCGAGGCGAAATCGCGTGCGGACTGGAATATGTCGCTTTTCTGGCCGTTATAAACGGATACCAATTCCATGTTGTCAAGCGAAAATTTACCGAGGTCCACCGTCCCGTTCTGGGCATTGCCGATCTGTATGCCGTCGTAGAATACCCCCACGTGTTGGCTGCCCATACTACGGATGTTGACGGTTTTCAGTCCCCCGATACCTCCGTAGTCCTTTATCTGCACACCGGAAAAATAGCGCAACGCATCCGATACGGAATGTGAGTTGAGCCTTTGCAGTTTCTCGCCGGAGAGGATCTGTGCCGGGACGACCGCCCTGTTCTGTCTCCCAAGCACCGTCACCTCGTCGATAGCCAGTATCCGGACCGAATCCGGGATTTGTCTATTCTCGGCATCTTGAGCATTCGTAGTGCCGCAGGCGAGAAAGTGGAACAGTATTAAAATTACCGATATTCTTTTCACTTCTTGATAGCGCTTGTTAATTAATGGAGTGCCGGGATTTTCTTATCCCGGCACTCCGGGTGTTGTCGCAAACGAGGGCCGGTTATTCGAACCTTACCGCCAGATCGTCCCACGCAAAATATGCCGGCTGGCTGAACCCATAACCGTTATCGCTGTCGCCTGTGACGTTGAATTCGATGCGGCTGACTTTTCCGAGTTCGGAAAGATCCCATTTCTGCCAGTCGATGACGGTACGTTCGTAATTGGCGATTTCAAAAGTCGGCTGTACGGAGGTAATTTCGTCGCCGTTTTCGTCGAATCCGATCGCTACCAGTCTGACGAAACCGTCCGGTCCGACCGGATCGGTGAGCCCATTGCCGCTTACCACACAGTTGAGCAGGTAGGTCGTGGCGGTCACATACATGTGGTCGACCACGCGGGCTACGCCGTCCTCGAACCAGATGGCCTGAAGTTTCGTCCCGCCGTAGCCGGAATTGTCCCGATAGCCATAATGTACGCAGAAATTCCGGGAACCGTTGTGTCCTCCGAATCCGGTTTCGGGATGTTTGTAATAAATAGCCAGTTGATGTTGAAAATCGCCGCTGTCTACATCCTGTTCTACATAGTTGGAGATGGCCTCGCCGCCGCCCCAAAACTGATGATCGCCCCATTCGTCGGTGAACCGATGCGCGATTTCCGTATTTCCCTGATCGTACCAGTTGTAAACATTGCCCGACGACGGGTAGAGCAGCGGTCCGCCGTATTGGGGCGTATCGATCAGAGAAGACCAGTAATTGACTCCTTGCGTTCCCTTGTAGTCCTCGTCCTCGAAAGTGAGGTAGCGCAGTTCGTAGCTGCTCGAAGTGACATATATCGAGGCAGTCACTACGGCTCCGTCGCTGCCTACTACGCCTACGGTTACTGTTCCTTCGAGTTCCCATCCATCCGCAGCAGGTGCTATGATGCGCAGACGCCCGACATTGTCTTTAAAACTTGCGCTGACCGTCCAGTCCATAGGCCCGGTGGCTGCTCCGGCAAGGGCTACCGCATTCTCGGTAGTAAATTGGAAAATACGGCTCTGTCCGAATTTGAAATGCTCGGTCGGTTCGGCGTCAATCTTAATGCTGGCATTCAATCGCTTCACAACATCTATCGTAGTTCCGTCGGCAAGGTAGAACGTGTAGTAACGACCATTGTCCACAACGTCTGTAAAAAGATAGGTATATCCTTCGGTCGTGGCCGGCAGATCCTTCCCCTTCCACTGAACCCGGTCGCCGTTTACCGTCCAGTAACCTTCTTCGTCTACGCCGATCTCCGGTGTCGTTCCGTCCTGTCCCGTAACAGGAATTTTCTGGGTTTTGGCATCGTCGGCATACATGAAATCCGTTTTCCCGTCGATAGTGATCGCCCAATAGTAGATTCCCTCTTCTGCCAGTACGGTAATTATCGGAGCTTGTGCGTCCTGTCCGTCTTTTCCGTGATATAACTCGATGATTTTGCCACTGGCGAAAGTTACGATCCAGCCCTTTCCGGAATCCATTGCGGAAAAACCCGTAATGGGATCACCTACATCTATTGCATTAATAAGTCCCTCAAGTCTGGTGATATCCTTATTCATTTGAGCGAGGGCATTCTCCAGATTGGTTACTCGATCGTCCAGGTCGTCTACCTTCTTCCAAAGATCGTCGTCGTCATACGAACAACTCCACATCGCAACACCGAACAGGGTGATTGCCAAAAGGGTAAATAATTTTTTCATTCCTGTTGTATTTTAAGTTTGACAATTAAAAAATCAACCGTATCCTTGCGGGATACGGCACAACAGAAATTCAAAACGGATTCACACCTTTCGCAGGGCTGTCGGAAGCCTCGTATTAGACCGGAATGCCGGATGCAGGGGGAAATCGCTGTTTTGATTTTCACCCGTACACCCGCAGGTTGCAAATCTTATAAATGCATCGGCAGGTCTTCTGACTTGTTCCGGTTTTACGCCTTCCCAGCCTTGCGGCCAGTGGCAAAGATTGTAAAACCTTTTACGCCCCATGTTTGGGGCAGGAACTCACAGCAACGGGTATTGTTGCAGATTCTCACTGCATTCCCTTTTCATTCTTCATCGCGTAATCGGCGATTCGGAAACCTTTGCGACGGCAAATATACAAATATTTTGCTTGTTAGGTATCTTCGATACGAAAAAAATGCAATCCTGTATTTTGGGTATTTTACAGTTATGAATCATACTTATCTGATTTGAGATTTTAAGAATAATTATTTTTTTCTCAGATGCTCTGCATCTTGAAGTAGCTTATACGCTTTCCGTTCTTTAATTGAAGCCTGCTCCAGCTGCTCTGCCCGCCGTCTTACGGCTTCTTCGTACCGCTCGACCTGGTTTCGGACGGTATCGCGTATGGCCGTGTGCTGCTCATCCCTGAATATCGTTTCCAACTCCATTAGCTCCTTTTCCTTGATCTCACCCCGCATTTTCACGTAGCGGTATTTCAGGTCGTTCGCAGCTAACTGTTGGTTGCTCCTTGCGATCTGATAGATAACCGCGATCTGCAGGAAAATACATCCCAGCATGGCGAACATCGTCAGAAATGTTTTCGAGGATTTAAGATCGAGCGTATAGGTGTGGCGGTGTTCCTGCACAGGCAGGTTTTCGGGCTTTGCCGCTGCTTCGACGGCTTTCCCGACCTGCTCTATCAACGTATGCGTCTTCCTGTTCTCCTTGTCAATCACCTCCAGTCTCCCAGCCAACTGCGCTAGCAGCATGTCATATTTGTTAACGATCTCCCGCTCCTGCTCGGTTTTTACTCCCGGCAAGGCCGTATGCCGTTGCAGGTGTTCGAGCAGCTGTGCGACCTGCCCCTGTGAGAGCTCTGCGGCCTCTATCAGCCGTTCGATCCGTTCCAGCTGGACATTATCCAAACCTGCGTTTCCTGCGCCGCCTGCTTTGGCATTTTTGATGGCTTTGACAAGCGTTTCCTTGAGGTCTTCATACATCTCGATCGAGAGGTCGAACCTATTTTCGTCGTTCATGATTTTCCGGTTTTAAGGTTACAGTTTCATTTTGGCTCTTCTTTTCTGTTCTTCGAGCCTGCGTCGGCGTTCCATCGCGGCTATGGCCATCGCTTCAGCCGCGGCATCGAGCAACGCCGTGATTCGTGCTATATGCTCTTCGGGACTTTCTCCCGGCTTGCGCTGCAACTGCTCGGCGGACACTCCGACGGGCGAACCGGCCGGCGGCAGCGGAATCCCGCCTGCCTTTCCGAGATTGACTGATGGCGGCTCTTCGCGCACACAGCCACCGCCTCTGCCCGTGTTGCCGAATAACCCGGCAAATGCCGAACGGTAATCGCCTGCCGCCGCCGAGAGGTTTCCGAAAAGCATGGCCCGGTGTTGGGTCTGCTGTTGAATATGGTTGAACTGGTTGTCGAGTTTGGTAAAGCTGAAAGCCCTGTCGATCTTCGATCCGGAGAACTCGAAGCCGTTTTTCGAGAACAAAACCCCTTGTTTGCGGTCGGTCGAACCGCAATACTTGTATCGCACGCCGATGCCCTGTTCCTTTAATTTACCTTCCAGTTCGTTCCAACTTTTGCATTTGGGCAGACAGCCTTTGATCGCATCGTAGATTTCGTATCTGGTCTTGTCGGGTTCGCGCAATTGCTCCCGCCGTACGTCGTCCTTTCCCGGTGCGAGATACAATCCATACTTCTCGGTCAGCTCCCGGCAGACCTTGGCGTTTCGAATCTTGATGTTCTTGTCCGAAATGGTCTGCCCGTTGTTCCCGACCCGGTTGTAGACCAGATGGCAGTGCGGATGGGGCTGGTCGAGATGGCGCACCAATAGATACTGCGTATCGGTGATGCCCATCTTCTGCATGTACTCCTTTGCGATCTGCGTCATCAGGGCGTCGGTCATCCGCGGAGCATCTTTGGGTGAGAAAGACAGCGAGATATGTCCGACGGTGTTTTTCAGCCGCGGGTTCAATAAGGTCTGGTCTTTGAAGTCCTGCACCATGTCCTTCACTTCCGGAGGCATAATGCCTTCGGCTTCCAGTATCCGGGATTCTTCTTTCATCACGTAGCCTACCGTCCCCGAAAAAGACGATCCCGATATTACCTTACCGACCATCGCCTATCTGTTTCAGAAGTTTTTCGATGGCCGTGACGATCGCCGCATGCCGTGCCCTGACAGCAGCCAGACCTTTGGCATTGGCCAGCCGGGTCAGTTGGTTCAGGTTGCGGGCAATGCCTTTGAGTTGGGCCATGAAATCCAGTTGTTCGCGGGTGATCCGTGCTCTTACCGTTCCTCGGTCGATCAGCTGACGCAGGACTTCGGCTGGCGGTTGTCCTGCTTCGCGGCAGAGGGCAGAGAATCGGAGTTTCCGTTCGGGGCTGAGCCGCGTGCTGACGACGTATTTGCGGATGCGGCCGATGCCGACTTTCGGGCGTCCGCCTTGTTTGCCGTATGTTTTTTTCGGTGTTTCCATGACAGGTTGTTTCGATAGATTATTCATGCTATATATGTTGTTCAGACCAGCGGGATTTTACGCCGGCCAGCGGGGAAGGCGGAGTTTTCGTTTACGAAAACACAACCTTGCTCTTCCTTTGCTGGTAAGATAAAGACGCGGCGCCACACCCTTTTTATGGTTGGGGAGAGTAAATGCCGGATTCCGAACCGCAGAACGATGCCGGGCGTGAAAAGCGGGAATGAGGAGTGCGCTCCGGAGCGTTCCGACGGGCGCCGAAGATCGGGCGGTCGGACAGGTCAGGAGGTGCGGACGCCGTAAAAGATCATTTGTGCGGCGGCGGCTCTGATGCGGGCAGGAGAGACCCGGAGTGGAAGTGGGCGTATCGAAACATGATGCGAAATTTAAGGCTCGGCGGCAAATATAAACCGCCGTCGGGGAAGCGTTGCAAAACGTGATGCTTATGCGCTATCTTACTGTTTATTACACTCTGAAAGAACAGATCGCGACGCAAGAAACGCCCCTCAATCGAGGGGCGTACGGCGGTTCAAACATTCAAAGGTCATTCAGCCGTCGGAATGATATATCCTGTGTAGTTGCAATATGGCGGGATCTGTACTACAAAGTTTTGCGCTTTGAATAAATACAAAAATATTTATTTATTGATTTATCGGATTATTTCCGGCGATAAACAGTCTTGTTTACGTACCAACGAACAAATAAGCCCGGATTGGCATTAGGGTAAGGCACGGACAAAAGGCGACCACCGCAAAAACATACCCGATTCGGACAACAAGTGAAAACACCTTTTTTAGGGTATATCTTGCAACTGCAAGCAGCCTGTGTAAAAGTGCGTATGTTGCGGACTGGAACGGACTGGAACGGTCATGGAAATCGTTTCCTGTAAGACGGCATTATCTTGCAGCTCTGTCGGAAAAATAAAGAAGGAGGGAAAGATGTCGGCTGCCGGAATTCGTATCAGGGTGAAGCCAACAGGCGCCAATGACTGTCGTGGGAGAATGGGTGCGAATTCCGCAGGCAGCTGACGTTGGGTTCCTGCAACCCCTACTGAAAAAGAGCGAACTGAAAAATCTGGCGCGGGAGAATCCCGCGTGACATGTGTTTAACTTTAATTTTTTGTCGTATGACAGTATTATGCATCGACGAGCAGGTGTGGACTTCGCTCGTCGGAAGATTGAAAGCATTGAGTGCAAAAGCCCGGCACGTACAGGCGCAATTCGACCCGAAAACCGCGGACGGCTGAATGGACAGTCAAGAGGTATGCCAGTTGTTGAACATTACCAAACGCACGCTGCAGAGTTACCGCGATAAGGGCGTAATAGCCTTTTCATCCGTCGGCGGAAAATTCTACTACCGACAAAAAGACATCGACGAATATTTGCGAACGCGGACTCAAAGAAAGGGGGTGAAATAATGGCGTTGGATTATTTGACGGCGGACACCCAAGAGGTGAAAGAAGCCTTGGCTTGTATCGCCGACGTGGAACGGGCATTGCTGGTAGCGGAACGGAATTACCGTCCTGTAATCTGTGGGGAACGCTATATGACGGGCGACGAGGTATGCGAATACCTGCATATTTCGCCCCGGACACTACAAACGATGCGGGACATGAGGCGCATACCATTTACATCCGTCGGGGAACGGTTGATTATATATCCCGAAAGCGGAATACAAGAGGTATTGGACAAAAATTTGAGACAGGTCGAAAATTTATTGTAGTTCGGATTCCCGGCACTAGTAGCAAGGGCGGCGGTACAAAAGATACCGCCGCCTGTTTCTGTTGCAAATGTTCGATAATTGTCCAAATTGGAAATTACAAAGCTGCCTTTCAAGAGTGTCGGCGCTTGCAGAAAAAGTTTGTTTTACGGAAATTTGCATTGGATTTTTACATGAGTGTTGTTCAATGTGAAAATTATTTTCTACTTTTGTTTCGTCGAGCAGTCGACAGACATATTGTTAGAAAGTGTTTTCGCACTGTCCTAAGTAGAAAATGTGGAAGTTTTCAAAGTAGTAGGACACGAACAGCACTCATTTCTTGTTTAGATATAAGTAGTCGGGGTCCTCTTTACCCGTATATCCCATATCTATTCAAGTGTGGGGTATTGATCGTTTACTACTACTGAGGTCTTTCCACAACCTTCTACTTGGTAGACGAAATCGACTCCACACTTTCTTTTACATAATCCCACCGTATAGGAGCCGGACGGTAAAATTGAAAATTGTCTAACCTAAATATCAATTTTACTATGAAAAACCTTTTTTATCTGGTATTGAGCACTATGGTTATGGCCTCATGCGCAAGTACGAAGCCCGTAGCTGCTCCTGAAGTTTCCCGCAAGCCGGCAACCAGCCTTGAAGGCGAGAAAGTAAATGTAGAAACCATCAAGATGCAAGGTATTGAAATGTCAGAAAGTTTGAATGATGAAGGCACGGAGCTGATCAGTCGCCCGTTCAAATGGTATGCGGGAATTGGCAAAGCCGATAATAAACAGATGGCAATCGAGTTGGCTCAGAGAGAGGCCTATGCGACAATTTCCCGTGTGCTGAACAACGCCGTGCTGGATCAATCGGAGCGAGGTAATGTGGCTAATAACGGACGTGTACAACAAGCGCTAACTTCACATTGGAAACAGGTTAGTACCAGTTTGCAAAAAGGTTGCGAACCGTTCGGAAACGTGACGATCGAATACAGCCAGACTACTCATATGTATAATGCTACAGCAAAAGTTGCCATTCGAGGCGACCGTTTCAATAAACTGCTCAATACGGCAGGCAGTTACAAACCCGAAGATTTGAATGGGCCGGAACTTGAACAGTTTATCGAAGTCAACAAATCGATTATGGAGGCTGCTAAAGGCAATTAAACACTTATTGTGTGATGAGAAAGGGCTTGCTATCGATCTTATTGATCGTCATATCTTTCGTCAGCATCGCTCAGCAGTATCCGCCGGAGTGGGTACGATATACCTCCGGCGGATACCTCTTTGACATTCAAAGCGAGCGTAATCTCAGGGACCGATCAGAAACTGAGTTCAATAACTACCTCTTGAATATGGCGAGAACGAATATCGCCAAACAGGTACGCTTGCAAATACATGATTTCGGTGAATTGAATAAGAAATCAATAGACGGTCACAGTACGGTAGTCTATACTTCCAACACGCATTTTTCAACCGATGTAGAACTCAAACTGGTCGAAACGAAAACATATTACGATTCGGAAACCAAGCAGGGATACGCCATCGCTTATATAGATAAGCATGCCGCATGCCAATATTATCGCAATGCCGTCACCACCCTTCTGAACAAAGCCGACAATTCCTTAGCTCTTGCCCGTGACTTTATCGGGGAGGGCTTCAAATATCGCGCAAAAGTCGAACTTGAAGCTCTTTTGAACGACTTCGGAACAACAGAGGAAGCATTTTTCTGGCTCGGAATATTTGGAGTATCATACGATGAATCTGAGAAACTGCATGCCCAGTATAACGCAAAGGAAGGGCTTATAAAACAGAGGTTGGCGGATTTGCAATACGGAACAAGCATTTGCCTTATCTGCTCGACAGATATTTTCGGAACCCGTTATCCGACGTTACAGAACGAGTTGAAAGGGAAACTGGCTGCCGAAGGATGCAATTTTACCGACGATCCGTCGCAAGCCGATTGGGTTATTAGGGTGGAGGTCTCCAGCCGGGAATACAATCATTTGACGATGAACTCCCGATCGCTCTATTTTGCGTATGCCGATGCGAATATTTCGATCGACAAAGTTATATCCTCGCAACGGATATACGAAGATGGTCTGTCCGTGAAAGAAGGTCATACGATGAATTATAAAGAAGCAGCCCAGGCAGCCTGTAAAGAACTGGTCAAACAACTCGGAACCCTTATACTTCAAAACATACAACGATGAGCGTTCTACTCACGCTATGACGAGGCTTCTGTTAAATATAATCATAATTGTCTAAGAAGTTGTTCCGTAACAGTCGTAAAACAGGATGCTATACTTTGACGCTGGAAGTGTTGAATAAATTATAAAATGATGAAATTATTAAATTATTCGCATACAATGAAAAAGTTGACTTATGCACAAGAGGTTATTATGCAAAAAGCCCGAGAAAAAGCCGCGATCCCGGTATTTCAGGATCATTGGACTGAATACGAAGAATCTTATGGCACTGACTACAATGATTGCCATGGAGACTACTATGATGCGGAAGCGGAGAATTAATTAATATAGAAAATGGAAACATTCATTTTAGGTCTGGCCACTTCCATTATAGCATGGTTTATCACTAATCGGTTCTGTGCACCTCGAATTGCCATAAGCAAAAAAATCGTACATATGCGCTCCGGGAAATATGTTTTTAAGATTCAGAATCAGTCGCATTGGCATGAAATATACGATGTTTCCATCTATATACGATATTGTTTCTCAAGCAATAATTATTATCCCTATATCCAAACTCCTGTTGCACTTTTAAAAGTAAAACCCAGGAAGACCCGCACTACGTTTGCAGGCGAACCATACGAGATGAAGATAGAAATAAAAGGGCCGAAAAAAAGAGGCCAAGAGCAAGAAATTCCCTTGCATGATTTTTTCAGCATACCCGATCAGCCTGTAATCCGTGAGCCTTATATAGACGTTATCATCATCTGCTATGACAAATTCAGCGGTTCTACCCGACATGCTATTCAAGAGAGATACCATCGTTCAGATGTATGTGAAAACTCTTATTTCCCGGATGGTTTTTTGGAAGCCGTGCCGTACCCGGAAGAAGATTCCGGCATTCAGAATTAATTCATGGAGGTACATATGACCATCATCCTTAAGCCGACATATGCCTGTAATTTCAGATGTAAGTATTGTTATCTGAGCAACGATACAAAATCCTCTCATAGGGTATTCAATGTAGAATTTGCCAAGAATGTCGTTTTGCAAATAAAGAGTTATATACAAAATACCCATAGGCACAGACTTACTATTATTTGGCACGGTGGAGAACCCTTACTTTGGGGAATAGACAATTATCGGGAGATCTTCGCATTCATGGAGAAAGAGTTTGTCGGAATTGACCTCAAAAATTCGCTTCAGACGAATCTTTCTTTGATAAATGAAGAGTATATTGATTTATTCTTACGGTACAATGTCCATGTGGGATTTTCTTTAGATGGTATAAAAAAAGTGCACGATTCTCAACGGGTTGATATTAACGGAAAGGGAACTTTTGATACCATCATGCAGAAAATGGTTCTTTGTCGAGAAAAAGGATTGAGCGTGGGCTGTATCGTCGTAGGGAGCAGAAAACATATAGGGCACATTTCTGAACTATATGAATTTATGTGCAAAAATCGGTTGAATTTCAAATTTAATCCTCTTTTCAGTGCCGGAGAGGCCCAACGCAATAAGGATGATTATGCGGTTTCGATCGATGAATATGCCGATATGGCAATAGAGCTGTTCGACCTTTGGTATTTCGACAAACGACATCGCATCAAAGAATCCAATTTCGAAGAGATCGCGAGTAATCTGATTACCGGGAGAGTATCAGGGTGTTTGTTCGGACAGAACTGCCAAGATAATTTTTTCGCAATCTCTCCGAACGGAGATGTCATGCCTTGCGGACGTTTCTGCGATACGCAACTGCGAGAGTATGCCTATGGAAACCTGTATGAAGAAAAACTTGCGGACATTATGCAACGCCGAAAATCTGCTGAGGCTTACAAACGGGCCGATTACATCGAAAACAGCAGTTGTAAACGCTGTGAGTTCTTTACCGTTTGTCATGGTGGGTGCCTGCATGACGGCTTCCTGCAATCCGGGGATTTTACGTCGAAAACATTCTTATGTGCAGCTTACAAAAAGATTTTTTCCCATATCAATAATCGGATACAGTCGATAACCAAATTATGATGATGAAAGCTAAATTGATTTTATTGTCCATTGCCTTTATGGTATCCGGCATGTCGGTATCTGCACAAGACACCCGAATCCGACGTGTTGCAGTCCTCGATATTATGGACAACGAAGAGGTTTTCTCAAACGGCATCAAATTAATGATCCGAAGTAAACTGAGTTCTGCAATTACCAATACCCCCGGATACGAGGGGTATGACCGAGTGGATATCGCGTCTATTATGAATGAACAGGAATTCCAGCGTACGGGATTGGTTAGCGATTCTCAGATCAAACGCTTGGGCGAAATGACGGGAGCGGATTATATTCTTACATCAGAAGTAGCACGATTCGATAACAATCATGTTATTATAACTGCAAAGATTCTGAATGTCGAAAGTGCGAAACTGGAGCGGGTATCCGATATTACCACGACGACAGATATCGAGACATTGGAGAAATGTTGCCGTACATTCGTAGAGAAATTACTCGCGATCAATCTTATTACTGGCGCTACGAAAGGGGAACTTAGGATAGATGGTAACGTGTATATCGGGGAGCATAAGGACGGAAAGCCCCATGGTTCCGGGACGATGCGCTTCGCAAATAAGGATAATTTAGGGCGGAAGTCCTATAAGGGTGAATGGCGAAATGGAGTATGTCATGGTATGGGAACTATGGTATATACAGATGGAATGTACAAAGGAAGATTCAACATGGGGATGCGACAAGGGTCGGGGATTTATTATTATTCCGATGGCAGCAGGTACGACGGAAACTGGCAAAATGACAAACGCAATGGTAGCGGTAGGATATATTATGCGGACCCTGATCCAGAAAACAGGATGTATTTCGAAGGCTACTGGGAGAATGAAGCCAGAACTGGAGTAGGTAAAATATTATATCGTAATGATGATAAGGAGATTGCAAATTATCAGAATGACAAACGCAATGGTTCTGCAACGTACTACGTGCTGGGCGATGGCCATTGGGAAGGGTCATACGTTGATGACAAAAAAGAGGGCAAGTGGGAATGTTATGATAACACCGGATATCATACGGAAACACAAATCTATAAGAACGGTGAATTAATTAAAACGAAGACTTTCGGGAAAAATAAACGTAACCGCTGATATGAAACGAATATTGATTTTATGCTTATTCCTAATGATGTCCCATATCCCATCTTATGGGCAACTTGATTCGCTCAAACGTGTGGCGGTTCTTGAGGTGATAGACAAGGACAATGCTTTTACAAAAGGGGTGAAGATGCTGATAAGCAGCAAGCTCAGTTTTGCAATTACCAATATCCCAGGCTATGAAGGATACGATCGCGTCGATATAACATCGATTATAAATGAGCACGAGTTTCAACGTGCGGGACTGGTAAATGACTCCCAGATCAAACGATTGGGGGAAATGACCGGGGCTGATTACATTCTTGTCACGGAAGTCGCGAAATTAGACGAGCAACAAATAATAATTACCGCTAAAATATTGAATGTCGAAAGCGCCCAATTAGACAATGTTGCCGATGTAAGAACAGCTGTTGATGTAGTTGAAATGGAGAAAAAATGTAATGATTTAGCGAAAAATTTATTCAAATGGAATCCTACGATAGAGAAGATCGAAATTGACGAGCCGTTTTTTATTGTAGAACAAATGCCCTTATTCCAAGGCGGTGGCCTTAACACATTCCGAATATGGGTACAAAATCGGATTCGCTTTCCACAAATAGCACTAGAGAACAACATTCAAGGCATTGTAGTCGCATCCTTTGTTATCGAACGCGACGGAGCGCTCACAAATATAAAGATACTCAAAAGCCCTGATAAATCATTATCCGATGAGGTGGTGCGAATACTTGCAGGATCTCCTCATTGGGAGCCCGGAAAGCAAAGGAATCTACCCGTGCGTGTATCATACACATTGCCGGTTGTGTTCAATGTTACTAAATAAACGCAGATAGCTCAAGCTAAAATCGGGCATGGTGAAAAGACTTACTATATTCTCAATATTGTTCCTGTCTATAGGCCGGACAATCGCACAGCCTTTTGAATTCGACAAGTATACGAAACAGCAGCAAACGGCTTTTGAAAAATACCGCGACGAACAACAAAGTTGGTTCAAGGAACGCCGTGACCGTATCAATGCCGAGTTCGCCAAATATATGCGCCGCGTATGGCCGGAGCATGAGGCACAACCTGCCGAGCCAGTCCCCGACCGCCCCGAACCGCCGCGGCCTGTGGTAAAAGACCCGAATACCAGCCCGTCGAACGATCCGGTTCCGTATGACAATGTGGTTCCGACACCCGATCCCGTCCTGCCCCCGCAGCCGGTCGTACCGCTGCCGGCGCCGGAACACCCCGTACAGCCGTCATTCGCATTCTCGTTTTACGGCACGCCCTGTACGGTGTCGCTCGATGCCGAGCATCACTTCACACTACGGAATTCCGATGAAAACGCGGTCGCTGATGCGTGGACACAGTTGACCTCGGATGCTTATTTTAGGATAGTGTCCGAGTGCCTCGCATGGCGTGACCGGCTGCATCTTTGCGACTGGGGTTACATTCGTTTCGTCGAGCGCATGACGACGGCGTTCTTCGCAGCAAACGAGATGAACGAGGCCCGCCTGATGCAGATGTATATTCTGACCCAGTCGGGCTATAAGGTGCGTATTGCCCGTACAGATAACCGACTTGTACTGTTGCTGCCCTCGAAAGACGATATATACGAATATCCCTATCTGACCATAGGCGGATGTCGCTATTACGTGGCAGATCCGACCATGCGGCAAAAATCGTTTTGCGTTTTCGACCGGGAATTTCCCAAAGAACAATTTTTTTCGTTGCAAATTTCCGAGGAGCCGTTGCTGACAATCCGACCTTCCGAACCGCGTTCGCTGGTGTCGAAACGATATCCCGATGTTTTGTCTGCCGTAAAGATCAATCGCAATTTGATAGCTTTTTACAACGAATATCCTCGTATTGCTTGGAATATCTATGCACAGACCCCTTTGAGTACATTGGCCAAAGAACAGTTATATCCTGTACTGCGGCATGCTATTGCAGGGAAAGAAAAACCAATGGCTGCGAATATTCTGATCGATTTCGTACAAACGGCTTTTGAGTATAAAACCGATGATGAGCAATTCGGATACGAACGGCCGTTGTTCGCTGAAGAAACGCTCTATTATCCGTATTCGGATTGTGAAGACCGGGCAATTCTCTTTTCAAGTTTGGTATACGACCTGCTCGGATTGGATGTCGTGCTGCTTCATTATCCAAACCATTTAGCTACGGCAGTATGTTTTGATGAAGAGATTGCGGGCGATTACCTTATGCTCGATGATCGTAAATACATTGTCTGCGATCCCACCTACATAGGAGCTGCGATCGGAAACGCTATGCCGCAATTCAAGCGGACCGCGGCTGAAATCGTTCGAATACATTAGGCGACGAAAATCACAAGGGATGGCAACTATCCCTTGTGATTTTTGTTTAGATTAAAGGACTAACTTATATTTGTCAGAAATTTTCTCTTCCAGCCGGTCTAATTCCCTTCCGATCTTCTCCTGTGTGATTTTGGCGTAGATCTGTGTTGTGGTAATCTGTTTATGCCCCAGCATCTTCGAAACGGTTTCCAGAGGTACGCCCTGCGTCAGCGTGACCGTCGTAGCAAAGGTATGGCGGCCCATGTGTGTCGAGAGCGTAAAATCGAAACTGCATTTTTGAGAAATACGTTTCAACGAGATGTTCATGCTCCGGCGGTCGTTGACCGTGAAGACATGGATGCCGTCGGTCATTCCCCGGTATTTATCTGCGAGTTGTCTTGCGACGGGAAGCAGGCGGACGGCGAATTGCGTCTGCGTCTTCTGACGGTTCTTGATAATCCACAGCTCCCCGTTACGCTCTTTCAGGTCTGAATAAACCAGATTCCGAACGTCTATATACGATAACCCCGTGAACGTGCAGAACAGGAAAATATCCCGGATACGGTTTTGCGCCGCATTGTTCAGCGGCGTGTTTATCAGTGTCGTCAGCTCTTCATCGGTCAGGAACCGCCGTTCCCGATACTGCGGATGATATTTGAACTGACAGAACGGGTCGACAGAGATCCAGCCGTTCGCATGGGCCGTATGCGTTACCCATTTCAATCGGATGACCGCACCGACGATAGTGCCCGGACGCATATTCCGTGTACATTTCAGATAGACGCAGAACTCTTCGATGAACTTGAATTCCAATTCCCGGATCGGCATATCCGATACACGGTATTTGTAACTGATAAACTCTGCAATGTAATTCCGGTAATAGGAACAGTTGTCATAGGTGTTTTGCGCCCGGTCTCTGCCGATACGCTTTTTCAGATCGGACAAATGTTCATCAAGTAGTTCCAGCACCTTTTTGTATTCCGAGCCAAAACCCAGATAGGCGTTCTTCACCTTTTCGGCCGTAACATAGGCGTCGTGGTCGCAGATATGCTGATATTGCTTGTGGATTTGCGACTTGATATTGTCCAAACGGGCGTTGATGCGTTGGGATTCGAGGCTTTTCCCCGAAACCCGGTAGGATTTGGCGTCCCACAGCGAGGTGCGGATGTTCAGTTTGCAGCTGAATTGGGCAATCGTTCCGTTGACTGTAATACGCCCCATAATAGGAAGTGTTCCGTCGGATTTGACGGCAGTGCGCTTCGCATAAAAAAGCACTTTGAATGTACTTCGCATAAGAAAATAACTTATCTTTGTTTCATTAAACGGTTGATAAGCTATTTGAAATACGATAACAGCCAGAAAGGCAGAAATATGTAGAATTATTCCGGCTGTTGCGGAGTATTGCATCCCCGGAACGTTCTGCATAGAAAGACAGGCTGTTGCTCACGGATTGCAGCAGAGAAAAACAGGTAATGATTTGGAAATACAAAACCCGTCAAACCCTGCTGCAAATTACACTACCAAAACCTATCCAGAGAAACAATAGAAAGAGATAAACGGTTGTTATAAAATTATTTACACCGAATTTATCTTCCTTGCTTCAAGGATTCTCCCCCTTGTCAAAGGGGGATTTCGGGGGATTGTCAGTATGAAGGCCGCTTTGCGGCCGGACAGCTCGTAATTTATCGGGAAAGGTTACCTGAGCAGTCCGGCTTCGTAATAAATTACGATCTGCTCGATCATCCGGTCTTCGTTCTGCTTGTCGTATTCCGACTTGAGGTTCTGTCCGAATATGCGCGACACGCCCTGCCAGAATCCCGCCACGAAGCCGCCCCGGAACTCCTTCAGCACTTCGTAGGCGGTGTATTCCGTTTCGCGGTCGATCAGTTTCAGCAACACTTTGCCCTGCGTGCGGGTCATGTGTTTCAGCACCGGCGTATACTCCTCCTTGATTTGGTTGTAAACCTGTCTGATATAGGCTTTCTGCGCCTTCTTCGTCGGCAGGCGGCACAACTCCTCTTCCATGGCCGCCATCTTGGCTTTGGCGATCCGGGCGATGGGGTAGACCTTCTTCACGGCATCGACCAGCTTGCGGTAGCGGCGCAGGTCCACCGGGCGGCTGAATACGTAAACCGGGAGAATATGCACCAGCGGCACCGAGTCGCCCTTTTCCACGCACCACTCCTGATGCCAGAAGCCACGGCCTCCCTGCGCCTGCGCTCCGGGGAGTGCGGCGGCCAGCGTTATCAGAAGCAGAAGCCACTTTTTCATGTCCGTAAAAAATTGTTACCTTTGCGAAGGTAATTATTTATCGGTTAAACGTCATACGCCAGAACGATATTATGCTCGAAAAAGGATTGTCGGCTCAGAGCCGCACTACGGTAACGAACGAAAATACGGCCGCCGCGATTCTCTACT